>CAACWB010000307.1_pt1 | contig 12631 bp, 9 predicted proteins | sample 2275501 | NCBI WGS metagenome assembly CAACWB01 (sample SAMEA5312444, study PRJEB27640) | indoor metagenome | biome: indoor environment; feature: controlled; material: polymer antistatic dissipative epoxy resin | place: Italy | collected 2014-05-27 | reverse complement strand
GGTGAGGAGAAGGTCGAGGGCATTGAACTCGAAGACGGTCGTGTCATCAAGGGCGACATGGTGGTGATGGCGGTCGGTATCCGTCCCGCCTCCGGCCTTGCGAAGGAAGCCGGCATCGCCGTTAATCGCGGCATCGTGGTGGATGACGGCATGATGACGTCGGACGCCTCGATTTACGCGCTTGGCGAATGCGCCGAACATCGCGGCATGTGTTACGGCCTCGTTGCGCCGCTTTATGAATCGGCGCGGGTGCTCGCCGACCGGCTTTGCGGCGGTTCGGCGGAATATCACGGCTCCGTCACCAATACCAAACTGAAGGTGACAGGTATCAACCTGTTTTCCGCCGGTGATTTCGCAGAAGGCGACGACCGCGAGGAAATCGTGCTGCGCGATGCCACCGCCGGCGTCTACAAGCGCCTGATCCTCAAGGAAAACCGCATCATCGGCGCGGTTCTCTATGGTGAGACGGCGGATGGGTCGTGGTTCTTCGATCTGATGAAGAAATCGACCGATATTTCCGCCATGCGTGAAACCCTGATCTTCGGCCAGGCCTATCAGGGAGGGTCGCCGCTGGACCCTATGGCGGCCGTTGCAGCCTTGCCGGATGATGCGGAAATCTGCGGCTGCAACGGCGTTTGCAAGGGTAAGATTACCTCGACCATCACCTCCAAGGGGCTGACCTCGCTGGACGACGTTCGCGCTCACACCAAGGCGTCCGCCTCCTGCGGCAATTGCACCGGCCTTGTCGAGCAGCTGATGACGCTGACACTGGGCGATAGCTACAACCCTGCCGCCGTGCAGCCCATGTGCAAATGCACCGATCTTGGCCATGACGATGTGCGTCGTCTGATCAAGGCCAAGGGTCTGAAGACCATTCCCGCCGTCATGCAGGAGCTGGAATGGAAAACCTCCTGCGGCTGCGCCAAATGCCGACCGGCGCTCAATTATTATCTCGTCTGCGATTTCCCGGACGAATATGCCGACGATTATCAGTCGCGTTATATCAATGAGCGCGTCCACGCCAATATCCAGAAGGACGGCACCTATTCCGTCGTTCCGCGCATGTGGGGCGGCGTCACATCCTCCTCCGAACTCCGCGCAATTGCGGATGTGGTCGACAAGTTCGAAATCCCGATGGTGAAGGTGACGGGCGGCCAGCGCATCGATCTTCTCGGCATCGAGAAGGAGGATTTGCCGGCAGTCTGGGCCGATCTCGGCAAGGCCGGGTTCATTTCCGGCCAGGCCTACGCCAAAGGTTTGCGCACGGTCAAAACCTGCGTCGGCCAGCAATGGTGCCGTTTCGGCACGCAGGATTCCACCGGCCTTGGCATCCGCATCGAAAAATTCATGTGGGGCTCGTGGACGCCCGCCAAGCTGAAGCTTGCCGTTTCCGGCTGTCCGCGCAACTGCGCGGAGGCCACCTGCAAGGATATCGGCGTCATCTGCGTCGATTCCGGTTTCGAGATCCATTTCGCCGGCGCCGCCGGTCTGGATATCAAGGGCACGGAAGTCCTGGGTCTCGTCCAGACCGAGGACGAAGCACTGGAGCATATCGTGGCTTTGACCCAGATGTACCGTGAACAGGCGCGCTATCTCGAGCGCATCTACAAATGGGCCAAGCGCATCGGCTACGACGAGGTTCGCCGCCAGATCATGGACGATGCCGGAAAACGCCGTGCCTATTTCGACCGCTTCGTTTTCAGCCAGAAATTCGCGCAGGTCGACCCCTGGTCGGAACGCGTATCCGGCCATGACAAGCACGAATTCAGGCCCATGGCGGCAATCGGTTTCAATCAGGCAGCGGAGTGAGAACGATGGACAGCAACTGGATCGATATTGGCGATATCTCCGATATTCCCCTGCGCGGCGCGCGGTGTGTGAAAACGCCAATGGGCAAGATCGCTGTATTCCGCACGGCGGAAAATCAGGTCTTCGCCATTGAAGACCATTGCCCGCACAAGGGCGGCCCTCTGAGCCAGGGCATCGTGCATGGCGCTTCGGTGACGTGTCCGTTGCACAATTGGGTCATTTCTCTGGAGACAGGTAAGGCGCTGGGGGCGGATGAGGGCGAGGTGAGGACCATACCCGTCCGCAATATGCATGGACGGCTCTCAATTGCGCTTGAAACCCTGATGATTGCGGCGGAGTGAATTGCGATGGCGGCGATGATACCCCCCTCTGCCCTGCCGGGCATCTCCCCCTCAAGGGGGGAGATTGATCGCTGCACAAACTTCCATTCACAACCGGTGTTGTTGCCGGTGGAGAGGGAACGAGGAGCCTTCCGCTTGTCGATCTCCCCCCTTGAGGGGGAGATGTCCGGCAGGACAGAGGGGGGTAAGCGTCACGCACTGAGAGGGCAAACCTGTGCCCGTTGAAACCAAAACCACCTGTCCCTATTGCGGCGTCGGCTGCGGCGTCATCGCCACCGTCAACGACGATGGCGCGGTCTCCGTCAGGGGCGATCAGGATCACCCCGCCAATTTTGGCCGGCTGTGCTCCAAAGGTTCGGCTCTGGCCGAAACCATCGATCTCGAAGGACGCCTGCTCCGTCCCGAAATCGCTGGGAGGCGGGCGGCATGGGACGAAGCGCTCGATCTCGTCGCTTCCCGTTTCTCTCAGGCTATTGCTGAGCATGGCCCTGATTCGGTCGCCTTCTACGTCTCCGGCCAATTGCTGACGGAGGATTATTACCTTGCCAACAAGCTGATGAAGGGTTTCATCGGTTCGGCCAATATCGATACGAATTCAAGGCTCTGCATGTCGTCTTCGGTCGCGGGCCATCGTCGTGCCTTCGGAGCCGATACGGTGCCGGGCACCTACGAGGATATGGAACTTGCCGATCTGGTGATCCTCACCGGTTCCAATCTCGCCTGGTGTCACCCCGTTCTCTACCAGAGGCTGGCGGCGGCGAAGACGGCGCGGCCGGAGATGAAGGTCGTCGTCATCGATCCGCGCCGGACGATGAGTGCCGATATTGCCGACATGCACCTCGCCATCCGCCCGGATGGGGATGTGGCGCTGTTTACCGGTCTGCTTGCGCATCTCTCCGGCAGTTCCGCCATCGATAATGCTTACGTTCAAAACCACACGGCCGGCTTCGACGCCGCTGTGCAGGCCGCAGATGAGCGCAGCCTGCCGGAGATCGCCGAGGGCACCGGCCTGACGATTGCCGAACTGATTTCCTTTTACGAATTGTTCGAACGCACCGAAAAGACCGTCACCTGCTACAGCCAGGGCGTCAACCAGTCGGAGAGCGGCACCGACAAGGTCAATGCCATCATCAATTGCCACCTCGCCACCGGCCGCATCGGCCGGCCGGGCATGGGGCCGTTTTCGCTGACTGGCCAGCCGAACGCCATGGGTGGGCGCGAAGTTGGCGGGCTCGCCAACATGCTGGCCGCCCATATGGCCATCGAAAACGCTGAAGATCGCGACCGCGTGCAGCGCTTCTGGGCGTCGCCTGCGATTGCGCGAAAACCGGGTCTGAAGGCCGTGGACATGTTCCGGGCCGTGGCCGATGGCCACATCAAGGCGCTGTGGATCATGGCCACCAACCCCGTCGTCTCGATGCCGGATGCTGGCGCCGTCGAAGCGGCGATCAAGGCTTGTCCTTTCGTCGTGGTGTCCGATGTTACGGCCAATACCGATACTGCCCGCCATGCCCATGTCCTCCTACCCTCGCTCGGCTGGGGCGAAAAGAACGGCACGGTGACCAATTCCGAACGGCGCATTTCCCGTCAGCGCGGTTTTCTCCCTGTGCCCGGCGAAGCCAGGGCCGACTGGTGGCAGATGGCGGAAGTGGGCCGGCGCATGGGTTTCGACGCTGCTTTTGCTTATGGCCAGCCACCGGAGATTTTCGCCGAACATGCGGCCCTTTCCGGTTTCGAGAATGCGGGTAGCCGGGATTTCGATATCAGTGGAATCGAGCACGATTCCTACGATGCGATGGCGCCCTTTCAATGGCCCAAAGCCGGGCCCGGTGAGGCCGTCGTTACCCGCTTTTTTGCGAATGGTCGTTTTTACCATGCTGACGGCAAGGCGCGGTTCATCGCCACCGTCTTGCCGGAAACCTCCAGGACCTCGTCTGACTATCCGCTGACGCTCAATACCGGCCGCATTCGCGACCAATGGCACACCATGACCCGCACCGGCAAAAGTGCGCGGCTGACCGCCCATATCGCCGAGCCTTTCGCCGAACTTCACCCGCGTGATGCGCAGATGTTGGGGATAGAAAGTGCCGATCTGGTGGAACTGGAAAGCCCCTACGGCAAGGTTCTGCTGCGCGCACTGGTGAGCGAAAGGCAGGCGCGTGGATCGGTCTTTGCGCCGATGCACTGGAACGACCAATTCGCCTCGCGGGCGCGCATAGATGTGGTTGTTGCGCCGGTCACGGATCCGCACTCCGGCCAACCTGCTTCGAAAAATGTTGCGGTGAAGGCAAGGCTTTTCGAGGCAAAGGCCTATGGCTTCGCCATTTCCCGCACCCGACCCAATGCACCGGACTGTGCCTATTGGGCCATCGCCAAGGCGGACGGCGGCTATCGCATGGAGTTGGCCTTCGAGGAAGAACCGCAGGACTGGACGCTCTGGGCGCGGCAGGTTTTCGGCATCGATGTCAGGGTCGAGCCGCTCGGTTACAGCGACCGGCAGACGGGTGATCTGCGGCTTGCCTTTTTCGATGGTGAGACCCTCTTGGCAGCGCTGTTCATTGCCAATCAACCGGTGGCCGTCGCCCGCAACTGGGCGATCTCGCAGCTTGCCGAGCGCCATGAGGATCTGCGCATGCGTTTTGCGCTGGTTGCCGGTCGCCCCGGTGCCGGCCGCGCCGATCCGGGCGCCACCGTCTGCTCCTGCTTTAACGTCGGGGTGAACCAGATCACGGCCGCCATCCGCGATGGTTGTCACAGCGTCGAAGCCATCGGCAAGGCGCTGAACGCCGGAACCAATTGCGGCTCCTGCCGCGCCGAAATCAGGGGGATCATCGATGGATGCCTTAAAACCGCAGCGGAATGAACCGGCCCGTATGGAAAGATTAGCCAAGCTGCCAATCTTCTGGGGGCTTGAGGGCAAATGCGTGGTGCTGGTGGGCGGATCGGAAGGGGCCGCCTGGAAGGCGGAGCTGCTGCTGGCTTGCGGGGCGGAACTTCGTCTCTATTGCGAGGAGAACGAGCTTTCGGAAAGCTTTGCCGCGCTCGTCTCAAGAAGCCCGATGCTCACATGGCATGATCGTCCGTGGGGTCCGGATATTTTCGAAGGCGTCGAGCTGGCGCTGGCGGATTGCGAAACCGACGAGGAGGCTGAGAAATTTTACAATACCGCCCGCACGGCGGGCGTGCCCGTCAACGTCATCGACAAGCCGGAATTCTGCCAGTTCCAGTTCGGGTCCATCGTCAATCGCTCGCCGGTGGTGGTGTCGATTTCCACCGATGGCGCCGCACCCATTCTGGCGCAGGCCATCCGCCGGCGCATCGAGACGTTGCTGCCGCTGGCCCTGAAGGATTGGGGGGCACTTGCCCAGACGATCCGCGATCGCGTCAATCTGCAACTCGCGCCCGGCCCGTCGCGGCGATCTTTCTGGGAAAAATTCGTCGACCGGGCGTTTACCGAAAGGCTGGATGAGAGCAGCGAAGAAAGGCTGCTGACGGATATCGGAGCGCAGGCCGCGCGCATGGGCTCAGGGCGCGGACTTGTAACGCTCGTGGGTGCCGGGCCGGGTGACGCCGAGCTTCTGACTTTGAAAGCGGTTCGCGCCCTGCAGGCCGCCGATGTCATCTTATTCGACGATCTTGTGTCAGCGGAGGTGCTGGAACTGGCGCGGCGGGAGGCGAAGCGCATGCTGGTCGGCAAGCGCGGCGGCCGGGAAAGCTGCAAGCAGGAAGACATTAACGACATGATGATCCGCCTTGCCAAGGCTGGCAAACGGGTGGTGCGGCTGAAATCCGGCGACCCCATGATTTTCGGGCGCGCCGGCGAGGAGATCGCGGCGCTGGAAGCCGAAAATATCCCGGTCGATGTTGTGCCGGGGATCACCGCCGCGAGCGCCATGGCCTCGCGCCTCGGCATCTCCCTGACGCATCGCGACCATGCCCAGTCTGTCCGCTTCGTCACCGGTCATTCGCGGCAGGGAAAGTTACCGGAGAATATTGACTGGGCATCGCTCTCCAATCCCGCCGTGACCACTGTTTTTTATATGGGCGGCCGAACCGCAGCAGATATCCAGTCCTCCCTGCTCGCTAACGGCATGCCCGCCTCGACGCCCGTTGCGGTGATGATTTCCGTCAGCCGGGCGAATGAACAGCGCTGGTGCGGTTCACTCGCGCAATTGGCTGCGGCGGTCGAGAGGCTAGGCGTGAACGAACCTGTCCTGATCGGTATCGGCGATGCGTTCGGCGCCGCGTCTTCTGGATTCGCCGGTATCGATATGCAGGGGGTCGCCTCGATGATGGCTCAGAAAGCCGGCTAATAAGTTTGCGTGCGACGCCGGTGCATGTTTCAGGCATATTCGCAGACAGGTAGAACTCACCGCTACAAACCTTCCCTTGACATTGGTTTTTCGTTCGCTCTTCAATAAAACGAAAAAATTGAAAGAGGAGGGAGGGTGAAATGCTGCTCACACCGCGTCAGGATGAAATCGTTGCACTGGCGAAAGCGAACGGGCGGGTGCTGGTCGACGAGCTGGCGGCGCGCTTTTCGGTGACCCCCCAGACTATCCGCAAGGACCTGAACGATCTCTGCGATACCAGGGTGCTGACGCGCATCCATGGCGGCGCACTATTTCCAAGCGGCAATGAAAACGTCAAATACGAGGCGCGACGGGCGATTGCTTCTGTCGAAAAACAGGCGATCGGTGCCGCTGCTGCTGCCCTCATCCCCAACAATTCGTCGCTCTTCATCAATATCGGTACGACGACCGAGTCGGTGGGCGAAGCGCTGGCGGACCACCACGAATTAATGGTCATCACCAACAATATCAATGTTGCCAACAGGTTGCGAGTTTTTCCCGGCATTGAAGTGGTGATTGCGGGCGGCGTCGTTCGCGGTTCCGATGGTGGTATCGTCGGTGAGGCGGCCGTCGATTTCATCCGCCAGTTCAAGGTCGATTTCGCCGTCATCGGCGTTTCGGCCATCGATGAGGACGGCGCGCTGCTGGATTTCGATTTTCGCGAGGTCAAAGTCGCGCAGGCGATCATTTCCAATGCCCGCCATGTCATTCTGGTGTCGGATTCGCTCAAATTCGAGCGCACGGCCCCGGTGCGTATTGGCCATCTTTCGCAGGTGCATACCTTTATTACCGATCATTGTCCGGTCGATTCGATCCGTTCCATCTGTGCCGATCACGACGTTCGGCTGATTGAAACTGAGGCGCGGGAGACCTAATCCTGCACCATTGGAATTTCGTTTGACATTCGTTTTGTCTTCGAATTAGATGATCGTGCTTTCAATATATCGATGAGGAGAGCGTCGATGAAAGCGCGGGAGAATTCATGTCTGACGAGGCAATCCACGATATTTTCGTGATCGGCGGCGGCATCAATGGCTGCGGCATTGCGCGTGACGCCGTTGGCAGGGGTTACTCCGTTGCACTCGCGGAAATGAATGATTTTGCCTCCGGCACCTCGTCCGCCGCGACCAAGCTCATCCATGGCGGTTTGCGTTATCTTGAACATTACGAGTTTCGTCTGGTGCGCGAAGCGCTGATGGAACGCGAGGTGCTGTGGGCCATGGCGCCGCACATCATCTGGCCCATGCGTTTCGTTCTGCCGTTCCAGAAGGGTGGCGTGCGTCCGGCCTGGCTCGTGCGTCTCGGACTTTTTCTTTATGATCACCTCGGCGGCCGCAAGCTTCTGCCCGCGACCCGTTCACTCGATCTGCGCCGGGATCCCGCGGGAAAACCGTTGAAGCCGATTTTTGCCCGCGCTTTCGAATATTCCGACGGCTGGGTGGACGATGCCCGGCTTGTGGTGCTGAACGCCCGCGATGCCGCCGAGCGCGGTGCCCTGGTCCTCAATCGTACGCAGGTGGTTTCAGCGCGACGCGAAGGCGCCTTCTGGCGGGTTGAAACGAGAAGTGCTGCCGGGGAAAACGCGACCTATCGGGCCCGCATGCTGGTGAATGCCGCCGGCCCCTGGGTGGACAAGGTCCTGTCTTCGACATTCGGCAAAAATAATGTCCACAATGTTCGCCTCGTGCAGGGCAGCCATATCATCGTGCGCAAGAAGTTTGCCGATCCGCGCGCCTATTTTTTTCAGAATCCGGACGGGCGCATCATCTTCGCCATCCCTTACGAACAGGATTTTACGCTGATCGGCACGACGGATCGCGACTATACCGCCGACCCCCGCGCTGTTAAGATCACCGCGGAGGAAATCAGCTATCTTTGCAGCGCGGCCAGCGAATATTTTGCCGAGCCGGTGACGCAGGACGATATCGTCTGGACCTATTCCGGCGTGCGGCCGCTGTTCGACGACGGTGCGTCGAAAGCGCAGGAGGCGACGCGCGACTATGTGCTGAAAACCGAAGGGGCGGAAGGCGAAGCGCCGCTTCTCAATATTTTCGGCGGCAAGCTCACCACCTATCGGCGGCTTGCCGAACATGCTCTTGAAAAAATAGGCGATGCGCTGGGGGAAAAGGGCGCGCCATGGACGGCAGGCTCGCATTTGCCGGGTGGAAATTTCGGGGCTGAGGCCTATGCCGGCGAGGTTACGACCCTTCGGTCACGTTATCCCTTCCTCGATGAGCGTCACGCCAAGCGGCTAGTCCGCTGTTACGGGACGGATGCGGCGGCGATAATCGGCAAAGCGGCAGAGAAGGCGGCACTGGGCCGTCATTTCGGCGGCACGCTTTATGAGGCTGAGGTCCGCTGGCTGATGGCGCGGGAATGGGCGCTGACGGCGGAGGATATTCTCTGGCGCCGCACCAAACAGGGGCTTTTTTTCACCCCTGAAGAGGTGCGCGGGCTCGAGGACTATATCGGAGACATTGCAGGGGAACGCTTGAAGGCAATCTGACGATCCGATCGAAAAGCGGAGGAGGCTTTGGATCACCATGCTTGAATTGCGAAACGTCTCGAAGATGGCCGGCGGTGAATATCATATTCACCCGACCGATCTGACGTTGCAGCGCGGAAGCCTGAACGTCCTGCTTGGACCGACACTTTCGGGCAAGACGACGTTGATGCGGCTGATGGCCGGGCTGGACAAGCCGAGCGGCGGTGCGATCTTCTTCAATGGTGAGGACGTGACGGGCTGGCCGGTGCAGAAGCGCAACGTTGCCATGGTTTATCAGCAGTTCATCAATTATCCGGCGCTGAGCGTTTACGAAAACATCGCTTCACCCATGAGGGTTGCCGGCAAGGACCAGCCCACCATCGACAGGGAAGTGAGGAAGGCCGCCGAGCTTCTGAAGCTGACGCCCTATCTCGATCGGACGCCTCTCAACCTTTCCGGTGGCCAGCAGCAGCGCACGGCGCTTGCCCGCGCCATCGTCAAGAACGCCAATCTGGTGCTGCTTGATGAGCCGCTGGCCAATCTCGATTACAAGCTGCGCGAGGAACTGCGTGAGGAACTGCCGCGCATCTTCGCTGAATCCGGCGCGATCTTCGTTTATGCGACGACCGAACCTTCCGAGGCGCTGCTTCTGGGTGGCAATACCGCGACGCTTAATGAGGGAAGGGTGACGCAGTTTAGCCGTACGATCGAGGTTTACCGGCATCCGGTGGACATCGTGACCGCGGAAATCTTCGCCGATCCGCCGCTTAACACCATTGAGGTCATCAAGGCCGGTAATGCTTTCACCCGTGCGGACCATGCCGTCGTGGCAGTCCCCGCACATCTTGCCAGCATGCCAGATGGCCCCGTCACCATTGCCTTCCAGCCGCACCACCTCTTCCCGTACGCGAAGGGAGAAGCGCGGCAGTCCATCCGCGCGCGGACGCTGATTTCGGAAATCGCCGGATCGGAAAGCTTCGTGCATGTGGAATTTTCGGGCCGGCGCTGGGTCATGCTGGCGCATGGCATTCACGACATCGAGCCGGACAGGGACATCGAGCTGTTTCTAGATACACGGCATTTGATGGCCTTTGACGCGAATGGCCGCGCCATCGGCAAAGCGGCTTGAGGGAGATGGATCATGGCACGCATCACGCTCGATCATATCCGCCACGCCTATAATGCCAAGGCGCAGGCCGCCGGCGATTATGCCCTGAAAGAAGTGCATCACGAATGGGAGGATGGCGGGGCTTATGCGCTGCTTGGCCCTTCCGGCTGCGGCAAGACCACGCTGCTCAACATCATTTCCGGCCTGTTGCGTCCTTCGGAAGGACGTATCGCTTTCGACGGAACTGACGTGACCGATCTTGCCACCGAAGACCGTAATATCGCCCAGGTGTTCCAGTTTCCGGTCGTCTACGACACGATGACGGTCTACGACAATCTGGCTTTTCCGCTGCGCAACCGGCATGTGCCGGAGGCCGAGGTGGATCGTCGGGTGCGGGACATCCTTGAGATGACCGATCTTTCCGGCATGGCCAAGCGCCATGCGCGGGGGCTGACGGCAGACCAGAAGCAGAAAATTTCTCTGGCACGCGGCCTCGTGCGTTCCGACGTCAATGCGATCCTGTTCGACGAGCCGCTGACGGTGATCGATCCGCATATGAAGTGGGTGCTGCGGTCGCAATTGAAGCGCCTGCACCGGCAATCCGGTTTTACCATGGTCTATGTTACCCACGACCAGACCGAAGCGCTGACCTTCGCCGACAAGGTGGTGGTGATGTATGATGGGCAGATCGTGCAGATCGGCACGCCAGCCGAGCTTTTCGAGCGGCCGGGACATACATTCGTCGGTTACTTCATCGGCTCGCCCGGCATGAATGTGTTGCCCGCCAAGATAGATGGCGCGACCGCGATGGTCGGCGGCCTTGGTGTGCCACTTGCCGGAGTGCCAAGGGTCGATGGAGCCCAGCGTATCGAGATCGGCGTCCGCCCGGAATTCATCCGGCTGGAACGGGGCGGCATGCCCATTACGGTCGACAAGGTCGAGGATATCGGCCGGCAAAAGATCGTGCGCGCCCGGTTTGCCGGCCAGAAGCTGGCGATCGTTGTTGCAGAAGACGAGGAAATTCCGGCGGAAGCGGGTGTTCGCTTCGACCCGGCCGCCATCGGCGTCTTCGCCGATTCCTGGCGTGTGAAGATGGGGGCCTGAGCATGGAAAAGAGCTGGAACAACAAAGCATGGTTCATGGTGCTGCCGGTTCTGGTGCTGGTCGCCTTTTCCGCCGTCATTCCGCTGATGACCGTTGTGAATTATTCGGTGCAGGATACGTTCGGCAACAACCAGTTCTTCTGGGCCGGAACGCAATGGTTCGAGGAAATCCTGGCATCGGCCCGGTTCTGGGATGCGCTGGGGCGCAACCTGCTGTTCTCCGGCATCATCCTGGCGATTGAAATTCCGCTCGGCATTTTCATTGCGCTCAAAATGCCGAAATCCGGCATCGGCGTGCCGGTCTGCCTCGTGACGATGGCGCTGCCGCTTCTGGTGCCGTGGAATGTAGTCGGCACGATCTGGCAGGTGTTCGGGCGCAGCGATATCGGGCTGCTCGGTTATTATGCCAATCAGCTCGGACTTGATTACAACTACGTCAATGATCCGCTCGATGCGTGGATTACGGTCGTTATCATGGATGTCTGGCACTGGACGAGCCTTGTCGTGCTGCTGTGCTACGCCAGCCTCGTTTCCATTCCGGACGCCTATTATCAGGCGGCAAGGATCGATGGCGCATCGCGTTTCGCCGTGTTCCGGTTCATCCAGCTGCCAAAGATGAAGCGCGTGCTGCTGATCGCCTTCCTGCTGCGCTTCATGGACAGCTTCATGATCTATACCGAGCCTTTCGTCGTCACCGGCGGCGGTCCGGGTAACTCCACCACCTTCCTGTCCATCGATCTCGTGAAGATGGCGCTCGGCCAGTTCGACCTCGGACCCGCGGCCGCCATGTCGCTGATCTACTTCCTCATCATCCTGCTGTTGTCCTGGGTGTTCTACACCGTGATGACCAGCCACGACGCGGAGACTTGAGACATGAGCGCCTCTGATGTCACCACAAGCGTGGAACGGATGGGAAATTCGCCTGTCAAAGCCGCCTCGGCGGGATTGTCCGGCCTTGCCGCACGGTCGCGCCGCCGCCATGGGCCATCGCGTTTTTCCTGGCTGGTTCCGACGATCTACATCATTCTTCTGCTCGTGCCGATCTATTGGCTCGTCAATATGAGCTTCAAGACGAATGCGGAAATTGTGTCGTCCATGACGCTTTATCCGCACCAGCCGACGCTGCAGAACTACCGGACGATCTTCACGGATTCCTCCTGGTATTCGGGTTATATCAACTCGATCATCTACGTCGTCATGAATATGGTGATCTCGGTTGCGGCAGCACTACCGGCGGCCTATGCCTTCTCGCGGTATCGGTTTCTGGGCGACAAGCACCTGTTCTTCTGGCTGTTGACCAACCGCATGGCGCCGCCCGCCGTCTTCGCGTTGCCCTTCTTCCAGCTTTATTCGGCATTCGGGCTGATCGACACGCATATCGCTGTGGCGCTGGCGCATTGCCTGTTCAACGTGCCGCTGGCGGTGTGGATCCT
>CAACWB010000160.1_pt1 | contig 14010 bp, 14 predicted proteins | sample 2275501 | NCBI WGS metagenome assembly CAACWB01 (sample SAMEA5312444, study PRJEB27640) | indoor metagenome | biome: indoor environment; feature: controlled; material: polymer antistatic dissipative epoxy resin | place: Italy | collected 2014-05-27 | reverse complement strand
TGCTGATCGACATGCCAGAGCTTGGGTACCTCGACGGCAAGAAGATCACTGCTTTAGCAGGACTTGCGCCAATGACGCAGCAATCTGGAAAGTGGCAAGGCAAAGAGCGGATCACCGGGGGGCGGTCATCAATTCGGCGCGCGATCTACATGCCCGCACTTGTCGCCATCCGCTTCAACCGGGACCTTCACGACAAGTATCAGCAGCTACTTAAGGTCGGAAAAGCCAAGAAAGTTGCCATTACCGCCATCATGCGGCGCATCATCATTCTTGCAAACACCTTGCTGCGCGAAAGCCGGGATTGGCTGCCTGACCGCCCTTGACCAAGACAGATACTCGACCGCCCAATGAAGCGATGATTTCCTTCATCGAGGAACACCGCTCGGTGCTCGGGGTCGAGCCGATCTGCAGGCTGCTGCCGATTGCCCCGTCCACCTATTATGAAGTCGTCGCCAAGCGCACGGACGTGGGTCGCCTATCGGCCCGCGCCCGGCGCGATATGGCTATGAAAGTCGAGATACGCCGGGTGTTCAACGAGAACTTCCAGGTCTATGGCGTGCGGAAAGTGTGGCGACAGTTGCAGCGAGAAGGCTTCGATATCGCTCGCTGCACCGTCGCAAGGCTCATGAGAATGATGGGTCTTCAAGGCATCATTCGTGGCAAGCCGATCAAAACCACTGTATCGGACAAGTCTGCCCCGTGTCCGCTCGACCGCGTCAATCGCCACTTCAAGGCTCCCGCGCCGAACATGCTGTGGTTATCCGATTTCACCTATGTCGCGACCTGGCAGGGCTTCGTTTACGTGGCCTTCGTGATCGATGCCTTTGCCCGACGTATCGTCGGTTGGCGGGCAAGCCGGACTGCCCATGCGGGCTTTGTCCTCGATGCTCTGGAGCAGGCACTTCATGATCGGCGGCCCGTCAAACGGGGCGGGCTGGTTCATCATTCCGACCGCGGCTCGCAATACGTGTCGATTCGCTATTCTGAGCGGCTGGCGGAGGCGGGCATCGAGCCGTCTGTCGGGAGCGTCGGTGATTCCTATGACAACGCTCTCGCCGAAACGATCAACGGCCTTTACAAAGCCGAGGTCATCCATCGCCGGGGACCATGGCGCAACTTCGAAGCCGTGGAGTTCGCCACACTCGAATGGGTGGACTGGTTCAACAACCGACGCCTTCTGGAGCCCATCGGCAACATACCGCCAGCCGAGGCAGAAGAACGATACCATGCCATGCTGGACGCGCCAGCCATGGCCGCATAACTTAAACCAAACGGTCTCCGGTAAACTCGGCGCGGTTCAGACTGTCGAAGAGTTCCTTGCAGAGATCGCGCCGATTGATTGGCTAGTAGCGTGATCAAAAAAGGAGGCCCGCATCCGCCGGGATTAATTGCGAGCCTCCTGCCGCGGCCTATTTCAGGGGACACGCGGCAGCCGTTCATAAGTCGGCAAATTTTTAGTTGCAATCCCTCTGAAAAGTATCAATCAGGAGAGAAGCATGGCGACAGGACTTCACTGAGGAAGATATCTGCTCCTGGCACAAACAGCGAGGATGTGGCCTGAAGCAGAAGCAGGGCAATAGTTACTCAACCTGTGAGACGAAATCTGGCGAGTTTTAACGCTCGCCAGTGAGATATGCTAGCTAAATGCCCCTTGGTGCTGACCACCTTCGCGCTTTGCCAGATGGCGGATGACCGATTTGAGAAAGCGCTCTATATTTCGGAATTTCGTAATGGTTTTCCGCTGTGAACGGTTCTCGAAATTGATTCATGTCTTCATCCTCATTTACGAAGTAACAATTCACTCCTTGGAAATCACAGCCAACCAGGTTCATTTTTTTCGATCTGCCAATCAACTCCATCGTCTTGAGGCTGGCGCCAAAGAAGTTGCTTCCATCCCATTGGGCAGAGGGATCGTAAGGTACCTCGACGGCTATGCTCGCTGGGATTGAAGCATTGAACTCAATGCATGATACCCTCCCAACGCGATTTAGCGCTCGCCAAACGTGGCTTGTGTTGTGGTCGATATCCACGCTGACGAAATCAAAATCCGTTCGGATGCCGTGTTCATCGAGAGCGGAATTGATATTTTCAGTCGTCGTCAGGAGGTGGATGATTTGGAGCGACCCGTCCTGAATAAAATCACGAAATATTTCTGATGCGCGATTGTAGCTCTCAAGATCTCCTTCAACCCAAACCCCTGTCCAGCCTGTTTCCAAAAGGAACCGAGTAGTGTTCTGAGTGCCGTCCTCAATTCCTATCTCCAAGAAGGTCCTGCTTTTCGTTCCAATCCGTGAAAATATCTCAGCGATGTACCCGTCTTCGCAGTTTTGACTGTAAACTTGAGAGTAATGACGTGACAACTTCTTCGGATCTAGAATCCTATCGCCCTGCGTGAGGGAGGCGAGCACAGCCGCGTGAGCGGCCTCCTTCTGGTGCCAAGATTGAGAATTGATAGCTTCGAGATGTTTTTCAATTTTGTTGACCCAATCGTCCCTCACTTCTTCAGCAAGGCTTTTCATGGCTTCGTTCAGGGCGGCAAGGTCACCCACTATAGAAGATTGCCCTTGCTCGATCGCGGCTTGCCCTTGCTCGATCAAAGCCTGGTTCCTCGTAATGGTATCAACCGAATCCGACAGCCCATCGATCTTTGAAAGAGCGCGGACGTCGACCTTCGCCATGTTTCGGATGGCATCCTTGAACTGCTTAAAACTTGGCATCAATTCCCCTCGCGCGCGTCAACGCGCAGTTGAGTTATGTTTGCCTGAACTTATTACTGAACCTTGCCGGTACGGCAAGTGAGACTCGCCACGTATATTTTTTTAGCCGGTAGCGTAACCCGGCACCCATAACCCACGACCGGGAGAACCACATGGGTTGGGAAACGCCGATCGTTGGCCGAGAAACTGAGGCCCGCCGATCTCGTTGGAGCGTAATTGGGCGGGCCTCATGCCGCTGCGGAATTGGAACACCGACGGCAATATTTCAATGCGCTAATAAAGCAAATGTTCCTGCGTGCGGGAACAAGAAAAAAGCCCGTCACCTGGCGGGGTGACGGGCTCACGCGTAAGCGTTGCTTGCAACGCCGCTGCGTTCAATGATGCCTGTTCTTGGCATTCGTGTCGTTGGAATAGAAGATATTGCAGATAGGTTGCGCAAAGCTTACGTTTCAACTGCAACTGTTAGCCTTCAAAAAAAAAGAGGCCCGTCGCTCCGCCAAGCGCCAGGGCCTCAATGCCGCAGCCTGTTTCAGGGGACATGCGGCGCTCTAGCTATATCCGTCAGCCACCACGCTATCAACAGAATCAAAAGACCCGCGCAGCTCGAGGGACGGGTGTGCGCGGGTCTTTAAACCATGAACTGGGGACATGGTGCCTGAGTAACGCGCCTCCTGTCCGAATGTTCCAGCCCCATCCCCAATAGGACATCCAATGCCAATCACTAAAATCTCCACACAGGGGAGGGCTTTCGTGCGTCTGCATGAGGGCAATCCACTAACCGCCTATCTCGATCCTGTCGGGGTGCCGACGATCGGAACCGGCTTTACGATGCGCAGCGACTCCGTGCGCCGCGAACTGGCCAAAATCGGCATCACCAAACTGGTGCCAGGAAAGACCAAGATCACGGCCGCGCAGAGCGACGCAATCCTTGATGCGGTGCTTGCCGCTGAATACGTGCCCGCTGTCGTTGCAGGTTCGCCTGCCGACCGTAAGCAGCACGAGCTCGACGCGGCCACTTCTGTCACGTTCAATCTCGGCGTCGGCGCCATGAACTGGACGTGGGCCGACTACTGGCGCAAAGGCCAGATCAAGAAGGCCGCCGCTCATCTCGCCGCCAACTACAACACGGCGAAAGGCAAGAAGCTGCCGGGTCTCGTGCGCCGCCGCAAGGAAGAGGCGCTGCTCTTCGAGAAGGGCGTCTACACAGGCGTAGCGAGCGCGACTAAGGAGGCGACGGCCGAGCCGCCTGCTCAGCCTGATCCTGTTGTGAAGGAAGCGCAGGAACTGCTGACTGCGGCTGGTCTCAATCCAGGTGCAATCGACGGCTGGATGGGTGAGAAGACAAAGGCCGCGGTGATTGCCTACCAGAAGGCCCACCCGCATCTGATCGCCGACGGCATCATCGGTCCCGCCACGCTCGCTCAGCTTCGGCGCGACGCATCTGCCGCAAGGGAAGTCGTAACAAAGGGCGTCGGCTCAGCTGCGAGCTCAGGCTTGCTGGCTTTCGTGGCTGGCCTTCCTTGGGGCTGGATTGTGGCCGGCGTCGCTGTCGCTGCTGTTGCCTATGTCGCCTATCGCAATCGCGATGTCATCGCTCGCCGCTGGAATAGCTGGCGTGGGAAGGAGGTGGTGGTTTGATCCTCTTGTGGGCAAAACTCAAAGGCTACCTAGCCGCAATCGGTACGACGCTCGCGATCCTCGCGGGCGTCTTTTTGTATGGCCAGAGGGCAGGGCGCTCCGCGGCAAAAGACGAACAGGCCGCAGCGAATGCCAAGGCCATCAAGAGGGCCGGGGATGTTGAAAATGAAATCAGGAATCTGGATGACGCTGGCGTTGATGACGCTCTTGGCAAGTGGATGCGCGACAAGCGGTAGCTACTGCGACATCGCCCGGCCGGTAAGGCCGTCCGTCGATGACCAGATGACGCCAGAAACAAAGCGGCAAATCCTCGCTGAAAATGAGAAGCTGATGAAGCTTTGCGGGGTGAAACCGTGACCGGCGCCGAGATCATGGCCGTTGCGGGTTTCTTCGTGATGCTGTTCGGCTTCTTCTTCGGCCTATGGAAGTACGTTGACGCGAAGATCGGCGCCGCAAAGACAGAGGCTTCTGCGGCTGCGTCTGCGGCCTCAGCGATGGCGTCACTGGCAAGGGAAGAGCTCGCGGCTCACCGGCTGCACGTGGCTGAAACGTATGTTTCCAAATCCGGCCTGCGCGAGCAGACGGAGCAGATCATGGGCGCTATCGGCGCCGTGAAGGATGCGGTCGACAAAATGACGATGCGCGTTGATCGGATTGTTGAAAACCAGTCGAAGCCAAGGACGACGCGAAACACATAGAGCAGCATCGTGGAGAGATGCTGTTAGAGCCAAAGTAGAAGGCCTGCCCACTACTGGAGGTAGCGAGCAGGCCGGTTTAAGCCCCTCCCACAGGAGCGAATGTATTCAAACACTACCTTGTCGCGAGATCAAGGTGGCGGAACGCTATTTTAAGCTTGCGTTGGGTGGAGGGTGTTGCCCGTCCTCCTCGACCCAGGGCCGGGCCGAGGAGGGTGACTGGGATCACTAGCGAAAGCCTTGCGGCTGTGGATCTTCGCCAGAACATCGAAAAAGAGAATACAATCTTTTGATGTGGCTGTCTCGCAGATTCTTCAAGCAAAAAAAGCCCCGGCATTTCTGCCGAGGCTTCCATCACTGACAATGTCAGATCAGATTAGAACGAGCGCTGAAGGCGGAAGAAGCCCTTAACCTGGTCGTCGCCGTTGTCTTCATCGAAGTAGTTAACAGCAACCTTCGTGGAGAGGCCCTGCGTGATCTTGTAGTCGACCGTCAGGCCAACCTGCCAAGCGTCATCGTTGGTCCAGTCATTACCAACCAGACCGTAATTGCCGAAGTACTGGCCGCCGGGGGTGATGGTCAGCTTGTCGGTTGCCTTGATGGCGTATTCAGCAGCAACTGCCCATTCAGATTCGGCATAGTAAGCGTTCGCGCCGGAAGCCCATACGCCAGCCAGGCCAAGTGTGCCAGGACCAACGTCGGCCGTTGCGATCAGGCGAACAGAGCCTTCTTCGCGGTCAGTGTCGTAGCCGCCGATGAGCTGGAAGGAAGCCGCTCCGAGCTTGGCACCAACGCCAGCAGCGATACCAACGTTGTTGTCTTTGTCTTCGTAGCCGAGGGTGATGCCTTCGAGTTCGTCAACCGAAACACCTGCCCAGAAGGAACCGGCGTCGTAGGTGTAACGGACCGAGTTGAACAGAGCGTTCGTGGAGAGAACGTCAGACTCGCCAGAGAGGCCATCGTCCCACCAGCTGTAGAACTTACCGACCTTCAGGCCGCCGAGTTCGATGAAGGCCTGATCAACGAATACGCCAGAACGACCGGACGAGCCGTTGTCAGCATTGCCGCGGAAGCCGATGAAGCCACGCAAAGCGCCGAGCTCGGTGTCGGTGCGGGTGTCAACTTCGAACTGAGCGCGGGTAAAGGCGTCCCAGTCAGAGTAACCGCCAGCGCCGGTGCCGATAGAATTGCCGTTACCGCGGTTTACATCAACCTGGAAACGAACGTAACCGCCGAACTTCAGGCAGGTTTCGGTGCCGGGGATGTAGAAGAAGCCGGTGCCGAAAGCGTCGCAAACGCGAACGTATTCCAGGGGCTCGGGCTCAGCAGCGACGATGGCGTCAGCGGCCTGTGCGCCGGATACTGCTGCGAGAGCCGCAGCGGAGCCGATCAGAAGGCTCTTGATGTTCATGGGTTGACCTCCAGTCAAAGTTTTTATCCACCAACGCAGAGGTCCCGAAACCGGTTGTCCCCGCCTCATTGGCCCTGCGTTGATTCACAAAAGACAGAAAGTCGCCCAATTCCGCAATCCGGATTCGCTGTTTTAGTGTGATTGAATGGAGACGAAGCGCAGAAGGTGTGTCCAATAAGTAACAGAATCGCATCTGGCCTGTTGAAAACGTTAAGCTCTCATTAGGAAATTCAAGCAGTTCGGCGGAAGTCTGGTCTTGCTGGGAAGGAACATGGGGGAATCGGTTGGCAATCTGTCTGTGCCGTTTCGTAATAAGAATCGCCGCTCATCCATCGAACATTTTGTAAACGGTTCGCCTGTAGGCTTCGCCCATGAAGAAGCCCAGAACAACCAAGCCTCTTCTGAGGCAAGACGAACCCCTCCGCTCTCGGCCACGGCGTCGTCGGGACCCGGCTCAGCCGGCATTGCCACTTGAACCAATGCCGGCACGCGTTGAACCCGCCCTTGCGCTACTGAAGCAAAAGCCGCCTTCTGGCGACAAGTGGGGTTGGGAAATCAAGTGGGACGGCTACCGGCTGGCGGTCCATGCCGATACCAACGGTGTCCGAATATTGACACGCGGCGGCTATGATTGGTCGGCGCGCTTCCCGGCAATAGAGCAAGCGGCTCGCGACCTTGGCCCTGCCTCTCTTATTATCGACGGCGAGGCGGTCGTTCTGGACGAGCAAGGCCGGTCGGACTTCAATGCGCTTCAGAACAGCTTGGGTGCAGTTGGCGCGCGCAGCGGCAAGAAAGTGGCCGGGGACGCCATTCTCTATGCATTCGACCTTCTGTATCTCGACGGGCGCGATCTGCGCGAGCTGCCGTACCGCAGCCGGCGGCACTTGCTTGAAGAAATGCTGACCGCCGTCGATGGCGCCATCCGACTATCGGAAGAGGTGGAGACCGACAATCCCGGCCTGATGCTTGAACATGCCTGCCGCCTCGGGCTGGAAGGTATTGTCGGTAAAGACCGAAACAGCCCATACCGCAGCGGTAGAACCGGTGACTGGATCAAGGTGAAATGCGTCCAGTCAGAGCCGTTCATGATCGTGGGCTACGAGCCGTCCATGTCAGCAAGCGGTGGCTTTGCCTCGCTGTTGCTGGCCGCCTATGACGGCGATGACTTGCGCTATGTCGGCAGCGTCGGCACGGGATTTAAGGAGCGCGCCGCAAACGACCTGCGGCGGATGTTGGATAAACTTCCATGGCGTAGGAAAAAGCCGCCCGTTGCCTATGCCGGCCGGAGAGAGGTCGTTTGGGTTCAACCTACGCTTATTGCAGAGATTGAGTTCCGCCAGATGACGCCGGATCGCAAGCTCCGTCACGCGGCCTACAAGGGCCTCAGACAGCGGCAGGATAACGCGGATGTGTACCAGCTTGATTAAACGCCGCCGCTTTTAGTGTAAGCTCTCCTGATGAGCGAATTCAGGATAGAGCCGATTACGATCAATTGGGGTGAATTCGAAACCCTTGAAACTGTCGCAGACCTCGCGCGGGTTCTCCTTCACAAGTGGCCAAGCAGAACAGAAGCGCAGGCGTACGTTACCGCTCTCATGGTTTGCTCTGCTGTCCTCGAAAATGGGTTGGACGACCGACCTGAAGACGCGCGCCTCGCATTTGTCGAAGCCGCTCATGAGGCAGGGCTGTCGGTTTCTCCGGATGATGACGAGCTCGACTTGTGAAGGAAGGTCGTTTTATTGGGGCTTCAGTCTCCTACCACCTTCAAATCCGGCGGCGCGCCTTCTGCCCTAAACGTCAGGATATCGAACTGCTTCATATCTCCCCGCGACGTTAACATCGTCAGCTCCATGATTTCCACGTCGAGGCCGCTCTTGTGGAGGTCCTGACAGCGTCATTCAGTTGACGTAGAGCAATCGACAGCCGCTGTTTTGCGTCCTTCTGTCGAGTTATGCGGGTTATCATTGGGGCCACACCTTGAATGGATAATGCTCCCAGCAATGCCAGGATGACTTTTCAACCTTGTTTCGGCTAAAGCCGAAGGCTCCCCATTTACGACAGCCCGGATGCTCGCACCAGTGATTTTCGTGAATTCCTTCAAAAACCAAAGCGAGGCGGTGGGCGATTACCGAAATAGGGCTAAGATGCTCTCTGGATCACTGTTCGCAATCTGCAGCGATTGAATACCAAGTTGTTGCTGGGTCTTGAGAGCCTTAAGACGGGTCGATTCCTCATTCATATCCGCGTCTACTAAGCGGCCGACACCGCGCATAACAGAATCCGAAAGGCGCGACGCAAAATTAAGCTGCAAATCAATTCTCTCCACTGTAGAGCCAAGCATTGCCGCACCTGAGATCGCGTTAGCGGTCACGGTTTCAATGTATGTAATGTACGATCCGAGCATGTCAGGATTCTTGGCTATATCAAGATCGAGAAAATTCAGGATAGAACGCGGTTCATTACTGACACGTATTTCGCTGAAGTTGATCCGAGTTCCGTCACCCCATTGCCTGTCCACCGCTGGATCTGATTTGATCACAACTTTCCCAGCATTTGCTTCGATTATAACATCCGGCCAATCAGCTTGTAGCAGTGATTGCATCAAGGTTGCCATATCTTCTGCTGACGACACTTTACCGTCATCGCGAGACAGAAGTTGGTTCACGTAAGCACGGTCGAAGGAGTAAGCTTTCGGTGCCGTTCCGTTCACCGAAAAGGTGAAATTGACGCGGATTCCTTTATCATCGATGCCGTCTCTGAAGACGATAAATGGTTCAAAATCGAGGGCAAGCCCTGAACCTCTACTGCCGAAGTCGGCAAGTGGCGTGAGGCCGCCTGCGCTCACCCCCACGTTCGACACTGCTGCAATCTGGACGTACGACCCGTATCCGTGCTGCGGAAGTTGCAGTGTTGTAATAGAAATCTTTTCTGGATCATGGACGGGGGGGTCGCCCATTTTAAAGTTTGCCGACGCATAAGCGCCATGAGAACTCAGTTTTGAGCTCAGCAGTGCTGCGTACTCTTTGTTTGTAGATATTACCCCTCCTAAGGCTGGATTATACGCGTCCACATCGGCTTTAGTGATTGTCACTGTTGCGGAGTAACCGTTGAAGTACGGTCCTGGGAGATCCTGAAGATCTCCGCTTACCCCAGCGTAGCCGTCTGGATTTGAGGCCTCTTTATCCAGAACTATGGTAAAGCTGATTTCAGCACCGGGCAGATTGAAATCGAGCGGCGCGCCGACCGGGAAATCAATTACGACGGTGCCGGGGCTACCTGCGTTCCACACCGGTGTCATGTATCCGCTTGAGCCGTCGATCCCGTCATAGGGAGTGTAATCTGTGCCGAGGGAGCTGGGATCTGATGTGGATTGTAGGTTCCTAAGGCCGCCTATGGTTTTTATATCCCGCGCATCCTGCTGAAGAAGGCCGCCGCCAGTACTGTTGAACAGGGATACCCGCGAAAGATCGACATCAATCGTTCTAACGCCAACGGAAGTAGCGGTGCGGACAAAAGAGGAGACAACAGTGGAGCGATTAAACGCGCTGTCGTAGATGTCGACAATATCGGTATTCAGCCAATTTTGGCTGCTGAAGCTCGCAGAGGTAGCAATACTCACAACCTGCTGCTTCAGTTGTTCCAACTCAGCCTGAACCTTGGCTTTGTCTACGCCTTTCTCTGAGGCTGTTACAAGTTTCGATTTGAATTCGTTAAGAACAGCGATGACTGAATCCATTCCGGAATAGGCGGTATCAACCTTTGCAGCGCCGAGGCCAAGCGCGTCTTGAACTGCTGAAAGAGCACCATGGTCGGAGCGCATAGTCGTGGAGATAGACCAATACGCTGCGTTGTCAGACGCGGACGAAATCCGAAGTCCGGTCGAAACTGCCTTTTGAGAGTTTTGAAGTCCAGAAGAGATAGAGCGAAGTGTTTGCAGCGCCGAAATTGCCGCGCTGTTTGTCAAAATAGATGTCATGAGGACCCTTCACTAAAATGGATGCGCGCTCCTCATGAGCAATCAGTGATTGCATTGATATAAATAGTTTGTTGGTTAATGAATGGTTAATTGCGGATTGCCGAAAATCGCATTTCTACGCAGATTCCACTGACGGATGCGTTTAGAAAATGCCATGGACGTCCCCTCTGGATTGAGGCCGGCCATTTGCGTCGCGTTTCTTCACTCGTCTTCCATCCGATACAGATTACACATGCTCACCTCGGCATCTTGGCTGTGGTGATTTTTACGTCACCCCTCACGCTGCATCGTTTGCATTTCAGTCGCTTGGCAATTTCGTCCACCGTAGTGTCCGTCTTCGCCGCGCGGTTCAGTTGCCAGTGCGGGATATTTGAAACGTGGCCGCAGTAGTTGCACTTGGCAACGACAATCTCCCAGTTTCGAATTTCCTTCACTCTAACGGCCGGCGGCTTCGCCTGTTTCAATGCCTCGATCTGGCTGCCGGATCGCGCGTGGTAATGAAGCATGCAGCGGCCGGAATAGCCCTCCATTGGCTTCGCGCATTTGATCACCTCTTGAGAAATGCGCCGCAGCATCGTCGGCATCGATAGGTCGCCAAACTCAATCATGAGCTCGCCCGAGCTTATGAATTTCAGGAGCTCGCATTCCTCGCATATAACGCCTACAGGCTCGCCGCCGTGGTCCGAAAGCAGATAAGCTCCTTCACCTGGCATTTCTGTCGGCGTCCGGCTTCCACCCTCTCGTGAAACCGGTTCCCATCGCTGCGGTCGCCAGCGCAAGCTGCAGCCGCAAGTGCTGGATGTCTTCCATCAGCGTCTCAATCGCGGCACGGCTGTCGCCGTCGTGCCAGGCAATGATGTGGTCAACCGGATCGGCTTGCGGTTCTCTCTGATGTGGGCGCACGTTCTCATCCTGTTTCAGAGCCTAAATTTTTCCCTGTGTTGAAGTGGTGCACGCCCCTCGCGCCGTTAATTCAGTCTGGTATTAAATCGGCGATTTGCCCATGCGAGACGAGCAGCCGTGGGCTTGCCATAGTGCCGCTTTCCTCGTCGACGGTCACGGCATAAGCCGCAACCCCTACGTGGCGCGGTGCCATCGCGCTGGCGATTTTCTCAGCGGAGGCTTGCCGCATTTCTCCGGGTACGACTCCGCCGCGGCTGTTTTGTAAGCGCGTAGGCCACCCCACGTATCTTTCGGACTGCTGATCGGCGATTTTCTGCGTGAATCATGCGGAGAATCCTATGAGCGACAGTGTGAATCACCCTCGAACCTTTGAGGTTTTGACTGCGGAGCCGGTGCGAAGACGACGCAAGCCGCGTGAGTGGTCGGACGACGAAAAGGCGCGAATCCTGGCAATGGCGCTGCAGCCTGGGGCGAACGTCTCGGCGGTCGCCCGGTCGGAAGGCTTAGATCCGTCACAGCTTTATGGATGGCGACGCACGGCACTGTCATCGGGCGTTGTTGCACCCCTGACTGAGGGAACGGGCAAGCAGAAGTTCGCGCGCGTTGAAACGATAAGCAGCGGCTCGGTCGATATTGCCATTGCCGATATGGTGGTGCGCGTCTGCGGCGCGTTCGATCCTGATCACCTGGTGAAGGTTCTGCGGGCGGTTCGCAAGGCATGATCGCTTCTGGTGTGGTGGTCTATGTGTCATGCCAGCCGGTCGACTTCCGCAAAGGAGCCGCCTCGTTGATGGCGTTGGTGCGGGATGGTGGGCTCGATCCCTTCAATGGCGCGCTTTACGTCTTTCGCTCGAAACGGGCCGATCGTATTCGCATTGTCTGGTGGGATGGCAGTGGCGTCTGCCTGTATTCGAAAACCCTGGAAGATCAGGGCTTCTGCTGGCCCGGCATATCGACGGCACGGATACGTCTGGACCATTCTCAGCTGATGGCGTTGCTGGCCGGAATGGATTGGAAAAAGATCCGCCCGACGAAGGTCAGGCGACCCTTGTTGACGGGCTGACAGCACCTGCGACAAGATGAATCATGCCGCTGTAATGGTTGGGAAAACGGCTGTTTTTGTGCTCTACTCATTGCCATGGATTTGCCCCCTCAAGACCTGCCGGACGACGTTGACGCGCTGAAAGCGATGTTCCTCGCGATGGCGCGCGAGCAGGCTGCAAAAGAAGCCCGACTGAAGGCCGCTGAAGCTGAGATCGCCCGGCTGGAGGCGGTGGAGAAGAGCGCCAACGAGCGGATTGCCAACCTCACATCGATCCTGAAGGTTCTGCAGCGCACCCAACATGGCACCCGTTCCGAGCGACTGCGGCTTGGCGTCAACGACGAACAGGTGTCCTTTGCCTTCGAAGAAGTCGAGACTGGCCTTTCGGCAATCCAGAGCGAGCTTGATCATGCGGCCAAGGACAAGCCGAAACGGGCAGCACGTCCACGCAAGGGTTTTGCCGCTCATCTCGAACGCATCGAGGAAGTGATCGAGCCAGAGATCCCTGCTGAATACGTGGGCTTGGAAAAGGTCCTGATCGGTGAGGATCGCTCCGAACGGCTGGATGTCGTGCCGCCGAAGTTCCGGGTCATCGTGACGCGCCGCCCCAAATACACCTTCCGCGGCCACGATGGCGTGCTCCAGGCTTTGGCACCGGCGCACATCATCGAAAGCGGCCTGCCGACGGAGCGGCTGCTCGCCTATATCGCCGTCTCCAAATACGCCGACGGCCTTCCGCTTTACCGGCAGGAGGCAATCTATCTACGCGACGGTGTCGAGATCAGCCGATCGTTGATGGCCCAGTGGATGGGACATCTGGGCTTCGAACTGCATATCTGCGCCGATTACATCCTTGAGCGCGTCAAGGAGGGCGAAAGGATCTTCGCTGACGAAACCACCTTACCCACTCTTGCCCCTGGGTCCGGGAAAACGACGAAGGCCTGGCTTTGGGCTTACGCTCGCGATGATAGACCCTATGGCGGAACCAGTCCGCCGATGGTGGCCTATCGTTTTGAGGACAGCAGGGGCGCTAATTGCGTGGCGCGTCATCTCGCCGGATTCAGCGGCATCCTGCAAGTCGACGGCTACTCGGCCTATACCAGTCTCGCCAAGACGCGTGCCAAAGACGGCAGCAATGAAACGGTCCAGCTCGCAGGCTGCTGGGCGCATCTACGCCGCAAGTTTTACGACCTTCACATTAGCGGCGTCTCGAAGGCTGCAACGGACACGATCATCGCGATGACCGAGCTCTGGCGCATCGAGGATGAGGTCCGCGGTCGCAATGCCGACAGCCGTTCCGTGCTGCGTCAGGAAAAATCAGCAACCATCGTCACCCGCCTCTTTGATCTTTGGGAGAAAGAGCTGGGCAAGGTCTCTGGCAAGTCCAAGTGTCCGTCGTCGAATGATTTGAGACCTTTTGGGCTTTGGAAGAATGGAGTTTCCGGCTCGGGTAGCTGGTTAATCTAAGCCGCTTTGGCCTGGTGGTTCAAGCGGCGCTGTCTGATGGTTTCTCGTTTGATCCTTTCACGTTCGAGCAGGATTGTTTGGCCGCGCCCGAAGTAGACGTCGGCCGGAGTGAGATTGTCGAGGCTCTCGTGGTATCGCCGATGATTGTAATGCTCGACGAA
>CAACWB010000392.1_pt1 | contig 14410 bp, 10 predicted proteins | sample 2275501 | NCBI WGS metagenome assembly CAACWB01 (sample SAMEA5312444, study PRJEB27640) | indoor metagenome | biome: indoor environment; feature: controlled; material: polymer antistatic dissipative epoxy resin | place: Italy | collected 2014-05-27 | reverse complement strand
GTCAGCGCCATCCAGAGCGCAAACGTCAGAAAACGTGCGTTTCATTAGGTTTGGATTTGCAGGCTTCGCAGTGACTATTTCTGCTCGCTCTCATGCCAATGACGAAGGGCGAGCTCGGACAGCTTGGAGGTGAGGCCGAAGATGGCTGCCCCGAGAATAGCAAGCAGGATGAGGCAGGCAAAGAGGCGCGGCATATTCAGCCGGTATTGCGCTTCCAGTAATCGAAAGGCCAAGCCCGCATTGTTACCGGCCTGCCCTGCCGCGAACTCTCCGACAACTGCCGCCACCAACGCTAGCCCGCCTCCGATTTTGAGACCCGCAAAGAAACTCGGTAATGCCGACGGCAGTTTCAGATAAATGAGGGTTTGCCACCGGGATGCGCTATACGTCTTCAGCAGATCGGCATGATGCCGGTCGGCGCTCTTCAAGCCCTGCAGCGTATTCAGCATAACCGGAAAGAATGTCACGAGGAACGCGCATATCAACTGCGCAATCCACGGCGTCGGCGCGTAAATCAGGATCAACGGTGCTATCGCGATGATGGGCGTTACCTGAAGCGTGACCATAACCGGCGACAACAGCGTTTCGAGCCATCGCGATTGCGCCAAGACCACCGCTGCGCATCCTCCTCCGACGACAGCGAGGAGCAGCGCCACAAGGGTTGTTTGGGCGGTCACCCATAACGCCGCCAGCAAAATATACCAATCCTTGGTGAGCGCCGCAGCAACGGTGCCCGGTCCCGGAAGAATATATGGTGGAACTCCCGATAGCTCCACGTACAGGGCCCAACACGCGATCATCACGCAGACACCCACAAGCGGAACGGCGACACCGAGGGTCAAATCTCTCGCCGATGCTTTCAGCGGGCTTGTCTTGGCGTGTCTGGCTGTCACGTGATTCCTCGATTGCAGCAATCAGTTGTACGCATATCGAAGCACGATTTCTCGGAGCTTGCGGAAAGCGCAATGCCAAAATGGTCGGCCCAAGCAATGGCGCGCAGCCGAAGGTCACAAAGTCTATAATTTTCGTTTTGCACACTTACCTTGAGCTGGAGCAACTGTCTGAGCTTGTCAAGACGGCACAGGTCCTGACTTATGGGAGAATGAGATACATCGATTCGAGAATTAGAGACGCCAACCAAACGGTGGCGAAATGGATGAATGAGGCCGTAGCGGCGGGCATCGATGAAGTTCGTTGCCAAACGGGCTACTACACATTTGAAGGCAGTTCCCTTTTGCTGCCAGCTCTCAAGAAATGCGCCGAGAACAACGGTGTCTCGCGGTTCGTAATCGGCTCAAACCGGGGAGCGACTCTGGCTGATCATGTGCGAATGTTGAAAGACGCATTGGTTCTTCCTCGAGAACATGCGGCCATCGGCATAGCTGCGTTTGACACCTCACTGTTTCACCCCAAGGTCTATCATTTCAAATTCGCCAACGGGCGTCAAAGCGCATACATCGGCTCTTCGAACCTTACCGGGCCTGGACTTTCGGGGCTTAACATTGAAGCCGGAATTATTCTGGATACCGACGATGGGGACAACGATGAAGTCCTCGCCGGTATTGCGCAGCAGATAGATCAATGGCTAACGGGACAACAACCCGGCATCAGCCTTGTAAGCAGCCAGCAAGACATAGACGAGTTGACCACTTCAGGAATTCTCGCCCTACAAAGAATTGTCCTTCCAGCCGACCCCGGAGAAGGTGCCGAAGGGGCAGCAGTGCGTGGTGAACGCAATCTGACAGGCGCGCGGCTAAAGCCGCTTGTAAAAGTTCGCTGGGCGGCCGAGCGCAGCAATGTTGTCTCAAGTCGCGTAGCCCGCTTTGGTGGGCTGTCTGCACCACAGACCAGCCAACTCCAGCGTGCGACGGAGGCCAGTTTTCATTATCCGCAAGGTACGCACTTAGGCCACCTGCTGTCCATTCTATACTATTTCGTCAATGGAAGAGACGGTAGCGCCTTTGCAGATGACTATATCAAATTAGCCGGAGGATTTGGGGCAGGACGCATTGCGGGGTATCGGCGACAGGTCAAGTATAAAATTCTTGCCGCTATCGAAATTGGACTTCTTACTGATATCCGCCTCGCTGAGAATCCAGCAAACTTTACCCCTGAACTGACGCAAGATGGCCAGAGGCTATGGGATCTGCTCGAACCTTTCATAAATGTTGCCGAAATTCAAATATCAACGAACGAAGACGGCACATATTCAAGCGAAACTCCGCACAGGGCGCCGTTTTACAATCAGCTTATAGCCTCAGCATTGCCACAATCTGAAGAGCTTCGAAAACTATACACAAAGATATTCCTTAACATGCCTGCTGCGAAGCAGATGCTGCAATACCTATACTTTGAATACCGTATCGCCTCGATCCCAAAAGCCGATATCTATGATGGCTTCTTCGATTTCCAGCCGGTATTGGACTTTTGTGACGAGATGGGCATCGAGCCCGCGACTGAAGAAGCCGCAAGGCACCGTTGCCCCTTCTTGTTGAACATATTGGAAAGCTGTGGTGTGCTCACGCAAACCCCGAGGACAGTAAATCTACAAAGGCTTGCTCTCTCGGGAGACCTTATTGCGGCGGATGCTGGCTCCGTGGCTGCAAGCACCACAACGATAAGGACGGTTATCGGGGAGTGGAACGCACATGCCCCATCTCTTGAACCGGCAGAAAAGGCATCGCTTCGCGAGCTGTTTGGAACTACGTTTCTAACCGAAGCCTATCACATTAACGAAGTATTTGAGATCGGAACCTGATGTCTAATCGATCACACCGTAATGCCGGCCACATCGGCATGAACAGCTTGAAAAAAAACGGTCGAAAGCATTCGTCTGTGTCTCAGATCAAAGAGGATAACATCTGCGATACAAAGCATTTCGTCGCGGTAAGCGACTGCTTGGAAACACTCCGTCGGATACCGAGCAAATCGATTCAGTTGGTTGTTTGCGATCCACCCTACAACATCAATGTGGCTACTTGGGACGACATGACCGACTATGTGGACTGGGCCGCACAGTGGATCAGAGAGGTTGAGCGCGTCCTCACGCCTACGGGCAACTTCGTTCTCTTCGGTGGCCTTCAGTACCAAGGCGAGGCAGGGTCGGGGGATCTGTTAAGCCTCATCGCTTGGATGAGGCGCAACAGCGCCATGCTATTGGCGAACCTGATTATCTGGAATTACCCAAATGGAATGGGCGCACAGCGTTTCTTTGCAAATCGGCACGAGGAAATAGCGTGGTTTGCAAAATCTGATAAGTATTTCTTTGATCTCGACGCTGTACGACAAAAGCTCGATCCAGCCACACTGGCAGCCTACAAGAAAGACAAACGCCTCAACCCGGAGAATTTAGAGAAGGGCATAAACCCGACAAACGTCTGGAAAATTCCACGTCTGAATGGAAACTCGAAGGAGCGTGTGGGGCATCCTACGCAGAAGCCGAAGGCCGTGATTGAGCGAATTGTAAAATCCATGTCCTATCCCGGCTCAACAGTACTCGACTTCTTTGCGGGCAGTGGCGTGACGACACGCGTTGCGATCGAACTGGGCCGAAATTCTATTGCCTCAGATGCCGACAAGGCATTCATCGGCTACCTCAATTCCCACATCGGTCAGATTGCGAGAGACGACGAGACCCCACTTAGAGACTTCAACATCGTTGCCGACGATGAGTGGCATCTACACAGCGACTTGAAACCGCGAAAGGCATCCGTAGCAGACGCGTCGTTGTCAAAGAACGGAAAGAACTCACACCCAGAACGCAGCCCTATCGCTACTCTTGGCGAATAGTCCGAGCTTAGCACAGTCGTAGCGCACCCGCGAACTGGAAGGGTAATATCAGGGACTTACACCGTAGTCTCCCAATTCCGATCTGAGCAACGACGTTAGTGCTTTTTGTTGATAAGCGTGCTGACGGTTCGTTTGCGTTTGTCAACAAGATGCGCATTCGGGTCTTGTCGGGATTGGGGGATTGCTGTTGTAAGCGTTTCTACACTCCAACTGATGGGAATGACTTTCTCGCCAGTTCCTTCAATGGCGTGGCCGTTTTCGTCCTTATCTTTCCAAATAACTGGAATGCCGTGCTTTCGCATCAGGCTTCGATTGTCGATTTTTTTCAGCAACCGCCCGTCGCGATAGAACTCATACAAAATGAGATGCCCGCCAATTGAGACGCGATAGGTTTTTCGGTTAAAATCGAAAGCTATCACGTCGATATACGAATGCATCATTGCTGAAACCTTAGAACGGCTCGCATAAACTTCATCATCTGAACCAGTCGGCCAAATCAAGCGTTCAAGCTGTAGTCGCTCTACTGCCGAAGCGAGAGCGATTGCCTCTGTATCAATACGGGCAAGATCGCCCTTCATTTCCGCGATCTGTGTGGTCAGTTGCTCGACGGTGGTTCGCCGTTCTGACAGTTGGGAAAGGATGTCACTCATTGCGGCATCATCATCTGACAATTCAAGGGCACGAAGCAGCTTGTTTTTTCGCTTTTCCATCTCATCGAGATGAATTTCTTTTGACATTATCTCGTGAAGCAGAACCTCTCGGTCGGCGGTCTGTCTGCCTGTTCCAATATCGATGTCGAACTCTTTGATCTTATCGAGAATGGCAGCTTCCATAATATCATACCGAAAGCCACCGCCCGCGCTCGGGCAGCCTAATGCACGATATCTGTTGTCGCAGTGAAGGTGCCTGTGTGTCTTGCCGCTCGTCCCAGCGAGCCGCACGCGAATGGGACCATTGCAATGTTGGCACACGCAGAGGCTCGTAAACAAGTTTGTCAGTTGCTTGCCCTTACGTCCGCTTGAAACTCGACGCTGTTTGTTACGTTGCACGCGCCAAAACAGTTCTTCGGGTACCGCGGCGGGAAGGTGGTTTTTGATTGGTGGGCCGTTCGGGGTGGCTTTGCCGTTTACGGCGTGTGTTGGCTGATATGTACCGATCACCGCTTCATTACGAAGTATGCTGCCGACGTTTGGCTGTTGCCACCCGTTTTTCGACGCTCGGAACGTACCAATACCTTCGTCATTCAGTTTGCGCGTGATAACCAACTGACCAAGGCCGGCGTCCGCCATTTCGTAAATCTTGCGAACAGTCGCCGCATGCTCATTTAGCCGGTATTCAAATTTATTGGCAGCCACTTCGATCTGATCGATCCAGCCCCATATATTGTGGGAATAGCGGCCAATTCCCTGCGCAGCGAGCTTCTTTTTGTTCGCGTGGGCTTCTTTGAGACGCTTGCTCTTTGTCTGGCTTTCCTCATGTGCTCGCGACATGATCGCCAGTGACATCATCAATTGCGTCCAGTTCTCGTCGACCGTGGTTTCCGAATACACCTGTTTGTCAGCAAGGGTGACGATGGTCACGCCAGCGTTGATGATGTCGATGAATGGACCAATTGCATTACGGACTTGCTGACGGCTTAGTCGGTCAAGGCTCTCGACTAGCAAGTACGATCCACGTTTGATCAGACCACTCTGGATTAACTGCAAAAAGCGTCCAAGCGCGCCGTCTTGGACATTGGCGCCTGTCCACGCAGAAATGCCGATGTCTGTAAGGCTTTCATCCAGGACCAAGTTGTTCTCGGCTGCATATTGACGGCTGAGTTCCAACTGACGACGGAAGCTGTCGCCCTTCATCTGCTGCTGGCTACTCATGCGAATATATGAGTATGCCGTCTGCCTGATTTCGCTTTGTTTCATCAACGCAATACCCTTTGAACTTCTTTAACCTATGCGTTTTAGGGTTAAGAAAGCGCAAACCGTAGCAGCTTGTTTACCATCCTCAGTAATGACTGCTGTAATACAAATTTCCATTTTAATCGGGACTTAACCATTTTACGCCACTCTCCGTGACTGAACAGTTCACTGGCAGCTGCCGCAACGCACGTGCCTATTCTGGAGTGGAAGTCATGAAAAACGCCCTGGCCGGATTTCTGGCCGTTCTGCTGACCGGCACAAGCGCCGTCGGCGCCGACCTTTACCAAGCCGAACCAGCGCCCGCCTATGTCGAGGCGCCGGAAGTTCAGATCACGCAGTCCAGCGGCTGGTATCTGCGCGGCGACGTCGGTTATTCCTTCAACAAGCTGCGCGGCGCCAATTATTATCAGGGCGGACCGGGTGGTTATCTCGCCGATTTCGACACAGCGACAATCAAGGACAGTTATGTCGTCGGCGCCGGTGTCGGTTATCAGTTCAACAACTATTTCCGCAGTGACGTGACCTTCGACTATATGGGCAAATCGGATTTCCGCGGCTCCACGAGCGGTTTCTGCGGCTCTGTTCCGGGTCGCTGTGTTTCGGCTGATCTCAGCTCGCTGAGGGCCTACACGCTGATGGCCAACGCCTATGTCGATCTCGGCACTTATGGCCGTGTCACGCCTTATGTCGGCGGCGGTATCGGTGGCTCCTACGTCAAGTGGGACAAGCTGCGCAACACATCATGCAGCGTCAATGGCCTGGGCTGCGACCCGACCACCGAGCACGGCGGCAAGGGCAAGTGGCGCTTCGCTTATGCCCTGATGGCAGGTGCTTCGATCGACGTCACCTGTAACCTGAAGGCTGATATCGGCTATCGTTTCCGCCACATCAACAAGGGCGATATGTTCGCTTACGAGAATGGCGGCGGTCCGGGCCGTGACAAGGGCCTTTATTCGCATGAAGTGCGCGTCGGTGGCCGTTATGTCTTCAACGGTTGCGATACGGCGCAATATATGCCGCCTGCCGATATTCCGCTGCAGCCTGCCGTTTACAAATAAACGTCACGCCAGACTGATAGCTTCAAGCCGCCTGCATCCTCCTTGGGTGCAGGCGGTTTTGTTTTAGCGGCTTGGCGCATGACGCATATGGACCAAAATTCTTCTGCGCAGCGACATATTCCGCTTGACTGAGATCGGCGACAGGAATAGCAACGGCGGCAGGACACCTCTCCCTAACGAGAGGCGCCTATCTGAAAGGGTAGTCAAATGACAGATATCGTGAAGCCGGACCTCCGTCCGGGCAATGCACATTTTTCTTCTGGTCCCTGCTCGAAGCGTCCCGGTTGGTCGTTAGATGCTCTCTCCGATGCACCGCTCGGTCGCTCGCATCGCGCCAAGGTTGGCAAAGCCAAGCTGAAGCAGGCCATCGATCTCACCCGTGAAATTCTTGATGTTCCCGCCGATTATCGCATCGGCATCGTTCCTGCATCCGACACCGGCGCTGTTGAAATGGCGCTCTGGTCGCTGCTCGGTGAACGTGGCGTCGATATGGTCGCCTGGGAAAGCTTCGGCGCCGGCTGGGTCACAGACGTCGTCAAGCAGCTGAAGCTGAAGGACGTGCGCAAGTTCGAGGCCGATTATGGCCTGTTGCCGAACCTTGCTGAAGTCGATTTCGACCGTGACGTGGTTTTCACCTGGAATGGCACCACCTCCGGCGTTCGTGTTCCCAATGCCGATTTCATTCCGGCCGACCGCAAGGGCCTGACCATTTGCGACGCCACCTCGGCAGCCTTCGCACAGGACATGGACTTTACGAAACTCGACGTCGTCACCTTCTCCTGGCAGAAGGTTCTGGGCGGCGAGGGCGGCCATGGCGTCATCATTCTTTCGCCCCGCGCTGTCGAGCGCCTGCTGAGCTACTCGCCGGCATGGCCGCTGCCGAAAATCTTCCGCATGGTCTCCGGCGGCAAGCTGATCGAAGGCATCTTCACCGGCGAAACCATCAACACCCCGTCCATGCTTTGCGTTGAGGACTATATCGACGCGCTGCTGTGGGCGAAGAACCTCGGTGGCCTCAAGGCGCTGATCGGCCGTGCCGATGCCAATGCCAAGGTTATCTACGACTTCATCGAGAAGAATAGCTGGATCGCTAATCTGGCCGTCAAGCCGGAAACCCGTTCCAACACCTCCGTCTGCCTGAAGATCGTCGATCCCGAAGTACAGGCGCTGGACGCGGCCGCACAGGCCGATTTCGCCAAGGGCGTCGTTGCCCTGCTCGAGAAGGAAAATGTCGCCCTCGATATCGGCGCTTACCGTGACGCCCCGTCCGGTCTGCGTATCTGGGCCGGCGCAACCATCGAGATGGCGGATATGGAAGCCGTCATGCCCTGGCTCGCCTGGGCCTACCAGACGCAGAAGGCAGCACTTTCCAAGGCTGCCGCCTGATTTTGATACCGGCCCTGCGCTGATGCAGGGCCGCACATTCCCCGCTTTCAAAACTGCACCGTTTTTCAAGGAGCCCGTGAACCATGGCACCTCGCGTACTCGTATCCGACGAACTGTCGGAAACCGCCGTCCAGATTTTCCGTGATCGTGGCGTCGAAGTCGATTTCCAGCCGAAGCTCGGTAAGGACAAGGACAAGCTTGCCGAAATCATCGGCAATTACGATGGTCTGGCCATCCGTTCCGCCACCAAGGCAACCGAAAAGCTGATCGAGGCGGCGACCAACCTCAAGGTCATCGGCCGCGCCGGCATCGGCGTCGACAATGTCGATATTCCGGCAGCCTCGCGCCGCGGTATCATCGTCATGAACACGCCTTTCGGCAACTCCATCACCACTGCGGAACATGCGATTGCGCTGATGTTCGCCGTCGCCCGCCAGCTTCCGGCCGCAGACAGCTCCACGCAGGCCGGCAAGTGGGAAAAGTCGAAATTCATGGGTGTCGAAATCACCGGCAAGACGCTCGGCGTCATCGGCGCCGGCAATATCGGCTCCATCGTCTGCTCGCGTGCGCTGGGCTTGAAGATGCATGTTCTCGCCTATGACCCCTTCCTGTCACCGGAGCGTGCGCAGGAAATGGGCGTAACCAAGGTTGAACTGGACGAACTGCTGGCCCAGGCCGATTTCATCACCCTGCACGTGCCGATGACCGACAAGACGCGCGGCATCCTCAATGCAGAGAACCTTGCCAAGACCAAGAAGGGCGTTCGTATCGTCAACTGCGCCCGTGGCGGTCTGGTGGATGAAGCGGCGCTTGCCGAAGCCATCAAGTCCGGCCATGTCGCCGGCGCCGGTTTCGACGTGTTCGAAGTTGAACCCGCCACCGAAAGCCCGCTTTTTGGCCTGCCGAACGTTGTCTGCACGCCGCATCTTGGCGCATCCACCACGGAAGCGCAGGAAAACGTCGCTCTTCAGGTTGCTGAGCAGATGTCGGATTACCTCGTCAAGGGTGCGGTTTCCAACGCCATCAACATGCCGTCGATCACGGCTGAAGAAGCACCGCGCCTGAAGCCCTTCATCCGTCTGGCGGATGTTCTCGGTTCCTTCGTCGGTCAGGTGCAGGAAAGCGCCACCAAGGAAATCGAAATACTTTATGATGGTGCAACCGCCAACATGAACACCAAGGCATTGACCAGTGCGTTGCTGGCCGGCCTGATCCGCAGCCAGGTTGCCGATGTGAACATGGTTTCGGCACCTGTCATGATCAAGGAAAAGGGCATCATCCTCTCCGAGGTCAAGCGCGACAAGACCGGCGTTTATGACGGTTACATCAAGCTGACGGTCAAGACGGAAAACCAGATCCGCTCGGTCGCCGGCACGGTGTTCTCGGATGGCAAGCCACGCTTCATCCAGATCAAGAACATCAACATGGATGCCGATGTCGGTTCGCACATGATCTACATCACCAATACCGACGTTCCCGGCATGATCGGCTTCATGGGCACCACGCTTGGTGAAGCTGGCGTCAACATCGCCAACTTCCAGCTTGGTCGTGAAAAGGAAGCCGGCGACGCCATCGCGCTGCTTTATGTCGATGGTCCGGTTTCCGAAACCGTGCTGGACAAGCTGCGCGCCAACCCGGCCATCCGCCAGGTCAAGCCGCTGACTTTCAACGTCGACTGATACCCATCGTTCCTCCCAAGGGGACAATAAGGCCCGGTTCAGGGGAGACCCTGTGCCGGGTTTTTCGTTTTTCCGACCATCGATTTCACGGCAATATGCACCCGTCTCGCGTGTCGGTTGCATATCACGAAAAATTTAAGCCGGGTGGTCTAAAAATGATGATCATGAGTTGCTATATCTCCTGCTGACATGCCGCTCATGGGAGGGCGGCCAACAGGAGATAGTGATGTTTGCTGCCTTTCGGCGCTTCAAGGGTTTGTTCGCAGTCGCCGCACTTGGTATCGCGGTGTCTTTCGTGGCGGTTGATATGGCCGAGGCACGCCGTGCCGGCGGTGGTTTCGGCAGCCGTGGTACGCGGACATATTCAGCACCACCTTCGACCAGTACCGCGCCGGGCCAGACCGCGCCGATTAATCGCAGCATGACCCCCAATACCAACCAGGCGGCGCCGAGTGCTGCCCAGCCGGCGCGCCCCGGTGCGCAGGCGGCCCCGCAGCAGAGCCGTGGCCTGTTTGGCGGCATGATGGGTGGTCTTATGGGCGGCCTGTTGATGGGCGGTCTGTTTGGCATGTTGATGGGCGGCGGTTTTGGCGGCATGGCCGGTTTCTTCGGCATGCTGATGCAGGTACTGCTTATCGGTGGTCTGGTGATGCTCGCCATGCGTTTCTTCGCATCGCGCCGTCAGGGCCAGCCCGCTTATGGTGCAGCCGGCGGCTCGCAGCGCACGGATCATTCCGGTTCCTCCTTTAATGGTGGCTCGCAGGCAGGTCCTTCCGCATCCTCGTTCAAAATCCCGAAGATCGGCGCGCTTGCCGGTGCTGCGGGCGGCGCGGCCGCGGCAACTGCCGCAACGGCCAAGCCGGTGGCGCACGCCAACGCCATTTCGGAAGGCGATGAAATCGGCATCACCCAGGGCGACCTCGAAACCTTCCAGAAAATGCTGGAAGACGTCCAGTCGGCCTATGCTGCAGAGGATTACGGCACGTTGCGCAAGCTGACGACCCCGGAAGCCATGTCCTATCTCGCCGAGGAACTGAGCGACAATGCCACGAGCGGTGTGAAAAACGACGTCCGCGACGTGACGCTGTTGCAGGGTGATGTCGCCGAAGCCTGGCATGAAGAGGGGCAGGATTACGCGACGGTGGCCATGCGCTACTCCGCCATCGACATCATGCGCGATCGCACCTCGGGCAAAGTTATCGAGGGTGACGAGAACAAGCCTTCCGAAGCGGTGGAAATGTGGACCTTCGTGCGCCGTGGCGGCAACGACAACTGGCAGGTCGCCGCCATTCAGGCTGCCGCCTGAGGCGATAGCGAGTTTCTTTTTTAAACTGAGCGGCCCGGAGGTTTACCAACCTCCGGGCTTTCGTTTGCCAGAATCCCGCGATGTCTCCGATTTTGGTGTTGATTCGGGTTACGGCCCGGCACAGGCGGATGCGGGACAGGGCAAAAAAACGGCTGATAAATCTAACGGGTGATATCTGCCGCACCCACAAATTCCGATTTGGCCTTTCGCCCTGCCATGCAAGGGTTTGCGTACTCCCTGCCAAGGCATCTTGTCTGCGCATGGCTCAGCGCTTCCACGGAATGGCCTTTTTTCATTCATCCGGCATTCAGTCCCCGCGTCTTAACCACGGGACATCCACGTCAATGTGACTTTTCGTGCCGGTTCTAAACCGCTTTGGAAAGGGAACCTCAGGCGCAAAACAGCGTTGACAATCCAATTCCCGGCCAGCCTCCCGCAAGCCGGGCTGGGTGGCCGGGCAATGCACGGCCCGCGAGAACGGAGAGCTATCGAGATGAAACGCTTTGACCTGATCGACGGGATGCGTGGTTATTTCCTCGTCTTCATGCTGATCAACCACTTGGTGTTTGCAGGCGGATTCTGGCTGGTGGAAATCAACCACCGTCAGTTTGCCTTCGTGGAAGACGCGCAGGGCTTCGTGTTTCTGTCCGGTCTGCTGATCGGCATGGTCTATGCCCGAAAGATGATGAAGTATGGCTATGACGCCGGTAAACAGATGATCTGGAACCGGGCGATGGAGCTTTATCGTTACGCCATGGGTCTGGTCATCGCCGTGCTGTTCTTCCGCATGGTCATCCCGCATGCGCCCTATATCTGGTATAACTGGCTTGGTATGACGACCTTCGACGATCCGCTGCGTCTGGCAGCGATTGCGACATTCCTGTTCCAGCCGACCTTCATGGATATCCTGCCCCAATACATCGTCTACATGCTGTTTGCGCCGGTGCTGGTGAAGCTCTGCCTCGACGGCAAGTGGGCCTATGTGATGGCCGGCTCCCTGCTGGTCTGGATGGCCGGTCAGCTCGGTCTTCAGCAGATCGTGACAACGCCGCTCAACGAACTCGTCAAGGGTGCGGACGAGCAGGGCATCCGCGTCAGCTTCAACCTGCTCGGCTGGCAGCTGGTATTCTATTCGGCGCTGGTGATGGGCGCGATGACGGCGCAGAACCGCATTCCGTGGAAGGCGATCTTCTCGCCGCAGCACACATGGCTGCCTAAGGCTGCACTTCTGATCTGCCTGTTCTTCCTGCCGCTGCGCATCGCCACGGCCTGGGGTCTGATGCCGGAATTCATGATGGGCAAATTTTCCACCATGGAAATCCGCGCCGATTTCGGCCCGGTCTATCTCATCAACTTCCTCGCCGTGGGCGTCGGCCTGACCTGGCTGGTGATCGCTGGCCCGAAACACCATCGTCCGCTTGTGCGCTCCATTGCCGAGGGCGTGATCTGGGTGCTGTCTCTGAAGTTCCTGCAATTGCTCGGCCGCCATTCGCTGCAGGTCTATGTCTGGCACGTGGCCATCGTCTATGGCGTCTATTATCTGGATGGCCGCACGGCGGAACTGTCGCAGGTCAGCAAGACGCTGATCGCCTTCACGGCCATAGGCTTGCTGGCCTTGCCGGCCCTGTGGAGGGAACGCGACAAGTGGATCGGCAGCAGTGGCCAGAAGACCGCTGGCGCCTGACAGACCCTCAATGCCTGAATCTGACGGCTTTACGGGGCGGTTTTCCGCCCCGTACTTGCGTGCGCGGCCATTCCTTTCTATATGCAGCCCTTAAATCCGCAGGGTAGTGAGCCAGAACAGTCCGATTTTCGGCGGATGCTCACGTGGCGGATGACCGACAGGCGGCGGGGCCTTTACCCCCGTTATGACTGACGATGGGAAAAAACGTGAATACGCTCGATTTTGACAAGAGGCCGGAAGATACCCGGATCGTTGTCGCCATGTCCGGTGGCGTCGATTCTTCAGTGGTGGCCGGTATCCTCAAGCGCGAGGGCTATGATGTCCTCGGCATTACCCTCCAGCTTTATGATCATGGTGCGGCCGTGCACCGCGCCGGCTCCTGTTGCGCGGGGCAGGATATTGACGATGCGCGCAGGGTCTGCGAAACGCTCGGCATTCCCCACTATGTGCTGGATTACGAAGCGCGGTTCCGTGAAACCGTCATCAATCCCTTTGCCGAAGCCTACGCGATGGGCGAAACGCCGATCCCCTGCGTCGCCTGCAACCAGACGGTAAAATTTGCCGATCTGCTCGCCACGGCGCAGGAGCTGGGTGCCGATGCGCTGGCGACTGGCCATTATATCCGCTCGCGCCCCAACCCCGTCTCCGGCCAGCCGGGACGCCGGGCGCTCTATCGCCCGATCGACAGCGACCGTGACCAGAGCTGGTTCCTGTTTGCCACCACGCAGGAGCAGATCGACTACCTGCGCTTTCCGCTTGGCGGCCTTTCCAAGGCCGAAACGCGGGCGCTGGCGGAAGATATGGGGCTTGTTGTGGCCAAAAAGGCCGACAGCCAGGACATCTGTTTTGTGCCGCAGGGCAAATATACCGATATCATCAACAAGCTGAAGCCGAATGCGGCTCTGGCCGGCGATATCGTCCATCTGGACGGCCGTGTGCTCGGCCGCCACGATGGCATCGTGCATTATACGATCGGCCAGCGCCGGGGCATCGGTGTGGCGACGGGAGAGCCGCTCTACGTCGTACATCTTGATGCGCGTGGTCGCCGTGTCATCGTTGGCCCACGCGAAGCGCTGGAAACCCGCCGGGTCTATCTTCGTGATATGAACTGGCTGGGCGATGACGCGCTGGCAAATGATGCCGGGCAGGGTTTTACCTGCTTCGCCAAGGTGCGCTCCACGCGTCCGCCAACCGAAGCGGTGCTGCATGCCGACGAAAACGGCATCTATGTGGATTTGATGACCGGCGAGGCGGGCGTCGCCCCTGGCCAGGCCTGCGTGCTCTATTCAGCGCCGGGCGCGGATGCCCGCGTTTACGGCGGCGGTTTCATCGAACGGTCGGAACGCTCGGTGGAAGCCGAGGCTTCGCTGAAGGCGCTTCTGGAAAAGCCGGTTGCGGCCTGAAACGGTTCGCTTTTTGCCGCGAGGTGGAAAGCGAATTTTTTGCGCATCTTGCGCTTGACACTTTGGGGAGCGGCACCTTATAAGCCGCTCATCCTGAAGGAACGGCCGGTCACATGACTGTCACGTTTCCCCTGTGGCGGGGTAGCTCAGGTGGTTAGAGCAGCGGAATCATAATCCGCGTGTCGGGGGTTC
>CAACWB010000313.1_pt1 | contig 14637 bp, 9 predicted proteins | sample 2275501 | NCBI WGS metagenome assembly CAACWB01 (sample SAMEA5312444, study PRJEB27640) | indoor metagenome | biome: indoor environment; feature: controlled; material: polymer antistatic dissipative epoxy resin | place: Italy | collected 2014-05-27 | reverse complement strand
GCGAACCAGGTGTCGACCGAAAGGCCCTTGCCCTCCGCCGTCTCGATCTGGTCGGCGCGCTGCAAGGTGCGGTTGATGCGCTTTGCAAGCTCCGGTGCGGCATTGGCGGGATAAAGCGACTGGTCCGGATACATGGCCGATGCCGTATTGGCATCCGCAGCAACCTGCCAGCCGGAAAGATAGATCGCCTTCAGCCCGGCACGAACCATCTGCATGGCCTGGTTGCCGGAAAGCGCACCGAGCGCATTGACGAAATTTTCCTCGTTGATCAGCTTCCACAGCCGGTTGGCGCCCATTTCGGCCAGCGAATGGCGGATTTCGACGGAGCCGCGCAGCCGCTCGACATCGGCGGCAGTGTAAGTGCGCTCAATGCCGTCGTAGCGCCCCTGCGGTGCACCCGGAACAAGTTTGTAAAAATCCGTCATACTTCTCTCTCCCATGATAAATGCGGTTTCCGTAACGGGCCGAATTCAACATCATATGGCGCCGTTTGATGTGACTACATTTACATTTTTCGAGATTTGAGCGCCAGAACAAACACAAAAACAGTGACTTGAAAGAGGTTATCCTGTAGTGTGCGTGACAGGGTGGAGATGTAAAATTGTAAATTTTGTAAAAGTCCTTCGCCCCAAGAATTTGTAACAGATTTGTATGAGTCGCAGGCACAGGGGGTGAGGCGGTGTCGGAAAACAAGATTTTTGCAGGCCCGCGCGTGCGCCGCATTCGCAACGGTCTGGGGCTGACGCAGACGGCCATGGCCGAGGCGCTGGCGATTTCGCCGTCCTATCTCAATCTCATCGAGCGCAACCAGCGGCCGCTGACGGTGCAGCTGCTTTTGAAGCTTGCCTCGGTCTATAAGGTCGATCTGGATGATCTGCAGGGCGAAAGCGCCGGTTCCGCCGGGCAGCTGCGCGAGGTCTTCGCCGATCCGCTGCTTGTAGGCGAGGTGCCGTCACCGCAGGAGTTGATCGAGGTTGCCGATGCCGCGCCCAATGCGGCAAGCGGTGTCCTCAAGCTTTACCGGGCCTATCGGGAACAGGCGCAGCGCCTTTCGGATCTTTCCGATCTTCTGGCGCGCGAGGGGCATGAAACGGCGCTTTCCTCCACCCGTCTGCCGATCGACGAGGTGCGGCACGTCTTTGAAAACCGCCCGGCATATTTTCATTCCATCGATGCGGCGGCTGAAGAACTCCATAAACAATTGTCGACCGGCGATGATCTCGCCTCCGGTCTGCGCGCATGGTTACAGAAAAACCACGGCATCGTCGTCAGAACCCTGCCAGTGCATGCCATGCCCAATCTGCGGCGACGTTATGACCGCCATTCCATGCGGCTGTTTTTGTCCGAGCGCCTGTCGCAGCCGGATCAGCTGCGGGAAATGGCGATGGAGACCTGTCTTCTGGCCCTTCGCGAAGAGATCGGTACGGAACTGGAAGCGCTTGGCCTGAAGGGCGAGGAAGCCCGGCGCATTGCCCGTTTCGAACTGGCGCGATATGCCGCCCATGCGCTGATGATGCCCTATGGCGCGTTCCTGAGCGCCGCGCAGCGGGCGAAATACGATCTCGATGTTTTGCGGTCGCGCTTCAACGTTTCTTTCGAACAGGCAGTCAACCGCCTCGTCAGCCTGCAACGGCCGACAGCTGCGGCGATCCCGTTTTTCCTGATGGAGATCGACAATGCCGGCAACCGTTTCCGCCTCGCTGGGGCCAGCGGTTTTCCAAGGGCGCGTTTCGGCGGCCTCTGTCCGCGGCTCAATATCCATGCCGCTTTCGCCCAGCCGGGACAGGTGTTGGTGGAGGCGGTGGAGATGCCGGATGGCGACGCGTTCCTCACAGTGTCGCGCACGCTGGAAGGTCCTCAGGCGGGTTTCGGCGAAAGGGTGCGGCGAACGACCGTGCTTCTCGGCTGCGATCTCGCCCAGGCCGGAGAGACCGTCTATGGCCCCGCCGCTTCGGGTGCTGCGCCCGTCGCCGTCGGCCCTTCGTGCCGGCTGTGCGAAAGGCAGGGCTGTCTGTCGCGGGCCGAAGCGCCGCTCACAAGGCCGCTCGGCCTCGATGAAATGGTCACCGGTCTCAGTGTTTTCGACTTCCAGTAGGTGTTTCCATTCGCTTTTTTGTGGCCGGAAAACATTCGGTTGAAAATGCTGTGCTGCACATTTCCCGCTTGCTCCCTTTTGTTTTCCTTTCTAGTCTCTCCCAAAAAAGGGGATCACGCTCCCACCGTGAGGATGCGTTAACAGGAGACATCATGAAAAACCGTTCTCTCCGCCTGACCTTGGCTCTCACCACCGCGCTCGTTGCAGCAGGCTCGGCAATGGCCCAGGAAAAGGTCGTCCACGTCTATAACTGGTCGGATTATATTGACGAATCAGTGCTTGCCGATTTCACCAAGGAAACCGGCATCAAGGTCGTCTATGACGTGTTCGACAGCAACGAGCTTGTGGAAACCAAGCTTCTGGCCGGCAGCTCCGGTTATGATGTCGTGGTGCCGACCGGCCCCTTCCTCGCCCGCCAGATCAATGCCGGCGTGTTCCAGAAGCTCGACAAGTCCAAGTTGCCGAATCTGAAGAACATGTGGCCTGAAGTCTCCGAGCGCCTGGCGAAATACGACCCCGGCAACGAATATGCCGTGAACTACATGTGGGGGACCACAGGCATCGGTTATAACGTCGCCAAGGTGAAGGCGGCGCTCGGCGATGTTCCGGTCGACAGCTGGGATATTCTCTTCAAGCCGGAAAATGCCGAAAAGCTGAAATCCTGCGGCGTCAATATTCTCGATGCTTCGGACGAAACCTTCGCCATTGCGATGAATTATCTCGGCAAGAACCCCGACAGCAAGGAAACCGCCGATCTGGAAGCGGGCGGCGAGGTCTATTCGAAGATTCGCCCCTATGTGAAGACGTTTAATTCCTCCGCCTATATCGACGAACTCGCGAATGGCGACAGCTGCATCACCATCGGCTGGTCGGGCGATATCCTGCAGGCAAAAAGCCGTGCGGAAGAAGCCAAGAACGGCGTCGAAGTGAACTACGTCATCCCGAAGGAAGGCACGTATATGTGGTTCGACAACCTTGCCATCCCGGCGGATGCCAAGAATGTCGAGGAAGCACATGCCTTCATCAATTATCTGATGCGGCCGGAAGTCATCGCCAAGGCGTCGAACTACGTTCAATACGCCAACGGCAACCTTGCCTCGCAGGCGCTGATGGATGAGTCGGTTTCGAAAAATCCTGCGGTCTATCCCGATGCCGAGACCATGAAGAAGCTCTTCACCATCTCGCCTTACGGACCGAAGGAACAGCGCGTGCTGAACCGCGTCTGGACGCAGATAAAGACCGGCAGCTGACATCTCCGTCCGCTGGCTGAGGAACGGCCGGCGGGCCTGTTTCTCTGATAGCTTTGCCGGCAGGTCACCCTGCCGGCGCTGCCCGCCCCGAAGCATCGATCGAAAGACCAACGGGATTTGAGGGTAGGGTGAATGGCGAAAACTCTGGGGCCGGTCAAACGCAAATTCAGCCCGTGGGACAACCCCGATGCGGTTCCCTTCATCCGCTTTGAAAACGTCACCAAGCGTTTCGGCGATTTCGTCGCCGTCAACAATCTGACGCTCGATATCTATGAACGCGAGTTCTTCTCGCTGCTCGGTCCGTCGGGCTGCGGCAAGACCACGCTGATGCGCATGCTGGCTGGTTTCGAGGAGCCGACGGATGGACGCATCCTGCTGCAGGGCAAGGATATTTCCGGCGTACCGCCCTATAAGCGCCCGACCAATATGATGTTCCAGTCCTATGCACTTTTCCCGCATATGTCGGTGGAGAAGAACATCGCCTTCGGTCTCGAACAGGACGGCTTGCCGAAAGCGGAAATCGCCGCCCGCGTCGAGGAAATGCTGCGGCTCGTCAAACTCACGGAATTCGCCAAACGCAAGCCGAGCCAGCTGTCGGGCGGCCAGCGGCAGCGCGTGGCGCTCGCCCGTTCGCTTGCCAAGCGGCCGAAGGTGTTGTTGCTCGACGAACCGCTCGGCGCGCTCGACAAGAAGTTGCGCGAGGAAACCCAATTCGAGCTGATGGACATCCAGACCAATCTCGGCCTCACCTTCCTGATCGTCACCCATGATCAGGAAGAGGCGATGACGGTGTCGGATCGCATCGCCGTCATGGACAAGGGCAATGTCGTGCAGGTGGCGACGCCGGCCGAGATTTACGAAGCGCCGAACACGCGCTACGTGGCTGACTTCATCGGTGACATCAATATTTTCGACGCCAGGGTTGTCGCCAACGCCTCTGATGTCGGTAAACCCGGCCTGGTGACGCTTGATTGCGACGGGCTGAAGGTTGCGGTGGAGCAGGAATGCGCTGCGGCGACCGGCAGTCAGGTGGCTTACGCCATCCGCCCGGAAAAGGTCCGCATCTCGCTCGACCAACCGGCTGACAGCAGCGTCAATTCCGCCTATGGCGAGGTCTGGGATATTGGTTATCTCGGTGACTTCTCGGTCTTCATCGTCAAGCTCGCCGATGGCCGTGTCCTCCGCGCGGCGCAGGCGAATGTGTCACGTCTCGTTGATCGCCCGATCACCTTCGGCGATATGGTGTGGCTGAACTGGAAACCGGATTCAGGTCTTGTCCTGACGCGCTGAGGGAGGCTTTCATGGCGGTCACCACTCCCGAAAACCGGCAAAGCCCCTGGCGCTGGCTGGTCGTTGCGGTTCCCTATTTCTGGTTGCTGTTGTTTTTCGCAGCGCCGTTTTTCATCATCTTCAAGATCTCGCTGTCGGATACGGCCATATCCATGCCGCCCTACACGCCGGTCTTCGAAGGCTTTTCGAAGCTCGGCGCGTTCTTCTCGCAGCTGGATTTCGAAAATTATCTGTTCCTGACGGAAGACCCGCTTTACATCGACGCCTATCTGTCGTCGTTGCGCATCGCCTTCATCTCCACTTGCCTGCTTCTGCTGATCGGTTATCCCATGGCGCTGGCCATGGCGCGCGCGCCGTCATCGGTGCGGCCGACGCTGGTGATGCTGGTGATCCTGCCGTTCTGGACGTCGTTCCTGATCCGCGTTTACGCCTGGATCGGCATTCTGAAACCCGAAGGCCTGCTGACGGTGCTGTTCCAATGGCTCGGTTTTCTCGGACCCGACCAGCAGGTCAATATCTTCCGCACTGAGACGGCGATCTTCATCGGCATCGTTTATTCCTATCTGCCTTTCATGGTGCTGCCGCTTTATTCAGCGCTGGAAAAGCTCGACAATACGCTATTGGAAGCGGCGGCCGATCTTGGCTGCCCGCCATGGAAAGCCTTCTGGAAGATCACTTTCCCGCTGTCGCTGCCGGGTGTTGTCGCCGGGTCGATGATCTGCTTCATCCCGATAACAGGCGAATTCGTTATTCCCGATCTGCTCGGCGGCGCGCAGACATTGATGATCGGCAAGACGCTCTGGACGGAATTCTTCGGCAACCGCGACTGGCCTTTGGCATCGGCCGTGGCCGTGCTGCTCCTGTTGTTGCTGGTGGTGCCGATCGCCATCTTCCAGAACCAGCAGAAGAAGGTGGGGTGAGGCCATGAAGCGCGGAAAATTCGACATCACCGTCCTCACCCTCGGTTTTGCCTTTCTTTATATCCCGATCATCATCCTGATCGTTTATTCCTTCAATGCCTCCAAGCTCGTCACCGTCTGGGGTGGCTTCTCGCTTCAATGGTACCGCTCCATGTGGTCGAACCAGGGGCTGATGGATGCCGCCTGGGTGACGCTGCGCGTCGGTATCCTCAGCGCCACCATCGGCACCATCCTCGGAACGCTGGCGGCGTTATCGCTGACCCGTTTTGCGCGCTTCCCGGGCCGGGTGCTGTTTTCCGGCATGATCTATGCGCCGCTCGTCATGCCGGAGGTTATTACCGGCCTGTCGTTGCTGCTGCTGTTCGTGGCTGTCGGGGTGGATCGTGGTTTCTGGACGGTGGTCATCGCCCATACGACTTTCACCATGTGTTATGTGGCGATCGTCGTGCAGTCGCGCCTGCTCACCTTCGACCGCAGCCTTGAGGAAGCCGCACTTGATCTCGGCTGCCCACCGGTGAAGACCTTCTTCCGCATCACCCTGCCATTGATCTTCCCAGCCGTCATCGCCGGCTGGATGCTGGCGTTTACGCTGTCGCTCGACGATCTGGTGATCGCCAGCTTCGCCACAGGCCCCGGCGCAACCACGCTGCCGATCAAGATTTACTCGCAGGTACGTCTTGGGGTGACGCCGGAAATCAATGCCATCTGCACGATCCTCATCGGCCTTGTGACGATCGGCGTCATTGTCACCTCCATCACGTCCAAACGCACCGAACTGCAGCGGATGCGGGACGAGCACGCCGCCGCCCGCAACTGATTATCGGCTCTGCTTCGATTTCCTCACGTTACTGTTGAAATCGCAATAAAATTAGAAACCTGTAATTTAGTTTTGGGACTCTACGGTCTCAAAATAGGAATTATCGTCGGTAATTGCTCGATTTTGGTTTTAACCGCTTGTTAATAGGAGTTGGCGGAAAGTAAACCTAACGCAGGGTTGTCAAATTTCTGACGGCCGGGATTGATAATTTCCATATGGCGAGGTTGTCCCCCCTTTCTCTCGTTAAAAAAAGCACAACTAATACAGGCGGCCGAAAGGCCGCCTTTCTTTTTGCCGCGATACCGGGCGCTGCTCAGCTGTTTTCCGGATGATCCATGGATTTCGAGACGAGAAGCACGGGAATAAGCCCGGCGATGATGATGATGATCGCCGGAACGGCGGCATCCTGCACCCTGGAACGGGATGCATCCTCATAGACCAGCGTGGCAAGCGTGTTGAAACCGAAAGGCCTGAGCAGGATGGTCGCCGGCAGTTCCTTCATGGATTCGATCAGCACCAGCAGAAAAGCGGTCAGCGCCGCCGGCCGCATATTCGGCAACAGCACCTTGAACAGCGTCTGCAAACGATTGCGCCCAAGCGTGCGCGAGGCCATGTCGATATGCGGCGAAAGCTTCTGGAAACCGGCATCGAGCGTGCCTTCCGCCATGGTCATGAAACGCACGCTGTGCGCATAGATGATGGCGAAGGCGGTGCCGGAAAGCAGCAGGCCGCTGGAAAAGCCGAAATGCGCGCGGATGAAGCCATCGACGCTATTGTCGAGACTGGCCAGCGGAATGAGCACCCCGATGGCGAGCACGGTTCCCGGCACGCCATATCCCATGGAACCGAAGCGGGCGGCCACCTTCGAGGTGCGCGAGCGCTCGGTGCGGATGGCATAGGAAAACACGAAGGCGGCTATCAGCGTCACCAAGGCGGCGGAAAACGAGACTTCGAGACTGTGTCCGAGCGCTTTCAGAAGCTTCGGCGCAAACAGTGCGTCGAGCCTCCTGGTGGCGTAACCGCCGAGCACGATGACGGGAATGAAAAAGCCGCTCGCGACAGGAACGAAGCAGAACAGGCTCGCGCACCAGCGCCGCCAGCCGGTGAGCGCCTTCAGCCGGTGACGCTGCGCCATGCTTGTCGCCTTCGGCGCGCCGAAGCGTTGTTTTTCGCGGGCATTGCGTTCGATGACGATCAGCGCGCCGACGATGATGAGGATGACAGCGGCGATCTGCGTCGCATTGGCGAGATTGCCGCGATTGAGCCAGGTCTCGTAAATGGTGAAGGTCAGCGTCTGGACACCGAGATATTCAACCGCACCGATATCGTTCAGCGTCTCCATCAAGACTAGCGAAAGCCCGATGGCAATCGCCGGCCGCGCCATCGGCAATTGCACGGAAAAGAACACGCTGAGCGGCTTTGCGCCAAGCGTGCGGGCCGCTTCCGCCGCAAACCGGCCCTGCATGGAAAAGGCGGCGCGGGCCGAGAGATAGACATAGGGGTAAAGAACGGAACTCAGGACGATCACCGCGCCGCCAAGCGAGCGTATGTCGGGAAACCAGTAATCGCGGATGCTGTGATAATCGAAAGCGGCGCGAATTGCGCTCTGCACCGGGCCGGTGAAATCAAGGAACTCGCCGAAGGCATAGGCAGCCAGATAGGAAGGAATGGCGAGCGGCAGCACGAGTGCCGCAGACAGCAGACGCCGCAGCGGAAATTCGAATGTCGTGACGAGCCATGCGCAGGCTATGCCGAAAAAGGCCGTCGTTGCGGCCGTCATCCCCAGTAATAGGAAGGTGCGAAACCCCGCACGCGGCAGGACATTGGCGAGAAGGTGTTGCCATCCTTCCGTACTGCCGGTCAGCGCCAGCCAGAAGATCGCCAGAATGGGCATGGCGGCAATGGCCGCGACGATGACCGCCGCGATAGGCAGTATCGAAACGCGTTTTGTGGCTGGAAGGGAAACCGTCATGGGCATGCGGGCCTGTCTTGCGAAAGCCTCGAGCGGCGATCATTCCGCCGGTGGCTTTCGCATTGCTACGCCCGCATGACCTCAGTTGGCAAGAACCCGTTGCGACGGAAAGGTGATTTCCACCAGCGTGCCTTCATTCGGCGTCGAGGTGATGGAGAAATTTGCGCGGTTGGCATCCACCATCGCCTTCGTCAGTGGCAGGCCAAGCCCGGTGCCGTCGCCGCGCACGCGCTTGCTGGATGAGGCCACCTGCCGGAATGGCTTCATGGCCTGTTCCAGCTCCGCCCGCGTCATGCCGATGCCGGTGTCGCGGATGCGCAGCGAGACGCTGCCATTCGCCTCGTAGGCCGTAGACACCACGATCTGGCCGCCGGATGGCGTGAAGCGGATGGCGTTGGACAGAATGTTCAGCACGATCTGCTTGATCGAGCGCAGGTCGGCAACGATCTGCGGCACGGATTGTGACAGTGCGGTGCGGATGATGACACGCTGATTGTTGGCCTGCGGCTGCACCAGCGAGACCGCTTCGGCCACCGTCTCGTTCAGCGGCACGGCGATGAAATCCACATCCATCTGCCCGGCCTCGATCTTGGAAATGTCGAGCAGATCATTGACGATGTCGAGCACGTGCCGGCCGGAGCGGCCGATATCATTGGAATATTCCGCATAACGCGGATGGCCGATCGGCCCGAACCGCTCGGTCGCCATCATGTCGGCAAAGCCGATAATGGCGTTGAGCGGTGTGCGGATTTCATGGCTGACGCGGGCCAGGAAATCGGTCTTGTGGGCATTGGCGGTTTCCGCCGCGCGCTTGGCGTTGCGGAGTTCTTCTTCCGTGCGCTTCCATTGGGTAATGTCGCGGATGACGGCGCAATAGCCATGCGAGGATTTAAGCCGCCCGATGGTCATGAACAGCGGCAGGAAACCTCCTGACGCTTCGCGGCCGATCACCTCACGGCCATCATTCAGCACGCTGGCCACACCATTATTGGCAAGGCCGGAGAGATAATCCAGCACGGCGCGCTGGCTCTCATGCGCAAACAGGGTGACGAAGGGCTTGCCGGCAATTTCGCCATTGTCATAGTTGAACAGCGCGCTGGCGGAACGGTTGAGCGAGCGGATTTCGCCGTTGTCTCCCAGTAAAACCACGCCGTCGGTGGCGGTCTCCAGAATGGAATGCAGTTCCTCGACTTCGCCCTGCAGCACGGAAACACTGCCGGCTTCTTCACCCGCTGTTGCTGCCGTATTTTCGTTCGCTGCTGCAACCGGCGTCTGCTTTTCTTCCAGCGGAACCAGCGACAGCATCAGTGCCTTGGTTTCTTCCCAGCGGATGGACTGTAACCGCGCCTTGACCGGAATGATGTCGTTTTCGGCGCTGACCACGACCATGCCGCCCTCATTGTCAGGCATCTCGTCCAGCTCCTGCCGCTGCAGAAGCGCTTCCAGTCCGCCCACATCCTGGAGTTCCTCAAGCGAGGTGTAGCCCGTCAGCCGCAGGAAATCCGGGTTGGCGTGGATCAGCCTGTCGCCGGCATGGACAAGAAGCGCCACCGGCATCTGATCCAGTGTCTCGGCCGTGAGTATACCGGCGGGGCGAGGGGGAGGGCTAACCATCGCGGCGGCAATATCGGCCGTCGGCTGCTGGTCCGTTGCGGTGTCTTCCTTCTCGCCGGTATCGATTTCAGTCGTCGGCGCGGGGGCGGCAGCCGGCCGCTCACCGCGAACATAATCGGCGAAAAGGTCGTCCTCTTCCGCCGTTTCGGTTGCCTTGGCAGCCTCTTGAGCGTTCTGCGTTTCGTCCACAGGCGTTTCCGGGGCGATATCTTCACGACTATCCTGCGGAACCGGCGCGGCGGAATAAGCCTCTTCGTCCGCTTTGCGGTTCTCGTCTGCAAGGGCATCGATGGGCGCAAGTGTTCGGCCGATTTCCCTGAAGGCGGCCTGTTCGCCTGCGGTCAGACCCTCTCTCGAGCGTGAGCGGCGCTCTTCCAGATGAACGACCTTGTCGGAATAGGAGGGCTCGGCTTCTGGAGCGGGTGCCAGCGTCGGCGCTTCGAATTCCGCCGGGCTGTCATCGTGATGCTGGTCTTCGTCTGAAATCTCGCCCGTGGTGCCGTCAGATTCAACCGGGGTCTCATCGCCACCGGCAGAAACAGCATCGTCTTCGGCGGCGTCATCCTCTTCGAGAAAAGCCAGCAATTCGTGGCTTTCATCCTCGGTGTCCGGTTGTGGCGAAGCCTCGGTCGGAAAAATCTCCTGACCTTCCAGGAAGGTCAGGCCGGTGGCATGCGGATCTTGCGCGGCGTCGGCAAGCCGCACGATGCCGAAACCACGGAATCCGTCGAATTCGCGCGAGCGCGTATAGGTGGGCAGGGCGGCGAGGTCGATCGGCACCATCAGTGAGGTGCCTTCCACCGGCCAATAGATCGTCTTGCCCGACCATGTGTCGCGACGGCTAAGAAGTTCGCGAATCTTGCCATCCGGATCGAGGTTGAAAAGCGCGGCCACATCGGCAAAGCCCATGCCTTCGACAGCCGCCGCCTTTGTGCCGACAGCTTCTGCGAATTCATGCGAAATCGAGCTGAAGCGCCCCTCTGCATCGATTTTCCAGACGAAACGGGATGCGCGGGCACCGGCATTAAACACAAAAGCCGGTGCTTCTTCTGCGGCTTCCGTTTCCGCCGGGATATCCCCTTCCGCCGGCGCGGCGGCCTGAGCAGTCACGGTTTCGGTGATCTCTTCCGCTGGTGCGCTCTCAGCTTCTTCGAATGCCTCTTCAGCATGGTCGTGACCGGCGGCACGCTCGATTGCCGGCGCCTCTTCATCATCTGCATCGAGTTCGAAGAGATCGGCAATATCGTCCGTCATGGCCTCCTGCGCGGCGGCATCGGCATCTTCGACAGGAATATCCAGCAGGGCCTCGGCCTGTTCTTCTGCCGGCAGGGGAAGGGCGTCCAGTTCCTGTTCCGCCACAATCTCGTCTTCGATATCGGCAGGCAGTTCCGGCACGTCCTCCACATCCTCGATACCGGCAACGGCATCAAGCACGGAATCAAAGGAGGCCGCGGCTGCGGCAACAGGTGCGGCCTCTGCGGCCGGCAAAACTGGCTGAACGGCAGCCGGTGCTTCCTGCGGCTTGTCTTCAGCAAAACCGTTGACGGGATCGAGCGTACCAAGCGCGGTCTCGACCACGAACATCAGGTTGAGTTCGGGTGACGCCGTGATCTGGCCCGTAGCCGCCGGCAGATAACCCTTGCCCGTCGGCACGGGACGTTTGACGAGATGGCCGGACTGGCCTGCGGCCATGCGCACCAGCGTCCTTGCCGTATTCGGCGTAATACCGAGTGACGAGAAGCGCGGCGAAGCAGCGATAATCTCGTTTTCGCCGTTCAGAACCGCCATATGAATATCGGGGTCGTCAAAACCTTCGATCATGCGCCGGGCGCATTCCGCCGTGTCAGGCGCGGCCTGATCGGTAAGGGCGGAAAACAGTATTGCGGGCTGGCCCGGTTCCGCTTCAATGATTTCCGCCTTGGCGGTCACGGCAATGCTGCGGAACCCGGCATTGATGCGAATGGTAAACGGCAGGCTGTCGCCCGCCTGGGAAAGCCGTGCCGCCGTTGCCGCCAGCTGCCGGAAGGTCACATCCTGCCGCTTCGGGCCCTGTTCCAGAAAATCGTAGACCATCGGCGTGCCGAACAAAGCCGCACCCCGGCCGTTGGCCCAAAGTGCGCTCTGAAGGTCGAGCGAAAACAAAGCCATCGCCTCGCCGCGCCCGAAACCTTCACGCACCCGTTCATGCACTGCTATATCGATAAAGGGATACTGGACGGCGGGCATGTCGAAACCTATTCTGGCACTACCGGACCTCGAGGGCTTTTCAGCCTCCTCATGAAGCTGAAAGGTAAACCCGCTATGGCACCACGTTAACAGAATTTTAAATAACTTCACAGGCCGGCGGGGTCCACCATCCGGCGGATGAATCGCCAAATAGAGTTAACATGAACAGGCCTCGGCTCCGCCCCTTATCCGTCTCGGCGCAATGAAAGCGCTTGCCTTTCGACGCCTTTTTTCGCAAAATTCACAGAGGCACTTGCAAATGGGGGAAACACCTTTTATGTCACCCCCCGTGACGCCGCTTCGGCGTTTCATGTGCGGTTGTAGCTCAGTTGGTTAGAGCGCAGGTTTGTGGCACCTGAGGTCGGTGGTTCGACCCCACTCAACCGTACCATTCCCCTCTCCCAGTAAGTTTATATGTCACAAGGACTTACCGGGAGAGGGGAAAAATTCTCCCGACCCTCTCATGTCCAAAAATCGGCGTGTTGTGAAATCCATAACATCCCCATAACATTTTCGCTGTGTTGACAACGCAGAACGGGGAGGGGAACTGGCGACCCGAATAGGCTACCGGCGCGCCTGTTTCTGCCGTCCGAAAGTCCCGCAATGCCCAGATTTCGTCTGGCATTCACGTCTAAGGTTGTATTTGATTGATGCTGTAAAACCAGTCCTTGTTTCGTGAGTCGCACGATGTCTGATGAAGCCTACATTGCCTATCGGTGTCCCGCTTGTGACCAGGTCGTCACGCAGAATTGCGATTTCCCCTATTTCGACGAAACAGCCGACTATCGGCGCGAGGCTGTTGATCAGACCGATTGTGTGGCGCAGTGCTCTTGCGGCGAGCAGCACATTTTTTCGATCGCGGCATATGGGGCGAACTATTGTGAAGTGATCGCGCAAGGTGACCTAGACATCAAGGTGATGTTGTATAGGCCCCCTTCGATCGAGGATGAAGAGCAATACGAGATGTTTCTCGACTCTCCCGAACTCGACGACCCATATCGAATTTTTCTCAGGTCGTCGTCCGGGCTGTCCGGTCTCGCTCGAGTGGAAGTACCGGTGGAGCGCTTGGAGCAGGCCCAGTACCGGATGCTCTACGCAAATCACATCGCCATCCTGGAGGCGTACCTTTGCGATCGACTGATCGACCTCGTCTCGTACGACGACGAAGTGCTTCGAAAGTTCGTACTCAGACACAAGCCGCTGAAGTCAATGACGGTGTCGATCCATTCCGTCCTTGGTCACCCTGGCATAGCGAGGAAGCAGGCAGTCAAATATCTCCGAGATTTCCTTTTCCATAAGCTGGACGCCGTGCAGGCTATCTACAGGGACGCGTTCGACATCGACGTCTTCGCAAATACCGCTCGGAAAGACGCACTTGCCGAGATGGTGAAGATTAGGCACGACCTTGTTCATCGCAATGGCCGGGACAAGGAGACTGGTCGCCTACATGCGTTCGAACCGATAGACCTGATCCGTGTCAGTCAGGCCGTCGGCGGCCTGGTTCACGAGATTGAGGGCCAACTGGCATATCATGTGCGCTTGAAGCGTTTTCGCCTGTTCGAAAACCCTCCATCCGCGACGCCGGAGCCGATAAATTTCGGCGAACTCAGTGATGAGGAAGCTGACGCGGCGGTGGGAGGATAATGCGACTACTGGACCTCAGTTCTGCACTTTGACGACGTTTGGCCCGAGGTCGGGCGACTCTTCGTTTCGATGGTGCCGAATACGTGCAGCGACAATGTGCGCCATCATCATGGTGGAGGCTGCAGACTTCGCACGGACCTGGAAAGTCGATCCATCTACCGAGAACGTCGCACGGTATGGTCCGAACTCTAGGCGCAACGATTGCCAGACGTCAGGGTGCGAGACCATCATAAGCTTCGACACGCCCGGCACGGACGTTGACCATGCGTTGTCTTCGCCGCTGGCGGCTACGCGATGGTATGATGTATCCATTGAGGTCGGCGGCCACTCCTCAAGGGATAGATAGGCTTGGACCTTCCTGTCGAGAAAGGTGCTGGGAGAAGTATCCGATAGCGCCTCCATAATTTCGTCGTAAGTCAACTTTCGGGGGCGCAGGAACTCGGGCTTTCGGTGCTCGGCGCGAAGCAAGCGACCCTCTTCTGCATCCGCATCGGCTCGGTTCGCTCGGATATTGGCACCGAAGGACCTGTAGAAATTTCCAATAAATGACCGCTTCACCGCTGTGTCCCCTTACTGACCTGAAACGCCGAGGATGTTCCAGGCAGGCTGTATCTTGGCGATAAGACCAGCTTCCAATCCCGCCGCGGTGTTAACCGGTAACCCGTTCCACTCACTTGGCGCGGGCGTCGCGACCAGAACCTTAACCCGCTTACCCGCAGCCAAGGATTCCAGTATCAGCGCCTTCACGCGGGCATTCGTCTTCTGGCGCTCGTAGCCTCGCCGATATCCATCGAGACGGGAGCGTAGAC
>CAACWB010000024.1_pt1 | contig 14853 bp, 9 predicted proteins | sample 2275501 | NCBI WGS metagenome assembly CAACWB01 (sample SAMEA5312444, study PRJEB27640) | indoor metagenome | biome: indoor environment; feature: controlled; material: polymer antistatic dissipative epoxy resin | place: Italy | collected 2014-05-27 | reverse complement strand
CGCTCCGGTGCCGCAGCGCCCGGCGCAGCCGCAGCCTGCCCCCGCGCCGGCCGCACTGCGCGGTTCCCTGCCGCTTGAGAACCGCCAGGTCGAAAACCGGCAAACCGAAAACCGTCAGGCACCCGCCCCCGCTCAACCGGTTGCGACCAACCCTGCCGGGCGTCGTGAAGAAGGCGGCGGCTGGATCAGCGATCTGCTGCGCGGTGCCTCGCGTGACGGTCAGGACGCCTCTGCGGCTTCCGCTCCCCGCGCCAGCGCCGAACAGCAACCGACCCGTGCGGCCGACACCCGCAACCCGCGACACATGGTCGAATCACTGAACTCGCTCTCCGTCGATATCGCCCGCGCCATCGACCACGATGCGTCGGTCGAACTGTGGCGCCGTTACCAGCGCGGCGAACGCGACGTCTTCACCCGTCGCCTCTACACGCTGAAGGGCCAGACGACGTTTGACGAGATCAAGCGCAAATACGAGCGGGAAGCCGAATTCCGCACCGCCGTGGATCGCTACATCACCGATTTCGAAAAGCTGCTGGCCGACGTGGCCCGCACCGACCGCGACCGAAGCGTTACGCAGTCCTACCTCACCTCCGATACCGGCAAGGTCTATACGATGCTTGCCCATGCGGCTGGCCGGTTCAATTGATGAAGACGCGATGCGGAGACGCCATCTCCGCATCGCTTTCCCAAATTCGACATAAAATGACCGTCACGGAACATTAGATTTCCGCGGCGGTCATTCTGCATTTCGGTGTAAACGCAGCAAATATTCGCGCTCATTGAACGGATCGGCGCCGGAACGCTGGCGCGGAGGGGGCGGGTTATTCGTCCGCTCATAATGACTGAAGCAGGTTTCCATCGTCCCCATGCCGCTCGTCAATCCCGGCAACCTTTGCTGAACGCTTTGAACCGCCGCCGATGATATCGTCCCTTCGAGCGTTGCAACGCCGCCCGATATAATCGAGTTTCTCGTACTCCCACCTGATTTCGTCAGCAAAGTCATTATCGCTGTTACGTTCGTCGCAGGTATTTCAAGCTTGAAATGATCTATTGGCTCGCAAACGAAAGTTTGTGCTTGCCTGAGTGCCATTGCCAGAACCCACGGCGTCAACTGCCGAAAATCGGCAGCCGTGCTCGACGGCGAGCTTTGTTGAGCAGCCGTAATGGCAACATGACAATCTGTCACCTGCCAGCCGGATATGCCTTGCCGCAGTGTTTCGAATACGGTTTCCTCGACGGCGCGATAGAAGCTTGCAGGCATCTGGCCACCGTCCACCTCCAGCGCGAAGCTGTTTCCCGTTCCTCTGGATCGTGGCTCGATCCGCAAGCCGATGGTTGCGAGAAAGGGATTAGGCGCCTTGAAGATGGTCTGAAGCGCCTGCCCGCTGCCCGCCAACCTCTCCACACAGATAACCGTACTATCCTCAAATTCGGCGTCGATGCCGAAACCCGTCGATAATTCCGACTGGATGATTTCCTTTTGCACCTCGCCATAGAGAGATACGAAAACCTCGTTGGTCTCTTCGGTTCTTCGCAGCCCGATAAGCGGATCCTGCTCGGCGAGCTGGTTTAATGCCAACCACAGCGCGGCGCGATCAGAACGGCGGCGGACAAGTACACGCGTTTCAAGGGTAGGCGAAGCGAAATGATGTGCGCTGTCCATAATCGCATCCACGCCCACCCGGTCGCCGATCCGGGCGCTCGCGAGGCCGGAGACGCGGGCGATCTGACCGGCGATGAGACTATTGGAATGATAAACACGACCACCTTCGAACAGATGTATCCCGGTAATTCTTTCCGGCCCCTGCGGCAGAGGCAGATATTGCCGAAGCTGAACCGTTCCGGATGAAAGATGCAGATATGACAGCTTTTCACCACCCCATCCGCGCTCGATCTTGAATATTCTTCCCGATATTTCCCCCTCTGGATCGGGGTGACGACCGGGTAACATTTCCGAGATAGCCGATATCAGGGCCGGCAAGCCGGCGCCCGTCATTGCGGCGCCTGCGAAAGCCGGATGCACCAAACCACGTGCGGTCTGATGCGAAAGCGACAACATCAGCTTCTCAGGCTCGATATCGCCGGATGTCAGAAGATAGTCCCGCAGCAGTTCGTCATCATTCTCGGCAAGAATTTCGCAAAGCACGGAGAAGAAAGGCTCGCAGGTCGCATCTGCTGCCGCCACGCTCACAAGCTTGCCGCCTGCGCCAGCAATAGTGGACATCGGGATCGGGCGAACCTTCAACTGATCGGCAAGGTCCTTGAGGACGTCTTCATAACGCGCTCCCGGACGGTCAACCTTGTTGATGAAGAATAAGAACGGAACCGAAAGGCGTTGCAGTGCCCGTATCAGTACTCTTGTCTGGGCCTGCACGCCTTCAACAGCCGAAACAACGACCGCGGCCGCGTCGAGCAGACCCAGCACACGATCGACCTCGGCGATGAAATCAGGGTGGCCGGGCGTATCAAGGAGATTGACGATGGTATCGCCGATATTGAAGGACACGACGGCGGCCCTGATCGTAATACCGCGTTGCCGCTCCAGTTCGAGGCTGTCCGTTTGTGTATTACCGGTGTCGACGCTGCCCAGCCTGTCGATAACACCGGTTTCAAAAAGAAGACGCTCCGTAAGGCTAGTCTTGCCTGCGTCCACATGGGCGAGGATGCCCAGATTCAAAGTGCGCATGATTCCTCAACTTCTCAGAAACTCCAACGTGATTTTCGTGAGAAGGGACTCGGCGCATCGGGACCTCTATTGGCTGGAAACCGAGACTAATCGCAACATCTCTGCCTGATAGCAGAGATGCGGAAGAATTTAAAACTGTGCCTGAATATCTGTCAAGGATTGCTATATCCGTATCTGCATCAAAAGCCGTCAACGGAAATGCGATAAAGCTCTGGCCCCCTTTGGCACGAGATGCCGCTGAGCTTGCCAGCATCTGTTCACCTCAAATCTCAAACGTACCCGATGCAACACGCACCGCATGGCCGCCGATGCGGGCGCGGGCGATTTCGCCGTCCTTGATGTCCATGCGCAGGTGGATGTGGGACGGTCGTTCCATTTCCACGCCCTGCTCAATGAGGAGCGGATAGTGGCCGTCGGTCAGGCCGTCGAAATGGTGGATGGCGCCGGAAAGGGCCGCAGCCGCCGAACCGGTGGCCGGGTCTTCCGAAATGCCCATATCTGGAGAGAACATGCGGGCATGGAACTTCGCCGCGTGGTTCACGCCGCCGCGACAGTAGATATAGGCCGCCGTCAGCAGCCCTTCCACCAGCGGTGCGGTGCGCAGCCACAGATTGGCGTCGAAATCCATGTCGCGCACGGCGGCGATATTGTGCAGGGGCACAGCCAGGAACGGCACACCCGCCGTCCAGATTGACGGCACGTGATTTTCAAAACCGAGATGGCCTTCGCTGACGCCCAGCGCGTCGGCAAGTGCGGTATGATCGAGCGGCAGCTCGACACGGGACGATTTGCGCGGCAGGTCGAATTCGGCGAAGCTGACAGCGCCGGCGCGCATCTTTACCGCACAACGGACAGGGCCCACCTTCTCTTCTAGCACGCAGACCATATCGACATCATCATCACCATCCTTGCGATTGCGCTCGGCGATGGCGACAGCAGCACCAACGGTCGGGTGTCCCGCAAAAGGCAATTCTCCTGATGGCGTGAAGATACGTAGCGAGGCCGCATGTGCCGGATTACCCGAGCGGTTGACGAAGACGGTCTCGGAAAGGTTCATTTCCCTGGCAATCGCCTGCATCGTGGCCTGATCGAGGTCATCGGCGTCATACATGACCGCCAGCGGGTTTCCCGCCATTCTGGTTTCGGTAAAGACATCATAGATATTGTAGTTCAGCACCAAATCCGTCTCCTGCCATTCATCCTACGGCCTGCTTTGCAGCAAACTGCATCAGGCCGCCCTGCATCGCAACCCTTGTCGAAGAGCGGAAATCAAGAAGCTGTGGAACGGTGCGGCGCAATGGCGCGGCGGGGGAACGTCTCCCTGCCCGAAAGGCCTTGTCGCCAACCGTCGTCTTCATGTACCAAGGATGCGTCTTGTGGCTTGTGATCGACCGTTTTTATCGACGTTTGAGGATTGCGAGCCGCTTCAACAGGTTACAGCATCGTTTGCAAGCCTTCTCAGGTCTGCGCCGTTGTCGAGGGAAGCGGATGTCGCATTCTAACTTTTCACTGTCCTTCGTCGCCTCCGCAACCGAGGAAGCGCAGACGGCGATGGAGGCGCTGAAGGGCGTTTACGGCAACACGCCGTTTGAAGAAGCGGAAGTCATCGTGGCGCTGGGCGGTGACGGCTTCATGCTGCAAATCCTCAACGAAACGATGAATTCCGGCAAGCGCGTCTATGGCATGAACCGGGGATCGGTCGGCTTCCTGATGAATGATTATCGGGTGGAAGGTCTGCTCGAGCGTATTGCAGTGGCAACCGGCAATGATTTTCATCCGCTGCGCATGACAACGACGGATTCGGATGGCGATGAGTTCACGGCCCTTGCCATGAACGAGGTCAGCCTGTTCCGCCAATCCCATCAGGCCGCGAAGCTTCGTGTCGAGGTGGATGGCAAGGTGCGGCTGGAAGAGCTGATCTGTGATGGCATGATGGTGGCGACGCCGGCAGGGTCCACCGCCTACAATTTTTCCGCCCATGGGCCGATCCTGCCGCTGGAATCACCACTGCTGGCGCTCACCCCCGTCAGCGCGTTTCGCCCGCGGCGCTGGCGCGGCGCGCTTTTGCCGAATAAGGTGACGGTCGACATTCACGTTCTGGAACGGGATAAACGCCCGGTGAATGCGGTGGCTGACCATACGGAGGTGAAATCCGTTCGTCATGTTCGGATCGCACAATCGCAGGACAGGACGGCGAGGATTCTCTCGGATCCGGACCGTTCGTGGTCAGACCGGGTTCTTGCCGAACAGTTCAACAATTGACGCTAACTATTCATAACGGCCATGCAACTTAGAAAATCGATCCTCGCTGCCCTCATTCTCGCCAACGCCGTGCTTCCCGCACGGGCGCAGACAGCGGCGATCGATACGCTACCTGTTTCCGCGATCTTCGTTGTCAGCAGCGGCATGTGGGAAGATCGAAACCTGGAGCCGCGGGAAGGCGCTGACGGCCAGTTGCGGCCACCGCCGGCATCGCCCACGCGTGGCTATTACAAGGTGATTGCCATCCGCCAGGGCGACGGGACGGCCAAGATTTACCTGCAGCGCATCGCCTTTACGGCGGATGGACCAAATCTCCTCGAAAATGTCGAGCTGGAGGAGTTCAACCAGATGAAATCCTATGTCACGGATGTTCGTCCCGAAAGCTCGAACGGCGCATCGGATTCGCCCGGCCTGTTCGTCACCGTCTATCTGAAAACAGACCCTATGGCCAAGGAAGCCGAAAGCTGGACGATCCTCATCGATGAGCTTGGCGAGATGAAGATAGAGAAAGCCTCAAACTGAGGGCTATATATCAAGCGCATGCGGCCCGGCCAGAACCGCGCCGAAATGATGTTTCCATAGCCTTGCACCAAGTTCACCGCTGCGGTCGAGGCTGGAGCCGACCGTCAGCCACGGCAATAGCGTGGGGTGCAGCCCCGCATCGAACAGGGCAAAACCAGCTGCCAGTACGCAGGTGTCAGCCTGAATGCCGCAGACCAGCACCCTTTCAGGCTTCAAGGAAAAGACATGGTCCATCGCCGCCTTCGGCGGTGCATAACCGTGCTTGATGAATATTCGATCAGCGGCGACGAGCGATTCATCATCCCTGCCCGGTTTCCAGCCCAGTTGCCGCTCGAAAGGCGTAACACTCTCATCATGTCGCTCGACGGTGGCTATGCTGGGCATCGTAGTTGCGAGTGAAGATATCTCCGCCACCAGCGCTGCTGGTGGATTGAAGCTCGGCTGAACGTCAACGATGTAGAGCACCTGTTTCACGCATATCCTCCAACGAAAAACCCCTCGCAATGGACCTGCGAGGGGCAATTTCTCGATTGACGCACCTGGCGCGTCTTAATCGATATCCGACACTTCCACGTCCGCGCCACCGCTGATGCGATGCGCGAGAGCAGCTTCCATGAATTCGTTCAGATCACCGTCCAGCACGTTGCCGGGCGCGGTGCTTTCAACGCCGGTGCGCAGATCCTTGACCAGCTGGTAAGGCTGCAGAACGTAGGAACGGATCTGGTGACCCCAGCCGATATCGGTCTTGGAGGCCGCCTGTGCGTTGGCCGCATCTTCCCGCTTTTGCAGTTCCACTTCATAGAGGCGGGCGCGCAGCATGTCCCACGCCTTGGCGCGGTTCTTGTGCTGCGACCGTTCCTGCTGGCAGGCAACCGCAATACCGGTCGGGATGTGCGTGATGCGCACGGCCGAATCCGTCGTGTTGACGTGCTGGCCGCCAGCACCTGACGAACGATAGGTATCGATACGGCAATCGCTTTCGTTGATGTCGATCTGGATCGAATCGTCGACCACCGGATAGACCCAGACGGAAGAGAACGATGTGTGGCGACGCGCATTGCTGTCATAGGGCGAGATGCGCACAAGGCGGTGCACGCCCGATTCCGTCTTCAGCCAGCCGAAAGCATTGTGGCCCTTGACAAGAATCGTCGCGGATTTGATGCCAGCCTCTTCGCCGTCGTGAACTTCCAGCACCTCAACCTTGAAGCCTTCGCGGTCGGCCCAGCGGGTATACATGCGCAGCAGCATGTTCGCCCAATCCTGGCTTTCCGTGCCGCCAGCGCCGGAATGCACTTCGAGATAGGTGTCATTGCCATCAGCTTCGCCTGACAGCATGGCTTCCACCTGACGGCGGTTCGCCTCGTTCTTCAGCGCCTTCAGGGAGTCTTCGGCGTCCTTGACGATCTCGTCGTCGCCTTCCATCTCGCCGAGTTCGATCAGCTCGATATTGTCCTTGAGCTGCTGCTCAAGCGCCTTGACGCCGCTGATGCTGTCATCCAGCTGCTGGCGCTCGCGCATCAGCTTCTGGGCCTCGGAGGCGTCGTTCCAGAGGGTCGGGTCCTCTGCCTTGTTGTTCAACCAGTCCAGTCGTCTTATCGCCTGGTCCCAGTCAAAGATGCCTCCTCAGCAGGCTTATGGCCTGCTTGATTTCGTCGACTACGTTCACGATTTCATTGCGCATTTCGCTGGTTCTTCGCCTTCATTGAAACTTGTTGCTCAAATAAATGCGGGGGGCGCGGATGTAAAGACCCGCGCCCCCCGATGATCCCGGAACTGGTGTCAATAAAGACCGCCGCCACCGCCGGTGATGGCCTGCTGCGCCTGCGGCGAGGTCTTTAGAATATCTTCCTGAGACATGTAGTTTTCCGCGCCGATGACCGAGAAGCTGTCGGCCGGGCCGGTGCCGGGCTTGAAGGCTTCCATGATGGTGTCCGGTTGCCCCTCCTCCGCCGCCATGCCTGTCTTGCGGTTGACGGCGACGAAGTTCATGCCGGCAGGCACGATGAACTTGCTCGGCTCCAGATGCTTGGCTGCATCGGCGATGAACTCACCGAAGATCGGTGCCGACAGCGAACCGCCCGTGCCGCCGCGACCGAGCGGTGCGGGTGAATCGAAGCCGATATACAGGCCGGCAACCATGTCCGGCGTATAACCGACGAACCAGGCGTCCTTTTCATCATTGGTGGTGCCCGTCTTGCCGGCAACCGGCAGATCGACCTTGATCTTGCCAGCCGCCGTACCGCGCTGCACGACACCCTCCAGCATGGAAGTCGTCTGGTAAGCGGTCATCGGGTCGAGAACCTGTTCACGATTATCGACGATGACGGGCTCGTCCTGGTTCTGCCAGCTGGTGGCATTGCAGCCCTCGCAGGCACGCTCCTCATGACGGAAGATCGTCTTGCCGTAACGGTCCTGAATGCGGTCGATCAGCGTCGGCTTGATCTGCTTGCCGCCATTGGCAATGACCGAATAGGCCGAGACCATACGCATGACTGTCGTTTCACCCGAACCGAGCGACATGGCCAGAAGCGGCGGCATCTTGTCATAGATGCCGAAGCGTTCGGCATATTCCGCCACCAGATTCATGCCCATGTCCTGTGCGAGACGCACGGTCATGAGGTTACGGGATTTTTCGATGCCTAGACGCAGGGTCGAAGGACCGGCGGAACCCCCGCCGTAATTCTGCGGCTTCCAGACCTGACCGCCGGAAACCACCTCGATCGGCGCGTCGAGAATGACCGATGCCGGGGTATAACCATTGTCGAGGGCCGCCGCGTAGATGAACGGCTTGAAGGAGGAGCCCGGCTGGCGCATTGCCTGCGTGGAACGGTTGAATTCCGATTGCGCGTAGGAGAAGCCGCCCACCATGGCCAGAACACGGCCGGTATGCGGGTCCATCACCACCATGCCGCCCTGCACTTTCGGTGGCTGGCGCAGGCGATATTCATTGCCGGAATTGGCAAGCGGCTGCGCATAGATCACATCGCCTGCCGCCACGACACCCACCGGCGACTTGGCAGTCGCCTTTTTGCCGGTCGCATCGCGATAGGCCCAGCGCATGTTTTCAGCGGAGATATGGCCGCGCGTGCGCTTGTCGCCATCTTCGGTTTCCGTGTCCGGCTGCACACCGATATCGATGCCATCGGCCGCAACGGCGAGGACCACGGCGACCTTCCATTCGGGAACGTCACGCAGGCCCTTGACCTTGGCGAGCGCCGCTGTCCAGTCGCCGGCCGTCTCGATCTTTTCGACAGGTCCGCGGAAACCGCGACGCTCGTCATATTGCACCAGACCATCCTGAAGCGCCTTGCGCGCCTCCGCCTGAATCTGCGGATCGAAAGAGGTGCGGACCGAAAGCCCGCCTTCGAGAAGCGCTTCCTCACCGTATTTCTCGACGATCTGGCGGCGGACTTCCTCGGCGAAATAGTCGGATGCGAAGATATGCGCGCCGCCGCGGCGCAGATTGACGCCAAGCGGCTGCTTTTTCGCATCCGTGGCATCCGCAACAGTGATGTAGCCGTTTTCGGCCATACGGTCGATTACCCAGTCGCGGCGCTCCAGAGCCGCCTTTTCGCGACGGATGGGATGGTAATTGGCCGGACCCTTCGGCAGCGAAGCAAGATAGGCGGTCTCAGCAATCGTCAGTTCCGTCACCGATTTATTGAAATAGGTGAGTGCCGCACCGGCAATGCCGTAGGAATTCAGGCCAAAGAAAATCTCGTTGAGATAAAGCTCGAGAATCTTGTCCTTGGAATAGGTCTGCTCGATGCGGAAGGAGAGAATGGCTTCCTTGAGCTTGCGGTCGATGGTCTGGTCGTTGGTCAGCAGGAAGTTCTTCGCCACCTGCTGGGTGATGGTGGAAGCGCCGACAGGACGACGGCCGGAGCCGAAATTCTGGATATTGACGAGAATGGCGCGGCCAAGACCGAAGATATCCACACCCGGGTGATTGTAGAAATTCTTGTCTTCCGCCGAAAGGAAGGCCGCCTTCACCCGGTCGGGGATGGCCTGGATCGGCAGGAACAGGCGTTTTTCATGGGCGTATTCCGCCATCAACGCACCGTTGCCGGCATGCACGCGGGTCGTTACCGGCGGCTCATAGGTGCTCAGAACTGCGTAATCCGGCAGGTCCTTCGTCACGCCGTGCAAATAAATCGCACCGACGACGGCGGCGCACAGGAAGAGCACGCTGGCCAAGCCGAAAAAATATCCAATCAGTCTGATCATACCAAGCTACCGATAATTCGAATCGTAACCATCAACGCCCGACGATATACGGGCGCATCCTTGCATATCGCGTGCCGTTTTGCACACCATACCTTCGATGACAAGCCGGATACGGCAGCATTCGCTGATATGTTACCGGGCCAACTGCCGCATATCGCGCTTCTGCCGCTGTGCGGATCGCCACCGAATCCGCTTCCGAGTAACGCGGGGAATGTGAGTAAAATAGGGCTTGCGGCTGTTAATCCTCCGCAACGCCCAAGAATTGAACAGCTTTTTGGCTGCAATCGGCACGGCGGCAACAGTGTTGTCGCGGCGCCGCCCCGTGTTTCAACCGCCGTTTGCCATGGCCTTGGCGCGGTATCGCCCCACTGCCGTCGCCAGCCTATCGCCAACCTTATTGCGCCATTCGGTATCGAGAAGCAGCTTTTCATCTTCCGGATTGGAGAGGAAACCCAGTTCCAGCAGCACCGATGGCACATCATGGGCGCGCAGCACCATGAAACCGGCGTAACGATGTGGATTATTGATGAGGCCGACCTGCCCCTCGAAGGAGGAGACGATGTTTTCCGCCAGCGTCACCGAAAAGGCCTGGGTTTCACGACGGGTGAAATCAAGCAGAATATCGGCGACTTCCGGCGGCTCGGCGGAGACAGCCACACCGGCGATCTGATCGGACTTGTTTTCGCGCTCCGCCAGCTCCTGCGCCTGCCGGTCCGAGGCCCGGTCGGACAATGTATAAACGGTCGCGCCTCGAATGCCCTTCTGCTTCAGGGTGTCGGCGTGGACTGAAATGAACAGGTTGGCATTGTTCTGCCGGGCGATCGTCACCCGTTCGGACAAGGCAAGAAACGTATCGGAATCACGGGTCAGGAACGCCTTGATGCCCGGTTCGCGGTTCAGCCGTTCCACGAGTTCCCTGGCAAAGGTCAATGTGATGACCTTCTCTTCCGTGCCGGTCGCCCCACCTGTCGCACCGGCGTCGATGCCGCCATGGCCGGCATCGACCGCGATAACGAACTCCGCCTGCCGCGCCGTCTTGTCGCCGGGTGTGATGGCCGCGGTGGTAACCGGTGCCGGCGTCTGCCATTGCTGGGTCTTCACCAGCTCGGCGAATTTGGCCTTGGTGGTGATTTCCGTATCCAGCACGAAACGGAAAGCTGCGCCATCTTCGCCCTTTTTCGTTTCGGCCACCGCCACCTGCACCGGTTTTTTCGCGGTCAGCACGATACGGGCGCTGTTCTGGCCCATGCTGCCAAAGCGGATATCCGAAAAAAGACCTGACGGTTTGAGGTCGGATGCCGGAAAGGCGAAATTCACCGCCGGAAAATCGACGACGATGCGGGCCGGCGAATCGAGATAGTGAACATCGAATTCCGGCTCTTCGGCGAAATCGAGAACGATGCGGGTGCGCGCCTCGTCGCCAATGATGCGCGCCTGACTGGCGATAAGCGGTTCAAGCGCAAAGGCCTGCGGAACGCCACAGAGGACGGTGACGGCCGAAAGGAAGACCGGAACGACGAGGGCACGCGCAAGCCGCGCGATTCGCACGCCAAGCGGCCCTGCCCCACCTGATATCTCTGCGCTGCGCGTGAAATTCATGGTCTTCAAGAAATTCCGTATTTCAGTCATTTTCGATAAATGGAGCGGAAAAGCACCGGGAACGGCACTGTTTCGACCACGCCGGACGTTTGTTTGCGCGTTTGCGCCCCACAATCGCAGGCCTTGGTGAACCAATTGTTAACCCGGAAATTCCACCAACAATATGGCATATTTAGCCACCCTATTGCTATTATGACAGAGAAAACATACAACAAGGATGAGGGTTAAAAGTGTTGACGGGATAGATGCCCGCCGGCTGCCAATCGAAAAAGACGCTGGCGCTGCAAAACGGGCAATCATCTGCCGTCGTTACATTTATCCTGAAACTGGATCAATTCCGGCCGTGGCCGGAGACCTACCCGGTGGCCCTACCACCGCTGCTCTGAGGAGAGCAAATTCATCGGACCCCAAGGGGTCTATATATTATTGTCGTTCCGCCTGGCCAATGATGTCGCAGCAGTTTTCACATGAACCGGATACCAGGAGCAGGCCAAGCGCCTCGCCGTCGGTCCGGATGCTGCCAGTTTACAGAGGCCCGGCTGGAGACTTCATTTCCGGCACATCCTTGCACTCATATGAAAGGCCCGTCCGTATGGCGGGCCTGTTCTCGTATAAAACAAGGCTGCGCCGAGGAGCACAGCTTACATGGCAGACAAAATGCTTATCGACGCCTCCCACGAAGAGGAGACACGCGTAGTCGTTGTCCGTGGGAACCGGATCGAAGAATTCGATTTCGAATCGGAGCACAAGAAACAGATCCGCGGCAATATCTACCTTGCCAAAGTGACGAGGGTTGAACCCTCGCTTCAGGCGGCCTTCGTCGATTACGGTGGAAATCGCCACGGCTTTCTCGCCTTTGCGGAAATCCATCCGGACTATTACCAGATTCCGCTTGCCGACCGTCAGGCTCTGCTGAGGGCCGAAGCCGAGGATCATCGTCGCAGCGACGACTTCGAATCGGCAGATGCGCCCGAGCCCGGTGCACCGGCAATCGACCTTTCGCAGGTTGATCAGCCCGATGTCGGCATCGTCGCCGCAAGCGAAACCACCGAAGTCGTTGTTACGGAAGAGGCTACGCCAGCGACTGCAGCCGAGGAAGTCTCCGAAGAGACTGCGGTTGCAGCCGTCGAAACCGTTGCTGAAGAAGCGCCGGCCGAGGAAGAAAAGCCGAAGAAGCGCGTTCGCCGCCCCCGTGCCAAGAAGAAGACAGCTGAAGAAATCGCGGCCGAAGCCGCTGATGCCTCTTCCGAGGACGACGGCAGCACCGGCGGCGAGATGGCCGCGATGGTCGATGCCGATACGATTTCCGAAGAAGTCGAAGGCCTTCGTCGCGGCAATGACGATGATGATGACGACGATGATGACGATCATCACGAAAAGGAAGTGATCGAATCCGTCGGCGCCGAAGACGCCATGGAAGAGGTTCCCGATCGCGTTGCCCGCAAGCCGCGCAAGCAGTATCGCATCCAGGAAGTCATCAAGCGCCGCCAGATCCTTCTGGTGCAGGTCGCCAAGGAAGAACGCGGCAACAAGGGTGCCGCACTCACCACCTATCTGTCGCTTGCCGGCCGTTATTCCGTGCTGATGCCGAATACGGCGCGTGGCGGCGGTATTTCCCGCAAGATCACCCAGCCGACAGACCGCAAGCGCCTGAAGGAAATCGCGCGCGATCTGGAGGTTCCGCAGGGCATGGGCGTCATTCTGCGTACCGCAGGCGCCAACCGTACCCGCGTCGAGATCAAGCGCGACTTCGAATATCTGATGCGCCTGTGGGAAAATGTCCGCACGCTGACGCTGAACTCCACGGCCCCCTGCCTCGTTTACGAGGAAGGCTCGCTCATCAAGCGTTCGATCCGCGATCTCTATAACAAGGATATCGGCGAGATCATCGTTTCCGGCGAAGAAGGCTATCGTGAAGCAAAAGACTTCATGAAGATGCTGATGCCGAGCCACGCCAAGGTGGTTCAGCCTTACCGCGACATTCACCCGATCTTCTCGCGCTCCGGCATCGAAGCCCAGCTCGACCGGATGCTGCAGCCGCAGGTTACACTGAAATCCGGCGGTTACCTCATCATCAACCAGACGGAAGCGCTGGTTTCCATCGACGTCAACTCCGGCCGTTCGACCCGCGAGCATTCCATCGAGGAAACCGCGCTGACGACGAACCTGGAGGCGGCCGAAGAAGTGGCGCGCCAGCTGCGCCTACGCGACCTTGCCGGTCTTGTCGTCATCGACTTCATCGACATGGAAGAAAAGCGCAACAACCGCGCTGTCGAAAAGAAGCTCAAGGATTGCCTGAAGAACGACCGCGCACGCATCCAGGTCGGCCGCATCTCGCATTTCGGCCTGCTGGAAATGTCGCGCCAGCGCATCCGCGCTTCGGTGCTGGAATCGACCACACAGGTCTGCCAGCATTGCGGCGGCACGGGCCATGTGCGTTCGGAATCCTCCATCGCGCTGCATGTTCTGCGCGGCGTCGAGGAATATCTGCTGCGCAACACCACGCACAACATCACCGTGCGCTGCACGCCGGAAACGGCACTTTACCTGCTCAACCACAAGCGCGGCACGATCGTCGATTATGAAGGCCGCTTTGGCGTGTCGATCATCATCGCCGCCGATTCCAGCGTCGGTGCGCAGCATTTCGCCATCGACCGCGGTGAAGCCGTCGAAAATCCGGTGAAGATCGAAAGCCTCATCCAGATGCTTCCGAACTTCGTGGAAGAGGAAGACGACTTCGTCGCCGAGGTGGAAGAGGACGAGGAAGAGGAAGAAATCGTCAAGGCGCAGGCTGGCGAACCGCGTCAGCAGCAGCAGGGCGAAAACGGTGAAGATGGCAAGCGCAAGCGCAAGCGTCGCCGCCGTCGTCGTGGCAAGGGCGGACAGAACGACCAGAACGGCGCTCTTGATGCACAGGCCGGCGACGACGCCGATGATGCTGAAGGTGACGACGACAGCGCCGAAGCCGATGACACCGATGGTGATGCCGACGAAAACGGCGTGAACGAAGCCGCAAACTCCGACGAAGACGGCAAGCGCAAGCGCCGCCGCCGCGGCAAGCGTGGCGGCCGCCGCAACCGTGACGAGGCTCTTGATGCTGCAGGCGACGAAGGCGAGACGGAAGGTGAAGGCGAAGAGGTTTCCGCCGCAGCGCCCGTAACCGAAGAGCCTGCCGCCGCCGACGTGGTGGAAGGCGTGGTTGCCGACGTTGTGGCTGAAGAAGCGCCGAAGAAGCCGCGCCGCACCCGCAAGGCGAAAGCCAAGACCGAAACCGAAGACGCGCCGAAGGCTGAAACCGTCGAAACGGTCGAGCCGGTGATCATCGAGCCGGCAGTCGTTGAAGCGACCGTCGTCGATGTCGCCATCGAAGAGGCGGGTGAAGCTTCGGCCGATCTGGCGCCTGAAGCAGACGCACCGGCGACGGAAGAAAAGACCCGCGCGAACCGGGGCAGCAATGTCTCCAGTTCGGAACCGGTGGTGACCTCTTCGGGTTCGTCCGCGAACAATCCCGACGGCGATGAGCCGAAGCCGCGCAAGGGCGGCTGGTGGCAGCGCAA
>CAACWB010000044.1_pt1 | contig 15234 bp, 14 predicted proteins | sample 2275501 | NCBI WGS metagenome assembly CAACWB01 (sample SAMEA5312444, study PRJEB27640) | indoor metagenome | biome: indoor environment; feature: controlled; material: polymer antistatic dissipative epoxy resin | place: Italy | collected 2014-05-27 | reverse complement strand
TCCGGCCCCAGCGCCGGATCGTTTCGTAGGACACGACGATGCCGCGCTCCAGCAGCATTTCTTCCACCAGCCGCAGGCTTAACGGGAACCGGTAATACAGCCAGACCGCATGGGCGATGATCTGCGGTGGGAAACGGTGGTTCTTGTAGCTGATGGTCGGCGTGCTCATCACGTCCGGTTATCCGTCAACCGCTAAGCCACGAACAACGTGACAACGCCCGACGCGGACAGGGCGCTGATAACTGCGCAATAGGCTGATCAGGCGATCAAACTCATCGAGATTGTTGAGAACGCTTACTCGGCGGCCACGGATTCTGTCCGGCGCTTCGATCAGCACTTCGTGGCGTTCCTTAGAAATATCGATCGCTTCCAGAACGGGAGCGGATGCGGTAATGTTGTTGTCGGTCATAGCCGGTCTCCTTGCAGTGTGGCTTCGCAAGACCACTGTGATACCTATTGCCCGGCTATGACCACCTGCTTCGCCTGATAAGGCTACGCAACTGGTCAAGCCTCATTCAGCGCATTCTTCCGAAGATGTTACGGCAGAGAATTCATCTCCCGAGACCTCGATCTGCACAATCGGATAGTTTTCTGCAAAAATCGCCGCCTGAACAACGGTTGAGAAAGCGAGTTGCAAAACTGAGGCGCAAAAGCCTGAGTTTAATTTTGCGACAAGAGCAACTCGTTTTATCTTGCCTGAGACGGGCTGCTAGAAACAAGTCGCTCAAGACATGACAGTCAACTCGAAAAGGCGAGACAGAGCAGTGAATGGATTTGTCGAGGTGGCAAATGTACCGCGTGTGTGACGTCAGCGAGAACTTTTGACGGGTTTGTCCACGTCGTTTCGGGCGATGCTACGAGAAACTTGTGTGCCGCCCGAACGAACGCGACGTAGGCCGGTGGCATGTTGATGAAACTGGTGGGGCACCCACAACTCAGGTCATGAAAGAGAGCGGCCGCGATCTTCTAATTCGCATGCTTTCAGATGCGCTCAAACCTAAACAAGGGCGTCCTACTGCATGCGGTAACAGGCCAATTTTCGATCTCACGCACTTCCTTATGACCGCTCAGCAGATGAGCCTGATTTCGGCGGGACCGAAGTCCCGCAGGAGGGACGCAACCTCGATCGTCTGTTGCCAATGTTGATAACTCACGCAAGTCCTACGGCTCGGGAGCATCCTTGAAGGGTGCGATCGAGTCGATCTCGGCAATCTTCTGGAATTCCCCAAGATATTCCTGGCGGTGATTTTCTAACCACCGGGTGACACGGCCATTGGCAAGCAGTTTGGTGACGTATCCCCGCGCTACGGTGAGGTGGAGGTTATCTATTCGGGGTCGGAACAAGAGCAGTCCGAAATCGTACGCTAAGGTCGAACGAAACCGGAACGATGCCGTAGATCCGATGTGCAACATCCGATCTCTGTGGATTGCCACCGACATGCGCCAATTTTGATTTCTCTGTCCGGCCCGACTCGACAACGCTTCGAGCAGATTGCTCATCAATGGAGTCGGGCGATGGCAAAGCGCAAGCTTCTTAAAGATCAAGATCGCCGGAAGCTTGTCGACATACCAGTCGACGAGGATAACCTAATCCGACACTATTCGTTGTCATTGGCGGATCGCCTGGAGATTGAACTGCGGAGACGGATCGTGTCCCAGCGCGTGGTGTAGCTGGATTTCATAGCCATCGGTGATTTCCGGTAGGGTCGGGTTGCTTAGATCCAACCTGAAGGACACCACCGATGACCGACGATATGATGAACCTGCGCTCACTCGTTGAGAAGAGTGCCGACGCCGATTTGCTCCGGGATATGATCGGCTTTGCTGCCGAGAAGTTGATGGCACTGGAAGTCGGGGCGAAGACTGGCGCGGGATATGGCGAGAAGAACGGCTTTCGACTTGCCCAGCGCAACGGCTACCGCGATCGAGACTGGGAGACACGAGCAGGGACCGTCGAGCTGCGCATTCCCAAGCTTCGCACAGGCAGCTACTTCCCGAGTTTCCTGGAGCCGCGCCGGATGGCGGAGATGGCTCTGACGGCGGTCATTCAGGAGGCTTACATCCAAGGCGTTTCGACCCGATCCGTAGATGATCTCGTCAAGGCCATGGGCATGAGCGGCATCTCCAAGAGCCAGGTATCGCGGCTCTGCGAGGAGATCGACGAGAAGGTGAAGGCCTTCCTCGACCGTCCTATCGAGGGCGAGTGGCCATACCTCTGGATCGATGCCACCTATCTGAAGGTTCGTCGCGGCGGACGCATCGTCTCTGTCGCTGTCATCATCGCTGTCGGCGTCAACACCGACGGTCGACGCGAGGTGCTCGGCATGGAGATCGGCACTTCAGAAGCAGAAGCGATCTGGACTGAGTTCCTGCGCAAGCTGACCAGGCGAGGCCTGCGCGGCGTGAAGCTTGCTGTCTCCGATGCGCATGAGGGCATCAAGGCAGCGGTGTCGAAGGTGCTGTCCGCCACATGGCAGAGGTGCCGGGTCCACTTTATGCGCAATGCGCTTGCCCATGCCGGGAAGAGCGGACGGCGTGTCGTCTCTGCCTTCATCGCCACGGCGTTTGCCCAGGATACTCCGGAGGCTGCAAGCACCCAATGGCGTAATGTCGCCGACCAGATCAGGCCGAAAGTGCCGAAACTCGCTACCCTGATGGATAGTGCCGAGCAGGATGTGCTCGCCTACATGACCTTTCCCAAGCAGCACTGGGCAAAGCTTCATTCAACAAACCCGATCGAACGTCTCAACGGCGAGATCAAGCGGCGCACCGAAGTCGTCGGTATCTTTCCGAACGACGACGCCATCGTCAGGCTCGTCGGCGCTTTGCTCCTCGAGCAAAACGACGAGTGGGCTGTTCAGCGATCCCGCTACATGACACTTGAGACCATCGCCACAATGAGCGATGATCCGCTCATCAGCCTGCCAGCCGCAAGCTGACACTCATCCGCCCCTCTGGGATGAGCCGTGGTCGTCTAAGCTACACCACTCCCCGGGACACGATCCGGAGACGTAATCACAATCGGCTCGGCTTCGCCATCCAGCTATGTCTAATGCGATACCCGGGTCGAGTGCTTGGAGCAGAAGAAACTCCGCCTCGCGCCATGCTGAAGTATGTTGCTGATCAGATCGGCGCCGCTCCAGACGAATTTGCCCTCTATGCACGCCGCGAAGAAACCCGTCGGGATCATATGGCGCGGCTAATGGTGTATCTGGATACGAGAAGCGCGACGCTGCAAGATCGCCGCGCCGCGCTATTGGCGGCAATTCAAGCGGCGACCTTGTCCGACGACGGTGCTGCGATAGCCAGTTCGACTGTCGCCGCGTTTCGCGAACGCGGCGCTCTTCTGCCGGCGATCGACACGATCGAACGCATCGGCCTTGCCGGCCGTGCCATAGCCCGGCGGCGAGCAGAAAGAACCCTGATTGAAGACATCCCACTCGATAGGCTTCAATCACTGGATAGGCTGTTAGAGGTTGACCCGTCGATCGGCCAGACCCGCTTTCATTGGCTGCGTTCGGCACCAGAAGCGCCGGCCGCGTCGAACCTCGTCGGGCTGACCGAGCGGATAGCCTTTCTGCGGCGGCTGGAGATCGATCCGGAACTGCAGGCGCGCGTGTCATCCGGACGGTGGGACCAGATGATCCGGGAGGGCAACGCAACGCCGGCCTGGCTTGCCAACGACTTCAACGCCAGCCGTCGCCACGCTCTGATCGTGGCCCAAGTCATCAAGCTTTGCCAGAAGCTCACGGACGATGCGGTGACGATGTTCATCAAGCTGATGGGTAAATTGTTCTCGCAAGCCAACAATCGAAAGAAGCAGCGACAGATGGACTGCAGGGCGAATACCGCCAAAGCGCTGCGCATGTTTCTAGATACGATCACCGCACTGCAGTCCGCCAACGACCATGGTCGGAACGCATTGGATGTTCTCGACCAAAAAGTCGGTTGGGACCGGTTGCTTCGGATGAAGCCTGAGCTTGAGTCGATGGTCGACGACAACGAGGCACCGCCGTTGACCGTGGCAGCCGAACAATACGCGACCGTCCACAAATACATTGGTGCATTTCTTCAGGCCTTCACGTTTCGCTCGGCGCATCGCCACGACCCGCTTCTGGCGGCAATTGCGCTGCTGAAACGGCTTTATGCCGAGAAGCGGCGGACACTCCCTGATCGCGTGCCGCTCACCCATCTCAGCCAAACTGATCGACGGCTTATCTTCGAACAAGGGAAACCTGATCGCCGTCTCTACGAGATCGCCACGCTAGCGGCTTTGCGAGACCGGCTTAGATCTGCGGACATTTGGGTCGACGGCAGCCGATCTTTCCGGCCGATTGACGAGCATCTGATGCCGCGGTCGACATTCATCACGATGAAGGAAGAAGATCGTCTCGGTTTGGGGGTCCAAGGCGACGGCGCGCAGTGGCTTGCTGAAGCGTGCCAGATGCTCGAGTTCAACCTGCAGCGTCTTGCGCACAGAGCACGATCCGGAAAGCTCGAAGGAGTTCGTCTTGAGGCCGGAACGTTGATCGTCACACCAACCGTCGGCGAAGTCCCCGTGGCAGCAGAGGAACTGAATGCCGAGATCAGCGATATGTATCCGTTGGTCGAGGTTCCCGACTTGTTAAGGGAAGTGCATGAATGGACCGGCTTTGCGGATCACTTCACGCATGTTCGTACCGGCGACATCCCGAAAAATGTCTCTGCCATGCTCGCTGGTGTACTGGCCGATGCGACGAACCTCGGCCCAAAGCGAATGGCGGGCGCATCCAAGGGGATCAGCGCTCACCAGATTGGGTGGATGCGCACATTCCATGCCCGATCGGAGACCTACCGCGCGGCGCAAGCGTGCATCACCGATGTCCACACCCAGCATCCGCATTCCCGCCTTTGGGGCAATGGCACAACGTCATCGTCAGATGGCCAATTTTTTCGTGCGAGTGACCGAGCCGCAAAGCGCGGCGACATCAATTTGCACTACGGCAGCGAACCCGGGACGAAATTCTATAGCCATCTATCAGATCAGTACGGCTACTTCGGCATTTTGCCCATCAGTCCGACCGAAAGCGAGGCGGCCTATGTGCTCGATGGGCTCTTCGACCAGGACACGGTGCTCGACATTCAGGAACACTTTACCGACACGGGCGGTGCCAGTGATCATATCTTCGGGCTGTTCGCCTTGATCGGAAAGCGGTTCTCACCGCGACTGCGCAATCTCAAAGACCGGAAGTTCCACACGTTCGAGAGGAGCGATGCATATCCAACCCTGTCGAACCATATCGGGGCGCCGATCAACACCGCCCTGATTCTCGACCATTGGGACGATCTGCTGCATCTCGCGGCGTCGATCACGACGCGGTCCGTGGTACCGTCTACGATCCTGAAGAAGCTGTCCGCATCTCCGAAGCAAAGCCATCTCGCGAGGGCGCTCCGCGAACTCGGCCGTATCGAAAGGTCGCTCTTCATGATCGAATGGTACTCAAGTCCGGCATTGCGGCGGAGATGCCAAGCCGGTCTCAACAGGGGAGAGGCCGCCCATAAGCTGAAACGCGCTGTGTTCTTCCACGAGCGAGGCGAGATCCGTGACCGGTCGTTCGAAAGCCAAGCTTTCCGCGCCTCGGGGCTCAATCTCGTCGTCAGTGCGATCGTGCACTGGAATACGGTTTATCTTGATCGCGCGGTCACACAGCTGAAACGAGCGGGGCGAGACATTCCTGATACTCTATTGAAACACATATCGCCGCTCAGTTGGGAACATATCAACCTTACCGGCATCTACACATGGGATGCCGAACATCAGATGCCGAACGGATTTCGATCGCTCCGCTTTCCGGCTAGGCTAAGGAACGCCGCGTAAGTTCTCATTCCGTTCGTCCTTAGCGTACGATTTCGGACTGCTCTTGTTCTGACCCCAAACTGGTTGTCGATCGCTTCGGTAACCCTGAGTTTCGAAGTTCTGCCTGGCTCCTGTTCTTCTAAAGATAGAAGAGGCTAGCGGCGGCACTGGACCAAATGCAGTTTGCAAGGGCTATCAGGCCCTTGCTGTAAATCTCAAGGAGAATTCCGGTGAGCATGGCCGGTCCCTTGACCGGCCGTCGGTATCGTTTGTATTAATCGCACTTACAGCTGCGACAGTGCCTTGTCGGTCCGCTCGCGCGCCTTCTTCGGCAACTTTGCGTCCTTGATCGCCTGCACATTGGCGGGGTTATCTCCCACCACGATCACTGCGACCATACCCATACTAAAATGCGGCGTGCACTTTATGACATATACCCCGGGCTTATCGAACGTTTGTTTTACTGTTTCATTGATCTTGCCCTTGAACGGCTCTGCCCCGTCTGGAACCATGTTTTTTATGGCTTCAGCGTTGTGGCCTTTGTCCTTCGGCACAAAAGTGACAGTGTCACCGACAGCGATTTTTGACATGAGCGGCTCGAACACCATCACCCCATCGGGACCCTTGTTAAGCATATCAACTTCGAAGTCCGCAGCGATTGCGCTACTGCCTATCAAAACCGAAACAGCGCTTCCGATGAGAGTCGTTGCGATAAAATTCATTGTATTTCTCCTCGATATTTATACGGCTGCACGACGGCAGCGTAGATCATGGAACTAAGGAGCCGTGGGGCAGCCTCTGTCTGAACATAACAACCAGGAATGCCCGTTCAACCCAAGGAAAAGCATAAAGTTCCGTTTCGAACCGATCGGCTTAGACGCAGAATCGAAATCCACGAATTGGCATAGATAGGATGGTGGCCAATCCTAGCTGTCAATAAATCCCACTAGCTGAGGTGAAGGTTTCTTCCCAACGTTGACGTGTAATTGCCGCCCACCCAGAACATAGACATCTAGGGCCTGGGAAATGTCGAGTTCGTCATCAGCGGCAGGCGAATACCTCCGGCCAAAGACAGTGAAAGCGTAAAAGCATTTCGACAAAATTGCTTGAGCCCATGCGGGACGTTCAACTCCCGTATCGTCTGTGTTCGCCTGACGCGAGAATAAGATCCACCATGATGTCCGGTTTTCCAGTAAGGTTTGAACGGATACTATCCGGATTCATCAGAGTGAAGACGGTCGAGAGAGCGTCTGCTGTCGTGGCGTCCGGCGCCACGACCGTCAGGCGCCGATAAGACGCGCTGGCATGGCCGTTGCGCGGGTCGAGGATATGGCTAAACCGGCGTGCGGTGTCGAATTGGAAGCCGGCCGGGCTGGATGTCGCGACCGCCCGGTCGATAAGATCGAGAACGCTGTCGGGACGTTCGGCGCCCTGGAGGTCGGCAAGGCCGATGCGCCACGGAGTGCCGTCGCCCTGCGCGCCAATAACTCGACCTTCACCCATGTCCACCATGCTGCTGGTGATACCCGCATCCCGCAGCAACGAAACCACGCGGTCGGTGACATAGCCTTGAGCTATGCCGTTCAGCGTCAGCGCCATGCCTGGCCGCTTGAACACGATGCGGTCGCGGTTGAAGCGGACCGCGTCGAAGCCGACTCGCGCGACCGCCTGTGCGATTTGTTCGGGTGGAGGGCCGTCGGGATCCGCGCCGGGTGCCGAGAAATGATCGCGATAAAGCGCCCAAAGCGGCTGTATGGTCGGGTCGAAAGCACCGCCGCTCTCATGCCAATGGTGGTGGCAGGCTTCGAGCAGTGCTACCAGATCACCGGATGGTGCGGCCAGGCCACCGACTCGGTTCAGCTCGCTGATCGCGGATGTGCTCCTGTAAAGGCTGAACACCTCTTCCAGCCGCGACACCTCCGTCACGACGCGGTTGATCAGCAGCTGGGCCTTGTCCCTGTCCTCGTGATGTAGGATAAGCGTCGCAGGTGCACCCAGCGCCTGCCCTTTCCAGGTGACCGCATGGGTCACCGCCCGCGCGGGCCGTATCAGGGGTAGGCCAGCGGCTGCGGCGAATATCGCAATGGCGCGGCGGCGGGTGACAATACTAGCCATTTGTCTGTCCTTTCCCGGGTTCTACGAAATTTTCCGGCGTATTCTATCTCTCAGCATCGTCCGTCGTCGACCCTAGCACGTAATCGCGAGGAACTTCTTCGAAGCTGACAACGCGGCCGCCATGCTCGTCGGCGAATTTGTCGGCGGCATCACGCGTCGAAAACGGTACCGTCTCGTCCGTGCCCATGCCGCCGCGCAGCCCGCTGCCGATCACGAAGAATGCGAGGCGCGCATCGATCCAGTTATCGGCTCCAGGCTCTTCCCATGTGGTTGCCTTAGCCATATCCGACACATAGATGGCCGCAATGTCCTTTGGCTCCTCTGGCAGCATCGTGAATGCGAGCGTGTCTCGCGCCGAACTGAACCAGATAGGCTCTGGGATTTGGGACATTATAATCTGTCCCTTGGGGCCCGGATGTTCCAGAACATTCATCCCACAATAACGGCCCATCGCTTCCTCGGTGAGTGCGTAGGGAGCTGGTGGCGTCACGTCCTTTTCCTCGCTGCAGCCTGATAAGATAAGGCCGCAGAGCAAGAGTGCGATGACGGGAGCAATCTTCATAGCTCTCTCCTTGAGAATATCCTAAGCGCGAGCGCAAGCGGCGCGGCGATCCAGGTGACGAGAGCAGCAACGAGCATGGGCCCGTTGAGCCCTGTATGTCCGGCGATGCCGCCGAGCCCCGAAAGCGCGCCCGCCTCTCCCGAGCCCAGATTGAGGAGTCGATAGGCATCGGTCGGGTTGAGGACGAGCAGGACATCGAGAAGTCCGCTGGGCAGCGGCCGGCCTTCTGCGGCCACCAATGCTCCCAGCAGAGCCATGTCGTAGATCAGCACAAAGAACAGCCAGACGCCGATCGCGATGCCGCCGGCCGTGCTCCGCTCGCTGGAAAGCGCGCTCGTTACATAGCCGATAGCAATGAATACCATGCCGAGCAGGATTGATGAAGCAATCATCGACAGGAAGGCCCACCAACTGGCCAGGCCGATCTCGGTTCCGGTTACCGCCAGTACGGCAGCAGCAGTGCCATAGCCGAACAGGGTGGCGAAAGAGAGGATCGCCAGATGCCCGAGGAACTTGCCGAAGACGATCTGCCACCGACCGATCGGATAGCTGATCAGCAGCAGCATCGTACCACGTTCTACTTCGCCGACAATCGCATCATGCGCCAGCAGCAGTGCAATCAGCGGCACCAGAAATATGGTAAGGCTCGACAGGCTGACGATGACGATATCGAGCTGGTTGACGCCGACATTGCCGGTCGGCGCGCTGCCGAGGAAGGACAGAGTGAGCGCAAGCGCTGCCAGCAACAGCGTCGTGGCCAGCACCCAGCGGTTCCGCAGGCCTTCCTGGATCTCCTTGCGCGCCACGATCAATATATTGTTCATCGCATCATCCCCCGTCCGCCAAGGAAATGGGCGTAGAGTTCATCGAGCGTCGGCTCCACCACATGCAGCGCCGTAACTGCGGCGGGATCGGCCGTGACGTCCCTGAGGATCGAGATTTTGTTTTCTGGTGTAACCTCCGCCTCGAAGGTGCGGTCCCTGATCGCCTTCCAGGCGACCTGCCCGCCGCTCGGAGCGGTTATTCCCGCGCCGTCCGCCAGCGTGACGCTGATCCGGGTCGGCAGGCGGGCGATGCCCCGCAGCTTCTCCAGCGTGCCGTCGGCGATTGCCACACCCTCGTTGATGATGATCACCCGGTCGGTGCGATCTTCAAGTTCCGTCAGCGCATGCGAGGAAAGCAGGATCGTTGTACCTGCCGAGCGCAGGCCGGACACCAGTTCATAAAAATTTCGTCTCAATGCCGGATCAAGGCCGCTGGTGGGCTCGTCGAGCAGCAGGATGCGCGGTGCGCCGAGCAGCGCCTGCGCCAGTCCCAGTCGTTGCCGCATGCCCTTGGAATAGGTCCGGACGGGGCGATCGGCTGCAGCCGGCGCGAGCCCGACGCGCTCGAACAGGCCCTCCATGTCCGACATATCCACACGTTTCAGCCGTGCATAGAAGTTAAGCGTCTCGCGCCCCGTCAGCGCCATGTGGAAGGAGACGCTCTCCGGCAGGTAACCGAGCCGCTGGCGCACAGCGAAATCGCCCCTGGCCGGGTCTTCGCCCAGCACCTGAACTGTGCCTTGCGTCGGCCGGATGAGGCCGAGCATCAGCTTGATCAGCGTCGTCTTGCCCGCGCCGTTATGACCGACAAGCGCGACCGTCTGCCCCTGCTCAAGTTCGAAGGATACATTCTTGACCGCTTCGATCCGGCCGTAGCGTTTCGCCACGCCTGATAATGTGACCGTGGGTGCCGTCACTGCAAACCGTCCTTTTGTCTTGTCGGTGCCATCAACGGATGGCTGTCTATCACGCCGCCGGGCAACAGCGCCGGAAACTGGACCTGGGCCCAGCGGATGATCTGCACGGCTGGGCTCGATGTGAGAACTTTGGCCTGCGGCGAGGTCCACAGGACCTTGTCCATGAGGTCGTTCGGGCGATAGGCATTATCGCCGATTCCATCGCCATCAAGGTCAAAGGCCGGGTTGTCGCTCCAGTAGTTGCCGCGCCCGTCCACCGACCAGTCCAGATAGCGGGTGCCCACATATTTCACCTGATTGCGATTATCGATGAAGGCATTGCCGGTCATCGTATTGCCTTCCGACCCGGCGGTGAAATGGATGCCGATGGCGCAGCCCCGGAATTCGTTGCCGCGCAGCTTGTTCCTGTTGGCATTGTAGATAAAGACGCATTTCTCGGGCCCGAGCCGCATGCCGCCCTCGATGGCGCCCGTCGTCTCGGCATCATCCTTCACACCATGATCGGAATCTTGGATTCCTGCCATCGTCCAGCGGACCGTCGGCTGTAGCCGGCCGCGTATGATATTGCCCGATATCGTCGAACTGTTGGCCGAATTCAGCAGCAGGCCATGGTCGCGGTCGCCATCGGAGGTGTTGTGGACGATCTTCAGCCGGTTGGAGAACATGATGGCGTAGCCGACGGAATTGCCTGTCGAGACATTGCCGCTGATCACGCTGTCATTGGTATACATATAATGGATGGCGAAGCGCAGGTCACGGATGCGGTTGCCGCTGAAGACGTTCTTCTTACTAGCCATCGTGGCGATTCCGTCGCGACCGAAGCTGATATCGTTATCGATGACCTTGCCGCCCGGCGCGTTCCACACCGATATGCCGCTGCCGAACTCGCTCATCCGGCCATCCTTGAGGCCGACGATCACGTTCTTCCGGGCCAACGAGTCTTTCGCGCCGTGGAGATAGATGCCGAACAGGTTTCCGGTGAGGGTGTTGTTCTCGATGATCGCGCCGGTCGCCGTCCGGGCTGCGAAAATGCCGGAATCCAGCGTCGACAGGTTCATGCCCGAGCCGGTGACCGCGATGCCGCGCACGGCAACCTTTTCCGCCTCGATGGTAACAACGCTGCCCTTGCCGTTGCCGACGATGCTGGCTCCGTCCTCGCCGTCCAGCGTTACCGGCTTGTCGATGACCAGCGGTCCATCGTGCCGGCCCGGCTTGAGGCGTATCCGGTCGCCCGGAGCTGCCGCTTTAAGAACGGCGGACAGCGTCGGCCCGTCGGAAGGTGTGACGATCCATTCCGCCGCCAGCGCAACCGAAGGAATGGCGGCCAGAAGGGCCGCCATCCAGAGTTTTGCCAATCTATACCGCATCAGGCCGATTTAGGCTCCACCAGCATGCGGCCCTTCATTTCCATGTGCATGGCATGGCAGAACCACGAGCAATAGTACCAGTAGACGCCAGGCCGGTCGGCCTTGAACGTCACCGAGGCGGTAGCCTGAGGTGCGACCTCCATGTTGATTCCGTAGTTGACGATGCAGAAGCCGTGGGTCAGGTCCTCCACCTCGTCAATATTGGTCACATACACTGTGACTTCGTCGCCCTGCTTGACCGTAAAGGATTCGAGCCCGAACGCCGGCGCCGACGAGGTCATGTAGACGCGCACCTTGTTGCCGTCGCGAATGATCTCCGAATCGATGAGCAGGTCGATATTGTCCTTCTTGGCCTGTTCCACGGCATCGGCGAAGAAGACATCGTCACGGCTCCAGATGCTGACCGGATTGATCTTCGAAGCATGGACGATGGTTGCGTCATGCGGTTCGGCGAAAGTCGGGTTGTCATGCACAAGCACCATCTGATCGCCGGAAATGTCGATCAACTGATCGCATTCGGGCTTCAGCGGGCCGACGTTGAGGAACCGGTCCTTCGAGAACTTGTTCAGCGAGATCAGCCACTTGCCATCGGCTTCCTTGGTCTGGCCCATGGAGGTATGGTTGTGGCCCGGCTGATAGTGGACGTCGAGCTTCTGGCGAATCGGATCGATCTTCTCGCCGGCAAAGGCGCGCTTGGCGTCCTCGATGTTCCACTTGCAGATCTGGCTGTCGATGAACAGCGTCGTATAGGCGTTGCCCTTGTTGTCATAAGCCGTGTGCAACGGACCGAGGCCGAGTTCCGGCTCGGCGACCACCACGTCGCGCGGCTTGATCTTGTCGTCGAAGAGATCGTCGAACTTGCGCACGTCGAACACCGTGACGGTCGGGGATAGCTTGCCGGCGGCGACCACGTGGATGCCATCGGGGGCGGTGTTCATGCCGTGCGGGCCGTTGGAAACCGGGACATAACGGGTGTAGGCGGATCCCGCCCGACCGTCGATCACCGGTACGCCGTTCATTTCCTTGAAGTCGCCCTTGGCGACGGCTTCCTCGATCCGCTTGATGTTGAAGATGACGACCCAGTCCTGCTCCTTCGACATCATCTCTTCGAGCGTGACGCCCTTTTCGGAATTGTAGCAGGTCGCAAAGCAGTATTTGCCCTGGTAATCGGCATCGACATTGTCGAGGTTGCCATCGACGATCACCTGCCATGCAACCTCCATGGTCTCGCCGTCGACCGCCGAGAAGATCGAGAAATATTCGGTGGGCTTGTCGAGGATCTTGCCGTCGTTCGGCAGCGGCACACCGTCCTCGCCGTTGCAGAACACATAGCCGGTCTTAAGGTATTTCTGAACGCGCAGGCCATGCACGGTGTGCTGGTTCGGCAGTTCGATGATCTTGTCGCATTTCATGACGTCGAGGCGGATGCGGCAGACCCGGGTATTGGACTTGTCGTTCGCATAGAGATAGCGACCGTCATAGGTGCCGTCGGTGAAGGACAGATGCGGGTGGTGCAGGTCCCCGTTGTGATAGACGCCGCCCTTGTCCTTGAGGTACTCGATCGTTTCGGGACGCAGGCCTTCGGTCATCACCTTCAGGCTTTCATTGGTCTGGCCCCAGCCGGTGGCGCTGCACCGATTAAACACCGGAATGCGCATGAATTCGCGCATCGATGGAAGTCCGACAATGCGGACCTCGCCGCTCTGGCCGCTGGAGAAGAACGTGTAATATTCGTCCAGTTCGCCGGGCTTGACCTCGTAGGGCAATTCTCCGCTGGTGGCGGCCTTCGCGGGCGTGCCGCCGCCGGCAAAGGTCAGCGCGCCACCGGCGGTGGCAGCGCCTGCAGCCGCGACGGCGGCGGTTGATCCCAGAAGCTGGCGTCTGTTCAGGCGCGGTTGGGTATCGTCGTTGGACATGGTGTCTTCCCTTGTTGCTGGTGTTGTTGGCCCAGACGTCTGTCCGCTGCCGAATTCATGTTTTCTTTATGGCTTCGCCATTGTGGGTGACGACGGTTCTGGGCGGGCTTTCACCGCGCGATGCCGGCGTCGACAGAGCCATGAACTTCTCCCGTTTCAGGCGGACCTGGATCATGTGCGGGCAGCGATGATCATCGTGATAGAGTTCCTGGCAATGCATGCAGTAGATACACTCGTTGACATTGATCTGGCCTTCCGGATGAATGGACTGCACAGGACATTCCTTGGCACAACGCTGGCATGGCGTGCCGCATTCGGGCCAGCGCTTCAGCCATTCGAACATGCGGATCCGGCCGGGAATGGCCAGCGCCGCACCAAGCGGGCAGAGATAGCGGCAGTAGAAACGTTCGATGAACAGGCCGGCGGCCAGAAGCGTCAAAGCGAAGATGACGAAGGGCCACTCGCGGGCGAACTTCAGAATGATTGCCGTCTTGAACGGTTCCACTTCGGCCAGCATCTCGGCATAGGCCATCGAATAGAAGGACAGCCCGAAAAGCCCGAGGAAAATGATGTACTTGATCGGCCAGAGGCGCTCGTGCAGGCCCCATGGCACCTTCACCTGCGGGATCTTCAGCTTTACGGCAATCTTGTTGAGCAGTTCCTGCAGCGCTCCGAACGGGCAGAGCCAGCCGCAGAAAGGGCCACGTCCCCAGAACAGCAGGCCGGCGGCAACCGCGGCCCAGAGTATGAAGATCAGCGGCGCTGCCAGAAAGAACTCCCACCGGAACGACGTGACGAGCGAATTGATGAACGTCAGGACATTGACCACGGAAAGCTGGGCATTGGCGTACCAGCCGAGCCAAACTAGGGTGAAAACGAGATAGCTTGTGCGGACCCACGCAAACAGTTTCGGCCGCTTCACTAGCCAGTCCTGGAAAAAGAAAATTCCGGTGAGCACGAGAAGGGCGGCCACGGTGATGGCCATCGTCACCCGGTTCATGTCCCAGATGCTGACCCAGAGCGGCGGCGCGTCGGGTAGTGGTTCGGTCTGGGTCACCACCGCCGGTTCTTCGGCGGAAGTTTCGGTCCTGGCCGCCGCGACGGGCGTCACCACCCGGGTAACGGTGTAGTAGGAAGACGGCAGCGTATAGCCAAGATTGAAAGCGATAGCAGCCTTGTCACGCGCCACGGTGCTGCGCTGCGCTAGCAATTGCAGTTCGAATGGTTCAGTTATATCGAACTGGAAATCGGTGGGCACGACGAAAAGGGCGATCTCCCGCAGACGAGGGGCGCCGTCCGTTGCGAAAGCCGAAATCCTGGTGTGGTTGCGATCCCTGAACCGCAAACCCTGGCCGTTCTGCAGCAACTCGATGCGGTCGAAAATGCCACCCCGGACATAGCCGGAGCCCTTGAACGAATATGTCCCGGATCAGCGCCTTTGAGACAGAAGTGTTTTAATTGGGAAGAGAGGATTTTCGGCTCATCGTAGCTCTATCAAAGGAAGCGAAGATGAGACAGAAAACCGGGCCGCAGACATCGGCGGCCGAGAAGACAATCAAGGACATCCGCCGCGCGACGCGCAAGCACCATTCGTCGGAGGAGAAGATCCGTATTGTGCTGGAAGGTCTGCGTGGCGAAGACAGCATCGCCGCGATTTGCCGCCGCGAAGGGATCGCCGAGAGCCTGTATTATAGCTG
>CAACWB010000388.1_pt1 | contig 15491 bp, 17 predicted proteins | sample 2275501 | NCBI WGS metagenome assembly CAACWB01 (sample SAMEA5312444, study PRJEB27640) | indoor metagenome | biome: indoor environment; feature: controlled; material: polymer antistatic dissipative epoxy resin | place: Italy | collected 2014-05-27 | reverse complement strand
CCCATCACAAAGCCGGCGGTAATGACGCTCTGCGCCTGGATGAAATTGGCATAGTTTCCGGTTGTGAGACCGCTGATCTGCGTGGAAATGTCTCGCAGGAAAGGACCCACCGTCGTCAGCGCGAAGAAGCCATAGACGATCGTGGGAATACCGGCGAGGACCTCGAGCAGCGGCTTTGCCACTGAACGCAGGCGCGGCGAGGCGTATTCCGACATGTAAATCGCCGAAAACAGACCGACCGGGACCGCGACCAGCATGGCGACGAAGCCGATATAGAGCGTGCCGGCAAGCAGCGGGATGAGGCCGAACTGGCCGGAGGAGTCCGTTGCCCCAGCGGCGGCAAAACGCGGATCCCACACGGTTCCGAAAAAGAACTGGTGTGCCGGAACCATGGTGAAGAACTGGATGGCTTCCGTCAGCATCGACAGGACGATGCCGATGGTCGTCAAGATCGCGATGGACGAGGCAACAAGCAAGGATGCGAGAATGACCCTTTCAACCTTGTTGCGGGCCCGAAAGCGCGGAGCGATCGAACGCAGCGCATAAGCGGCGCCGGCGAACGCGGCCGCCAGCACGATGACGATCATCGCGATGCGGCTTGTAGTGGTCATCGTGTTCAGCGTCTGGGCAGCATCGACCATATAACGCTCAGGATCGCCGGCGATCGCGACGCCTTTCGATGCCAGAAGCGGCCTTACCGCGGCTGTATCCGCGTCTGCCTGCGCAGTTTCTTCCGCCGTCAGGCGCTGAAGACCTCGGGCGATGGAGCTCACCATGCCATAGGTCAGGCTTTGCTGCGCCTCGGACTGGGCGCGCACATCTTCGGGAAAATTGCCGCGCACGGCAGAAGTGACGACCAGCGGGCTGATAACGAGCCAGACACAGAGAATGAACGCCGCGGGCAACACCGCCCAGACGACCGCGTAGGAGCCGTGATAACCGGCACGGGAATGCATGCTGGCGGGGCGCCCGCCAGACAGAGCAATGGCGCGGCGGCTGCCGAGCAGATAACTGCCGATGCCGATCAGCGCCAGTATCAGCAAAAGGATCGATGTGTTCATTAGAATTCCCTCGGCGTGCCTCAAGAGCACGGTGCGATATCGGGCAAATCAAAAAGTCATCAAAACGAGACCGCTGGACCATCCAGAGATGCCTGCCTTTTGACTGTATCAAAGTCTGGCAAGCGTCAAGGTTGATACAACCTATCCATCTGTAATCCATAAACAATTATGTGGATGGCGATGGATCGGAACTGTCAACCGGAGACAATCGCCGAAGCGGAGAGGCACCGGGCGGAACAAGGGGCGCGGCAGGCCGCGCCCCTCATCTTTATTACATGGAAGCGCCGGCTGCGAACTTGGCGCGGATTTCTTCGCGCTCCTTGTCCGGAGCGGCAACCAGGCCGTAGTTGGCGAGCGGGGAATCAGGGCCGATCATGTCGTCAGAAACGAAGAACTCGACATATTCCTTGAGGCCCGGGATAACGCCCAGGTGAGCCTTCTTCACGTAGAAGAACAGCGGACGGGAAACCGGGTACTTGCCGCTGGCAACGGTTTCGGTGGACGGAACAACGCCAGAAACAGTGGCAACCTTCAGACGGTCAGCATTGTTTTCATAGAAAGCGAGGCCGAAGACGCCGAGGCCGGTCTTGTTGGCGTCGATGCGGGCCAGCGTTTCGGTGTAGTCGCCGTCGATGTCGACCGCGGCGCCATCCTTACGGACAGCGATGCACTTTGCAGCTGCCTGCTTGGCATCGGTGACGATCTTCTTGATGGCGTCGGTAGCGCCGGCTTCCTTGCAGCCGTCAGCCATGATCTTCTCTTCGAAGACTTCGCGGGTGCCGTGCTTGGAACCCGGGATGTAAGCGGCAATCGCTACATCAGGCAGTTCCTTGTTGACTTCCGACCACTTCTTGTTGGGGTTGGCAACGAGCTTGCCGTCCTTGACGATTTCAGCGGCGAGAGCGAGGTAAAGATCCTTCGGCTCGAGCTTGATGTCCTTGTTGGAAGCGTCCATTGCGAAGACGATACCGTCGTAACCGATCTTCACTTCCTGAACGTCGGCAACGCCGGCAGCCTTACAGGCGGCCAGTTCGTCGCTCTTGATTGCGCGCGAAGCGTTGGCGATGTCGATGGTGCCTTCACCAACGCCGGAGCAGAACGCCTTCAGACCACCGCCCGTGCCGCCGGACTCAACAACCGGAGCCTTGAAGTTCGGGAAGGTTTCGGCGAAGGTTTCAGCAACGATCTTGGCATAGGGCAGAACCGTGGAAGAACCGGCAACCTGGATCTGGTCGCGAGCAGCGGCGGCGCCAGCGAAGGCGACAGAAGCCACCAGAGCTGCTGCGGAAAATTTAAGGATGTTCATTTGTCTCTCCCGTCGTGGGCTTGTTTGTGGACGCGGCCGATAGCGGCACTCGCTCAAAGCATGCGCTCGGCGACCTTTTCTTAACCACCGTAGCCACATCCTTTTATGTCACTTCAGTGAAAGATTTGTGACAACCTAAATTATTGATTTAATTTATAAAATTTTACGACAGTAAAAGCAGATAGATATTTTATGTCAGAATCTGACCGTGAAGTCCGTACCGTTGCCCAATTCCGATTTGATGATGAGGCGGGCACGGTGGCGGGTGAGGATGTGCTTGACAATGGCAAGCCCCAGACCCGTTCCTTTTTTGGAACGGCTGTCGGCGACACTGACGCGATAAAACCGCTCCGTCAGACGCGGCACATGTTCAGCGGGAATGCCCGGCCCCTTGTCGATGACGCTCACTTCCACCGGCTTGCCGGGTTCGGCGCGCAGCCAGACATCCACGACCTTGCCTTCCTGTCCATATTTGCAAGCATTTTCAACGAGATTTTGAAACACCTGCACCAGTTCGTCGCGGTCGCCCTGCACTTCTGCCGGCCGGTCAGGCAGATGTAGGGTGATCTCGACATCCAGCTCATTGGCGAGCGGCAACAGCGCGTCCCGCACATGTCCGATGACGGGGACGAGGTCGACCTTCTGGTCAGGCGCGATATTCGCCCGCAGCTCCAGCCGTGAAAGCGACATCAGATCATCCACCAGCCTGCTCATGCGGGTTGCCTGATCCAGCATGATGGCGAGGAAACGTTCCTGTGCCTTCGGATCGTTGCGAGCCGGACCCTGCATGGTTTCGATGAAGCCGCGCAGCGAGGCGAGCGGCGTGCGCAATTCATGGCTGGCATTGGCGACGAAGTCGCTGCGCATCCGGTCGATGCGGCGAAGCTCCGACACATCACGGAACGACAATATGTAAAATGGCGGGCCGGCCACCTCCCCCGCATCCGCACGGGCGATGCGAACGATGAAGACCCGTTCGGATGGAAAACGCTCCGAATGCTCGACCTGATTGGGCTGGCCGGTGGTGATGGTTTCGCGGATGACATCCAGCAGACCGGGAGATCGCAGGCGGGCGGAAATATGCGCGCCGGGTGGAAGCTGGCCGAAAGCACGTTCGGCCGCACCGTTCTGAAACAGCACGCTGGCATTCTTGTCGAGGATGAAGACCGGCGTATCCAGCACTGCAAGGCCGGCCCTGACACCGGAAATGACACTTTCGGCGGGCACCTCGGGTTCATCCGTTTCCGCAACCGCGGTTTCATCGGTTTTCGGCGCCACTGGCCGTTCCCGAACCGCAAGAATGGCGATGATGGCACAGAACCAAAGAACGGCCGGCATATAGGGCGTGTGCAGTTCCGAAACGGCCACGATGGCCAGCATGCTGACGACGAGAACGGGCAACCAGTTTCGGCCAAGCTTTCGTCCCAAAAGCCTTAATCCACGATCGCCTTCCATGACTGCCATTTCAGCCTGCTTTCCACTTTCACCTGACGGCGCATCGAATTCTCATAGGCCAGCTTCATGACAGAGATTCATCACCGCGCATTTTTCGCAACGTATATGCGCAAAATCTGTGCCGCAATCTTCCCCGGCGCCGCACCATGCGCAGCCACTCCTCTTTCACTTGAATTCTGCCGGTGGATATGAACTCATTGGCGGTGAGTTGCCTTTACACAACAATAGCCGGAGAACAAATATGGCCGAAGACACGAAGAAGCGAGCGGTGGAGCTTACCATTGGCGGCAAGCCGCGCAGCTTCGACATCGACGATCCGGTTCTTCCCGACTGGGTGGAGGACAAAAAACTCTCTGCAGGCGACTTTCCCTACGACAAGAAGATGAAACGGGAAGATTACGACGCCGCGCTGGAGGCGCTGCAGGTGGAGCTGGTGAAGGTGCAGTTCTGGCTGCAGGCCACCGGCAAACGGGTGATGGCGGTCTTCGAAGGCCGCGATGCGGCGGGCAAGGGCGGCGCGATCTTTGCGGCCCGGGCCTATCTCAACCCCCGTTATGCCCGCGTGGTGGCGCTGACCAAACCGACGGAAACAGAACGCGGCCAATGGTATTTCCAGCGCTATATCTCACATTTTCCGACTGCCGGCGAATTCGTTCTCTTCGACCGTTCCTGGTATAACCGCGCCGGTGTCGAGCCGGTCATGGGATTTTGCACCCCGGAAGAACACAAGCGCTTTCTCAAGGAAACACCGCGGCTGGAAAAGATGCTGGTGCATGAGGACATTCATCTTTTCAAGTTCTGGCTCGACATCGGCCGCGAGACGCAGATCGAACGCTTCCACGATCGCCGCCACAGCCCGCTGAAATGCTGGAAGCTTTCGGATATGGACATAGCGGCGCTGACGAAATGGGATGACTACACACAAAAGCGCGACGAGATGCTGGAAAAGACCCACACCGACGATGCCCCCTGGACGGTGGTGCGCGCCAACGACAAGCGCCGCGCCCGTGTGAACCTGATCTGCCATATTCTCAATGCACTCGACTATGACGGCAAGGACAAGAAGGTGATCGGCGAGATCGACGACAAGATACTGGGGTCGGGTCCGGAGTTTCTTAAATAGGACGGGGAGACGAAGGCAAGCGCCTCCTCACGGCGGCGCTTGCCATTCTTCCTGTCAGTCTTACTGGCCGGGCAGAATGCGCACGGAGTAAAGATTGACCGGGCGGCTGTTGCCGTCAATGTCGCTGTTGATGAAGATTTTGCCCGGCGCGTTAGGAGCGAGCGAGCGCTCGAATGTCGCGTTCAGCAGCATATCCGCCCTTTCAGCCGTGGCCGTAAAGCGGTGACGTGAACAATCTCCAAGCGTGGCGAAATCGCAGGCGACGGAAACCTGTGTCTGCCGGTCGCTGGATGATTGCAGCGTGATCGATATGGTCGAGGACTTGCCCGCCATGTCACGCATGACTTCCACCGGAACCTCGACGCTAACAGCACCATCCTGCGAAACACTTCTCGACGTCACCTTTATCGCCTTGCCGGCAGGTGTGGCGATGTTTTCGACCGTGGCGCGCGGGCCTGCCGAAACTCCGGCGCTGCCGCGCTCGGCATTAAAGAGTTCCACCCAGTCATCGGAGAAACCACGGCCGGCGGAGAGGCTCGGCGCCGGTTCTGCGCCGTTGAAGTCCTCCGCCTGCACCTGGGCCGGCGGATTGGGCACGCTGGTATCACGTTGCGCCGGCGACAGCAGCAGGCCGGACGAATAGACCCACCAGGCGCCGAAACCGATGAAGGCGAGAAGCGTTACATATATGAAAAGCCTTGCAAAAAGTCCGCGGCGCTTGCGGCGGCCAACAGCGCCTTCCGGGCGGAAAGCAAGCGAGGCATCGCCCGCGCTGGATCCTCTCCTGGATGGCTTTGCATTGCGCCGACCGGCACTTAGCGGCTCTTCAGCAGCAGCGACGCCCGGCCGCGCGTCACGCGTTTCGCCACGCAGTTCCGGCTCGACGGCCATATCGCCGTGGTGCTGCGGCTGCGAAACGGGATCGACCGAGGGTTCATCATGGGCGACACTCTCCGGCAGTGGTGGCCGCAATTGCTGTTCCACCCTGTCCAGAAGCCGGTTACGCTCTTCATTTTCAATGACATGAATGAGGCTTTCAAGCCGCTGGCGTTGCTGGGCGACGACCTGTGGTTCGTCTATGCCCTGCTTGCGCAGGCCAGCTTCCAGCGCCTGGCGCGATGATTGGTAAATCCGTGCACGAACTTCGGCGTTCGATCTGTCCGATTTTTCCAGAGCATTTCTGATTGCCGTTTCCAGTCCGCTCACGACCGATCCTTGTTCTGTTGCGCTGTGCAAAAATATGCGGCGCTGCGCCATTGGTTTACGATTCGGTAACGGCTATGCCGCGCCTCCGCAAGCATCGTTTGTTATAATGACCGGATTGGCTTGGGGAAAATCGATCCATTGTGGCGCTGCGAACGCAGATTTGTGACGCCGATACGGCGCGGTTTTCGCTTTCAATCCGTCGCCGAACACGATATTAACTTACGTGCGCGTAAACGTAATTCATGGGAGGAAACATGCTACCGTCCGTGCTGAAAGACAATCTGCGTCTTCCGGTCATAGCATCACCGCTATTCATTATTTCGCATCCGCAATTGACGCTGGCACAATGCAAGGCGGGTGTCATCGGCGCTTTCCCGGCGCTGAACGCGCGGCCCGAAAGCCAGCTGGACGAATGGCTGGCGATGATTACCGAAGAGCTTGCCGCCCATAACAGCGCCAACCCGGATCGTCCGGCTGCCCCCTTTGCGGTCAACCAGATCGTGCACATGTCCAATCGCCGGCTGGAACATGATCTTGGCCTCTGCGTCAAATATAAGGTGCCGGTGGTGATTTCCTCGCTCGGCGCCGTACCGGAGGTCAATGCGGCGGTGCACTCCTATGGCGGCATCGTGCTGCACGATGTGATCAATGATCGACACGCCCGCTCCGCCATCCGCAAGGGCGCGGATGGGCTGATTGCGGTGGCAACCGGCGCTGGCGGACATGCCGGCACGTTGTCACCCTTCGCGCTTGTTCAGGAAATCCGCGAATGGTTTGATGGCCCGCTATTGCTGGCCGGCGCCATCGCCAATGGCGGTTCAATCCTCGCGGCACAGGCCATGGGCGCGGACATGGCCTATATCGGCTCGCCCTTCATTGCCACGCAGGAAGCGCGCGCTTCCGACGGCTACAAACAGGCGATCGTGGATGCCCAAGCTAAAGACATCGTCTATTCGAATTATTTCACCGGCGTTCATGGCAACTACCTGAAAAGCTCCATCGTCGCCTCCGGCATGGATCCCGACGACCTGCCCGAAGCGGACCCCTCCAAGATGGACTTCGAAACGGCAACCGGCGGGGCAAAGGCCTGGAAGGACATCTGGGGCGCCGGCCAGGGTATTGGCGCGGTCAAGGCCGTGGAGCCGGTGGCAGACCTCGTCGATCGGCTGGCGCGGGAATATAAGGCTGCGAAAAACCGCATCTGCACAACGGCCTGACGCCGCCCGCAAACAATAAGCAGGCAAAGCTTTTTGCGGAAATTTCAAAAGCCGCGTATTCAAGGCTTGAAATCCGTCAGCATTGCCTGTATCAGCCCGCCATGAAGCTGATCCGCAACAGACGGGTCATGTTCGGGCCGCTTTAGCTCAGTTGGTAGAGCACGTCATTCGTAATGACGGGGTCACGTGTTCGAGTCACGTAAGCGGCACCATTTCCAAATGAAAAGCAGAGATATTTCATACCTGTAGCCGGCTCCTTCTGGCTTCAATCCACCTTTCCGCCCACCTTTTGCGCGTTGGTCAGTGCCGCCGATAAGCTGCCGCTGAAGGTCGGGGTGAAGAACCTGTTTCATACGACGCCCCCTTCCTTCGGCTTGATCGGGTCATTGTCCCGTGCGCGGTTGACGATCATGATGAAGTGATGTTCGTGGGAAATATCAATTCGCCACTTTCCGCCGTGGATACGTGCCATTGCATCCGCGAGATATTCCGCTGCGGCCTGGACGTCCATTTCTGCGGCATTGGCGGCAAGACTGGCTTTGACGATTGAGGGGTGAAGTGCTGGGAGGGCCTTCATGCTGCGTCCTCCCCCAGATCGGACCAAATTGCCTTTGCTATCCACATGCTCGCCATGTGACGCTCATCACCTCCAAGGGTAGCGTAAGCGGCGGTGGCTCGAACCTTGAGCGCGATGCCTTCCAAGGTGCTGGCGCGGATTTTGACGATGTCCTGAACGACGCGACGCAAGTGCACTTCCGCTTGCCAACAATCTTCAAGCGCCGCCTCAAGTCCGGATGCCTGAACGGCAGCTTCAACATCCTGTTTAAACTTCGCCGCTTTGGCTCGAATGTCATGGGTGAAGCTGGGGTTCAACGTTCCAGCCTCAATCTGACGATCAATTGCGTAGACGCTGACAGCCATCATGCGGCGGCCACTGTTCGATTTCAGGTCTGCGAACTTTGGACTGGTCGGGTCGCGATAAAAGTCAACTTGGTGACGCCACATTCCGGAATAGTGCTCTTCGAAAAGGACGCCTTCGCCAGTCGGCGCGATGGCTCGGAAAGCTGCCTGAAAAGTCGGAAGGCTTTCCTCTGCCGCGAGAAACGCCCCATGCGCCTCGTCAAGGGCGGCGGTCAGCGCCAGCAGTTCAGCGTCTTCGTGCTTCTTAGTCGTGGCGTGCACAACGCCAGCGGTGGTGAGTGCGGATGCAACGGCTAGGCCACCAAGGAAGGAGCGACGGGTTGCGTTCATGCCCTTACTCCTTCCAGATATGCCAAGGCGGCATTAATGAGTTTCTCGGCTGCGGGAGTGCCGCATACCCCATCTTGTTCAGAGATAGCGGCTCGGAGCGCTTCAATCGCGCCCTCGCAGGAGCGCGCCGGCTCGCTCCACTCGTCAAGAACAGCCTGCCATGGCTCATAGGTGGCGGCCCCATGTTCCTTCCACCGCTTGTCATCCTTATCGGCTTCGGCAAGACGATTGAACTCGACCAGACCGGCACGATACGCCTTGATAGCGTCGAGCAATGGATCTTGCGGTGCCGAGGCAACGCCGGGAATGTCGAGAACAGTGTAAACGCCGTGCTTGTTGGCGGTGACGTTGTCAATCATCAGGTCGGGATTGTCCCGGATGATCTTCACCGCACCTTCAAGAAGGGCGTAAAGCTGCTTTATCGGGGATTCCACTTCTACGGGCATAGCTTCGCCGGCGGCCGGAATGATGGATTTCGGCATTTGGTAAACTCCTATGGATAACGATTAACGTTAACGACAACATAAATCGTTGCACGTTTACTTGTCAAACGATTTCCGTTATCCATAACGAAATTACTTTTCGGAGAATTTGGATGCTAACACCTGCACAGTGCCGCGCGGCACGCGCACTCGTTGAAATGTCGCAAGATCAACTTGCCAGCGCAGCGAAGGTAGGAAATTCGACAGTCCGCAACTTTGAAGCGGGGCGCTCTGTTCCTGTTGCTAATAACCTCGACGCCATCACAAAGGCGTTGGAAGCAGCAGGCGTCATTTTTCTATCTGATCGGGAGACCAACGACGGCGGCCCTGGCGTTCGCCTCGCGAAGAAGGGCAATTGATGCCTCCAGTCTTCGACCCATTCATTCTGGCTTGCCGTCGAGCTTGAGGCCGAACGGGTGCTGAGCATCCAGCAGGGGCACGCATGAGAGCGAAACGCTATATGGGAAGAATCTTGCGGGGATTTCTGGGGCTGGCCGGCTCGGCGTTTCTGGCACCCCTACCAGCCTCAAGTCACGGCGTTTCGTGCGCTTCGCTGGTGGTGATCGACGGCGACACAATCAAGTGCGACGGGCAGAACATGCGGCTGCTCGGCGGCGGGGTGCCGTTCAAGTCTGGCGTGGATGCTCCCGAAATGGGGAGGCGCGCGAAATGCGACTATGAGGGGGATCTGGCGATGAAGGCGAAAGCCAGGTTGAAAGAATTGCTGCTGGCTGGCGTTCCTCGCATCGAGGACAGCGGCGCGAGGGACCGGACGCAAAGCCGCCGACCCCTCGTGAATATCTATCTCCCCGATGGCCGGGAAGTTGGGCAGGTTCTCATGTCGGAAGGACTGGCGCGAGAATGGCGCCCAAAGCACCGCATTGATTGGTGCAATTGATCCGTGCTTCCGTTATGGGGATCGAGAAACGTCCGTCACTAGCGGATGTTGGCAAGAGCCCGCTGGTAGTACGAGGCTGCCGGCGGGCGTTCTGTGCGAAGTTCTACTGTCGTACTAAGCGATGACGCCACACGACTGTTTAAGACTGCGCGTCAGGCCGCCCGGACAATAGGTGGCCGACGTTTCTTGCATTTCCTGAACCAAGTGACGGCAAGGGCTTTCCAGAATTGGATTTTGTGGGTTACGGCGAACAGCTTCGCCTCTTCTTCGGCCGTCGTCAGCAAATCGATGATTGCCTCTGTCAGGTCGTCGCCGGTAATTTTTTCACTGTATTCTGGATCTGTAAGAAGCAATTCGGCTGCCTTTATCTGTGGCGCCGTCAGGGGGCCTCTGTCGGCATTTGCGACTACCTCTAGTATCTCCCGCGAGACTACTGGCCCGCGTCTTCCAATCATCGCTGCGATTTGTTTAATCGCGATGGTTTGACGAGAACCGGTTCCAGTGTAGGCGTTAGTCGTTTTCAAAACTTTGACGTTTGCGCGGGCGCAGACAAGCTCGATCGTTTGAGCATCCTCATCACCGGAAGCAATGGCGGCTTGATGAAGCTGTAGGTTCGTCACTCCAAGCCGATCGGTATTTTGCCCAATGAAGGCCTTAGCTTGTTCCACGGTGCTTTCAGCTTCCACAATCATAACCGGAATTGTGTCCAGATGCGGATTGGAAGCGGCAGCGATCGCCGTATGCTGTCCGTCAAGGACTTTGAGAATGGTCTTACCTTCCCATTCGGCGTACGCGCAAATAGGAGGCTTGTACTTCGTCCATTCGAAGTTTTCGATTATGCGACGGATCTGCCGCATTCCTTTTTCGCTTACGTTTCTTTGGTAGGTTGGATCGACGTACAAATCGGATGGACGGACCAATTCAAAAATCGGCATACCCGTCGCTGGCACGTTTGCCGTAAGGCCGGCAATACTTACGGGCGAAATAACTCTCACATTATCCTGCATCGTGGCTCCTTCTCGCAAAATTGCGGTACACGTATTTTGTAGGCGACCACGAGAAGCTCCCTCCAACCCGGCTTACTCTGAGGATTTACGCGCTATTAACATCCACAGCGGTGTGCCCAGCTTCGGGTCAAACAGTGGATAACTCTTTGCGGATAGGCGTGTCAGGTGGAGATAAGAAGGCGAGCTTGACTCTTCATTCTTCTGGAACATAATAAGAACATCGCTTGGCACGGCGGCGTGTGCCTTTCGGAAAAATCAGGGACGATTTGAACTCTTGAACCGGAGAATGAGAACGTGCGCCCACAACCAAGAGAACCGGAAGCCGATCCGGTGGGCCACATTATCGCGTGGCACGATGGCGATAGCCGGGCTGCAATAGAAACGCTGATGGAGGACATCCAACATTTGCGGCTGCAGCTTGCTTTGGCGACGGCGGCAATGGGCAGAGGATTTACGCGAGGCTGGGTTCCGAATGAAGACCGGGATGACAGCAAACGATAACGGCTACGAGTACAAGGAACTCGACAGAGAAAAAATATGGGTCATCTGCGAGGATTGTGAACTTCTTCGATCGTTTGATGGCAAGGCGGTAAAAGCCGAATTTACCGCTACTCCAGCTCCAAGCCCGCTCCACATGATTGCGCAGAAGCTTATAGGATGCCCAAAATCGAAGGAAGATTTCGGCCCACGGTGCAGGATGAGCTACTATTGGACCTTCGAGGAGCGAACGGAAAAAGCGGCGCAAGAAGAAACAGCTGGTGTGCGGGTGTTCGATCTACGCTCTTGGGAAGTCGTTGTGGCCGGGTGTGGATCCTGCAAGCATGTGACGGAGTTACCACGCTGGAAGCTCGTAAAGATGGTCGGCGGTAACACGACCCTCAAGGAACTGCGGCCCCGCCTGAAGTGCCGGAAGTGCGGCGAGAAAGGCGGCTCCTACATCACAGTTGCAAAATTGCCGAGGTGAGCATGTGTAATCTGTACCGCGTGGAAGCCTATCCAGACAGGCCAGCGCCAGTGGTGCGCAATGGAGAGAGCGGCCGGGAGCTGGTTGGGTGAAGGGACGGTCATTCCCCCGCAAATGGATAGACTCGCAACCATTTGCATGTTTTCCTTAGTGATTGCCCGAGAGGGGTAAATGTCGAAGGAGAAAGGGGCCAAGAAATACAATGCCTAGGGGTCTTATTTCCGAGTTGGAGAAAGCAGCTGGCAATTTGGATCAATTGAGGGCGCGCGACATAAGCGTTTTGCTTGATCGATCCATCGCCATGGTCAGGGAACTTCGCAAGACAGCTGTAACTGTTGCCCCGATCGGACGCGACGTCGTTATATATCTCAAGGCAACATCCGAAGCGGCAGCCAATCTTCCAGACGATCAAAAAAGGGATGCGCTGCTTGATGCGGCAGAAGCGATAAGGCTGCTTCTAGAATCCGGGGCTAAGCCATGAAACGCGATGAAAAGGCTCAAATTGATGGGAAAGAAACGCGATCCAATTGATGAGATTATCGAGGTTATGGCCAACATCCAGGCGGCCAACAACATGGCGTTGATTGCTCTCGCGAAGACACTGGAAGATGCCGGATCAATGAAGGTGAAAGACTACAAGAAAGCCCTTCGCCAAGCAGCGGAAGACTTGGCACACAACGGCGCACTCGGCCCGTCGGCTCTCTTAGAGGATCTAGCTGAAATGATGAAGTATGACGAGGTGAAGAAGCAGTAGCCTTCAACAGTACAATCAGTTACGCTTCGTGTGATTGAATCACGAAAAGCCGCCCCCGGCCAAGGAAAGCGGCTTTCGCGAGTAGATCAGCGGCAAGGCTGAATCTCTTCTAGCGCCCTTAGGATAGTTCTTATGGGGTAGATATCCAGCCTTGTTGAGCACCACATCAACACACTGAAAAGGTTGGATAAAATGACAACACAAGACGATTTAGTCACCACCCCCTCTCAACTCACATTCGATTTGGACATCGTCGTTGAAGCTGAAGTCGATGGCGTGGGGATGGGCGTACTTGGTGACGGAACACCATTCCTAACACTGCGCGGCCTCGCGCGTATGTGCGGGATTGACCATACTACCCTAGTAAAGCTTACCAATGAGTGGGGGCAAATCCCCCCCAAAGGCAGAGAGAGAAAAATTCGTGATTTGATCAAGGCACAAGGCTTTGACGACACAGTGTTTTTCCATGCTGTCAAGAAGAATGGTACGATCCACCACGCCATCCCCGCTCAAGTGTGTATGGCAACACTTGAGTATTACGCGTTCGAGGTAGCTGGAAATGCCCACGCCGTAAACAGCTATCGCACACTTGCGAAAAAGGGCTTCACAGACTTTGTCTATGCGCAGGTGGGTTATAACCCAGATGGGAAAGTAAGCCTCGCTTGGCAACAGTTCCACGATAGGGTCAGCCTCGTAGCCAATGCGGTTCCATCCGGCTACTTTAGCATCTACCAGGAGATTGCGGGCATGATTGTTCCGATGATCAACGCTGGTGTTGATGTTGGCCCCCATATCGTTCCTGATATCAGCGTTGGTCAGCGTTGGGCAAAGCATTGGAAGGCCGAAAGCTTGGAAGTTTTGTATGGCGCCCGTGCACAGTACCAGCATGAGTTTCCTGTTTATTTCCCGCAGGCTTTATCCAATCCTCAAACGCCGTACTGCTATCCAGACGATGCGCTGGGCGAGTTTCGCAAATGGTTCAGGAAGACGTACCTGGAAACACATCTTCCCGACTACCTGCAGAACCAAGCCAAGCTGGGAAAAGTTAAGCCAGCGATTGCGACTAAAGCGATTGAGGCTTTCAAGCCAAAGATGATTACGTCGAAAAAATGAGAAACGAGATAACCCGCTCCGGCGGGTTTCTTTTTGCGTTCCAAAGGAGTTAGACTGGACTCAAATCAGCGATAGCAAGTCGGGCCAGCATGGAACTAAAATTCAATATCAATCTCTCGCCCGATGGGTCGGTCGTAACGAAGGATGGCGAATTTCTCGGCACATATCACCATGATGCAGAGGATCATCCATGGTTCACGCCTGACGGGGAGACGCATCCGACGATTTCCCATCCGTTTATTCCATCGTTCTGCAAAGCGATCGAAGATTGGCACAAAGCCAAAACAGATCGATAATTCTAAGGCGACAGAGGCTGTCCACCCGCTCCCAAGGGTTTCTTTTTCCGCTTTACAACAAAATGATCAGTTCATTTACCCGCCAGCGGATTGAACGTTTTGATGGAATTAACCAGACGCACCACCTTGCAATTCAGCATCTTTTTGCAACGCTTCCTCAATCTCCGCCGCGGACACCTGCAAAAACTGACGCTTGACTGTTTGGGCAGAGATGGCCGGAATCTCAAGGTGAGTTGCCACTGGTTGATACGAAGAGAAACTAAGCCCCTCAACGAGCTCTTCATCAACGACCAAACGATACGTTCCAGCTTCCAAAGGCACCACAAGACCACTTATAGAGAACGGGTTCTCAAAAGTTATTTCACTGTATGTCGTTCTTTCCTTCATACCGGTGCACCTTTCCTAACGCGACAACTCTCGCTGAACCGCGAAGTCATCAATCATTGCTTGTCGCCCCGGGGATTAACAGCGGGTTGCCTATAATGCGCCGTCGTTTTTCCGGGACTGTTCATCAACCTGAATTGCCCTACTACACGCCTTTCTAAAAAAGCTGAGGACGTATATCGTGTTTCCTGGAGGCCCCTTGGTGGCTTGAAGGGCAGATCTAGACTGGTAGGTACACTTGAGCGCTCCCGCTTTTCCAATACGGCGAACCAACTGCGCAGACAGAGCATCTACAGATGTCTCCCCCTCCAGAAATAGTTTCATCACGAGAAAAGCGGCTTTATTAAATTGTCGTTCATCACGACTCAGAAAGGTGGCGTTGTAGCCGGCGCGTTTTAAAACCGACCGGATCATCGACATATCTTTTGGAGTAATGGCTGCGAAGCGTGGATGGGAAGACATATTGTCCTCCTCTCATTGGGGCTAGGGTAACCGACCCTCAACCAGTAGTGCCCGTGACACCGCTACCGACACTTCACAGTGCGCCTTAATACTCCCAGTCGCAAGTGAATACGGTTTGGAAAATTCCTTCTGCAACATTTGCCACGGTTCCTGAAGAAAGTCCCTTGACTCATGACAGATGGTCAAAAGAGCAGGACAAAACAGAGCCTCCGCAGTCTTTAAAATGCTCGGCGCCATCATTGATCGGAAGATGTGGGCACCTTGTTCGAATTCCCTTGCCAATTGAGACCCGAACGCGCACGTTTGTTTCTTCGGTAGCTTTTTTAAAGGGCGTTACCGCTTCAAGGTGCAATCCCTTGGCCCCAGCGAAAGGAGGACAGAGCTGGCTCGGGAAATTTGAACAGCGGGGATAAGTGGAATTTCTGCCTGACTTCGGCTTAGATGCCGTGAACAGGAGATACCATGACGAGACGACCGCGCCGGAACCACAGCCCGGCTTTCAAGGCAAAGGT
>CAACWB010000150.1_pt1 | contig 16134 bp, 12 predicted proteins | sample 2275501 | NCBI WGS metagenome assembly CAACWB01 (sample SAMEA5312444, study PRJEB27640) | indoor metagenome | biome: indoor environment; feature: controlled; material: polymer antistatic dissipative epoxy resin | place: Italy | collected 2014-05-27 | reverse complement strand
AGAAAACCCGCTCGGGAGCGGATTGAGGCGATGCTGGAACGCGACTACGCCATGGTAAAAAACGGCAATTGTGATTACAAACTGACCGTCGCCTATGACCCCGATCCGGATGGCATTTCCCTTGATGAGGAAATCCAAAGCCTCCTCTCCGAGATGTTCAACATCGCAGAGAGCTACAATTGCTCCATGGAAGCCGATATCTACGAGGTCGGTGGTCAGCAACGGTCCTGGTAGAATCAATCAAGCGTTCAGTGTTCGTTCTTCAACCTGGCCAAAATCGCAGCTTCGGGCCGACTGGGCCCACTTGGCTGCACGGCCGAGGTGTCGCCTGCCCCGAGGTCATCGACTGGCGAGCGACGGAGAAAGGGGCTTGCCTGACGATGACGGCAATCCCCGGAGTGGCGGCGGTCGATCTGTCGGGGGCCGACCTACTCAAAGCGTGGCCTTCAATGGCGCAGCAGCTTGGTGTTCTGCACAGCCTGCCGGTTGTCCAATGCCCGTTCGAGCGCAGTTTGTCGCGGATGTTCGCTAGCGCCGTGGATGTAGTGTCCCGCAACGCCGTCAATCCCGACTTCTTGCCTGACGAGGACAAGAACAGACCACAGCAGGAACTCTTGGCACGGGTGGAGCGAGAGCTGCCGGTTCGGCTCGACCAAGAGCGCGCCGATATGGTCGTCTGTCACGGCGATCCTTGTATGCCCAATTTTATAGTGGACCCTCGTAGCCTGCAATGTGCCGGGGTGATCGACTTGGGGCGGCTCGGAACCGCAGACCGCTACGCTGATTTGGCACTTATGGTTGCCAACGCCGGGGAGAGCTGGACAACCCCGCATGAAGCGGAGCGCGGTTTCACCATCCTGTTCGACATATTGGGCATCAGCGCGCCAGATCGGGAGCGCCTTGCCTTCTATCTGCGCCTCGACCCGCTGACGTGGGGCTGATGTCGCGGAAATCCTGATTTTCGCGACAAAATCGCCACCGCTGAATTTTCAGGGAAATATCTGTCGCAAAAGTCAGGTGCGAAAGTCAGGCTTGTGCGACTGACTTTCGCGACACGTCGCGGCCCGGAATCCGGGCCGCTGCGGACGTGGTGCAGGTTTCAGGAATTTCGCGACAAATTGATCGCGCCCCGGAATGCGAAGCCCCGCTGTCGGCCATTGTCTGAAGTTCCTCACGGGCAGGCGCTTGATACTTTACTAACTTGTCTGTAAAGTTTGGCTACTCTCACTGAATGGTGCTATCATGCCTGCCGCCCACTCGAACCGCTGGGTTCTTCTGGTGACCGTCGCCGCCGGTCTCCTGCTTATCGTTCTGGACAATTCGGTCCTCTACACGGCCCTGCCTACCCTGACGCGCGAGCTTGGCGCGACGGCAACGCAAGGGTTGTGGATCATCAACGCATACCCCCTCGTCATGGCCGGCCTGCTGCTCGGCACCGGGACGCTGGGTGACAGGATCGGTCACCGGCGCATGTTCCTCATCGGCCTCGTGCTGTTCGGTGTCGCGTCGATTGTGGCGGCCTATTCGCCTACAGCGGAAATCCTGATCGGGGCGCGGGCCTTTCTGGCGGTCGGCGCGGCGGCGATGATGCCCGCGACACTCGCCCTCATCCGCGTCACCTTCGAGGATGACCGGGAACGCAACATCGCCATTGCGATCTGGGGGTCGTTGTCGGTCGTCGGCGCTGCGCTCGGACCGATCATCGGCGGTTTTCTGCTCGGCCATTTCTGGTGGGGGTCGGTGTTCCTCATCAATGTGCCGGTAGTGGTCGCTGCCTTCATTTCGGCGCTGATCGTTGCGCCGAAGGTGGCCGGCGATGCGACCAAGCCTTGGGACGTGGTGTCGTCGTTTCAGGCATTGGTGGCGCTGTCGGCTTTTGTGATCGCGATCAAGGAATCTGCCCATGCCGGGCAGTCGTGGGCCGTCCCCGCTATTTCGCTGCTGGTTGCCATCCTCGCCGGAGCGCTGTTCGTCCGCCGGCAACTGCGCCTGCCGTTCCCGCTGCTCGACTTCTCGATCTTCCGCAATGCCGCGTTCACATCGGGCGTTCTAGCGGCCGCGTTCTCCCTGTTCGCCATCGGCGGTGTTCAGCTTGCTACGACGCAACGCTTCCAGCTCGTTGCGGGCTTCACGCCGCTGGAAGCCGGGATGCTGGTTTCGGCGGCGGCGCTCGGATCATTGCCGACTGCGCTGCTCGGTGGTGCATTCCTGCATCGTATTGGCCTACGTATCCTTATAGCTGGCGGGCTTGCGGCGGGATCGCTGGCGGTCCTGCTTGCGACATGGGGCATCACTCATGGCCTTGGCTGGCTGATCGCCGGTCTGGCGCTGACCGGTGCCGGCGTAGGTGCAACAATGTCGGTGGCATCAACGGCTATTGTGGGCAATGTGCCTGTGCATCGCGCCGGCATGGCGTCGTCGGTCGAGGAAGTGTCCTACGAGTTTGGCAGTCTGTTCGCTGTCACAATTCTCGGAAGTCTTTTGGCCTACCTCTATACGGTCAACGTCGTGTTCCCCGCCGGAACCTCGGAAGCGGCCCGCGACAGCATGGCGTCGGCGCTGGTCTTTGCCAACGAGGCGGGGGCCGATGGTGTTGTCGTGCGTCAAGCGGCAGGAATCGCATTCGACCACGCCTATACGGTCGTCATGTACGTGGCGGCGGGTGTTCTGGCCGTGGGTGCCCTGATCACCGGCATCCTGTTGCGGCGCTACGGTCCCGGCTCGCAATCGTCAGCCTATCCCACACAACACTAAGGGGTAACTAAACGAAAGTGACGTATCTGCACGGTAAGGGCATACCGATAGCGAACGTCATGCGTTGAGCAGCGAGCTAACAGCGCGCAGGCCCAAGGATTCCGGATCGAGTCTATCTGGGGAAACGGTTAGAACAAGGTAGAGACCGCATGCTTTCATGACTCCCGATTGAGACGCTGGCCACGCCTACGCCTATTTTGGCCAAGAGACTCGCGGTTACATTGACTTGAGCGGGTTTGCCGCGGTTGCCGAAACTGCGAGGATTGCTCATATTCTCACCAGCGCCCGGACTAGGCGATGGCTGGACTTTCTGTTTGATGCCGCTGATCATTTCTGCGGTTCTTCCATTCTCCAACCGGCTCCCAGAGCGATCTGGGCAGAAATCCACGACGACAGGGCCGTGTTTCGCGCGCTCTCAGCATCGGATTGGGCGCCAAGAGCAAGTTCCTGCGCCTGCGTGGCCTGAAGAATGCTGTCCTGCCCGGCGGCAAGGCGCGCTGATGAAAGCTTCGCCGTCTGCTCTTTCGCCTGGGCAATATCGAGCATGTTCTTCATTTTCTGACGTGAAGCGGCAAAACCATCCAGCGCGGCATCCGTCTCCTCAAGCGCTTTGAGGAAAACATCCTCCCAGGTCGCGCCGGCAGCCTGCGCCTGAGCGCCCGCCGCCCTGATCCGCGAACGAACCCGGTCCATATCAAATATCGCCCAGCTAAAGCTTGGACCAATGCCAAATCGGAGCGCACCCTTTTCATCGAGGCGATCCGGCGGTGCGCTCAGACCAAGCGACCCGCCAATGCTGATGCGTGGATACAGATCCGCGCGCGACACATCGACCTGCGCCATGGCTTTGGCGAGAGCCAGTTCAGCAGCTGCCACATCGGGGCGCATCCGCAGTATCTGCGAAGGATCGCCAGCGCGCACATAAGCGGGTATGGTCAGTGCATCGGGCTTGAGCGACGCGAGCGTCGTCACACCCTCCGGGGCAGCGGTGCCGGTGAGCGTAGCAAGCCTGCGCAGCGCATTGCGGCGTCCCGCTTCCACGGTGGGACGGGTTGTGAGTAACGCAGAAAGTTGCGCCCGCGCGTCCTCGACCCCATCGCGACGAACACCACCCAAACGATGGGCCTGCTCGATCCGGTTGACGAGATCGCGCAGCAGCGGTTCCCGGCGATCGAGCAGGGCAAGCTGCCGATCCGCCGAAGCCAGATCGGCCCAGGCCCGCACAACCGCTGCGGCAACGGACGCCTCGACGCCCCGCTTCGCCCACAGCGCCCGTCCTGCCTCGGCCCGTGCCTGATCGGACAGGCCCTGAAGGCGGCCGAACAGATCGAGCTCCCACGCAAGCGAGGTGCCGATATCGGCTACGGTCTGTGAGGGCAGCACGGCCGGGCCGCCAAAGCTGTCGAGCTGGAGCGTGGCGCCTGCCGTGCGGCTGCGCTGGAACGACCCGTCGACGGTGCCGATGGGCAGCTTTGCAGCTCTCGCCTCCTGCACCAGAGCCTGCGCCGCGCGCAGATTGGCAGTGGCGGCCCGCAATTCGGCATTGTGCGCCAGCGCCTTGGCGACCAACGCATCGAGCTGAGGATCCTGCAACTGCGTCCACCAGTCCATCACGACCGGCTCTTGCGAGCGGTCCTGGCTGACCGACCAGTCCGCCGGCGGCGCGGGCAGCGGCGCCGGCGGATCTATGTGCGGCGCACAGGCCGTAGCGAGCAGGAGAATGGCCAGACTATAGTGATGGCGGCGGATCATGCGGCGTCTCCGGCAATGGCGCGGGGCATGTCATCTTCCTTGCGACGGAAGGCGAGCATGTAGAGCGAGGGAATGAGAATGAGGGTGATGAGCGTACCCAGCGCCAAACCGCCCATCATGGCAGCAGCCATGGGCTGCCACAGCGGCCCGCCAAAGAGGTAGAGCGGCACCAGCCCTGCGATACAGGTCAGCTTGGTCATGACGATCGGACGCAGCCGCATCTCGGCGGCATGGGCTACCGCCTTGCGCAGCGGCATACCGGCTTCGCGATCCTCCTGGATCCGCCCGATCAGCAACACCGCGTTGTTGACGATGATGCCCGCCAGCGCGAGGAACCCGATCTGCGCGCTGAAGCTCATCGCCTGCCCTGAAATCAGCAGTCCCAGCGTTCCGCCGATGATCACGAACGGCATTGATGCAAGCACGATCATCGACTTGCGCACACTGCCGAACTGCCAGAGGAACAGCAGGAACATGCCGGCCAGTGCCAGCGGCGCATAAGTTGCAAGCCCGGCATTGGCCTTCTTGCCTTCTTCGATTTCGCCGCCGAGTTCCAGCCTCGTGCCGGTCGGCAGGTGCAAGGCTTCAATGGCGGGCTGCGCTGCATCTACGATCTGCTGCGACTTCATGGTGGCGTGCCGGGCCGTTATTTCAACGACGGGCATCAGGTTGCGCCTTGCGAGGAACGGCGCCGTATCGGTCAGCCGCACACGGGCGATGGAACCCAGCGTTACCCCGCTGGACGCCGGACCGACCGGCAGCGCGCCTAGCCGTTCCATCGCCTGGCGCTCATCGCCATCGGCGCGGACGATCACCGGGACCGACTTGTCCCCATCGCGCAGCACAGATGCGATCGAACCGTCCTGCACGGCGTTCAAAGCACGATAGACGTCGGCACTGGAAAGGCCCGCCGCCGCGATCCGCGGCTGATCGATCTCGATCGTCAGGGCCAACACGGGGTGCTCGGCGTTGATCCGGACGCGCTGCATGCCGTCAATGCGCAGCAGTGCCTTTTCCAGACTGTCGGCGGCGTGGTTGAGTTGCGAACGGTCGGCGCCAACAAGCCGGAATACCGCGACGTCCTTTTCGTTGCTGCCCAGCGAGAAGCGCTTGGGATCCAGATCCACGCCGGGAATTCGTGCGGCAAGCACGTTGCGAACGCGCGCGATGCTTGCATCGGGATCGGCGTGCGGGTTGACGTTGATCACGGCATAGGCGCGATGCAGCGCCGGTGCGGGAGGATTGAGCGCGAGGATGAAGCGCGGGCCGCCATCGCCGACATAGATCACGTGATCGGTGATCTCCGGGAACAGCTTGCGATCGCGCAGCAAGGTGGACGCGCGCGCAGCGACCTTCATCATTTCCTCAGGACGCGTTCCGGGCGCCATTTCCATCGGAACCTGGAACTGCTTGCGCTGCGATACCGGGAACAGTTCGGCCGGAACCGCCTGCATCAGCAGGATCGCGCCGGCCAGCAGCGCCACCATCCCGCCCGCGACCGCAACGGGCCGCGCCAGAACCTTGACGACGATCCCGCCGTACCAGCGCTTGATCTTGCCAAGCGCGCCTTTCTCCTCATCATGATGCGCGTCCGCGCTGATGAAGCGATGCGCGAGAATGGGTGTGACCGTCAGCGCGAGCAGCAGCGAGACCAGCAGCGTGATCGCAAGGACGACGCCCAGGCTGCGCATATATTCGGCGGTGTCCGTCTGCCCCGCCACCAGCGGCGCGAAGGCGAAAATGATCGCGAGCGAGGACACGAGCAAGGGCTTGAGCATCGTTTCACCCGCCGCGATGGCGGCCGGGAGGCGGCTCTCGCCCTCGGCGATGCGGCGCTGGTAATCCTCCACGACCACGATGCCGTTGTCGACGAAGATGCCGAGCGCGAGGATGATTGCGGCAATGGATATCTGGTGAAGTTCGATGCCCAGGACATTCATGATGAGGATGGTGCCGAGCACCGTCATCGGGACGATGGTGCCGGTCACCAGGCCGCTGCGCCATCCCAGGAACAGCATCACCACCGCGAGCACGATGATGACCGTCTCGACGAAGACCTGGCCCACCTTCTTGATGTCGGTTGCGACGACCTGCGCCTGATCGGTGATGTCGCTGGCGTGCAATCCGGCCGGCAGGGTCGGCCGGATTTCGGCAAGGCGGTCTTCCAGTCGGTCGGCGAAGCTCATGACGTTGAGGCCGTTCTGCATCGCCACGCCAAGCACCACGGCAGGTTTGCCGTCGAAGAACGCGCCACCTTGCGGGGGGGCCTGCGGAATCTGGCGGATGGTCGCGATCGAACCCAGCGGCACGGACGAACCGCCCCGCACCGGGACCGGGAAGGCGGCCAGATCGCTCGACCGGGTGATGCGATCCCCTGCCTGAAGGGTGAGGGTCGTCCCGCCGGCTGTCACGGTTCCGCTGGGTGCGACGGCATCGCGCGCGGCCAGGGCAGAGCGCACGTCCTCCACGCTGGTGCCGGCCTGACGCAGCGCGTCGGGCTTGAGATCGACATAGGCGATCTCGCGCCGGACACCATGAAGGGAGATGGAGGCCACGCCGTCCACACCCTGCAACTGATTGCGCAGATGCTGCGCCCACAATTCCAGATCGCTGGCGCTATAGCCTTTTCCAGTGATGGCTATCGTGCGCACCGCGACGCGGCCAAAATCGTCATTCAGGAGCGGGCCTTGCGTGCCCGCAGGCAGATCGGACGCAATCTGTCCCAACCTTGCTCTGAGCCGCTGCCACACGAAGGACACGTCTCCGCCGGGCACCGTGTCGCGCAGGGTGACATAGATCAGCACGTTGCCCTGGCGGATGCGCGTGTCGAGCGTCTTGACCTCGCTCTGGCCGCGCAGGGCTTCCTCGATCGGGCGGGCAAGGATCTTTTCGAGCCGCTCCGCGCTCTCGCCGGGCAGATAGGCCTCGACAGTCGCGGTGCGCAGGGTGACGGACGGTTCTTCCGTCGCGGGATAGTCGAGCAGGGCGACGATGCCCAGGAGACAGGCGAGGATCGCACTGACGATGACGAAGCGCGAACTTGCCAGCGCGGTCCGCGTGAGGGACGAACGGGGATCGGTCATGGACGAAGCGCCTTCAGACTGCGGGCTTGGCAAGGCGAACGGTCTGGCCTTCGCGCAGGAAGGCGCCGCCGCTGGCGACGACCGTGGTTCCGGGCCGGAGTTTGCCGCTTACGCGGGCATCGCCTCCGACCGTACCTGTCAGTGCGACAGGAACGGCACGGGCCTTGCTCAAGGGATCGATGGTATAGACGAAGCGCGTGCCGCCGCGGTCGACCTGCACCGCGCTCAAAGGGACGCGAACCACCGAAGTGCCCGCACCCGCTGCAGCCTTCGCCGGGCTCCCGAGCGCCAGCGAGACGATGGCCCCGGGAGCTGGCTGGCCGGACCGGATGGCGAGTCGGGCCTGGACGAAGCCGCCCTGCTCGATGGCGGGCGAGACCGCCTCTACGATCGCCGCGCCGCTTTCGCCTGCCCCATCGTAGGCAAGGCTGGTTCCGGGGCGCAGGCTGCTCGCCAAGTCCTGCGGAACGGCGGCGATGATGCTCTGGCCGACACCGCCTTCTATCGCGAACAGCTGTTGTCCGGGGGTGGCAACGCTACCGAGCTGGGCAAGGCGCGCGGTGACATAGCCGTCGCCAGGTGCACGCACGACGTGCAGGGATGCGTCCTTGCGCGCGATGGCCAATCCCGCCCGCGCCGCGCCCAGCGCATTGCGTGCCGCCTGCGCTTCGGCTTTCGCCGCCTGGGCTTCAGCTTGAGACATGGCGCCGGCGGCCAGAAGGCTCTCGGCACGGCGCGCGGCTTTCTCGCGCTCCTGCGCTACGGCCTGCGCCCGACCGACTTCATTGTCCGACTGCTCCACGCGCAAGCCTGCGGCATCGCCGTCAAGCACCGCCAGCACCTGTCCTGCCTGCACCCGGTCTCCAACCTGGACGACGAGGCGGACGATCCTCCCCCCGACAGGCGCCGCAGCTTGCAGCGGCGTGCGGGCCTCGACGCGCCCGGTGATGCTGGTGGATGCGGCGGTATCGGGCTGGGCCGTCGACGCGGCGACGAAAGGTGCCACTTCGCCAGCGGCCGAAGACGATCCCGATGCGAGGACTGCAACGGACACACCGGCGGCAACCAAAGTAACCACCCCAGCAATCCCATACATAAGGGAATGATCGCTTATATTAATACCGAAAAAGGTGCTCATATGGGTATGGGAAGGACTCATGGCGTTGGCTTTCGCGAATTAGCGGGCGTTTAAGATGAAATCGAAATGCTTGAGCAGCTCATCGAGCAGTTCGTGGCCAGGAGTCGGGGTGTATATCAGTCGACGGGTCATGCTGTCGAAGATGAGGCATATCATGCTCGCGGCACAATCCGGCGACACAGCGCAATTTATACGCCCCGCCCGCTGCTCCCGCTCCACCGCCCGCGCGATGGCGGCTTTTGCCTGATCCAGCGCTACCGCCTGCATCATGGCGATTTTGGGATTGCGGGAAGCCTCGCTGACCATCTCGCTCGCCAAGATTGCGACTTCTCGGCCGATCCCCGTCTCAAAATATGGAGCGAGGATGGGGCGCATGGCGTCTGTCGACAGTCCGGACATTTCGATGAGCCGAATGAACTCCAGTTCGCGCTCGATATCCTCCTGGATGAGGGCTTCGATCAGGGCATCCTTGTTTGGAAAATACTGATAAATATTGGCCACACTGACGCCGGCCGTTTCGCTGATTTTGGTGACAGCTGAGGCATGGAAACCATGTTCAATGAAACAGCGTCGCGCGCCAGCGAGAATCTGCGCGGTGCGATCTTCACGTGCCGCTTCGTTTACCGGGCGGCCGCGAGTGGAGGAAGAAGAATCAGTCACGCTATTTATATAAACGACTGCTCACTTATTTTCAAGTAGCTTGTACAGCAGTCGGGAGCAGCCTTGCGGACGACCGATGCTGACTTGTCCCCTAAAAGGCGTTGGATTACGCTTTTAGAGCCCTCTTTCGCGGGCTTGGACACGTCAGTGTCGTCAGCGGACATTTCGCGTGGGTGCCAATGCCATATCAAGCGAAGCCCTGAAGGCACGTACGGTCCCCACGCAAGTGGGCTTGGGAACGCATGCAAGGGTGGCTGCGGTATCAGGTGCCTTCGAGGGCTTTGTAGAGGGCGGTTTTCCCGATCTTGAGCCGAGCGGCGGCTTCGCGCACGGTTAGCCCCGCTGCGATATGCGCCCGTGCCTTGCGCAGCTTGTCAGGAGTGACGACAGGGCGGCGACCACCCTTGTTACCTCGCTCGCGGGCAGCCTTGAGGCCAGCATGAGTGCGTTCCCGGATCAGGTCGCGCTCGAATTGGGCTAGCGAACCGAAGATGTTGAACACCAGCATCCCGCCCGAAGTGGTGGTGTCCATGTTTTCGGTAAGTGAGCGGAACCCGATGCCGCGCGTCGCCAACTCGCCGACCTTCTCGATCAGGTGGCTCATCGAGCGCCCAAGACGATCGAGTTTCCAGACCACCAGCGTGTCGCCGGGGCGCAAATAGGCGAGCGCTTCGGTTAGGCCAGGCCGATCGGCTTTTGCCCCGGATGCGTGATCGTCGAATATACGGTCGCACCCGGCATTGTTCAGCGCGTCGAACTGGAGCGAGAGCTTCTGGTCTGCGGTCGAGACGCGCGCATAGCCGATCAGCGCCACATGCTGCCCGATCCTGTCCGTTTTCCCGTCATTATGCGATCTTGTCCGAATCGCCGTTACAGGTCCAGAGTTAACGGACATATTCCTGTTGGCCGCCAGAGGACCGTCTGACGGACACGCAAAGCGAAGGAGATGATGCTTGGCGAGACGGCGACTGGTGAGCCCGGAAATCTGGGCGGGGCATTATGGCGCGCCGCTCGATGAGCGCGAGATCGCGCGTCATTATACGCTGACCAGCGACGACCTGGAAATTGTCGGCCGCCGTCGCGGCGATGCCACCCGGCTCGGCTATGCGATGCTCATGCTATATATGAGATGGCCTGGCCGTGCGCTGGAAGCGGGCGAAGTCCCGCCCGCTCCTGTGCTCGCCTATGTGGCGCAGCAACTCGGCGTCGCGCCGGCAGCCTTCGCGGATTATGCCCATCGGGACCAGACCCGTCGCGAGCATCTCGTCGAAATCCGACGATCGCACGGGTTCAGGATTTTTGACCGCAACGCTTTCCGTGAAGTTGTCGCCTTCTCGGTCCCAATCGCGCAGACCATCATACACCCCGGCCAGATGGCAGACGTCATCGTCGATGAACTCCGGCGCCTGCAGATCCTCCTGCCTTCTCCGTCGATTCTCGAAGCGGTGCTGCGGCGGGCGCGCCAGCAAGCCGAACAGCTTACCTATGAAGTGCTCACGAATGGCCTGCTGCCTGACACCCTTCTGGGCCTGGACGATTTGCTGGCCCGACGACCGGGGCAGGTCGCGACATGGCTATCCTGGATGCGCAATGCGCCACAATCGCCGGCAGCGCGCAACATCCTGCGCCTGATCGAACGGCTCGCCTATATCCGCGCGCTGGGCCTCGATCGCGCCCGTGCCGACATGATCCCGGCTTTGACTTTTGACAGGCTGGCGGACGAAGGCAGCCGCATCACACCCCAGCACCTTGGCGAACTCAATGCCCTGCGCCGCCATGCGACGCTGGCGGCAACCGGCATCCGGCTTGAGGAAAGCCTGACCGACGCCACCCTGACGATGTTCGACAAGCTGTTGGGCAGCATGGCGCGCCGCGCCGAGAACCGGACCCGCGACAAAGCCCTCAAGACGGTGCGCGAGTTGCAAGGCCACCTCCGGACGCTCACGGGGTCTTGCCGCCTCCTCATCGACGCGCGCAGCAAGGGCGTGGATTCTCTGGCGCAGATCGAGGCGCTGGACTGGCAGCACTTCGCCGTGGCCGTCGAGCAGGCCGAAGTGCTCGGGCGACCGGAAACCGTCGATCGCACCGCCGAATTGATCGAGCGGCATCGGACGGTGAAGCTCTTTGTCGGCGCTTTTCTCAACGCCTTCGAGTTTCGCGGCGCCGGCGCGGTTCAGGGGCTCCTGTCAGCGCTGGCCATCATCGCGGAGCTATATCGGACCGGCAAACGGCGCTTGCCTGATCGCGTGCCGCTACGCTTTGTGCCGCCCGCATGGCGCCCGTTCGTCCTGCGGGATGGCATCGTTGATCGTGCCGCTTATGAACTATGCGCCTTGTCGCAACTACGCGAGCGGTTGCGAGCCGGGGATATATGGGTCGCGGGAAGCCGGCAGTTTCGCGATTTCGACAGCTATCTCATACCGCCGGCGACCTTTGCGGCGCTGCGCGAGAAGGGGCCGTTGCCGCTCGCCATCGAAACGGATTTCGAGCGCCATATCGAGGAACGGCGCACCAGGCTCGACACGGCGATCGAGCAGGTAACGGTCCTTGCACGGCAAGGGGAGCTGCCCCAGGTTAAGCTTGACGAAAACGGTCTCATCATCTCGCCGCTGAAGGCGGCAACACCGCCCGCCACCGAGATTGCCCGTCGCGCCGCCTATGATCGACTGCCGCGCGTGAAGATCACCGATCTTCTGCTGGAGGTCGATGCCTGGACCGGGTTCAGCGAATGCTTCATCCATCGTCGTTCGGGCCGGGAAGCCGACGATCGCAATGCGCTGCTCACGGTCATCCTCGCCGATGGCATCAATCTCGGCCTCACACGCATGGCGGAAACCTGCCGGGGCGCAAGTCTGCGTCAGCTCGCCCATCTTCACGACTGGCACATCAGCGAAGCCGCCTATGGCGAAGCGTTGGGAAGGCTGATCGACGCCCATCGCGCCATGCCGCTCGCCGCGCTGTGGGGAGACGGCACCACTTCGTCGAGCGACGGACAGCAATTTCATGCCGGGGGCCGTGGGGCCGCGATCGGCGACATCAACGCGCGCAGCGGCAACGAACCAGGCGTTGCCTTCTACACCCATGTCTCGGATCGATATGACCCCTTCGCAAGTCGGGTGATCGCGGCGACCGCTGGCGAAGCGCCCTATGTGCTGGATGGCTTGCTGTATCACCAGACCGGCCTGACGATCGAGGAGCACTACACCGATACGGGCGGGGCATCGGACCATGTGTTCGGCCTCATGCCCTTCTTCGGCTACCGCTTCGCGCCGCGCCTGCGCGACATCAAGGAGCGTCGTTTACACCTCCTTCCCGGCCAAGAATCCGGCCCCTTGCTTGCCGGCATGACGGCCGAACCGATCGCATTGGGTCATGTCGCGGCGCATTGGGACGAACTGCTGCGGTTCGCCACGTCGATCCGCACCGGCACCGTCACTGCTTCGGCAATGCTGCGCCGCTTGTCCGCCTATCCGCGACAGAACGGACTGGCCCTCGCACTACGCGAGCTGGGCCGCCTCGAACGCTCCATTTTCATGCTCGACTGGCTGCGCGACATCGACCTGCGCCGGCGCACCCAGGCGGGCCTCAACAAAGGCGAAGCCCGCAACGCGCTCGCCCGCGCGCTCTTCTTCAACCAGCTCGGCGAACTGCGCGATCGTCGGTTCGAGAACCAGACCTATCGCGCCTCCGGCCTCAACCTGCTCGTCGCCGCCATCATCTTGTGGAACACTCGCTATCTCGAAATGGCGCTGGCGGACATCGGCACAGCCGACGAAATCGCACGCCACATCGCGCCATTGGGCTGGGAGCATATCTCGCTGACCGGTGACTATAGCTGGAATGTTGAAGATCAACCCGATCCGGACGCCTTGCGACCGCTGCGCGCCGTCAACTCCCTACTTGCCGCGTGACGTTCGCTATCCGTTCGCCCTTTCCGTGCAGATACGTCACTTTCGTGTAGTCACCCCTTCCCTGTGCTGACGTGGGGGTCGCCGAGGACCAGCCTTTGACTGTCGGCGCGCTCAAGCTTCAGCCGCTGTTTACGCCGGGGCACACCGACGCCCACCATACCTACCTGGTTGAGCAGCCCGATGGTCTTCGCGCCTTCACCGGCGACGCCCTGCTAATCGACGGCTGTGGCCGCACCGACTTCCAAAACGGTGACGCCGCCACCCTTTATCACTCCGTCACGCAGAAGATTTTCACGCTGCCGGGCGATGGTCTGATCTACCCGGCTCACGACTACAATCATCGCCACATCACGACAGTGGCGCAGGAGCGTGAACGGAACCCGCGCCTTGCGGGCAAGACCGTTCAGGAATTCGTCGCGATCATGGCCGCTCTCGATCTTCCCTACCCAAAGAAGATCGACGTTGCCGTTCCGGCAAACAAGCTTTGCGGTGATTGCCCGACAGATTTGCCGGAAATGCTGCGCCAGATAGGCGGCAAGTCCGAGCAGGGCTGAGCCATCCGATACAGGTTCATTTACAGGAGAAAGTCGATGCCAACACGCACCTCGAAACAACTGGTTTCCGAAGCGAATGCGATTGTCGAAACTATCGCGCCTGACGATGCAGCCAAACTTGTCGGCAATCCCAAGGTCCAGTTCGTTGACATCCGCGAGCCAGGGGAAGTCGCAAAATCGGGGCTGGTGGCTGGTGCGGTGCATGTCCCGCGTGGCCTTCTGGAATTCCAGGTCGATCCTGAAAGCCCCACCCACAATGCCAAACTCGCCAGTGGATCGCGGTTGGTGCTCTATTGTGGGTCCGGCGCCCGCTCGGCGCTGGCCGCAAAATCACTCAAGGAGATGGGCGTGGAGAATGTCGCCCACGTCCCCGGCGGGTTTGCGGCGCTCAAGGATGCCGGCGCTTCAATCGCACCGGAATAACCCATGGCGCGCTCGAGCGCCGCTTCTCGCAGGCAGGATACAATCCTTGGATAGCCATATCGCATTCGCCAGCCTCGGATTGAGCCCGATAGCCATCTCCATAGGCCCGCTCGACATCCGCTGGTACTCGCTGGCCTATATCGCCGGCATCATTGCCGGGTGGTGGTATCTGCTGCGGCTGCTGGCCCAACCAGCGGCCCCGATGAACCGCGCACAAGCCGACGATCTCGTGTTCTACGCGACGTTGGGCGTTATCCTCGGTGGCCGTCTCGGCTATGTGATCTTTTACGGTCCTGAGATGATCTTCGACCCCCTGCAAATCCTCAAGCTGTGGGACGGCGGCATGTCGTTCCACGGGGGTGCAGCTGGCGTCTCGCTCGCGCTGATCCTGTTCGCGCGACGACACGGCCTCGAATGGCTGCGGGTCCATGATTATGTCGCCTGCACCGTGCCGATCGGCCTGTTCTTCGGCCGCCTCGCTAATTTCGTGAATGGTGAGCTTTGGGGAAAGCCCACCGATGTGCCTTGGGCGATTGTGTTCCCCGGAAGTCGCGATGGCCTCGCGCGTCACCCGAGCCAGCTCTACGAAGCCGGGCTGGAAGGACTGGTCTTGTTTGCCGTGCTCGCGTGCCTTTTCTGGTTTACCAACGCCCGACGTCGCCCTGGCATGCTCGTCGGCGTGTTCCTTCTTGGCTATGGGCTCGCTCGCTTCATTGTCGAATTCTTCCGGGAGCCGGATGCCCAGCTTGTCGGCTTCACAGCCAGAACAGGGCTTCATATGGGTCAGTGGCTCACCGTGCCGATGATTGCCGCAGGTATCTATTTGATAGTCGCAGCTTGGCGCGCCGGCTCGCGCAACCAGCAGGGCAAATCAGTAAAAAGTGAGCCAGCAATCATGCCAAAATCGAGTTGCAGTGAATAGGAACTAGCGGTCGCTATCCTGCTGCTCCTCAAGGCTAGCACCAACTTTGATTGTGCATCGCACCGTCTCGCGCGTTCGGGCTGCGGCCTTGCTGCACCCTTCGATCGTTTCGCGATTGGCCAACACCATCCTGTCGGCCGCTATGATCGCGCGGAACGCGGTGGGCGAGGCGGCCTGCATCATCCGCTGCCCGCCTTCCCACATTGACAGGTCGAGCGCTCGCGCCGCCATCTTTTCCGGCCATTGCCAGCTCGCCGGCACGGCACGCGCGACGACGCCGGCGAACGCCGCCCAAAGCACCATGCCGAGCACCACTCCGCCGATCGCCGTCCACATCAACCAGCGGTTCTGCTCGTAGCCCCGCCGCGCCGATGCGGTGACGCCCTGAAGCGCCCGAGTTGCATCCTTCAGCTCTGCGGCTGCGGTCGCGATCGTCCGCCGGTCCTCGGCGCGGGCGTCACCGCCTGCCGCTACGATCCGGTCAACAACGTGACGCGGCGTTGCTCCGTCCCTGGCTGCCGTCACCAGCGCGTCGGCGCGCTGCAAGGTGGCGTCGATCTTCTGCACCATGCCCGCCAGCGTCTCGCTATAGGGGGCGTTTGCGGGAGGGGGCGGAATCCTACGCTAAGGATTTGGGCCAGCGATATTCCCCGGTTAGATTGATGTGTTCCCATCCCAACGGCGAGACGTGGGCGAGTAGATCAGGCTCGATATGGGTACCGCTGGCGGCCCGGGTATTGACGACCTCGCCGAGCTTCATGGTGTTCCAGAATATGATGATGGCGGCGAGCAGGTTCATTCCGGCGATGCGATAGTGCTGGCCTTCGCCGGATCGATCCCGGATTTCACCTCGGCGGTGGAAGCTGATGGCGCGCTTTAGGGCGTGGTGGGCCTCACCCTTGTTGAGGCCGATCTGAGCCTGGCGCTGGAGGCCGGC
>CAACWB010000189.1_pt1 | contig 16313 bp, 7 predicted proteins | sample 2275501 | NCBI WGS metagenome assembly CAACWB01 (sample SAMEA5312444, study PRJEB27640) | indoor metagenome | biome: indoor environment; feature: controlled; material: polymer antistatic dissipative epoxy resin | place: Italy | collected 2014-05-27 | reverse complement strand
CAGACATGATGAAAATCCCCGGCCACGACCGGGGATTTTTCTTTTCCGGGCGGTTTCACAATTGATTGCGACCTCCTAATGTACCTGCAAATCCGCATCACAGGAGCAGGGCATGACAGATATTTCGATGATCGAGGCGGCGCGTCAGCGCATCGGCAACCAGGCGGTGCGGACACCGCTGCTGTCATCACCGTTTCTGGATGAGATTGCGGGCCGAAAACTGTTTGTGAAGGCCGAGTGCCTGCAAAGGACAGGTTCCTTCAAGTTTCGCGGCGGCTGGTCAGCCGTCTCCGGTCTGCCTGCCGAGGTGCGCGCTAAGGGCGTGCTCGCTTTTTCTTCGGGTAACCACGCGCAGGGCGTGGCGCTTGCCGCCCGCCTGCATGGTGTTCCCGCCGTCATCATCATGCCCTCCGATGCGCCGAAGATCAAAATCGACAATACCCGCGCCTATGGTGCGGAGGTGGTGCTTTATGACCGGGCGAACGAGGATCGAGACGCCATCGGCGACCGACTGTCGCGCGACCGTGGGCTGACACCGATCAGGCCTTACGACGAACCGCTTGTCATTGCCGGGCAGGGCACGGTGGGGCTGGAGATCGCTGAACAGGGCGCGGAGCTGGGGATCGGTGCGGCAGAGGTTCTGGTGCCCTGCGGTGGAGGCGGTCTCACCTCGGGCATCTCGCTCGCGCTTGCCGCGAAAGCACCGAACTACAAGGTCAGGACTTCAGAACCGGAGCGGTTCGACGACGTGGCGCGCTCCCTTGCCGCGGGTAAGATAGAGCGCAACGCAACGGCCTCGGGTTCGATCTGCGACGCGATCGTTACGCCGCAACCCGGCAACATCACCTTCCCGATCATGGCCGGGCTTTGCGGAAAAGGCATTGCCGTGACCGATGAGGAAGCGCTGCGGGCCACGGTCCTCGCCTTCAACCGGCTGAAGGTCGTTGTTGAGCCCGGTGGCGCGGTGGCTCTTGCCGCGGCGCTTTTCCATGGTGGTGAACTGGAAAGTGAAACGGTGATTGCGGTTGCGTCCGGCGGCAATGTGGATCCCGGGATCATGGCGGATGCGCTGGCTCGCTTTGGCTGAGGCGGCAGGCGTAGATTAATCCCTGAGCCGTGCCGCAATGTCGGCGGCAATCGCCAGTGAGGCGGTCAGGCCGGGGCTTTCTATGCCAAAAAGATTGACGAGGCCGGCAAGTCCGTGGGTTTCCGGCCCGTCGATGCGAAAATCCATGGCGGGTTCGTCGGGTCCGGAAATCTTTGGCCGTATGCCGGAATAGGCTGGGATCAAGGCATCGTCCGGAAGGCCCGGCCAATAACGCCGTATAGCATCGCTGAAACCCTCCATGCGGCGGGGATTGACGGCGTAATCGATGGTTTCGACCCATTCCACGTCAGGGCCGAACCGAGCCTGACCGGCGAGATCGAGCGTGAGGTGCACGCCGAGGCCGTGGGTGTGCGGTGCGGGATAGATGAGCCGCGAAAACGGCGACTTGCCTTTCAACGAAAAATAGCTGCCTTTGGCGAAGCGCGCCTGAGGGATGACTTGTGCCGGCAGGCCCTCGATCTTTTTTGCCACCATCGGCGCGATGAGGCCGGCGGAATTGATGAGCAGGCGGCATGTCAGGCTCATCGGCTCCTTGCCGCCGACATCAACACGGAACCCCCCGCTGATTGTCTGCGCCCTTTCGAAAGGTGCGTTCAAGGCAAGGGCGGCGCCATGGTCTTCCGCCTCACCGAGCAAGGCCAGCATATAGCCGTGGCTGTCGATGATGCCGGTCGAAGGTGAGAGCAGGGCTGCCCTGCAGGCAAGAGCGGGCTCAAGCGAAAGCGCCTGCCGTTCATCGATCAGCTCCAGGTCGTCGCAGCCGTTGGCCTCACCCTTGTGCTTGAGCCCGGTCAGCAGGGTCATTTCAGCGTCATCGGCCGCCGCGATAATTTTGCCGCAGCGGCGATGCGAAACACCGTGGCTCTGGCAGAAGGCATAGAGCCGCGCCTTGCCCTCCACGCAGAACCGGGCCTTGAGGCTTCCGGCCGGATAATAAAGCCCGGCGTGAATGACCTCGCTGTTGCGGGAAGAGGTCGCGGAACCGAGTTCTTTTTCGCTCTCCAGGATGATGACAGAGAGGCCGCGCATCGACAGTTCACGGGCCGCCGCCAGCCCGATCACTCCTGCCCCGATGATGATGGCGTCGATATCCATCATGTCTCCCTGTCCGCAGATAGTCCATTTGAACGAACGCCGCCGCGCCGCGCCAATATTCCGCGATGGGTAGATTGATGCTTGTCGGGAGGCAAGTGGCGACCCCTATTTTTCCCAATTGGCGCTTCTTATGGAATTTTATCTCTACTGGAACGGTAGGGGATGAAGCTATTCTGTGGGTGAGATTAACCATCGCCCGCTTGACGGGCCAGACACGGAAGGGAGCGCACAATGTCTTATTCCAAAGCAGGAAAAGTAAAAGACTTTGTCTCGCAGCCCCAGTCACCACGCAACTGGAGAGATTCGGTGCATGCGGCTCTTGTCGGCGTCTGTGTGGCGTTTGTCGCCGCCGTCATATTCGGTCTCGTTCCCTGATCCTCCCGTCTTTTCCATCAGGGTATTTGAGAACAAAAGGCCGGTCGCTCCTCCGATCGGCCTTTTTCATGCGCATTCACGCCTTCAGATAATCCTCGGCCAGATTGACCCAGAAGGCGGTTCCGATCGGCAGGATGTCGTCGTTGAAGTCGAATTTCGGGTGGTGCAGCGGTGGGTCGTTGTCGGTGCGCGCCGTGCCAAGGAAGAAATAACAGCCCGGCCGTTTTTCCAGCATATAGGCAAAATCCTCCGCGCCCATCGACGGACGCTGCATCTCGGCCACCTTTTCAGATCCGGCAAAACGGCGGGCGAGATCGGCGACATAGTCCGTCTCCGCCTTGTGGTTGATGGTTGCGTTATAGCCGCGCTCGTACTCGATGGTGACGCTCATGCCATAGCTTGCGGCCTGGCCTTCGGCTATCGCCCGAATGCGCTTTTCCAGTTCATCGCGCACGCCCGCATCGAAGGAGCGGATGGTGAGCAGCATCTCCGCCGTTTCGGGAATGACGTTGCTGGCAACACCGGCATGGAACGCGCCCACGGTGACGACGGCTGACAGTTGCGGATGGATGTTGCGGGACACGACCGTTTGCAGCGCCATGATGATGCTCGCACCGGCAACGATGGGGTCGGCGGCATCCTGCGGTTCGGCGCCGTGGCCGCCATAACCGTTGACGGTGATCTTGCACTCATCGACGGCGGCAAGGATCGGTCCGTCGCGCAGCACGAATTGCCCGAAAGGCACGCCGGGATCGTTATGCAGGGCAAAAACCGCATCGCAGGGGAAGCGGTCAAACAGGCCGTCCTCGATCATGATGCGGGCGCCGCCGAAATTCTCTTCTGCCGGCTGGAAGATAAGATGCAGCGTTCCATCGAAATTCCGGCGTTCGGCAATGATCCTTGCCGCACCCAGGAGCATGGCGGTGTGGCCGTCATGGCCGCAGGCATGCATAACGCCCTGATTGGCGCTGGCATATTCCGCCCCGGTCTCCTCGTGGATCGGCAGGGCGTCGATATCGGCACGAATGCCGAGCGTGCGGGCGCTGTCGCCATTGCGAAGCGTCGCAACGATGCCGGTGCCGGCAAGCCCCCGTGTCACCTCATAACCCATTTCCACCAGCTTCTCGGCAATGAAATCCGACGTCTTGAATTCGGAAAGGCCGATTTCGGGATGGCGGTGCAGGTGATGGCGGATCGCCACCACATCCGGCATGTGGTTGGCAAAGGAGGTGACGTTGGCGGTCTGTCTGGTCATTTTCGAAGTCCCGGTTTACGCCGCTTTTTTCCGGCGCCTTTTAGCAAGGACATAGCAGCATATGTCTCTGCGCGTAAGAGGCGTTCCGGCACCCGAAATGCCCTGAAATTCAGCGCTTGCATCGTGCCGCGACAGGTGGCATGGAACTATTGACGTCCTGGGGCATTAGCTCCTTTCGGATGTGGCGCGGGCCTTCTCGGTTTCGTGTTGCCTTTCAGGTTGTCAACGGGGGACTATCGGGCGTTGCGCGAACAATTTTCGCCGTTGAGGAGTATGCGAAATCCGGTCGGAACGGCTTTGCCGGGCCGTGGGATGAGATTTTCCTGTCGCCGGAAATCCCCTGTTCGCACTGATCACTCGCCTTGCAAATATTTCGGAAAAATTGTGCCACCCGATGTGGCAACGACGGATATCCTTCATCGGATGATACGATCCGCCCGACGGCCGGTCCGGTTCACCGAAGGTTCAGGATAAGTCATAAATATAGCGTGGCCTGATTTTCGTGTGTGCTTCCGCCACGGACGAATGCCGGTCAAGTCGAACAAGTATCCCTTAAGTTCAGAATACGAGCCCGATGTCATTTCATATCACCCCGACCGCCGCCGCCCGTGATTCCGAGACGAAGCAGATTGATCACAATGATTCGATCCGCGCGTCCTATATGACGATTGAGGAACTGCATGATGCGGGCGCCGCGCTTTCCCGCGATGGTGCCGATAGTCTTCCTGGCTTCATGGAATTCGATTTCTTCGAGCGTCATCGTGAGAACGAGAAGGAAATCCTCAGGGTCTATCGCACGACGGCCGTCGATGCGGAGAATGGTGCGACGATCACGCCAGCGGCGGAATGGCTGCTCGACAATCACTACGTCATCGAAGAAGCAATCCAGGAAGTGCGTCGCGATTTTCCGCGCAAGTTCTATCGCCAGCTACCGACGATGACGGTGGGCGGGGTGACGATCCCGCGGGTCATGGCGCTCGGCTGGCTTTATGTCGCCCATACCCACAGCACGGTTTCGCGCGAGAACATGACGGCGCTGGTGGATGGCTACCAGACCTCGAAGACGCTGCAGATCGGCGAATTGTGGGCGCTGCCTTCCATCATTCGTTTTGTCCTCATCGAAAATCTGCGCCGTATCTCCATCCGCGTCGAGCGTTCGCGCCGTATGCGCCAGAAGGCGAATGAGGTCGTCGATGAAATCATCCGGCTGAATGATGCGGAAGCCTCGGCCGCGCTTCTCAAGCAGGTCGATTCGCTGGTCGATGATCCGACTTTCGCGACACAGTTCCTTTATCGTCTGCGCAACGGTTCGCAGACCTCCGGTTTTGCCGTTGCCTGGCTCGAAGAGCGTCTTCACGCTGCCGGCACCGATGCCGAAAACGTCATGATGTCGGAACATAATCGTCTCGCCTCCGGCAATGTGACGATGGGCAATATCGTCAAGAGCCTGCGCGAAATCGACGATACCGAATGGTCGGTGTGGTTCGAGGAAGTCAGCCATATCGACAAGGTTCTGCGCGAGGAGACCGATTACGAAGTTCTCGATTTCGGTTCCCGCAACACCTATCGCAACACGATCGAGCTTCTGGCTCGCCGTTCTCCCAAGACCGAAGTTGAGGTTGCGCGCGCCGCCGTCGAAATGGCGCGCTCCGATATACCTGCCGGTGCGGATGAAAATCATCGCGTCAATGTCGGCTCCGTGCTTGTCGGCCAGCGCCGGTTCGAGCTTGAAAAGGCACTGGGTTACCGGCCGCTGGTGTCGCAGCATATCGTCCGCTCGATGCGCAAGTTCAATTGGCTGGCAATCGCCGCGCCGGTGCTTCTGATCACTGCGATTGCCATGCTGGCGGTCGGCTGGTTCCTCGCGGAAGCGGGCATGCCCTGGTATGTCGTCACCGCCTTCCTGCTGATGTTCGCATTGCCGGCCTCCGAAGGGGCGACCGGTCTCTTCAACACGCTCGTCACCTTCTTCGTGAAGCCGTTCCGGCTGGTCGGATACGAGTTTAAGAACGGCATTCCGCAGGATGCCCGCACGCTGGTCGCCGTGCCCTGCATGCTCACCAGCCGCGACAGTGTCGACGAGATGATGCGCAATATCGAGGTGCACTATCTCGCCAATCCGCATGGCGAGATTTATTTCTCGCTCGTCAGCGACTGGCGCGATGCGCAATATGAGCAATCCGATGAGGATCTCGAAATCCTCGACTATGCCAAGCGCGAGCTTGCGGCGCTGAACAGCCGTTATGCCTTTGACGGCAAGACGCGCTTTTACCTGCTGCACCGCCGCCGCATCTACAATTCGGCCGAAGGCTGCTGGATGGGCTGGGAGCGCAAGCGCGGCAAGCTGCATGAATTGAACATGCTGCTGCGCGGCGACAAGGATACGACATTCCTGGGCGGCGCCAATGTCGTGCCGGAGGGCGTGAAATACGTCATGACGCTGGATGCCGACACGCGCCTGATGCGCGATGCGGTGACCAAGCTCGTCGGCAAGATGCATCACCCGATCAACCGTCCGGTGATCGACCCGGTATCCGGACGGGTTGTCGAAGGTTACGGCCTGCTGCAGCCGCGCGTTACACCCTCGCTCACCACCGGCAAGGACGCCTCCGTTTTCCAGCGCGTCTTCTCTATCAACCGCGGTATCGACCCTTACGTCTTCACCGTTTCCGACGTCTATCAGGACCTGACCTCCGAAGGCACCTTCACTGGCAAGGGTCTTTATGATGTGGATGCCTTCGAGGCGGCGCTGAAGGGCCGGATCGAGGAGAACTCCATCCTCAGCCACGATCTGCTCGAAGGATCCTTCGCGCGCTGCGCATTGGTGACCGACGTGGAGCTGGTGGAGGACTTCCCGACCCGCTACGAGGTGGAAGTCTCGCGCCAGCATCGCTGGGCGCGTGGCGACTGGCAGCTTCTGCCCTTCATCCTTGACCGTGCCCGTGGCGTTACCGCCATCGGCCGCTGGAAGATGGTCGATAACCTGCGTCGCTCGCTGACCCCGATCGCCTGGTTCTTCGCGTCGATCCTCGGCTGGTATTTCATGGACCCGCTCGGTGCGCTGATCTGGCAGATCCTGCTGATCTTCTCGCTGTTTGTCGCGCCTACGCTTTCCCTGCTGTCCGGCCTCGTGCCGCGCTCTACTGATATTGTGCCGCAGGCGCATTTTCATACCATCTGGTCGGAAATCCGCGCGACCAATGCGCAGGTTGCGCTGCGCATCGTCTTCATCGCCGATGCTGCATGCATGATGACGGATGCGATTGCCCGCTCGCTTTACCGTCTGCTTGTCAGCCACAAGCTGATGCTGGAATGGCGTACCGCCGCCAGCATGCAGTCGAGTGCCCAGGGCAGCATCGTCGATTATTATCGACAGATGTGGCATGCGCCCGTGGTGGCGATGCTCGGCCTGCTGTTTGCGGCGCTGCCGGGCGACAACGCCTTCCTGATCGGCATTCCCTTCACGCTTCTCTGGGTTCTGTCTCCGGCAGTCGCCTGGTATGTCAGCCAGTCGGCTGAAACCGAAGACCGGCTGTTCGTTTCGGAGCACGTCTCCTTCGAGCTTCGCAAGATCGCGCGTCGCACATGGCGTTATTACGAAGCCTTCGTGACGCCGCAGGAAAACCACCTGCCGCCTGATAACTTCCAGGAAACACCGGAGCCGATCGTCGCTTCGCGCACATCGCCCACCAATATTGGTGTTTATCTGCTTTCGATTATTTCGGCGCGTCAGTTCGGCTGGATCAGCTTCGCCGATACGCTGGAGCGGATCGAGAATACGATCCAGACCGTCGAAAAGATGGAGAAGCATCGCGGCCATCTCTACAACTGGTATCATACCGACACCCTGCAGACGCTTGGACCACGCTATGTTTCGGCGGTGGACAGCGGCAACCTCGCCGGTCACCTGATCGCGGTTTCGTCCGCCTGCCGCCAATGGGCGGAGGCGCCGTCCGCACATCTTCAGGGCAATCTGGACGGTATCGGCGATCTTGCCGGCATTCTGCGCGAAACGCTGAAGGCGCTGCCCGATGACCGCAAGAACCTGCGACCGCTGCATCGCCGTCTTGAAGAGCGCATCATCGGCTTCTCGAACGCTCTCGCCTCCGTCAAGCGCGAGCATGAATTCGCCTCGATCCGCGTCATCAATCTCGCGGTTCTTGCGCGCGATATCCAGAAACTCGCTACCAACGTCGATCACGAGGTGAAATCCGCACAGAGCGCGGAAGTGACACGCTGGGCGCAATTGCTCGTCGATTGCTGCGAAGCGCATATTTCCGACAGTGCCATTGACCTCACCAATATGGAGCCGCTGCGCCAGCGCCTCGCATCGCTGCGCGACCGCAGCCGCAACCTTGCCTTCTCGATGGACTTCACGTTCCTTTATCGTAAGGATCGCCGTCTTCTGTCGATCGGTTATCGCGTCGAAAGCAAGGAGCTGGATGAGGCCTGCTACGACCTTCTGGCTTCCGAATGCCGCCTGACGAGCCTCTTCGCCATCGCCAAGGGCGATCTGCCGACCGAGCACTGGTACCGTCTCGGCCGCCAGGTCGTGCCGATCGGCGCGCAGGGTGCGCTGGTCTCCTGGTCCGGCTCGATGTTCGAATATCTGATGCCGCCGCTCGTCATGCAGGAGCGTCAGGGTGGTATTCTCAACCAGACCAACAATCTGATCGTCAAGGAACAGATGAACCATGGCCGCCGTCTCGGCACGCCGTGGGGCATTTCCGAAGCGGCGTTCAACGCCCGCGATCATAACATGAACTATCAGTACACCAATTTCGGTGTGCCGACGCTTGGCCTCAAGCGTGGCCTTGGCCAGAATGCGGTGATCGCGCCTTATGCGTCGATCCTCGCCAGCCAGTACGATCCTGACGGTGCGCTCGAAAACCTCGACAAGCTGCGCAAGCTTGGCGCGCTTGGCCAATACGGTTTCCACGATGCGGTGGACTTCACGCCGACGCGTGTGCCTGACGGCAAGGTCTGCGCGGTGGTCTACAACTATTATGCCCACCACCACGGCATGTCGATTGCGGCTGTCGCCAACGTCGCCTTTGATGGCGTGCTGCGTGAATTGTTCCACTCCGATCCGGTGATCGAGGCCGCCGAACTGCTGCTGCAGGAAAAGGCACCGCGCGAAGTGCCTGTTATGAGCGCCAAATACGAGCCGGAAACACCCGGCAAGGAACAGGCCGACCTGTTGCGTGCGGAAGTGCGCTCCATCGCCGATCCTGCGGTGCGCGACCGCGAAGTGGTGTTCCTCTCGAACGGCCATTATTCGACGATGCTCACCTCCACGGGTGCGGGTTATTCGAAATGGAATGGGCAGGCGATTTCCCGCTGGAAGGCCGACCCGACAGAAGATCGCTGGGGCACCTTCATCTTCCTGCGCGACACCACCAATGGACAATGGTGGAGTGCGACGGCCGAACCGCGCGTCGTCGAAGGTGAAAAGACCAAGACGATTTTCACCGACGACAAGGCGGAGTTCCACAAGACAACAGGCGATCTGCAGAGCGTGGTTGAGTGCATCGTCGCCACCGAGCATGATGCCGAAGGCCGCCGTATCACCCTGCTGAACGTCGGTTCCGAGGATCGCTACATTGAAGTGACCTCCTATATGGAGCCGGTCATCGCGTCTGAAGATGATGACAACGCCCATCCGCTGTTCTCGCGCATGTTCGTGCAGACGGAGATCGGTCGACGCGGTGACGTCATCCGCGCCTGGCGCAACCGCCGCAGTCCGAACGAGCCGGGCACCGTCATCGCGCATCTTGCCGCCGACAATGCCGGCCCTTCGCGCCCGACGGAATTCGAGACGGATCGCGCCAAGTTCATCGGTCGCGGACGTTCGCTGCGTGAAGCGGCGGCTTTCGATACGGGTGCGACGCTTTCCAGCACCGACGGTTTCACGCTTGATCCGATCCTGTCGCTGCGCCGCACCGTGCGTGTGCCGGCGGGCAAGAAGGTGAGCGTGATCTTCTGGACGATCGCCGCGCCGAGCCGCGAGGAGGTCGACAAGGCGATCGACCGTTACCGTCATCCGGATGCTTTCGCGCATGAACTCGTGCATGCCTGGACGCGTACGCAGGTCCAGATGCGCCATGTCGGCGTCACCTCACAGCAGGCGGCCGCCTTCCAGCATCTCGGTCGTTATCTGACCTATCCGGACATGCATCTGCGGGCGGATTCGGAAACGCTGAAAACGGGTCTCGCCTCGCAGCGCGCCCTGTGGCCGCTTGCCATTTCTGGCGATTTCCCGATCTTCAGCCTGCGTATCAATGACGATATGGACATGGATATCGCCCGTGAGGCGCTGAGCGCCCATGAATACCTGCGTTCACGCGGCGTGATCTTCGATCTGGTCATCGTCAATGAGCGGGCCGCGTCCTATGCCCAGGATATGCAGCATGCGCTGGATCATATTTCCGAGGCGCAGCGCCGCATCAATCCTGCGGACGGCGGTCGTCCGCACGTCTTCTCCGTGCGTCGCGACCTGATGGACGAAGAGACCTGGAGCGCGCTTCTCGCCGCCTCCCGCGTTGTTCTTCACGTGCGCAACGGCAAGATTGTTGATCAGATCAACCGCGCTGTGTCGCTATTTGCGGCCCATCGCGGCCCTGACGGTACGAGTGACGCTGCGCAGGCGCGTCTGCCTGTGCCGGCCTTCCCCGTCGCGGAGCCGGTCGAGGATGCGGGCGATCTCGATTTCTGGAACGGTTTTGGCGGCTTCGCCAAGGGCGGTCAGGAATATGTCGTGCGCCTCAATGGCGGGCAGTCGACGCCGCATCCGTGGATCAACGTCGTCTCGAACGAGAGTTTCGGCTTCCATATTTCGGCCGAAGGCGCCGGTTTCAGCTGGAGCCGCAATTCGCGCGACTATCAGCTGACGCCATGGAGTAACGATCCGGTCATCAACCGGCCGGGTGAGGCCTTCTATGTCGCCGATGTGGAGACAGGAAAGCTCTATACGCCCTGCGCCGCGCTTTCGCGCGATCCCGAAGCCATGTTTGAAACCCGCCATGGTCTCGGATATTCCGTGCTGACCGGTGTAGCGGATACGCTCGAAGTCGAGCTGACACAGACCGTTGATCGCGAAAAACCGATCAAGTTTTCGCAGGTCATCGTTCGCAACAAGGGCTCGAAAAGCCGCCGCCTGAAGGTCTATGCCTATGTGGAATGGGTGCTTGGCAATAACGGCCAGAAATCCGCGCCGTTCATTCTGAGCAGGCACGATGCTGCCAGCAACGCGATTTTCGCGTCGAACCCTTACAGCATCGACTATAGCGCCCGCACGTCCTTCCTGACGCTCGACACCGAGGCAAGCGGTTTCACCACCAGCCGCCGGGAATTCATCGGCCGCTTCGGTTCCGCGCAGGCGCCGCAGGGCATCGTGTCCGGCGCCGCACTCAGCGGCAGCACCGAAGTTGATGGCGATCCCTGTGCCGCGCTGATGCAGGAAATCCACCTGAAGCCCGGCGAAGAACGGCACATGACCTTCATTCTCGGCGATGCCGACAATGCGGAAGAGGCCGAAGCGCTGGTGAAAGATGCACGCCAGGCCGACTTCCAGACGGTGCTGGACGAGAGCAAGGCGTTCTGGACTGGCTTTACCGGCCAGTTGCAGGTTTCCACGCCCGATGCCGGCTTCAACCACATGGTCAACAACTGGCTGCCCTATCAGGCGCTGGCGTGCCGCATTCTGGCGCGCACCGCCTTTTACCAGTCGAGCGGCGCCTTCGGCTTCCGCGACCAGCTTCAGGATACGCTGGCCTTCCTGCTCTACCAGCCGGATCTCGCCCGCAAGCAGATTCTGCGTGCGGCTGGCCGCCAGTTCCCGGAAGGTGACGTGCAGCACTGGTGGTTGCCGCTTACGGGTGCCGGTGTCCGCACAACCATTTCGGACGACGTCGTCTGGCTGGCTTATGCGATCAACCAGTATGTCTCGGCCACGGGCGATGCCGCCATCCTCGATGAAAGCATTCCCTTCCTGAAAGGCCCGGCATTGATGCCCGGCCAGCATGATGCTTTCTTCCAGCCGGAGACGAGCGACAGGTCCGTCACGCTTTACGAACATGCGGCGCTGGCGCTTGATCTCGCCATTCATCGCACCGGTGAAAACGGTCTGCCGCTGATCCTCGGCGGTGACTGGAACGACGGCATGAACCGTGTCGGCGTTGGCGGCAAGGGCACCAGCGTCTGGCTCGGCTGGTTCCTGGCCGGGGCTTTGCGCGATTTCATCGAGATCGCCGAAAAGCGTGGCGATACAGATCGTGTCGGCAAGTGGGCGGCGCACCGTGAAAAGCTGCGCAATGTTCTCGAAACCGCTGGTTGGGACGGCAGCTATTATCGTCGTGGTTACTTCGATGATGGCACACCGCTCGGTTCCGCTGAAAGCGAGGAATGCCGGATCGATTCGCTCGGCCAGAGCTGGAGCGTTCTCTCCGGTGAGGGCGAGGAAGGTCGGTCGCGGCAGGCAATGGATGCCGTGATGGAGCATCTGGTCGATGAAAAGACCGGCATCATCCGGCTGTTCACGCCGCCCTTCTCTCGTGCGCCACATGATCCGGGCTACATCAAGGGATATCCGCCGGGTGTACGCGAAAACGGCGGGCAATATACCCATGCGGCGACCTGGGTGGTTCTTGCCCTTGCGAAGCAGGGTAGGGCGCAGGAGGCATGGAACTGCTTCAAGCTGCTTAACCCGGTCAATCATGCACTCGATGCGGCGGCGTCGGAAACCTATCGGGTCGAGCCCTATGTGGTGACCGCCGATGTTTACGGTGAGGGCGCTTATGCGGGTCGTGGCGGCTGGAGCTGGTATACGGGTTCCGCCGGCTGGCTTTACCGTGCTGCAGTCGAGGGTATTCTCGGTATCACCCGCACTGACGGCAAGCTGCATATTTCGCCGTCGCTACCGGAAGACTGGAGTGGTTTCTCGGTGAAGATCACGCTCGACGGGAAGGCAAGGAACATCGCCGTTGATCGTAAGGCCGGCACGGCGGAAGTTTCCGTATCTGTCGATGGCAAGGCTCTCCCGGCAGGAGATCGGGTGATCCCCTTCAACTGAGACGATCAGGTCTCTGTTCGCTTTAAAGTCAGGCTCCTGTGGTGATGCAGGGGCCTGAATTTTTTGGGTCTACTTGCCTCTGATTCAGCATATTGGCCGCATCATAACCCGGAAGCCCAGTCTCCTTGGTAGCCACGGGCTGAAAACGGCGGCACCGGGATGAGATTATCCACGAAAGCCTTGATATGCGGGCCGGGTTGTCCGGCAGCCGTCAACCGCCCCGGGCGGAAGCAGCTGCTGCGAGCAATCCATTCCCGAAGTTGGGCGACGGCAGGAATCTGTCATCTATGGTCGCTTTCATGGATCGCTGGCAGGGATATGGAAGGGGCGCTGCAAGTTTCGCAATATTTTTCGGTAGATCGGAAAGGGAATTACCTTGCAATCGAGCACATCCTTCACAGAATCTGCACTGTTGGTATTGCTCACCATTCTTTCCTTGGCGTTGTCCTGCTGGTTGGCGCGCTACCCACGGAAGACCAGTGTCGGAATAACGCTTGGCGTGGTGCTCGGAGTTTTCCTGACCAATCTCGCAGCAGGTATCGTTGCCTTTCTGGGAGATGTCCTCCCATTCGGGCAGATCGATTTCTGGCTGGCAAGTTCTTTAGCCGGAGTTCTCCCATAGGCTGACCTGTGATCTGACACGGCCGTCGGGCAGCGAACAAAGAAAAAGGGCGGACAACAAGTTGTCCGCCCTTTCCGTATTCCGTTCGCCAGAGCGTCAGGACGCTATGGCCTTTGGCCGGGGCTGGCCTTCGTCTTCCGTCAGCAGGCCGCTGGTGCGCAGCAGAGAGGTGAAGCGTCCGCCGCGCTGGCTCAGCTCATCGAAAGTACCCTTTTCGATGATGCGACCCTGATCGAGGAACAGCACGAGATCGGCGTCGCGAACCGTGGAAAGGCGGTGGGCGATGATGAAGGTCGTGCGGTTCTTTCTCAGCGCATCCACGGCGGCCTTCACGCGGGCTTCCGTTTCCACGTCCAGCGCGCTGGTCGCCTCGTCGAGAACCAGAATGGGCGCGTTCTTCAGAATAGCGCGGGCGATGGCGATGCGCTGGCGTTCACCGCCGGACAGGCGGTTACCGCGTTCGCCGACCTGCGTCAGGTAGCCGGTAATACGGCTGTCGATGAAATCCGTTGCTGCAGCTGCTGCCGCCGCTTCCACCACTTCCGCATCGGTTGCCGATTCGCGACCGAGGCGAATGTTTTCGCGGATAGAACGGTTGAGCAGACCGGCATCCTGGAACACGGTCGCGATGGAGTTGCGGAGCGAGTTCTTTGTTACCGTCGAAATATCGGTTCCATCAATCAGGATCTGGCCGGAATCCGGATCATAGACGCGCTGCAACAGGTTGATGAGCGTGGTCTTTCCGGCGCCGGTTGGCCCGACGATGGCGATGGTTTCTCCGGCTTTGGCCGTAAACGAGACGTCGTGAACGCCCTGCTTGGTGTTGGCAAAACCGAAATTGATGTTGCGGAACTCCACGGTGCCGGAGACATTCGACAATTCGCGGGCGTCGCCCGGTTCTTCCCGTTCCTTGACGGAATCTTCCAGCACGAAGAAATCTTCAAGCTTGGCGCGGGCTTCGAAAATCTGCGTCACGAACTGGCGCATCTGGTCCAGCCTGCCAATCAGGAGATTGGCAAAACCGATGAAGGCGATAACGTCGCCGACGCGCAATTCGCCGTTCTTCACCAGCACGGTACCGATGACGAGAATGATCATCATCGAAACGGTGGAGGCCGTGCGATTGAGCGCGCTGGCGAAAGCCCACCAGTCGAGAACAGGGTATTGGGCGCTCAGCAGTTTTTCGGTGAAGGATTTCAGCGCTTTCGTTTCAGCTTCGATGCGGTTGTAGCTGTGCAGCACCGACACGTTGCTGATGGAATCGCTGACATGGGCAAAAACGCTGTGATAATGCTCTTCGACCGAAGCCTGGCCATCCTTGGTGCGGCCCATCACCCATTTGCCGATGAACCAGTAGACGATGCCGAGGCCAATCAGCACGAAGCTGAGGCGCAGGTCCATTGCCATGGCTGTCGGGATGAGCAGCACCAGCGCCACGAAGGTGGCCAGATGGGTGCGCATGAATTCCAGCCAGAGGCCAAAGAGCGTCTCGCTGGCGCGCAGCAGGGTATGCAGGGCGTTGGACGTGCCGCGCAGATGGTGCCAGGAAAGCGGCATCGAAATGATGCGACCGAAGGCTTCCGTCAGCAATGTCGCACGCCGGCCATGCGCCAGCCGGTCGGCCTCGCGGGCGACCGCGACGTAAGCGACGGTGTTGAAGACGCCGAAGCCCGCCCACAAAATGAGGATAGGCGTAACATTGGTGCCGGAGGAAATGGCGTCGATGATCCGGCCGAACAGCACCGGTTCGGCGATGGTGATCGCTGCAAGAATGACGTTGGCGATGACGACCACCGTCACCCGCCATTTATGAACGGTCAGATAGCGCAGAGCGCGTGTGTAAACCTGAAACAAGGTCAAATTTTCAATCCAGTCCGAGCGTCTTTTTCGAGCGGTTAATTGTTCGGCCTCAACGCCATGCTACTTTAGCAAGGTTGCATGAGACGGCGAAATTTGTGTAATTATCGCTCTTTCTGTCTGAATGGCGGCTTAACAAATTGACCGCGCGTGCGAACCGAAAAAAAACCGAACCCGATGTTTCTGGGACGCTGTCACAAGATTTCGCATCTTCGTTTCAGGGATTGCTAACGACGATATGTTCAATCTGAACCGACCGGCGCCCGAGTAACATGACGTCATCGCGGGACCATGTCCTTCGTGCCATCCCTTTTAAGTCAAGCTCCGGACCCTGTGTCTTTATGCACGATATTCTTCATTTCATCTCTGCGTGTTACCAGGCGGGAAACGCCGATCGCGTTCGCACCGAATTTGCCACGCTCATTCGCGAATATGGTTTCGAATATTTCCTCATCAGCAGGCGGATGACGGGTGAGATCGCCTCCACCGGTCAGGTTCTCGCACAACATCTGCCTGACGGCTGGCTCGAGGTCTATAGGGCCAAAAAATACAATCTCGTCGATCCCGTCCGCAAGGTGATCGGCATGGTGCACAAGCCATTTCAATGGAAAGAAGCGCTGGAAGGATTGCCGCGTGCGATGCACCGAAAAAGGGCGAGCGTCTTTTTTCACGATGCCGGCCGTTATGGTCTGCAGGGTGGTTACGCCTTTCCGGTGCACGGCCGCGCGGGGTTTATCGGCGCGGTCTTCATTGGCGGCCAGGACCGGCAATTGCCGTCACTGCAGGTCGAACTGCTTGATGCGGCGACACGTGCAGTGTTCTGGCGCCTGCTTGATCTTTCCGGTCAGGCCCATGGTCTCAGTAATGCCCCTGACGTTTCCGCTCTGGAGTTGACGAGGCGTGAAATGGAAGTGCTGACGCTGATGGCGGA
>CAACWB010000077.1_pt1 | contig 16632 bp, 19 predicted proteins | sample 2275501 | NCBI WGS metagenome assembly CAACWB01 (sample SAMEA5312444, study PRJEB27640) | indoor metagenome | biome: indoor environment; feature: controlled; material: polymer antistatic dissipative epoxy resin | place: Italy | collected 2014-05-27 | reverse complement strand
CGGTAGCTCGTCAGGCTCATAACCTGAAGGCCGCAGGTTCAAATCCTGCCCCCGCAACCAAAATCTTCAAGACTTATCAAACGAATAAGCCCTCCTCATCGGAGGGCTTTTGCGTTCTAAGCCCTCAAATGCCTATGCATCATCTGAGTCGTAATCTGTCTCTCTTTCTGTGGCCGATTCAGCCTTTCGAGATTGCGATAAATCCGGATTTGGCCATGATGCGCAAATCATCCAACGAAGAAGAAAGCCGCCGTGACCGCCGACCCGTTGCAGATACTCAAGACCGTTTACGGCTATGACACGTTCCGCGGACGCCAGGGCGATATCATCCAGCATGTCATGGCGGGAAACAATGCCTTCGTCCTCATGCCGACGGGCCTTCCTTCAGGTCCGATCTTTGCCAGTGGCACCGCGGGGCAGCTCTAGGATATGCCGGATCGAACTCTTTGCCTGACCGCCGTGTTTCTGATGATCGGCTGCTTCGCGTTGATTGCTTCTAAAGCGGTTGCTGCGCCAAAGCGGGACGATCAAGTCCGTACCGATGTCGGTGGATTCAAGCTCAATAGCGTCCTGGTTGAGACTGGTCGGAAGCCAGACTTGCCACCAATCGTCTTTATTCATGGCGCCAGCGCCAGCCTTTACGATCCGATGTTCTCGTTTCGGACAAAGCTACAGGAACGGGCCAAGCTGTTGTTCGTCGATCGCCCGGGTCACGGCAATTCCGACGTCGGTGGTGAGCAGAACATTTTGCCCGACGGTCAAGCCGACTCCATTGCCGCCCTCATGCAGAAGCGAGGCATCAACCGCGCTATTATTGTCGGTCACTCCTTCGGGGGAGCAATTGCCGCGTCCTTCGCCGTTCGCCATCCGGATATGGTCTTAGGCCTCGTCTTCCTGTCTCCGGCGGTCTACCCATGGAATAGCGGGATCGCCTGGTACTACGAGGCCGCCAGCGCCCCGATCACAGGCACTCTCTTCAGCACTCTTATCGTGCCACCTATCGGGCTTATGACGATCAACAATGCCACGAAAGGCGTCTTTGCTCCGAACCCGGTTCCCGCCGACTACATCGACAAGACACGTGCCCTGCAAGCGCTGCGGCCGCTCGCATTTCGGCACAATGCGAGAGAGGTTGCGGCTTTGAGCGACTGGGCCAGAGCGGCTTCGGTGAATTACCACAAAATCAAAGCGCCTACGGTCATCATCACTGGTGATACTGATAGTATCGTCTCCCCTGAGGTCCACTCCCGTCATCTCGCCCGCGATATTCTCGGTGCCCGTCTGATCGTCGTGCACAATCTCGGGCATAAGTCGGATTTCGTCGCCGGCGATCTGGTAATCGCGGCGATCGAGACGGTCGCAGGCCGCAAGTCGAACCTCAACGCCGTGAAAAGGGATGTCGAGCGGAGGATAGCACGTGACGGCAAGGATTGATGTCTGGCAGCGGCGGTGCCAGTGGGGACTATCCAGCCTCTATGGTCTCGCGGGCATTCTGCATATCGTCCTGCCCAAACCCTTCCTCGGTATCACGCCTGCCTGGGTTCCTGAGCCCGAGGCGGTTATTTTCCTGACCGGTCTGTGTGAGATCGCCGGCGCCGTCGGACTTCTGGTGCCACGGCTGCGGAAAGCCGCCGGCATTGGCCTGGCGTTCTATGCAATCTGCGTATTCCCGGCCAATATCAAGCATGCCATCGACAGCCTTGGTGCAGTGACTGTTTCGCCATGGCAATGGTCCTACCATCTCATCCGATTGCCTTTGCAGCCTTGCCTGGTGTGGTTGGCGCTCTTCGCGGGAAATATCGTCGTTTGGCCATTCAGGCGTGGCGAAAAATAGCTTTGATATCGTCTGACGAAATTCGAAAAGTTTCATCGTCGGCGGATGCATCCTGAAGGCTGGGGAAAGCATGGGCAAGATCACGCTCACCGACGAGATGGGTGGTGTTGCGCACATGACGATCGCCGACGTCAAACAATCCAACGGCGTCATCCATGTCATCGACAAGGTTCTTTGCCCAAGATGTAGTCCGGGGCCATTCCGTCATCAGAAAGGCCGGCGACACTTGAGGTCGCCGGCCTTTTCAGTTTTCGTCGTTGAACGTCAGCCGAATTACATGTTCGGCAGAACGGCGATGTCGCGCACTTCGTTGTCGAGCCCCGTGATCGGGCCGACTTCGCTTGCCGCGCCAGTTTCGAGGTTGACCGTGTAGAGCGTCTTGGATGCGGCGAGATACGCCACGTTCTTGCCGTCCGCCATGCCCTGAATATCAAAGGCATAGGCCGCGGGCTTGTCTTTGAGGCCGAGTTTGCCGATTGCTTTCAGCGTGCCGTCATTCGGCTTGGTCTGCTGGATCAGCGCGCCGATCGTGGCATCGATATTATACATGGCAGTCTTTTCAGGCTTGCCGACGGAGTTTGTATAGGCAGCAGCGACGATGTTCGGGGTCTCGCCCTTGTGCATGTCACCCTCCTCGAAGGCAAGCACACCGTCAACCGTCACCGCGCCCGTATCCGGATGGACGCGATGGTGGGTCGTTCCGGTCATGAAGCGCAGGCGATCGGCCATAGGGTTGAAGTCGACCACGACAGGGGCTTGCGTCATGGTCAGCATTTTGTCCATCTTGGCGACGTCGGTGGCGGCGCCTGTTTCGAGATTGATCGAGACGATGCGATGATCCGGGGTGACGCCGATCACCGTCTTGTTGCCGGGGCGGAAGTCGATGCCTGCAAGCTTGTCGACGCCAGTCACGTCCATCTTTTTCGTCACCGCCGGTTTCTCCGTATCGAAGATGACGAGTGTCTTGTCGCCGGTCAGGCCGAGGACGGGGGCCGCGAATGCGGCCGATGCCACTGTGATGGAAGCAGCGGAGGCAATCAGTGCGAAACGAATGATCTTCATGTCTTTCTCCCGTGTTGAACCGTTCGGAAGTCGTGTAGCGCTCGGCTCTCGACGCTTCCTGAACTGAAGACACGCCAGCCATGCCGTTTGGATGCAGCCTGCGAAAAAATAATTTCGGCTTGCATCCATTCGTTGATTCGGCGGGTATAGTTTTCAAAGCCGACAGTCTTCTTCGTCGGTGTTGGGAGAAGATAGATGCTGATGGGCTCTAGGCCGGACGATCTCGATACGGCACTTGCTGCCTGTGCCAAGGGTGATCGCAATGCGCTTCGCTTGATCTTTGATCGGGAGGCGGGACGCCTGATAGCGGTCGCCGAGCGCATTGTCCGGCGTCGCGAGCTTGCCGAAGAGGTGGTGCAGGACGCCTTCATCCGGATATGGACCCATGCGCATCAGTACAAGGCCGATCGCGGCTCCGCCCGAGGCTGGATTTATGCCATTGTCCGCAACCGGGCACTTAATCTCCTGCGGGATGGAAAGCGCGAGCACACAGTCGAGGAAGTGGAGGCCCTGCGCGAAAGCGAGCAGGCGGATGAGGTCATGGCGGCATGGCACAGGCTGGACCGCAGTTCGCGGCTCTACGATTGCCTTGGCGGACTCGACGAGAGTAAGCGGAGCGGCATTCTTATGGCCTATATCGGCGGCTACTCGCATGGCGAGATCGCCGGGAGGCTGCGCATTCCGCTCGGTACGACGAAATCCTGGATCAGGCGTGGCCTTGCAGCTCTCCGGGAGTGCATGGCATGACCTACGATCGTAAGGATATCCCTGCTATTGCCGATGAATATGTCCTGGGCCTGATAGAGGCCGGGGATGTTGACGAGGTTGAGGCTGCCATGGAACGCGATGCTGAACTGCGCGCCGCAATTGCTGCCAGCCGCGAGCGCTTCCTGCCACTCGACATGAGCGTGGCACCCGCTATCGTCACCGAGCAGCTTTGGCAGCGCATCGAAGCGGCCTTGCCGGTCCAGGATCAACCCGGTGTTATGCCTCTGATCTCAAATGCCAATGACAACCGTAGAAGCGGTTGGCGAATGGTCGCGATCTCGGCCGTCGCCGCCACCTTTTTGCTCGCGATAGGGCTTGCCTACAGCCTGACCCGGACGGTGGAACCGCTTGTCGTCGCGGTTCTAATCAATGATGCTGGGGAGGTGCAGGCGGTCGTCGAAGATTTCGGCAACGCGCAGGCGACGATCCGTATGCTGGCCGATTTCAACATCCCCGGGGACAAGACGATCCAGGTTTGGACCCTGCCGTACAAAGACACAGGGCCCGTATCGCTTGGCCTGATCGACGGTGCGCGCTCGGCGCATCTGGCTGTTCCGGAATTGCCAACACCAAGGGGGGACCAGCTCTACGAGATCACCCTGGAAGACGCTGGCGGATCTCCAACCGGGCGTCCGACCGGACCGATCCTCGCTAAGGGCCTCGCGAAGTTGCTGCGATAACAATCGCGCCAGATATCTCCGTTTCGGTGCTTGTATGGTAGCTCAATATTTTGATGATGTGAGTTATAGAAAGGCTGGCTATAACTCATGTGACGTGTGCACTGGCCTGCTTACCAGGCAACCTCGTAGATACTGGCGGCATCCGATAGCGACATGGTACGCGGGTTATTGACCAGCAGGCGGGTCTGCTCCATCGCACTTTCCGCGAGCAGAGGAATTCCCTCCTTTGGAATTCCGACATGCCTCAGCCTTACGGGAAGATTAAGGCGCACTGGCAGCATCGTTAGTCCGTCGATGAAACCGGAGAGCCGTCCGTTCTGATCGGCAGGCTCAAGGTGAGGAAAGAGACACGGTGCCAGTTCCGCGTAGGCATCACCACACACCGTCGCGTTGAAGCGCAAGACGTGCGGCAGTACCAGACTGTTGGAAAGACCGTGGGGAACGCCGTAGCGGCCTCCGATCGGATAGGCGAGAGCATGAACGGCAGCGACAGGCGAATTGGCAAAGGCCTGCCCCGCCAACATTGCACCCAGCAGCATCGACTGTCTGGCGGCAAGGTCGGTTCCATCCTCGACGGCGATCGCGATATTCGCTCCGAGAAGCCGCAGGGCTTCTTTGGCAAGGGCACGGGAAACGGGATTGTTGTTTGCACTGGCGGACGTGAAGGCCTCGATGGCGTGGACCATTGCGTCAATTCCCGTCGCCGCGGTCACGGCGGGAGGAAGTCCGATGGTCAGGTTCGCGTCGAGAAGCGCCACGTCTGGCAGAAGTACGGGTGATACTACGCCCTTTTTCTGGTGTTCGCCCGTGGTGATGATCGAAATCGGCGTGACTTCCGATCCGGTACCGGCCGTTGTCGGCACGAGCACCAGCGGCAGACGCTCCCCCGTCACCTTGCCAACGCCGTAGATAGTGTCGAGCGCTTCGCCGCTTTTGGCAATGAGCGCCACAAGCTTTGCGACATCGAGCGACGAGCCGCCGCCGATGCCCAGCACACCGGTTGCGCCAAACGTCACCGCCTGTGCCGCAGCCGCATGGATGATGGCTTCCGGTGGATCAGCGACAACACCGGTGAAGATTGATGTTTCGGCGCCGGCTTCTGTAAGACTGGCAAGCGCCGGCTGAACGAGCCCCGCCTTGACGACCCCATCGTCCGAAATCACCAGAACGCGCGGACCGAGCATGCTCCTCAGCTCCGAAAGCTTTGCGATACAGCCCGGTCCCGCAATGATCTGCGGGACGGTTGCGAATGTGAATGTGGACATCCTGCCGACCTTTTACTGATGCCATTTGACGAGAGGCTGATAATGATGCGGCTGACGCATGACAACAAGGTCTTTTCGCCGGACGATGTTCGTTGGATAGGGTGTATCGAGATTGGTGGTGTCGACGGTCGCACCGGCAATCCCTTCCGCGTCCGGTATCACCGATTCCTGACGCGGAAAGGCAAAGGAGTCCGGCCCGAACACGGCACTCTTGCCCAGATATCTCCGTGGCTCATCAAGTACATTGGCGAAGGCGAAATAGACGTTGTTCTCGCCGCAGCGGGGTCTTTTCTCGGGTCTTCTGGATGTGGCGGGTCTGCTGGGCCCGGCATTGGTGCATTCGGCGATAACACTGCCGTCGCACGACGGCTCAGAACCGGCATAGTGCGCCTCAACAGCTCCGCCTGGGATGGGGGCCGCCCCCTTCGGCGGCTACAAGTAGTCGGGCAACGGTCGGGAATATGGCAAGTTCGGTCTGCAGGAGTTCACCGAAATAAAGGGCATCGTCGGCTTCGGAGACTGACCGTTACGACCCATCTCGCATCGTGACGCGTTCATCGGGACTCGCCTCGAAATCGGGAAGCTTCGGATCTTCATCCCCATCGCGCCGTGCCGACGGCGATAACAGGGCCGGTTGCCTGACCAGTCGGCGAGCCGCCGAAAGGTTCGACGCTGATCGCGAAGATGGTGCCTTCGGTGATGCTGTTGCGCATGTCTGCGGGGATTATAAGATCGCCATTCGTGCCGGGCTGGAAGACGCCGAGCGAGCGGGTCTTGCCGCCGTCCAGCACCAGCCACAGTTCCAGCGATTTTTCGTCGGTCTTACCGGTTGCAACAGGCACAATGCGCATCCGTCCGGATTCCGCATCGTAGGAGGCGAGGAGATTAACCTGGCTGTCGGTCGTTGCAAGTTCGGCTACCAGCGGGGTGGCGCCCTGCCACTTTTCGGGGAAGGCGGCGTAAACGATGGCGGCCACGGCGGTTGCGCTGGTAACAACCGAGATCCAGCGCCAGAAGGACGCGGAATTCCAGAGGCTGCCATTGGTACTGGCGGTCCTGCTGCCGAACAGGCGTTCTTCGATACGCGCAAGAACAGCAGCGCTCGGTGCCTGCTCCTGGTAATCGGCATTGAAGTCGGAAAAATCCGCCTCCCAACGCTGCACCAGCTGTGCGAAGGCCTCGTCGTCCTGCAGGCGTCGTTCCAGTTCACGGCGCTTTTCGAGCGGCAGGACGCCCAGGACATATTCACCGGCGAGGATGTCGTCTCGCGAATGCTTGCCACCGCTCTGTTCGCCCGTCGTCATCGCTGCATGCACTCTCTGAGCTTGAGAAGACTGCGTCGCAGCCAGGTTCTGATCGTGTTAAGCGGCACGCGCAATTCTTCGGCGAGTTCGAGATAGCTTAAGCCCTCGACATAGGCCCGGCGCACCGCCTGTGCGTGTACGGTCTCAAGCTCGCGCATGCAGTCTTCGATCCTGCGGCCTTCATCGGCGAGAACGATCTGCTGCTCAGGATCGCGGGCGCTCTCGTCGGCAAGATCGTAGGCTTCCTCAATGTCGTCGGTTATGGGCTTGCGTGCGCGGATCGTGTCTATTGCATGGTTGCGGGCAATGGCGGCAAGCCATGTGGCGGGTTTGCCGGCGCTGGCGGCAAATGTTCGAGCCCGCTGCCATACCTTGATATAGATTTCCTGCAGCGCCTCCTCGGCTTCCGTTCTGTCACGCAGGATTTTCAGGCAGATCGCGAAAAGCTTCGGACTGGTTGCCTGATAAAGCGAGACGAATGCTGAACGATCACCCATGCCGACGCGGTTGATAAGGCCTGCGATCTCTGTGCCCTGCATTCGAACCTTCCTTGCTGCGCCTCCTTTATAGGGTCGTCTTTCGCAGGAAGACAAGAGATGCATGCTCATGCTGCGAACCTGGCAACGACTGGGCCGCAGGGTTATCGGACTTAAGCGGCCGGTAAGAGGGGATGTCGTCATCATAGGCCCGTCGGATTTTCCAGCGGGCCGATAAGCCGCACCGTGATGAGATAGCCGATTGTAGCCGCTGCCGCAGAGACGAAGGTTCCCCATAGGAGATCGGCGACGGTCAGGGTCGTGGACCAGCTTTTCAACGTCGCCTGATTGGTCAGGTCGTAAGTGGCATAGGCCATGAAGCCGACCACTGCGCCATAAAGCAGCGCGGTCGTCCATTCCCCCGTCTGAAAGGCCGGGCGAACCGCAAGAAAGGTCAGGCCGGCGGCATAGATGAGGTAAAAGATGACCGCCGGAGCAAGCCGGAAGTTTTCTGCCAGAAGATCGCCGATGGCCGGGCGGTAAAGACGCGACGCCATCGTGCTCAACCAGATGAAATCAATCACCAGAAAGGCGACGAGGGTAAAAAGGTAGGCTGCGAAATAGGTTTTCATTGGTGTTTTCCTTTGCAGGGCATCGATAAGGAAGCGACGATGGGGGGTCGAAGCAACGTGAAGATGTGGCTAGTCGATCCTTGTCCAGTTTATGCCCTTGCACAGCAGGCCGGCGACGATACAGCCTTTCGTGGTCATGCCGTTGCCGTTTATTGTCACTGTTATCCTGTAGGATTTATCCCGCTGGGGGTCGAAAGCGGTGCCGGAATAACTGCCTGCCTCTGTCTGCTTTATGTCCATGATCAGCCGGTCCCCGGCCTTTTCCTTCGGGGTGCCCGGCTTGATCCAGGTGTTTGTGGCACAGATATTTTCACCGCAGGGCGCGATCAGTACTTTCGCCTGGCCGTCTCCGCGCGCCCAGTTGCCGTCGATATCGGCCGCCGTCGCGCTGGACGCGACCAGCAGTGGCCATAGGACGGAAGCAACCGTCAACCCGTTGATCATCATTGTCTCTCTCCGCAGTTTGGTCCCGCCTTATCTGTGTTCGATCGTGTAGAAGCCGACGTTTATGCTCCCCTCGGCAAAGCCTGCCTCGCAATAGCAAAGGTAATAATCCCAAAGCCGCCGAAAGCGGTCATCGAAGCCGAGCAGGGAAATCGTCTGCCACCGCGCATGAAAACGCTGGCGCCATTCGGCGAGCGTGAGCGCGTAGGACTGGCCGAAAAGTTCCTTGTCGGTGAGCTTCAGGCCGGTTTTGCCGACCGCCTTTTCGAGCGCGGCATCTGAGGGCAGAAAGCCGCCGGGAAAGACGTATTTCTGGATGAAATCCGCCTTACGCCGATATGTATCGAAGCGGCTTTCTTCAATCGAAATGATCTGCAGCACCACGCTGCCGCCCGGTTTCAGGCATCTTTTCAGCGTTTCGAAATAGCTCGGCCAATAGGCCTCGCCGACTGCTTCGAACATTTCGACGGAGACAATCCTGTCGAATTGGCCGTTCAGGTCGCGGTAATCCTGCAGCCTCAGATCGATGCGGTCTGTACTGTCCGCTTTTTCCGCTGCATTTTTTGCCCATTTTAACTGGGAGGGGGAGAGAGTGATGCCGGTGACGTTGGCTTTGGCCTGCGTGGCAAGGTGAATGGCGAGTGCGCCCCAGCCGCAGCCGATCTCCAATATGTTTTCGCCGCCGCTCAATCGCAGTTTATCGACGATACGGTCCAGTTTTTTCAGTTGGGCGGCCTCGAGCGTAGACGCCGTGTCATCGAAAATCGCCGACGAATACAGCATCGAGGGATCAAGCCACTGCCGGTAAAACTCGTTGCCGAGATCATAATGCGCTTCGATATTGCGACGGCTGCCGCGTCTGGTATTGGCATTCAACCCGTGCGCAGTGCGGTTGAGAAGGCGCATCGGCAGGCTGCCACGCATTGACCTTGCGAACGCCTCGCGATTTTGGGCCGCAAAGCGGATCAGCGCCGTCAGATCTGGTGTGGTCCAGTCGCCTTCGATGAAACCCTCGGCAAAGCCGATGTCGCCGTTCAGCAGCATCCGCCGGATCGCGCGCCAGCTATGCAGGACAAGGATTGCCTCGCTGCCATTCGTTGCGCCGGATTTTTCAATGAAGCCGCCGCCGGGAAGAGTGATGTGTAATCTTCCCCTGTCGATATTGCTCAACAGCCGGTTGATGAGCCACATGCCTGGGCTGATGCGGTCGTTCAGGCGCGTATTCTTCGCCGATAATTCCGTGAGATTGTCAAACGGGGTCATGAATTTTGGCCTCGATTTGCGACGATGAAGGATGACGGAAGGAGACTGGACTGGCAGGCGGCAGCGGCCGTTTTCTGAGCTGCACGCCTTTCAGCCAAATTTTCAGGGCCTCCCAATGAATGCCCAGAACGACCTTGAGCGTCAGGAGGGGAATGGCGAAGAAAGCTTTCAGAAGCGCACCGTCCGTCAATTCGACACGCCGGGCCAGATGCCGGGCGGTCAAGACCAGGCCGTCATTGTCGAAAGTATCGATAACGATTTTCAGCCTGTCGCCGGGCGGGGCGACGCGGAAAACATAGTGGAGATCCATGTCCATGAATGGAGAGACATAAAAGGCCTTGTCGCATCGCTGGACGATCTCGGTCGATTTTCCGGCTTCCACCGGGATCAGGTATGAGTGTCTCTCGCCAAACGTGTTGTCCACCTCCCAGAGGATAGCTTTGAGCGACAAGTCGCGCCCGTAGCAGAAGAAGACACTGAGTGGGTTGAAGGCCCAGCCGAGCACGCGCGGCATGGTGAGCAGACGTATCGGCCCTCCGTCCACTGCCATGCCTGCCGCGGTCATGGCTGCCTCGATCTGCTGGCGCAGCCCGATGGCGCTGCGGTTGCCGCGGTCCCTGGTGTGAAACGAGAACAGGTTGAACCGGTCTACGGAGAAAAATCGCAATTTCCGGTCGAGCACGTTCAACTCGTCAAGGTCGAGGAGCAGCGAATAAATCCGGTAGGCGAGCTTATGGGTTTTCGGCTTGGAGCGTGCATGCGTTACATGGCCGGGAAAAAGTGCCGAGGTGAGGGGAGACGTCATGCCATCGCCTCCATGATTTCCGTGTCTGTCGCAATCGTCGCCAAATCGAGGCGGATAATCCGGCCGTTGTCGTCAGCAACCTTCCACGGACGGGATACGCCGCCAAGATCTTCGGCGACGGCAAGGCCGGCCTGAAGACCATCTTCATGAAAACCGGATCCGAAATAAGCGCCGCAGAACCAGGTGTTTCGCAGACCCTGCAAGGCCCATAGCTCCTGACGCATCTGTTCGGTGCCAGCGTCAAAAACCGGATGGTGATAGGTTTCCTCCGCGATGATTTTTCCTTGATCCGGTTCCCGCGCCGGGTTCAGCGTTACGAAAATGTCCGGGATTTCGCCCAGCGGCTGAAGCCTGTTCATCCAGTAGGTAATGCTCGGCAGGCTTGTTTTAATGCGCGTGTCGGCCACATAGTTCCAGCTTGACCAGGCAGCGCGGCGGCGCGGCATGAAACGGCTGTCGGTGTGAAGCACGGCGCGGTTTTGGGTGTAGGAAAAAGCGCCAAGAATGCGCCGTTCGGCGCGTGTTGCATCCGCGAGCATGTCGAGCGCCTGATCCGCATGGGTTGCTATTACCACGTCATCGAAGCGCATGGCTTTGCCGTCCGCAGTGGTGATTTCGACGCCGCCCGGCAGGCGGTGGATGCGCTTCACCGGCGTCGAGAGGAGAATTCGGTCCGCAAACGGTGCCGTGATGCGTTTCACATATTCGCGCGAGCCACCGACGACTGTGCGCCAGACCGGCCGATTGCGCAGCAACAGCAGGCCGTGATTGCGGCAGAATTTGATGAAATGCGCCGCCGGATAACGGCCGACCTCCATGGCCGGCGTGGACCAGATGGCCGCAGCCATGGGGTAAAGATGATCGTCGCGGAACGCTGAACCATACCTGTTGCGGGAGAGATATTCGTCGAGAGACAGATCGCCCATCAAATGCAGGTCGCGTGGGGCGTTGCGGTAAAAGCGCAAAAGGTCCGCAAGCATCGCCCAGAAACGTGGCCTCAGGATGTTGGACTTCTGGGCCAGCAGGCCAGGGCCGGTTCCGCCGGAATATTCGAAGCCGCCATCATCCAGAGAAACGGCGAAAGACATGTTCGAAGCCGCGGTCGCCACGCCCAGTTGCTGGAAAAGCGCGGTGAGATTGGGATAGGTCTGCTCGTTATAGACAATGAATCCGGTATCGACATGGACTTGTCCATGGTCCGTGCTGAACGTCACCGTATTGGTGTGGCCGCCGATGCGGTCAGCCGCTTCGAAAACAGTTACATCGTGCCGTTGCGACAAAAGCCAGGCCGCCGACAAACCGGAAATTCCCGTTCCGACGACGGCGATGCGGCGGCTTTGTTGTTTTTTCGCTTCCGTGTCGACCATTTTTCCTCGCTATAGCACTGCCAATCCAGTCTTGGGGACTGCGACATGTACGAGGAGGCCGCCCGATCAGTTTCACCGGCGCATCGATTTTTTGAAATTTTGTCCGGCGCCTGAAACTACTTTGCCGGTCCGCTCGTATTTGCCATCACGAAACCCGACCTCAAACCATTCAAAATGGCGAGCGAATTAGTGATGTTTTCTGTAGTCCTGACGCTTGCCATTCTCATGTCGCTTCTGATGGCGGGCGCTTGGGCGTTGCAGAGAGCAACCGGTTCAAGCGGCTGGATCGACACGGTCTGGGCTGGGAGTGTCGGGCTTGGCGGAATTTTCGCTGTTGTTTTCGCCGGCGGAGACGGCTGGCGGCGCGGTGCTACACTTTTCCTGGTCGTTGTCTGGTCCCTGCGGCTTGCCGGCCATATCGGCATGCGCACGAAAAGAGGCGGGGAAGACCCCCGCTATGCAAAGCTTATGGAGCAATGGGGGAGCGCTGCCGCCCTGCGGCTGTTCATCTTCCTGCAGATACAGGCAATCGCTGCTTTCGTGCTTGTTCTTGCGGTCTATCTTGCGGCAAGCAACACCCATGTGTTTCCGCGTGTGGTTGACGTTATCGCCATGGTGGTTGCCCTTGGCGCGCTGGCAGGTGAAGCGCTCTCCGACGCCCAGCTCTGGAAATTCAGCAAGACCGCAGCGGCAAAAAACAGTGTCTGCGAAACCGGGCTGTGGCGTTATTCCCGCCATCCCAACTATTTTTTCGAATGGCTTTTCTGGTGCGGTTTTCCGCTGCTGGCCATTCAGGGGCAGGCCATGTCATGGGTATCGCTCGTCGCACCGGCGATGATGTACTGGCTGCTTGTCCATGTCTCAGGCATTCCGCCGCTTGAAGACCATATGCTGCAATCGCGCGGGGAAAAATTCCGCGCCCTTCAACAACGCGTCAACGCCTTTTTTCCGGGGCCACGCAAGAACGAGGACAAGCCATGAACATGCTCGCACTCGCGATCAACGCCGCCGAGCGCGCGCCGCTCAGCGACAGCGTGACGCTCGCCGGAATAGATATGCTCTGCGCACGGACGAAGCGGCGGCTTGCCGCCATTACAGCGGATGCGGAAGAGGCTTTCGCGGCGGATATGATGAAGTTTCCCGTCGCCAGCCATACCGACGATGCAAACAAACAGCATTATGAAGTGCCAGCGGCATTTTTTGCGCTCGTTCTGGGAGAGCAGCGCAAATATTCCTGCTGTTATTATGACGATGCCACGACGACGCTGGATGAAGCTGAAAATATTGCTTTGGCCAAGACCTCGGCCCATGCCGGCCTTGAGGACGGCATGGATATTCTGGAACTCGGCTGCGGATGGGGTTCGTTATCCCTCCATATGGCCGGCCGTTTCCCAAATGCGCGCATCACGTCAGTCTCGAACTCCGTGTCGCAGCGCGAATATATAATCGCTCGTGCCCGAGAACGGGGTTTTTCAAACCTTTCTGTAGTGACGGCCGATATGAATGATTTCACGACGGGCGATCGATTCGACCGTGTCGTATCGGTGGAAATGTTCGAGCATATGTCGAATTGGCGCGTGTTGTTCGAGCGTGTTCACTCGTGGCTGAAGCCGGACGGCAGGTTTTTCATGCATGTGTTTAACCACCGCGACCGATCCTATCGTTTCGACCACAACAATCCTGCCGACTGGATCGCCCGCCACTTCTTCACCGGCGGCATCATGCCGGCCTTCGACCTTCCCCATCGCTTCAGTCAGCTTTTCGCCGTCGAGCGGGAGTGGCGCTGGTCAGGGTCGCACTATCGCCGGACAGCGCTCGATTGGCTCGAAAATTTCGACAAAAAAATTGACCGTATCCGACCCATTCTGCAGCAAACCTATGGTGCCGACGCCCGGCTGTGGGAAAGGCGTTGGCGATTGTTCTTCCTGGCGACCGCGGGGCTTTTCGGGCATGAGGGCGGTGACGTGTGGGGTGTGGGGCACTACTTTTTTAAGAGGGTTTAGTGTTGGCGCCACACAATCGGCGTAGGCACCTTCTAAAAACCGCGCTCGAAACGTTTGCCAAAACGAACGTTTGCATCCCCGCAATAATGAATAGGCTGGCCGCATCTTTCGTCAGCCGCGCCTGCGACGCGAAGCCTATGGTGATATACTGGCCTATATTAAGGAGCGTCAGGACCAGAAGGCCAAGCCGACGATAAAGAGCAACAGCGACAAGAATGGCTACGTCAAGCATGCCCTACGCCGGGCCGGCTGAAGGACATCATGAGCGATCCAACGGTGATTGCAGAACGAAAGAAGGCGCTGTTGTCACTCGATACTGCCGAATAGCGCATCGATAAATTGTCTCAAAGCGGAAACCGAAGGGGTGTATCTACCACCCGCCCCGATCTGACAAGTCTCCGTGCATTCAGGGCCCCGCAACCAAAGTCCCTCAAATACCACAAAAAAACCCCGCCGCGGACCATTTTACGTTGGTGTCCCTCAATCCTCCGGACTTGGACCATTAGATTCACCGCATCTCGCCTTGCGTGGGGTGTCACCATTTTTGGATCAGCTCAGACGTGGCTTCCGCCACTTGGCGAGTAGATTTTTCATTCTCACGTTTCAGATAAATCAGGATCGCATGGGTCGACGCTCATCACTGATCGTGCCGGCTTAAGCTTTCGGGTGCGAGCCAAAGCATCCGCGAGATCATTTCCCGCTATACCGGAGTGTCCCTTGCACCACTCTATCTCCACGTTCGGATTACGAAGGAGCAAGCTATCCAAACTCCGCCACAGGGCTTCATCCGGTATCTGCCGTTTTCGAACTCGCGAATTGGGGTTGATACGTTTCCAACCATTGGTCCGCCAGATTTTGCGATGGCGGTGGCAACCTTCGACAACATGAACGGAGTCCGTCCAAAGGACGGTTGTCCGGCCAGGAGCGTGAGCATCCAGCCATAAAAGTGCTTTCGTGACTGCCATGACTTCAAAGGAATTATTTGTAAGTCCGATTTCCATCCCACGCGCAGCATGGAGTTGCTGCCCCGTCTCGAAGACGACAAATGCCCAGCTTCCCGATATTCCAACGGGATCGTACGAACCATCCGTGTAGATTGTGAGTGGAGCAGTCATCGAGCTCGTTTTCCCGTGTCAAAACCGCCTGGAAAAATAACAGTGCCTTCGAGTCATTTCTGTAGATGGCGTTTACCACGTCCTCGTCGAATCAAAATCTCCTGTTCTTTGTATCGGGACAGAAAATTCTGGCTTTCGCAGAGTAGGTCGTACCAGATCGGGAGGTCTCGAGCGCGGTAACCTTCACTCTACAGTTCCTAGCCTAACTCTTGCACCTATGAATGGCGGAAAAAGGCAATTCCAGCCTTAATGAGAGACATAGCCTCCGCGCTTCACGTCGCGAAGCGCGACGAACACGGCCGCTGCCAGCACAGCAATCATCGCACCCGTAATAATCAGAACCGATCCATGCGCCTGAGTGAAGGCGCTGCGCGCCGCGGTCCGTATCGCCTCAGCCTCATCTCCACCCAACCGCGCGGCTGCCGTCATCGCTTCACCTATGGATCCACCTGCGTCGGCTGCTGGAGAAAACGAGCGTGAAACTGCGGAGAAATAGATTGAGTTCACGAGCACTCCGAAGAAGGTGATCCCAATGCCGGCGCCAAGTTCGTAGCCGGTGCTTTCCAGAGCACCCGCGGCACCTGCCTTATCCGCTGGCGCGCTTCCCATGATGGCGATGGACGATGCCAAAAGACCAATGCCGAGGCAAAGGCCAAGCATCGCCAGAAGCGCCGCCGTCATCTGCGGCGAAGTGATGAGATCGATGGATGCGAGACCGAACAGCGCCGAGGCGGCTCCCATCATCGAGAGGGTTGCGATCGGCCGAAGGCCGAATCTATTCGCAAGGTTGCCACCGAGTGGACCACCCACGGCCGCCGCAATGACGAGTGGCAGCATGAACAGACCGGCATCGAGCGGCGACATGCCGAGCACGTACTGGAGTTCCTGCGCAAGCACCAACTCAAACCCCGCCAATGCGCCGGAGGCGACGAACGCCATCAGCATCCCGGCAGCAATCGCTGGTTTGAGGAAGAGCGACAGGTCGAGCATAGGATTGCGGGACGAGACTTGCAGCCTGCCAAACCAGCCGAGCAGAATTATACCCGCGGACAGTGATGCAGCGACCGTACCGTTGATGCCGCCTTTCATCCCGGTCTTGATGCCGTAAACGGTCAGAACCAGACCCGAGACCAGCAATGCCGCCTGTCCGATATTCCAGGCCCCGAGACCGGTGCCAACCTTCCTCGGAACAAGGAACCAGACAAGGGTGATGACGACAGCCAACACCGGAAGATTGACGAGGAAGACCGACCCCCACCAGAAGTGCTCGAGCAGGATGCCCCCGACAAGCGGACCGATAGCGGCGCCCGCCATGCCGACGACACTCCACAAACCGAGTGCTCGCGCCCGCTCGCCATCATCCTCGAATGTCGTGCGAATGATGGCAAGGACGCAGGGCATGATCATCGAAGCGCCAACGCCAAGGACGGCGCGGGAACCGATCAGCATCGCCGGCGACGTCGAGAATGCGGCCGCAGCCGATGCGCCGCCAAACACGACAAGTCCGGTCAGAAGCATTCGCCGGTAGCCCATGCGGTCTGCAAGCGTTCCCATCGGCACCAGCAGACCGGCCATGACAAGCGCATAGATGTCGATGATCCAGAGCACCTCGGT
>CAACWB010000230.1_pt1 | contig 17578 bp, 15 predicted proteins | sample 2275501 | NCBI WGS metagenome assembly CAACWB01 (sample SAMEA5312444, study PRJEB27640) | indoor metagenome | biome: indoor environment; feature: controlled; material: polymer antistatic dissipative epoxy resin | place: Italy | collected 2014-05-27 | reverse complement strand
GCGGGCGAACCGCCGCTCTCGTCGATGACGGACTTCAGGCCGGCTGCGAAATCCTCGAAACTGGTTTTCGGTGTCGGTATGCGCGGCACGGGGCGAATATCATCGGGGGCATAAGCAATGGCCCCCTTGATGGTCGTTCCGCCAATATCGAAACAAACGATCATTGTTCAGGCTCCGGAGCGCGCTGCATCGTGGATTTTTTCTCCGCCGATCCATGTGGAGTGCATTTGAAGGTCTGGTGTCAGCACGACGAAATCCGCATCGGAACCGGTCTGGAGTTTTCCCTTAGCCGTCGCACCGATGGCTTCTGCCGGATAAGCGGAGGCCATTCTCAAGGCTTCCTCCAGCGGCAGGTCCATCTTCTCATGCATGAAACGGATGCAGGAGAGCATGTCGATATCCGCCCCCGCCAGCGTGCCATCGGCGAGTGTAAGGCGTCCGCCATTGCGGTAGACGCGCCTGCCGTTCAGTTCGAAGCCGTCATCATCCGTGCCGATGGTGGACATGGCATCTGTGACGAGGAAGATGCGGGCGGGGCCGTTCTTGGCGCGCAGCGCAATGCCGATTGCGGCCGGATCGACATGGAAACCATCGGCGATCAGCCCGCAATCCAGTTTTCCGTTCGAGAGTGCGGCTCCCACCAGACCGGGTTCGCGATGGCCAAGCGGGCTCATGGCGTTGAAGAGATGGGTTACCATGGAAGCGCCGGCATCAGCATAGGCCGTCGCCACATCGAGACCTGTGTCGGTGTGGCCGAGGCTGACGACGATGCCTGCTTTTCGGAGCATTGTAACCTGCTCCTTGGTGACGTTCTCCGGCGCAATGGTGGTCAGCACGAAGGCGAGCTCCGCCTTGCAACGGGTCAGAACCTCAAGATCGGCTGCTTCCATCTTTCGGATCAGCGCCGGATCATGGGTGCCCTTGCGTGCGACCGAAAGATGTGGCCCCTCGAAATGCAGACCGAGGAAACCCGGCACATTTGCCGTACTGGCGGCGATGCCCGCCTGTGCCGCTTTGGAAGTCACATCCGGTTGGTCGGTGATGAGCGTGACCATCAGCGCCGTGGTGCCGAATTTTGCGTGGGCGGAGCAGATGCGCGCGATGCCGGCCACATCCGGCTGGTTGTTGAACATGACCCCGCCGCCGCCATTGACCTGAAGGTCTATGAAGCCCGGCGCGATGAGCAATCCGTTCGCATCAATCACTTCGGCTTCGGCAGGCACGTTGTGTGAGATGGCGGTGACATGTCCGTCGCTGGTCAGTAGCGCCTTGCCATCATGCCAGGCGGCGCCATCGAAAATACGGGCGCCGACAAATGCCTTTATGCCGCTCATTGGGTTTCCGTTACCTTCTTCAATGCCGCCGGCGCATCCGGGTTGAAGCCGCGTGCGCGCGACAATTGCTCGATGAAGCCGTAAAACGGCGCGATGAGCAACAGGGCATCGGTCAGCGGATGGTTGGTCTCGACGAAGGGCAGGGGCTTGGCCGGGCTGCCTTTTGCGGATGTGACGAAAACATTTGCGCCCTTATGGGCAAGATTTGCGGCGATATCCGTCACCGAAGTCTCGGCGCGGTCGCGTGCGGCAAAGGCGATGACCGGGAATTTCGGGGTGACCAGCGAAACAGGGCCATGCATGACTTCCGCCGAGGAGTAGGCTTCCGCGTGCAGTTCGCAGGTTTCCTTGCATTTCAGCGCGGCTTCTGCGGCAATGGCAAGGGCAGGGCCTCGGCCCAGCATATAAAGCGATTCTTCGCCCTTCACCGCCTCGGCAATCTGGCTCCAGTCCAGCGCAACGGCTCTTGCGAAATTCTGCGGCAGGTCGCTGACGGCTTTGGCGAGCAGGCTGTCTTCCGTCCACTCGGCAAGGATCGCGAGGCCGGCAACGATGGAGTTGACGAAGGATTTGGTGGCGGCGACCGCTTTTTCCGGTCCCGCCTGAATGTCGATGGCCTGATTGGCCGCATTGCCAAGCGGAGAGGGCAGGGTGTTGACGAGAGAGAAGGTGAGCGCTCCGCCCTTGCGGGCGCTTTCCGCCAGCGCAACGATATCAGGGCTTTTGCCCGATTGCGACACGGCGAAGGCCGCCGCCCGTTCCAGCCGCAGTTTCGTCTGGTAGATCGAGGCGAGCGAGGGCCCGAGCGACGCGACCGGCAGTCCGGTCTGCAATTCGATCGCATATTTCAGGAAATGCGCGGCGTGATCTGAGGATCCGCGCGCAATCGTGACGATAACGGCTGGATCGCGGGCCTTCAGCTGGCTGCCGGCTTCCTGAAAATCATTTTTCGCATTGTCCAGCAGACGGGCGACGGCATCGGGAATCTCGTTGATTTCCTGGCGCATCAGGGTTGTCATCGTTTCGTGTCCTTGGTCGGTGTGTTTCACTCTGAGGTCATCGTCAATTCGGCGACGAGGTCATAGGCGTCGCTGCGGTAAAGGGCGCGTGATATTTCCATGAGCCGTCCGCTTTCCAGATAGGCCATACGCTGAACGGACAGCGCTGCCGAGCCCGGCGGAACGCCCAGCAGCAGCGTTTCCTCATCCGTCAGATTGCGGGCGGAAATGCGCTGAATGGCACGGACGGGGCGAATGCCGTTTTTCTCAAGCTCCAGATAAAGCGAGTTCTCGACCAGCTGCGGGTCGGGCAGAAGATCACCGGGCAGGCTCGTCACTTCGAGCGCAATCGGCTGGTCATTGGCAAGGCGTAGGCGGGTAAGCCGCGCCACCATGGCGGATTGGGAAAGGCCGAGCGCCATCATCTCGTCGCCGGTCGGATAGAACAATCCCCTGTCCAGCCAGCGCGTGCTTGCGGCCATGCCGCGGCGGCGCATATCTTCCGTAAACGAGGTAAGCTTGGTCAGTGGCTGCTGCATGCGGGTGATGGGTTTGACGACAAAGGTGCCGGAACCGTGCCTGCGGACCAGAAGACCGTCGCGCACCAGATCATCCACCGCCTTGCGCACCGTCACGCGGCTGACGCAGGCGCTTTCGGCAATGTCACGCTCGGGCGGCAGGGCGTCACCATGCTTCAGCCGACCGCCATTGATGGCGTCTTCAATCGTCTGACGCAGTTTCAGATAGAGCGGGCCGCCGCCTCCCGATTGCAGGTCATCCAGATTAAGCACTGCCCCGTTCATCCATAACCTCTGTCACAATTAATGTGGCCAATTCTGGCTATACCATACGCGCCATAATCAGCAATACCAAAATAAAACCATTAACGAATTTGTACGATTAATAGGGGATTTATTCGGTAGTTTGCCGAATAATAAGGCTTTGTGCTTGAAATTCGTCCATTAACCAAAAAATTTTTCCGGTTGCAGATATTGCTCTAGACGATTGGCATTTTTTTGGTATTGTTTTCGCAGCGGTGGTCGACGGCGCTCTGTTGCGCACTCGTATCGCTGGGAAAAATCGGTCTCCGGTCCTGAGTTGGACGTGCGAAATCGAATTTAACTTGACCGTCTTGAAAATTAATTTCATCGTGGCAGGAAATTATCGCAGATAACTGAATGGCCAACGTAGAAATGGTCACTTCTGCGAAAATGAATTACGAATGAACAGGGAACAAAGTTCATGAAGGTGGGAATTATCGGACTCGGATTCCGTCTCGGTTATCTGGGCTACGTTTTTCATGAAATCGACAAGGATTTCGAGATCGTCGGTTATGTCGATCCCGCTCCGGCTGGCCTGCCGGGTCTGCAGGAAAAGGGCATTTCGGTCGGCAAGGCGTATGACAGCCCCGAGGCGCTGATCGCCAACGAAAATTTCGATCTTCTGATGATCGGCTCGCCGAACCATATGCACCTGGAGCATATCCGCCTCGGGCTCGAAGCCGGTTGCACCATCTTCAGTGAAAAGCCGATCGTCGTCAGCATCGAGGAAAGCCTTGAGCTTGCCCGACTGCTCAACAAGCACGGTCATGAGCGGCTACTGGTGGGCCTTGTCCTGCGTTATTCGCCGCTTTACCGCGATCTGCGCGCCGCTCAGGCCGAAGGCAAGCTCGGCGATGTTGTTTCCATCGAGGCCTCGGAACATATTCCGCCCTATCATGGTGCGTTCTTCATGCGCGACTGGCGGCGTTACGAGCATTATTCCGGCTCCTTCATGCTGGAAAAATGCTGCCACGATCTCGATCTTTATAATGGCGTCGTCGGTGCGCGGCCGCGGTTCGTATCGAGCTTCGGCGGTCGCAAGAGCTTCACGCTTGCCAATGCCCCGCAAAATGACGGCATCAACGACATGGAAGTCTATCACCGCAAGCCAAGCGGCTGGATGGGTTCCGAAAAGGTTTTCGACAGTGACGGCGACATCATCGATTACCAGACGGCGATCGTTGAATATGAAAATGGCGCGTCGCTTGCCTTCCATACCAATCTCAACGTTCCCGATGATTTCCGCCGCTTCTGCGTGATCGGCGCCAAGGGCATGGCGGAGGGTGACTTCGTGCGCGGCTTCCTCAACGTGCATAATGCCCGGACAAACGAAAAGACCGTGGCCAAGACCTATTCGGCGGCCACCACGCTCTCGCAGCATTATGGTGCGGACGAGCAGATGGCAGAGGATGTGATCGCCCATATCGTCAAGGGTGAGCCCTTGCCGGTTTCCGCACTCGATGCGATCGAGGCCGGCATTCTGGCGCTTGCCATGGATGAGGCGCGCCACGGCCGCAAGGTGGTGGACCTCAAGCCGGTCTGGGATGAATATGACTTGGCGCTCCATGGGCAGCCAAAATCCTCCGCCGTGAAATCGGCTTAAGGGGGCGCTGCGATGGATGCGAAACGCAGCGCGGTCGTCTTTGCCTGGCTTCTTCTTCTGCCGGCACTTTTATACATCACAGTTATCGTTGCTTATCCGCTCGTCGATACCTTCATCCTGTCGTTTACCGATGCGTCGCTCAGAAAAACGACGAATTGGGTGGGTTTCATCAATTACGAGAAGATCTTCAACGCGACTTTTGCCGATGTCATCACACGGACCTTTGTCTGGACGTTCTTTTCCGTCTCGATAAAGATGATCATTGGCACATTTGGTGCGGTTCTTCTGAATTCGGCCGTGCCTGGCCGGGCGCTGTTCCGTATCCTGACGATGCCGCCGTGGATTGTGCCGATGGCTATCGGCATCTTCATGTGGGGCTGGATGTATAACGGCCAGTTCGGCATGATTTCCGGCGTGCTGCAGAATCTCGGTCTGGTAAACGGCCCGGTCGCGTTCCTTGCCTATGGCAACACGGCCTTCTGGGCGACGATCATCACCGATGTGTGGATCGGCGTGCCGATGGTGACGCTTTATCTGCTGGCTGCCATTCAGGCCATCCCGCAGGACCTCTATGAGGCGGCGTGGACGGACGGCGCCAGCCGCGCTTACCGCTTCCGCCGCATCACGCTGCCGCTGATGCTGCCTGCCATGATCACCATGTCGATGATCTCGCTGATTTCGACCTTCAACTCGTTCGACATCATCTGGATCCTGACGCAGGGCGGCCCGACCGGCCAAACGACGACCATGATCATCGACACATACAAGACGGCGATCGGCTCTTACAAATACGGTGAAGGTGCGGCCCGCGCCGTGCTGATCTGCATCTTCCTGTCGATCTTCACTTACTTCTACTTCCGCATCACCAGCCGTATCTCGCAGGAGGCCAGCCGATGACCGACAAAAATGCGATGATCAACCGCTACCGGTGGTATGAAATGGTCGGGATTTATTGCGGCATCGCCGTATTCCTGACCTTCGTGCTGGCGCCCTTCGTGGAAGGCTTTCTGGTTTCGCTGAAACCGCTCAGCCTGCTTTTCTCCTCGCCTTACAAGTTCTGGCCGCAAAACGGCTCCTTCGAGGCCTATCGGACCATGTGGGTCAGCGTTCCGGGCTTTGCCCGTTACGTTTTCAATTCCTTCTTCATCTCGACGATCTCAACCATCATCGTCCTCCTGCTGGTGGTGCCGGCATCCTATGCCTTTGCCCGGTTCCAGTTTCGTGGGCGTGGACAGCTGCTGGGTGCGTTTCTGGCGATCAACATGTTCTCAGGCGCGGTGCTTTTGATCCCGCTTTACCAGCTGATGCGCAATATGGGTGTGCTGAACACCTATCTGGCGATGATCATTCCCGGCGCCGCTTTCCTGATCCCCACCGCCATCTGGCTGCTGCGTACCTATATGCTGCGCATTCCGCGGGAGCTGGAAGAGGCGGCCTATGTGGATGGCGCGAGCTATTTCTATACATTCCGCCGGGTGATCCTGCCGCTGGCGATGCCTGGCATCGCCGTCGTCTCCATCACCACCTTCATCGGCGCTTATGCCCAGCAGTTCATCTTCGCGCTCACCTTCAATTCCAAGACCGAATATATGCCGCTGCCCATCGGCCTGTTTGCCTATTTCGGTCGTCAGGAAGTCATCTGGAATGAGTTGATGGCGGCCAGCTTCGTCGGCATCGCGCCGGCCATGGTCGTGATCTTCTTCATGCAACGATATCTCGTCAGCGGGCTTACCGCCGGCGCGGTGAAATAAACAACAACCGGAACGACCACCAAAACGGGAGACTAATTATGGCACTGAAACATTACGGATTGGCGCTTTGCGCATTCGCATTTGCCGGTTCCACTGCCCTTACCACGGTGACGGCACATGCCGCCGACAAGGAGATCAGCTGGATCTATTGCGGCGACAAGATGGACCCCATCCATGAAAAATACATCAAGGAATGGGAAGGCAAGAATGCCGGCTTCAAGGTTGTTCCGGAAGTCGTTGGCTGGGCGCAGTGCCAGGACAAGGCAACGACGCTTGCTGCCGCTGGCACCCCGGTCGCCATGGCCTATGTCGGTTCGCGCACGCTGAAGCAGTTCGCGCAGAACGATCTCATCGTTCCGGTGCCGATGACGGAAGACGAAAAGAAGACCTATTATCCCAACATCGTCGACACTGTAACCTTCGAGGACACACAGTGGGGTGTACCGGTCGCCTTCTCGACCAAGGCGCTCTATTGGAACAAGGACCTGTTCAAGCAGGCGGGTCTCGACCCCGAAGTGCCGCCGAAGACCTGGGCTGAAGAAATCGCCTTCGCCAAGCAGATCAAGGAAAAGACCGGCATTGCCGGTTATGGCCTGCCCGCCAAGACCTTCGACAACACCATGCACCAGTTCATGCATTGGGTTTACACCAATAACGGCAAGGTCATCGACGGCGACAAGATCACCGTCGACAGCCCGCAGGTCGTTGCAGCCCTCACGGCTTACAAGGACATCACGCCTTATTCCGTCGAAGGTCCGACGGCCTATGAGCAGAACGAAATCCGCGCCATCTTCCTTGATGGCAAGGTCGGCATGATCCAGGCCGGTTCGGGTGCTGCAACCCGCCTGCAGGAAACCAAGATCAACTGGGGCATTGCCACGTTGCCGCTCGGTCCCGAAGCCAAGGGTCCCGGCACGCTGCTCATCACCGACAGCCTTGCGATCTTCAAGGGAACCGGCGTGGAAGAAAAGGCGACAGAATTCGCCAAATTCATCACTTCGCCCGGCCCGCAGGGCGAATACGAATTGCAGGGCGGCGCTGGCCTCACCCCGCTGCGTCCGTCGCCGAAGGTCGATGAATTCATCGCCAAGGACCCCTTCTGGAAGCCGCTGATCGACGGTATCGCCTATGGTGGTCCCGAGCCGCTCTTCACCGACTACAAGGGTTTCCAGGACACGATGATCGAGATGGTGCAGTCTGTCGTCACCGGCAAGGCTACGCCGGAGGATGCCGCGAAGAAGGCCTCCACCGCTCTCGAGCAGTATAAATAATCCACAATGCGACGGTTGCGGGCGCAGGTCGCCCGCAACCTCATGAATTCGCCGCGAGAATGCCAGCCGCTGTGACGGAAGGGGCTTCCCGTGTTTTTCAACGGTTCCGGTAAGGCGCGGTTTTCCCCCGTGTTGCGGAACGTCTCTGAACGCAGCCTGATGTCGGCTGGTGACGGGAGAGGCAAGTTTTGGGTCAGCTTTATCTCAACAACGTCCGCAAGAACTATGGACATTTCGAAGTCATCAAGGGCGTTCAGCTCGACATCAGGGATGGCGAGTTCGTCGTTTTTGTCGGCCCTTCGGGATGCGGCAAATCCACATTGCTGCGCATGATCGCCGGCCTTGAGGATATTACCGCCGGTGACGTCGTCATTAACGGCGTGAAGGTCAATGAATTGCCGCCGGTCAAACGCGGCATCGCCATGGTCTTCCAGTCCTATGCGCTCTATCCGCATATGACGGTTTTCGAAAACATCGCTTTTCCGCTCCGCGTCGAAAAGATGGAAGAGAGCAAGATCAAGGAAAAGGTCGAAGGGGTTGCCAAGATCCTGCAACTCGACCAGCGTCTGCAGCAGCGCCCCGGCATGTTGTCCGGCGGTCAGCGCCAGCGCGTGGCGATCGGCCGCGCCATCGTTCGCGAGCCGAAGATATTCCTGTTCGATGAGCCGCTTTCCAACCTCGATGCGGCACTTCGTGCCGACATGCGCATCGAGCTTACCAATCTTCACCGGACGCTGCAGGCGACGATGATCTATGTCACCCACGATCAAGTCGAGGCCATGACGATGGCCGACCGCATCGTGGTGCTGAATGCCGGGGAAATCGCCCAGGTCGGCGCGCCCCTCGAGCTCTATCACAAGCCCGCCAACCTGTTTGTCGCCGGTTTCATCGGAAATCCGAAAATGAATTTCCTGAAGGTCATTTGCAAATCCGTCGGCGCCGAAGGCGTGACTGTGGAATATGAGGGCCAGACGGTAACGGTGCCGGTGGAGCCTCGCGCCGGCCTTGAAGGCAGGCAACTGACGCTTGGCATTCGCCCGGAACATACCGGTCTTGAAACGGCTGACCTCAATGTGAAGGTGTCGCCCAGCGTCATCGAGCGGCTGGGGGTGAACACGATCGCTTATGGCGTAGCCCCGACGGGCGAGAACTATTGCGCGCTGCTGTCCGGTTCAGCGCCTGTCGTCGTTGATGAACCGATCATCACCGGCATCAAGGCATCGGATTGCCACCTGTTCGATGAAAGTGGCATTGCGCTGGAACGGCGCGTCGACCTTTCAGTCCTCAAGCTTATCCAGTAAGGGGCAGGAACCGGGCCATGAAATCTGTTTTCCCGTGCCCGGCTGTTTCTGACGCGATGCATTTCCGGCGGTCTTCCGTCGTCGCCGCCAGACGAAAAAACAACGCCGGGCTTTCGGCCCGGCGTTCGCAACGTTCCCGCATGCCTGCTCTATCATGGCATGGGATTGGGCATGTAACCGGTGAAACCGCTGATCTTCCAGCGTCCTTCGTGCAGCCGGCAATAATAGAGCGTCTGCCATTTCATGACGTCGAAGCCGCCATCGGCTTTGCGAAGCCCGCCGTCGAATTTCTTGCGAACCAGAGCAGTTTCGCCTTCCACTTCGATTTCTTCCAGCGTGGTGGTGGCAAAGATGGCGCCCCTTGGGTCTTCGGCAAATTGCTGGGTTTGAAAATCCTTGGCCTGTTTCAGCCACTCGTCGCGATAGGCGGCGAGCGACGGGAACGACAGGCGCCAATTGTCCGGGTTAGCCTCACGATTGGCGTTAATGCCGAGAAAGCCGTCCTCGACGAAATCGTCTGCGACCTGCGACCAGTCGGCGGCGAGGAACGCATCGATGTCCCGTGTCACCAGCATTTCCCAGATCGAATGGCGGGCGGTGTCTGTTTCGGCAAAGGGGTTCTTGAATGGATCGCGCATGGTTATGGTCCGTTGTTGAAATTATTTTCAGGATTTGGAGATTTCTCTGGCGCAGATTGTTGGCATATGCTCATCTCGCAATCAACAGAGAAAATGATTTTCAAATCAAGGATGTGCGGCGTGTCGTCATCGGGACGAAAGATGATCGATTCAGGGGTATGTACGGTTGACGGGCGTCTCGGATTAGGATGCATCGGTAACGGGGCCAAGCCTTAAGTTTTGGCGGAACGGAGACCGGTGAACATGGATATTTTCGCAAGAATACAGGAAGACAGGGGGCAGTTCTCGCAATCGGAACGGCGGATCGCCGATATTCTGGTTTCGGACTTCGAATTTGCCGTCAATGCCTCGATCATCGAGCTTGCGGCCCGCGCCGAGGTTTCTCCGCCGACGGTGACGCGTTTCTGTCGTCGCGTGGGTTGTCTGAGCTTTTCAGATTTCAAGGTCAGCCTCGCCAAGACCGCTTATGTGGGCATTCGTTATCTAACCTCGGAACCATCAAGCACGGGCCCGTCGGATGTTGCCGAGGAGGTGCTTGCCAAGGCGCAGGAGGCGCTTTTCCTGCTGCACAAGACGCTTGACCCCGCCCTTGCCGAAAAGGCAGCGATCAAGATTGCCAATGGCGGCATGATCTACGCCTTCGGTGCCGGCGGCAATTCCTCGATGATCGCCTCGGAAATCCAGAACCGGCTGTTCCGCCTTGGGCTGCGCGTCTCCACCAGTGCCGATCACAGCATGCAACTGATGATGACGGCCGCCGCGCGCAAGGAGGACGTGATTATCGGTTCGTCCTTTTCCGGTCGCAATATGGAACTGGTGAAGTGTTTCAGGCTGGCGCGGGAAATGGGGGTGACCACCATCGCGCTGACCCAGAGTGACACGCCGCTGGCCGTGGCTGCCGATATCGTCGTGGCTGTCAATGTGCCCGAGGGAAACAACATCTTCCGCCCGACCTCGTCGCGTTACGCCTATCTGGCAGCCGTCGATATTCTGGCGACACTTGCCGCTTATCACCATCGGCAAAGGTCGATGGTGACGTTGCGTCACATCAAACAGCAGCTCGTGGAACATCGCGATTCGGATGACAAGCAATTGCTCGGTGACTGAGCAAGGACAATGAAAAAACAGGGGCTGCATTGCCTGATATCCCGCACCATGGCGGGTTGGAAAGCTTCAAGGGAGTGGTAGGAGATGAAGGACAGGAAAGACCAGCTCGCCGTCGTTACCGGCGCGGCAGGTGACATTGGTCGGGCGATTGCGGCGGCGCTTTCTGAAAGTCACGCGAAGGTGGTGTTGGTCGATATCGATGGCGGCGCCCTGTCCAATGCGCTTTCGCAGCTTTCCGATCCCGGCTTCGTTACGAAAACCTGTGATGTCACCGATCCGCAGGACCTTGCGCGGCTGGCCGCTGAGGTTGCGGAATTGGGCGACGTCGCAACCCTCGTCAACAATGCGGGTGCCGCAAGGGCCGTGAGCCTGCACGACACGACCGCTGACATATGGCGCAAGGACAATGCCCTCAATCTCGAAGCGCCGTTTCTCTGCTTCAGGGCTTTTGAGGATGCGCTGAAGCGGACAGAGGGGTCGGTGGTCAACATTACCTCCGTCAACGGCATGGCCGTATTCGGCCATCCGGCCTATAGCGCGGCAAAGGCCGGATTGATCCATCTGACGAAGCTGATCGCTGTCGAATACGGCAAATTCGGTATTCGCGCTAACGCCGTTGCGCCCGGAACCGTGCGCACACAGGCATGGGAAGCACGGGCGGCCAGCAATCCGCAGGTCTTCGAGGAGGCGAAGCACTGGTATCCGCTGCAGCGGATCGTGCGGCCCGAAGATGTGGCCAGCGCGGTTGCCTTTCTGGCCGGTCCACAGGCGCAGGCCATCAGCGGCGTGTGCCTGCCGGTCGATTGCGGGCTGACGGCGGGGCAGGCGCCGCTAGCCCGGACTTTTTCGCAATCCGAACACTACTGATCGAAGCCCTTTCACGGGCTCAAAACGCAATGAAGGGGAGCATCATGGCGCTCGCAAATTACCGTCTCGAAAATTCATGGCACCCGCTCGCAGAGTCCGCATCCGGCGGCTTTACGTTCACGCTGGTCAATCTTTCCCGCGAACCGCTGAAGGATTTTCGCATCGTCTACACCTCGCTGACGCGGACGGTGGACAAGCCGGCTTGCGGCAATGCCGTTTATCTGCGCCGCAATGCCAATTTCCATGAGTTTGCGCCGCCAGCCGGTTTCGTGCTTGAAGCGGGGAAATCCTGGCGCTTCACCGTCGACGGTCTCCTGAGGCCTGCCCGGCATCGCACCGACGGGGCGAAATCCGCCTATGTCAGCCTTGCCGATGGGACACATCGTGCAGTTGATGTCGGCGATCTGATGCTGGATGGGCGGCATAGCGAGCCGGCGCCCGTGCTGCTTCCGGAAGGCGAGCTCGAACTACCTTTCGCCATCCAGCCGTGGCCTGCTGAAATCAATGCCGAACCGGGTGAGGGCTTTCCAGTCGCGCTTTTCCCGACGGAAGACGCTAGTACGGAAGAAGTTTTTGCGGTGGAAACCGTGCTGTCGCTGTTCCGTAGGCTTTTTGCCGTTGGCCATGTGCCGTTCAGCCTTGCGCCGACTCATGAGGGTAAACCGCTCCATTTCAAGCAGCATAGCGGGCTGGAAGCCGAGGGTTATCGTCTCACCTTTTCCGGAGAAGCGGTGGTTGTGGAATATTCGGCCGCTGCCGGTCTGCAATATGGCCTGACCGTTCTGGCGCAATTGCTGCATGGCGCGCGTATTGATCCCAAATTCCGCTTCCCGACGTCGGGCAGCATCAGCGATGCGCCACGTTACAGCTGGCGCGGCTGCCATCTGGATGTCTCGCGGCAATTTTATCCGACCGGCGATGTCGTGCGGCTTATCGATATTCTCGCATGGCTGCGCATGAACCGTTTCCATTGGCATCTGACGGATGACGAAGCGTGGCGTCTCGAAATCAAGGCCTATCCGCTGCTGACCACCGTTGGCGCGACACGTGGTCCGGATGCGCCGCTTCTGCCGCAGCTCGGCAACGGGGCTGAACCGGTTTCGGGCTATTACACCCAGGACGACGTGCGCAGGGTTGTTGCCCATGCGGCGGCATTGAATATCGAAATTGTGCCGGAGGTCGATATTCCCGGCCATAGCACCGCGGCTCTCACCGCCTATCCGGATCTGACGGACGGGCAGGAAGCGCCGGACAGCTATCGTTCAGTGCAGGGATATCCGAACAATGCGCTCAACCCCGCTATCGAGCCGACCTATGAGTTCCTCGGCAAGATATTCGACGAGATGGTGGAGCTGTTCCCGTCGCGGCTGATTCATATCGGCGGCGATGAGGTTGCGGATGGTTCATGGTTGGCCTCGCCGCTTGCCAAGGCACTGATGGAAAAGGAGGGGCTCGACGGCACCTTCGGCATCCAGTCCTATTTCATGAAGCGCATTCAGGCGATGCTGCATGAGCGCGGTCGCCAGCTTGCCGGTTGGGACGAGGTTTCGCACGGCGGCGGTGTCGATCCGGCGGGAACATTGCTGATGGCATGGCAGAAGCCGGAAGTCGGTCTTGAGCTTGCAAAACAGGGTTATGACGTGGTGATGACGCCGGGCCAGGCCTATTATCTTGACATGGTGCAGGATGAGGCCTGGCAGGAGCCGGGTGCGAGCTGGGCCGGCACCGTTCCGCCTTCGCATACCTATGCCTATGAGGCCGTCGGCGAATTTCCCGAGGAATTGAAGGAGCGGATGAAAGGTGTTCAGGCCTGCATCTGGTCCGAACATTTCCTCAACCGCGCCTATTTCAACCATCTGGTTTTCCCGCGGCTACCGGCCATTGCCGAGGCGGCATGGACGCCAAAGGCGCAGAAGGACTGGCTGCGGTTCTCCGCCATCGTTCCCTTGAGCCCGGTTTATTAAGGGGGAAGGTGCCATGCGTATTGCCGTTGGTGGAATCCATACCGAATGCAGCACCTATTCGCCGGTGCTGATGGGCGAACAGGATTTTCGCGTCTTTCGCGGCGCGGAGCTTCTGGAGGCGGAATACTTCAATTTTCTCGGTGAAGGCGGGGCGGACGTGCTGCCGCTTTTGCACGCTCGTGCCGTGCCGGGTGGCCCGGTGTCGCGTGCGGCTTATGATGCGTTCAAGGCGGAGTTTCTTGACCGTCTCAAGGCTTGCCTGCCGCTCGACGGGCTTTATCTCGCCATGCATGGCGCGATGAATGTCGAAGGCATGGATGATGCAGAGGGGGACTGGATTTCCAGCGCCCGCACTGTCGTTGGGCCGGATGTGATCATTTCCGCAAGCTACGACCTGCATGGCAATGTCAGCCAGACCATCATCGATCAGCTGGATATATTCGCCGGCTACCGAACTGCGCCACATATCGACGTGCGCGAGACGATGGTGCGGGCCTGGACGATGTTGCTCAAAGCCCTGAAAACGGGTGAAAAGCCCGGCGTGGCTTGGGCGAAAATTCCCGTTCTCCTGCCCGGTGAAAAGACGTCCACCGAAGATGAACCGGCCAAAAGCCTTTATGCGGTTCTGCCGGGTTATGACGCCCGGCCCGGTATATGGGATGCGAATTTTATGATCGGTTACGTCTGGGCCGATGAGCCACGGGCGACGGCCTGCGCGGTGGTGACGGGATCGGATCGAGAGGCTGCACAGGCCGTTGCGGCCGAAATCGCGCAATCTTACTGGGATGCCCGGCAGAATTTTCGTTTCGGTCCTGTGACGGAACCGCTTGAGGCTATTCTGGATATTGCGGAAAAGACGGCTACCGGGCCGATCATTCTCGCTGACTCAGGCGACAATCCAACGGGTGGCGGGGTCGGCGATCGTGCCGATGTTCTGGCAGCGCTGATTGCGCGCAACTGGCAGGGTGCTCTCCTGGGCGGCATAACCGACCGACCGGCGGTTGAAGCCTGCTTTGCGGCTGGCGAGGGGGCAAGCCTTTCCCTAACGATTGGCGGCAGCCTCGACCCGCAGAGCCCGTCGGTCACCGTCGAAGCCAAGGTCCTGAAATTGGACGGTTCCGGCGCTGCGGATCAGCGACAGGCGGTGGTGGGCATCGGTGGTATCACCGTCATTCTGGCGGCGCGGCGCAGGCCCTATCACATGATTTCGGATTTCACCCGTCTCGGTTTCGATCCGAAGGCGGTGAAGCTGCTGGTCGTCAAGTCTGGTTATCTTTCGCCGGAACTTGCGCCGATCGCCAATCCCAACCTGATGGCGCTGACGGAAGGCGTTATCAATCAGGATATCGAAAACCTTCCCAACCGCCGCCGGGATGGGGATTTTTACCCATGGAAGCCGCATTTCGATTATATGCCCAAACCCATTCTTTCGGCCCGCTGGCGATGACAGCGGTCCGGTAGCTTTTATCCAGCGATCCGGCGGGGCCGGATCATCTCAGGCGAATATCCATGCCGTCGGCTCTTTCCATCGTCATCAACAATCCGTCGATCCGCATCGGGGCGCTCGCCATCCTGTTTTTCGGATTTTCGAATGCGGCGACCGCACCTTATCAGGCGGTCATCGGCATTCGCGAAATCGGACTCAGCAACACCGTCTATTCCCTGCTGATGCTGTTTGCCGCCATCATCAATGTCAGCGCCAGCGTACTGATGGGCATCGTCGCCGACAGGCTGGGCGAATATCGCAAGCCCATGCTGTTCATCGCGCTCTTCGGTGTCAGCGGCTATATGCTGGTTTATCTGGCGGGTAACGCCACGGCCTTTGTGAGCGCGAAGCTCATTCTCCTGCCGATTTTCGGGGCGATGAACTCGCTGATCTTCGCGCATGTACGCGCCGATGCCCGCAACCTTTCGACTGGCGACATGATTGCCGTAAACTCGATCATGCGGGCCACCATCTCGCTGTCATGGGTGCTGGTGCCGGGCATCGTCGGCATTTTTCTCATCAGTTCCGGCAATATGCTGACGGCGTTCCTGTTTTCGGGCCTGTGCGCACTCGTCTGCTTTCTGCTCGTGGCCTTCTGCCTGCCTCGGGCCGCCACGCCGGCGGCGGTGAATACGGAAGCGCGTTTCGGTCTGCGTGCCTCGCTTGCGGAAATCGGATCACGGCGGGTTTTGTTGCGGATCATCGCAATCGCGCTCATCTGCTCGATGCTGCATCTCAATGATTCGATACGTTCGCTCATCATAACGGGCCAGGCGAAGGGCACGGTGGCGGATATCGGCATCGTGGCGGGCATCGTCGCCGCGCTGGAAATCGTCTTCATTCTCTTATGGGGCTGGATCGAGAAGAAGGTGCCGCAAACCCTGACCTTGGCGGCGGGAGCGGTGCTTTATGCGCTTTACCTCATTCTGCAGGGGCTTGCGACGGAACCCTGGCATATCTACGCGCAGACTTTCATCAGCGCGCTGGGGGCTGCTGCCATCATCAGCATCCCCATCACTTATCTGCAGGAGTTGATCGCGGACCGGCCGGGGCTTGGAAGCTCGCTGATCGCGGTCAATATCTTCCTCGGCGCCGGTCTTGGCGCGTTGATTTTTGCCTTGGGAACGATGGTTTCCACTTATTCGGGAACCTCCATATTGGGGGCGATCGTGGGTCTTGGCGGCGTTTATATGCTCTACACGCTTGATGGGACGGGTCGCCGCAGGTAGAGCGTCGGACCGAAAAGTGCGGGCGGGTTTCGGATGGTCCGGTGCGTAAACAGGGCACGTTCAAATGAAAGAGGTTAGGATGATTCTCGAGATTTGCGTGGACGATGTGGCCGGTCTGGAAGCGGCGGTTCGGGGCGGAGCCGATCGGATCGAGTTATGCGCTGCGCTCTCCGGCGGTGGCGTCACGCCGTCTGCCGGCTTCATGCAACGGGCGGCGTCCTGTGGATTGCCTGTCAGCGTGATGATCAGGCCACGCGCCGGTGACTTCGTGTTCACGCGCGACGAAGCCGATGTGATGAAACGCGATATCGATGCGGCACGTGCGGCAGGCCTTTCCGGCCTGGTGCTTGGCGCATCGCTTGGCGACGGCTCGCTTGATATTGCCCTGCTTGAAGAACTGTGCCGTCACGCCGATGGGCTGGATATGACATTGCACCGCGCCTTTGATGTCGTTCCCGACATGGATGAGGCCCTTGAGGCCGCCATTGCGCTGGGCTTCCCGAGAATTCTCACTTCCGGCGGCGCACGTTCAGCGCTTGAGGGGATCGAGGCTCTGGCGCATCTATCGGAGATCGCCGCAGGCCGGATCGTCATCATGCCGGGTGCCGGTGTGCGTCCGCAGAGCGTGCAGGCATTGCTGGATCGCTTTCCGATCACGGAAATCCACGCATCCTGTTCCGCCGTCCCGCCTTATGATCCGGAAAGCCGGGTAGCGAAGCTCGGTTTCACCGGCGATGGTCGCAAGGGCACGGATGAGGCGGCGGTTCGCGAATTAAGGGCGATCCTCACCGCTCATCATAAAGGCGGCGCAAAGCTCTAGCCGTACCGGCCGCGCCATCGAGATCAAGGTGGATCGTGTCCGGTCCGGGCAGGGCCAATGCCGCCGTGATCGCGTCGGCCATGGATTGCGCGGAGATATCCTTTTCCTCCAGCACATGTGCCAACCCCAGCCGCACGAGCCGCTCGGCACGGGCGCTCTGTTCGGTTTCGCCACCCGCCGCGAAGGGAATGAGGAGAGAACGGCATTTGGCCTGAAGAATATCGCAGACGGTATTGTAACCGGCCTGCGAAACCGAAAGGCGCGCGCCGGCGAGCAGACTCGCGAAATCCTTGCGGAAACGGAAGACAGAGACATTGTCCGGTGCCTCAGCCGAAATTGCATCGAAATCCACCTGGGGCATGTTGGGGCCGGTGACGAGGCACCAGTT
>CAACWB010000412.1_pt1 | contig 18356 bp, 16 predicted proteins | sample 2275501 | NCBI WGS metagenome assembly CAACWB01 (sample SAMEA5312444, study PRJEB27640) | indoor metagenome | biome: indoor environment; feature: controlled; material: polymer antistatic dissipative epoxy resin | place: Italy | collected 2014-05-27 | reverse complement strand
CGCCCGGTGCCTCTCCGCTTCGGCGATTGTCTCCGGTTGACAGTTCCGATCCATCGCCATCCACATAATTGTTTATGGATTACAGATGGATAGGTTGTATCAACCTTGACGCTTGCCAGACTTTGATACAGTCAAAAGGCAGGCATCTCTGGATGGTCCAGCGGTCTCGTTTTGATGACTTTTTGATTTGCCCGATATCGCACCGTGCTCTTGAGGCACGCCGAGGGAATTCTAATGAACACATCGATCCTTTTGCTGATACTGGCGCTGATCGGCATCGGCAGTTATCTGCTCGGCAGCCGCCGCGCCATTGCTCTGTCTGGCGGGCGCCCCGCCAGCATGCATTCCCGTGCCGGTTATCACGGCTCCTACGCGGTCGTCTGGGCGGTGTTGCCCGCGGCGTTCATTCTCTGTGTCTGGCTCGTTATCAGCCCGCTGGTCGTCACTTCTGCCGTGCGCGGCAATTTTCCCGAAGATGTGCGCGCCCAGTCCGAGGCGCAGCAAAGCCTGACCTATGGCATGGTGAGCTCCATCGCCCGAGGTCTTCAGCGCCTGACGGCGGAAGAAACTGCGCAGGCAGACGCGGATACAGCCGCGGTAAGGCCGCTTCTGGCATCGAAAGGCGTCGCGATCGCCGGCGATCCTGAGCGTTATATGGTCGATGCTGCCCAGACGCTGAACACGATGACCACTACAAGCCGCATCGCGATGATCGTCATCGTGCTGGCGGCCGCGTTCGCCGGCGCCGCTTATGCGCTGCGTTCGATCGCTCCGCGCTTTCGGGCCCGCAACAAGGTTGAAAGGGTCATTCTCGCATCCTTGCTTGTTGCCTCGTCCATCGCGATCTTGACGACCATCGGCATCGTCCTGTCGATGCTGACGGAAGCCATCCAGTTCTTCACCATGGTTCCGGCACACCAGTTCTTTTTCGGAACCGTGTGGGATCCGCGTTTTGCCGCCGCTGGGGCAACGGACTCCTCCGGCCAGTTCGGCCTCATCCCGCTGCTTGCCGGCACGCTCTATATCGGCTTCGTCGCCATGCTGGTCGCGGTCCCGGTCGGTCTGTTTTCGGCGATTTACATGTCGGAATACGCCTCGCCGCGCCTGCGTTCAGTGGCAAAGCCGCTGCTCGAGGTCCTCGCCGGTATTCCCACGATCGTCTATGGCTTCTTCGCGCTGACGACGGTGGGTCCTTTCCTGCGAGACATTTCCACGCAGATCAGCGGTCTCACAACCGGAAACTATGCCAATTTCATCCAGGCGCAGAGCGTCATTACCGCCGGCTTTGTGATGGGAATCATGCTCATTCCCTATGTCTCGTCACTGTCGGACGATATCATCACCGCTGTGCCGCGTTCGTTGCGCGACGGTTCTCTCGGTCTTGGTGCCACGCGCTCTGAAACCATCAAGAAGGTCATCGTTCCTGCCGCTCTTCCCGGCATCGTCGGCGCCGTGCTGATGACGGCGTCGCGTGCGATCGGCGAAACGATGATTGTGGTTCTCGCCGCCGGTGTTGCGGCCCGCCTGCAGATCAACCCGTTCGAACCGATGACCACGGTGACGGTCAAGATCGTCAGCCAGCTGACCGGCGACCTTGAATTCACCTCGCCGCAGACGCTTGTCGCCTTCGCGCTGGGCATCACGCTTTTCGCCATCACGCTTTGCCTGAATATCTACGCGCTTTACATCGTGCGCAAATACCGGGAGCAATATGAATGACCGACATCGTTTCTCCCACAGCCGGTGCTGCCGCCGGAAACAGCGCCACGCGCCGTGATATCGGCATCAAGCGCCGCTATGCCGCCGAACGCCGCTTCCGCGCCTATGGAATGGCAGCGATTTCCTTCGGCCTCATCTTCCTCTTCCTGCTGCTCTGGTCGGTCGTTTCCAAGGGTTACACCGCCTTCCAGCAGACGATGATCACGGTCCCGGTCGAGTTTTCCGAACTGATCATCGATCCGAAGAATGAGCGGGCCGCAAACCCCGCAAAGCTGATGACGGCCAATTATCCCGTTCTCGCCCGAGATGCGGTTGCCAAGGTTCTCGGCGTCGCGCCGACGGACCGCGCCGGTCTGCGCGCCGTCAACGTCATGATCTCCGACAGCGTCCGCACCCAGCTGCGCGACATCGTCGTCGCCGATCCTGCCGTCATCGGCACCACACGCAACGTCACGCTTCTCGCATCGGGCGATGTGGATAGTGCCTTCAAGGGCCAGGTCGATCTGACGGTGGATGAAGCCAACCGCCGTATCTCGAACCAGCAGCTCGGCTGGATGAATCAGCTCGCCGAAGGCGGCCAGCTCGGCAAACATTTCAACACCGGCATCTTCGTTAACGGCAATTCGAGCCGTCCGGAAGCGGCAGGTGTCGGTGTGGCGCTGATCGGTTCCTTCTATATGATGATGATCGTGCTGGTTCTGTCGCTGCCAATCGGTGTCGCAGCCTCCATCTATCTCGAGGAATTTGCTCCGAAGAACCGTTTGACGGATCTTATCGAGGTGAACATCAACAATCTCGCGGCTGTTCCCTCGATCGTTTACGGTCTGCTTGGCCTTTCCGTCTTCATCAACTTCATGGGCTTTCCGCGCTCGGCCTCTCTGGTCGGCGGCCTCGTCCTGACACTGATGACACTGCCGACGATCATCATTGCCACACGCGCCGCATTGAAGGCCGTGCCGCCGTCGATCCGTGCCGCAGCACTTGGTCTCGGCGCTTCGAAGATGCAGACGATCTTCCATCACGTTCTGCCGCTCGCCATGCCCGGCATTCTCACCGGCACCATCATCGGCCTTGCCCATGCGCTGGGTGAAACGGCGCCGCTGCTCTTGATCGGCATGGTGGCATTCGTTGCAAATTATCCGACAACGCCGATGGATCCGTCCACGGCTCTGCCGGTGCAGATTTACATGTGGGCGAACGAAGCGGAACGTGCCTTTGTCGAAAGGACATCCGGCGCTATCATCATCCTGCTTTTGTTCCTCATCGTCATGAATGTTGGCGCAATCCTGTTGCGTCGCCGCTTCGAACGGCGCTGGTAGAGGGAGATTGAGCAATGAACATGTTGTCGGAAGCAGCAGTTGAAAAGGCGCTGGACAAGAAAATGAATGAAGTTTCGTACAAGATGATCGGCAAGGACGTTTCGGTTTTTTACGGCGAAAAGCGTGCGCTTTACGACGTGAACCTCAATGTCCGCGAAAACACGGTCACTGCGCTCATCGGTCCGTCCGGTTGCGGTAAATCCACATTCCTGCGTACCTTGAATCGCATGAACGATACGATCGATGGCTGCCGGGTTACCGGCAAGATCACCCTCGACAGCGACGATATCTACGATCAGGCGATCGATGTCGTGGAATTGCGCGCCCGCGTCGGCATGGTGTTCCAGAAGCCGAACCCCTTCCCGAAGACGATTTACGAGAACATCTCCTACGGTCCGCGCATCCACGGTCTTGCCCGTAACAAGGCGGATATGGACCAGATCGTTGAACAGAGCCTGCAGAGGGCCGGCCTGTGGAACGAGGTGAAAGACCGTCTGCAGGAATCCGGTACCGGCCTTTCCGGTGGTCAGCAGCAGCGTCTGTGCATTGCGCGCGCGGTTGCCGTCAGCCCGGAAGTGATCCTGATGGATGAACCCTGCTCGGCGCTCGATCCGATCGCAACCGCCAAGGTCGAGGAACTGATCCACGAACTGCGCGCCAACTTTACGATCGTCATCGTCACGCACTCCATGCAGCAGGCAGCGCGTGTTTCCCAGCGTACGGCCATGTTCCATCTTGGTCATCTTGTCGAAGAAAACGAAACGGACAAGATGTTCACCAATCCGGACGACCAGCGTACGCAGGATTACATCATGGGCCGCTTCGGCTGATTTCCGGCCGGCGCTTTATCGAAACCGAACAAGACTGGTGCCTTTGCCGTGCCCCGTTGGCGTGCACGTGCATGAAGGCCAAGCCGGAGGATTAGACCATGACACAGACAACGACCCATTCGCATATTCTGTCCGCTTATGACGAGGAATTGAAGTTCCTGACGCGCCGCATCGCCGAAATGGGCGGTCTGGCCGAGCAGATGTGCGCCGACGCCGTGCGCGCATTGGTCAATTCCGACGCTGCGCTTGCGCAGAAGGTCATTTCCGACGACGCGATCCTCGACCATTCCGAGCGCGAGATCGGCGACAAGGCCATCGTCACCATCGCCAGACGGCAGCCTGTCGCGGCCGATCTTCGCGAAATCATCGGCACGCTGCGTATTGCCGGCGATCTCGAGCGCGTTGGCGATCTCGGCAAGAACACTGCCAAGCGCGTTATCGCGGTTGCCGGCACCGGCGTGCCGCGCAAGCTCGCCCGCGGTCTCGAACATCTGTCGGAACTGGCGCTGGTGCAGCTCAAGGAAGTACTCGACGTCTATTCCACGCGTTCTGCCGAGAAAGCCAACGCCATTCGTGAACGGGACGAAGAAATCGACGCCATGTACACGTCGCTCTTCCGTGAGCTTCTGACCTACATGATGGAAGATCCGCGCAACATCACCACCTGCACACATCTTCTGTTCTGCGCCAAGAACATCGAGCGTATCGGCGATCATGCGACGAATATCGCTGAGACAATCTATTACATGGCCACCGGCAGCCAGCCGGAGGGTGAGCGTCCGAAGGACGATAGTTCCAACACACTCGGTTCGGTGACCGAATAACAGACAGGCAGAAGCTTGCGGAGTTAGTATATGGTGCCCAAGATTGCAGTTGTGGAAGACGAGGAAGCGTTGAGCGTCCTGCTTCGTTACAATCTCGAGGCTGAGGGATACGACGTCGACACGATACCCCGTGGCGACGAGGCGGAAATCAGGCTGCAGGAACGTATTCCGGATCTTCTTATCCTGGACTGGATGTTGCCCGGTGTTTCCGGCATCGAACTGTGCCGGCGCTTGAGAATGCGGCCCGAAACCGAACGCCTGCCCATCATCATGCTGACAGCGCGCGGTGAAGAAAGCGAGCGGGTGCGCGGTCTTGCCACCGGCGCCGACGATTATGTCGTCAAGCCGTTCTCGACGCCGGAACTCATGGCCCGCGTCAAGGCCATGCTACGCCGGGCCCGCCCCGAGGTTCTTTCATCGGTGCTGAAATGCGGCGATATCGAACTCGATCGCGAAACCCACCGCGTTCACCGCAAGAGCCGCGAAGTGCGCCTCGGACCGACGGAATTTCGCCTGCTGGAATTCCTGATGACATCTCCGGGCCGGGTGTTCTCCCGCTCGCAGTTGCTGGACGGCGTCTGGGGTCACGATATCTACGTGGATGAGCGCACCGTTGACGTTCACGTAGGACGCCTGCGCAAGGCGCTCAATTTTTCGCACATGCAGGATGTCATCCGCACCGTTCGCGGTGCTGGATATTCGATGGAAGCCTGAGCTAAGCCGAACAGCAGCTTCAATCAGCACAACATCTGACCAAAATCAAAAGGCCCGACACCATTCCGGTTTCGGGCCTTTCGGTTTTGAACCTTTCCCAAACACGGCACCTTGACCTTTTGAATGGACAATCGGCGGCCTGTTCGCATGCGGATTGTGGGCTAGAGTATTTCCAGTAAAGCGGTTCTACGTCCGGAAAATGCGTAAAACAAAGAGATAGGGCACGTCCAAAGTTGCCGTTTAAACCGCACGTGCCTGGACCGGGCGGCGTGGAGGAAAGGCCGAACATGCCACCGGCGATTGTTTTCCGGAACCGGCCTGAATTTGTCATAAAAAAACGGGCCCGAAGGCCCGTAGTTTTTGAGTGCTGAATGCGTGCCGCAACACTCAAGCCTTACGGCGCTCACTGACCGGCTGGTAGGCGAGCTTCGCATGGAACTTGCAATAGGGTGAGGATTCCAGCGCTTCGCAACCGCAGAAGTGGAAATCGTCTTTCAAGGGATCACCGACCGGCCACTTGCAGGTGCGCTCGGTCAGTTCCGTCAGCGTCAAGCGACGGGAAATCGGCGTCACTACATTTCTGGAAGGAACGTAATCGAGAACCTGCGCGGTTTCGATATCGATCTCTTCATGAAGAGCCGTTGCTGCGTTCGAACGGCTCATGGTTCGGGCCGGTGCCGCGCTGACGCGTGCCGTGAAATTTGTCGCGCGCGGGGCAGGGGCCGCGGTGCGCTTGGGCGCGGAGCGTGCAGAAGTCACCGGTCCGCCGGCCTTGACGCGTCCCGGCAGATTGAGGCGGTGGACCTTGCCGATCACGGCATTACGGCTTACACCGCCCAGCTGCGCTGCTATCTGGCTGGCGCTCAGTCCTTCGGCCCACAATTTCTTGAGTTTCTCGACCCGCTCGTCTGTCCAGTTCATGCCGCTTCTCCGCTTGTCGCGTATCTTTCGGCAGAATCCCTCTCCGTCTCGCGGGCGCGCCGCGAGCGTGGTTTCTGCCGGATTTTAGGTGACTAGTTCCGCCGCAATGCAGTCTAGTAATTAGCGATTAACCTAGTGCCAGCCCGACTCCGTGGCAAGAGTCGCGGGAATCATCTGGAATCGATTTTCCGGTTTTCCCCAACTTGCTGGCGAGTTGAGTCTGAAAGGCAACACCTTGGGCCTCTTTCGGTGGCGCCTACTAGTGCTTGAGAAGCCCGGGAAACGCGGACTTTTGTTGACATCGGCAAACGAAGTGACAATAGTGCCCCTGCCGCCGCGAGGCGGCATTTTTGATTTTCAGGCGAGGGATAACCTCGCGAGCCTATTGACAACCTTATGACAGCGCATCCGCGCAAGGAGTGATACAGCCATGGCCGAAGCCGCCGCGCCATTGTTCGATACGTTTGCAAGAGCCCCGCTGCGCTTCGAGCGCGGTGAAGGCGTCTGGCTGTTCACGGAGAGCGGCGAACGATATCTGGATTTTGCAGCCGGTGTTGCGGTTAACTCGCTGGGCCACGCCCATCCGCACCTCGTGGAAGCAATCAAGGCGCAGGCCGAGAAGGTCTGGCACGTCTCGAACCTTTATGAAGTGCCCGGACAGGAAAAGCTCGCCAAGCGGCTGACGGAAGCAACTTTCGCGGACAAGGTGTTCTTCACCAATTCCGGTGCTGAAGCGCTGGAATGCGCCATCAAGACCACGCGCCGTTATCACTATTCAAAGGGCCACCCGGAAAAATTCCGCATCGTCACCTTCGAGGGCGCGTTCCATGGCCGCACGCTGGCAACAATCGCTGCCGGCGGCCAGCAGAAATATCTCGAGGGTTTCGGTCCCAAGGTCGAAGGTTTCGATCAGGTTCCTTTCGCTGATGTCGATGCCTTGAAGGCTGCCATCACGTCTGAGACGGCCGCGCTTTTGATCGAGCCTATCCAGGGCGAGGGCGGTATTCGTGCGCCGAGCAAGGAATTCCTGCAAATCCTGCGTGGATTGTGCGACGAGCACGGCCTTCTCCTGATTTTTGATGAAGTGCAGACGGGCGTCGGCCGCACGGGTAAGCTGTTTGCCTATGAGCAGACCGGCGTTGCGCCTGATATCATGGCGGTTGCCAAGGGTATCGGCGGCGGTTTCCCGCTTGGCGCATGCCTTGCAACAGCGGATGCCGCCTCCGGCATGACGGCCGGTGTGCATGGCACCACCTATGGCGGCAACCCCCTGGCAATGGCGGTCGGCAATGCGGTGCTGGATGTCGTTCTGGCCGACGGTTTTCTGGAAAAGGTTCGTGATGTCGCGCTGGTCTTCCGCCAGGGACTGGCATCGCTCAAGGACCGCTATCCTGATGTAATCGAGGAAATTCGTGGCGAAGGCCTGTTGATGGGCATCAAGGCGAAGGTTCCTTCGGGCGATCTGCTGCAGGCCATGCGCGCGGAGCACCTGCTCGGCGTTCCGGCAGGTGACAACGTCATCCGTCTCCTGCCGCCGCTCGTCACCACGGCGGAAGAGGCCCGCGAAGGGCTGGCGCGAGTGGAAGCGGCTGCCGCCTCCCTGACAGCGAAACAGGCGAAAATCGCCTGAAACCAATCAAGGGCGGGCCTCTTCCTGGAGGCTCGCGAGCATGGGACAGTTTGAAATGGCTTCACCAAAACATTTTCTAGACCTTTCGGCCGTTGGGTCGGAGGATTTGCGGACGATTCTTGATGATGCGCGGGCGCGCAAGATTGCCACCAAGGCCGGCACTGCGGAAAAGCCGTTAGCCGGCAAGATGCTGGCGATGATCTTTGAAAAGCCGTCCACCCGAACCCGCGTTTCCTTCGATGTCGGCATGCGTCAACTCGGCGGTGAGACCCTGTTCCTGTCGGGTACGGAAATGCAGCTCGGTCGTGCGGAAACGATCGGTGATACGGCCAAGGTTCTGTCGCGTTATGTCGACGCCATCATGATCCGCACCACGGATCATTCGCGCCTGCTTGAGCTTGCCGAACATGCAACCGTGCCTGTTATCAACGGCCTGACGGACGACACCCATCCCTGCCAGATCATGGCGGATATATTGACGTTCGAGGAACACCGCGGTCCGGTGAAAGGCAAGACCATTGCCTGGACGGGTGACGGCAATAACGTGTTGCACTCTTTCGTTGAGGGCTCGGCCCGCTTTGGTTATCGCATGAATATGGCGGTGCCCATGGGCTCTGAACCGCATGATAAGTTCCTGAACTGGGCGCGCAATAATGGCGGCGAGATCGCGCTATATCATGATGCCGACAAGGCGGTTGCCGGGGCAGATTGTATCGTTACCGACACCTGGGTATCGATGAACCAGGAACACAAGGCGCGCGGCCACAACATCTTCCAGCCCTATCAGGTGAATGAAGCACTGATGGCCAAGGCCGATAAGGACGCACTGTTCATGCACTGCCTGCCGGCGCATCGCGGCGAGGAAGTAACGGACGGCGTTATCGACGGGCCGCAATCGGTGGTCTTCGATGAGGCGGAAAACCGGCTCCACGCACAGAAGTCCGTCATTGCCTGGTGCATGGGCGTCATCTGACGAACATCGTCGGTTCCGACTGATGCCTGCCAGGTGCTTGAACTTGGCCGCATACATTACCATCTGTGGGACTTCGAAGAGGCTCGTCGGTTTTTTGCTGGCGGGCCATCATCAAGATTTGCACGATTTTCCCCGGAGGCGGTTTCGCTTCCCGGATCTCTGTGCGACAAGCGGAAAAAGCACATTCAAAAAGCCGGACTTTTGGACGGTAGCGGCGCAACGGCTGCGCCAGGGAGTTATGATATGGCAGTTGTAACGGTTGAACTGGACGATCTCGTTCTTGCTGGCGACGACAAGGTCGTGCCCTTTCAGGTCGAAGGTCTGGATGTGCGCGGTCGCGCCGTACAGGTTGGGCCGCTGCTGAACGCCATCCTCGAACGGCACGACTATCCCACGGTTGTTGCCCGCCTGCTGGCGGAAGCGACCGTTCTGACGGCGCTGATCGGCACATCCCTGAAGTTCTCCGGCAAGCTTACGGTGCAGACCAAGGGTGACGGCCCGGTGGACCTTCTGGTCGCGGATTTCACCGCACCCGAGAGCATGCGCGCCTATGCCCGTTTTGACGAAGAACGACTGGCCGAGGCAATCGCAGCCGGCGCCACCTCGCCCGAACAGTTGCTGGGCACCGGTATTCTCGCTTTTACGATCGATCAGGGTATGGGCATGCAGCCCTATCAGGGCATCGTTCCGCTGGATGGCTCGTCGCTGGAAGAAATCGCCGGGGTTTATTTCCGCCAGTCTGAACAGCTTCCCACCCGCGTGCGCCTCGGCGTTGCCGAGTTCTTCGACCGTGACGGCGAAGGCAAGCCACGCCATGGCTGGCGTGCCGGCGGCGTGATCGCCCAGTTCCTGCCGCAGGCGCCGGAGCGTCTGCGCATGCGCGATCTCCACGGTGGTGATGGCGATGAAGGCGGTTACGAAACGGTGGAAGACGATGCCTGGACCGAGGCTGTAACGCTGCTGAATACGGTCGATACCGATGAATTGACCGACCCGCAGGTGCCGGTCGAACGTCTTCTGTATCGGCTTTTCCACGAGAGTGGTGTGCGCATTTATGATCCGCAGGCCATTTTCGATCGTTGCAGCTGTTCGCGTGACAAGATCAAGGGCGTTCTGTCCGGTTTCACCGCTGAAGAGATCAAGGCGAGTGAGGAAGACGGCGCAATTGCGGTGACGTGCGAATTCTGCTCTACCACCTATCGCTACGACATCAGCGAGTTTGAAAACGTCTGAGTAGAAAGCCGCGCTTTTAAAAGGCGCGGCTTCTCAACCGCCTTGTGAACCTCAGTTCAACACCCGCAAAAGCCCGGGTGAATCCAGCGAGAAGGCGGGTATGGTGACGTTGAACACCTCGCCCTTTTCGGTTTCCATTTCATAATGGCCGAACATCAGGCCTGAAGGTGTGTCCAGCGGGCAGCCGGAAGAGTACTCATAGCTGTCTCCGGGGTTCAGGTGTGGTTGCTCACCAACGACGCCTGGCCCGTAAACCTCATCCACCTGGCCGTTCTGATCGGTGATATGCCAATACCGGTTGACGAGTGTCACCGTCATATCAGAGTTGTTCGAGATCACGACTTTATAACCCCAGACGTAACGGTCGTCATCCGGGTCGGATTGTTCTTCGAGATAATACGGATCGACCGTTACCTCGATATCCCTTGTCAGAGCACGATACATACGCGCCACACCTCGATATTATGCCTGTTGCCATCATCCTACACTATAGGCTCTGGCTATCGTCAAGAAAATGAACGGCTTGACGGGCGGGAGCCACCTGTTGTCGCGCCGTTTTCCACCGTTAGGGATAACGATAAAGGTAAATATTAGTTGCCCGCCACAGGATTTTGCCCCTTGCGGAGCCGGCTGCGGCGCCACGGCCCAACGCAGGGTAGGGCCATGGCGCTTATGGATTGAATTCTCAGGCGGAAACGGCTGCCAGCCCCTTCGCCAGATCTTCCAGCAGGTCGTCCGTATCCTCGATACCGCAGGAAAGACGCAGAGTTCCGCCGGAAATGCCGAGTTCGGCGCGCGCCTCATCGGAAAGGTTCTTATGCGTCGTGGTTCCGGGGTGGGTGATAAGGCTCTTGGCATCGCCCAGATTGTTGGAAATCTTCACGATCTCCAGCGCGTTCTGCAACGCGAAAGCCGCGTCCTTGCCGCCCTTCAGTTCGAAAGCCACCAGCGTCGAACCGCCTGACATCTGCCGCGCGATAATATCGGCCTGCGGGTGATCGGCGCGACCGGGATAGATGACCTTGGCGACCTTGCCGCTACCGGCGAGGAAATCGGCGATCTTGCCGGCATTTTCCGTCTGCTGCTTGACGCGCAGCGGCAGGGTCTCGATGCCCTTCAGCAGCGTCCACGCGTTGAACGGCGACATGGCCGGACCGGTGTGGCGGAAATAGTCCTGCAGCTCTTCCTCGATCCATTTCTTGTCGGAAAGGATCACGCCGCCGAGGCAACGGCCCTGGCCATCAATATGTTTGGTCGCCGAATAAACTACGATATGGGCGCCGAGTTCGAGCGGCTTCTGGAAGAGTGGCGTCGCAAATACATTGTCGACCACGACCTTCGCGCCGATCTGGTTGGCAAGCTTTGCCACGCCGGCAATATCCACCACTTCGAGTGTCGGATTGGTCGGGCTTTCAAGGAAGAACAGCTTGGTATTCGGCTGGATCGCCTTTTCCCAGTTGCCGAGATCGCGTCCGTCGATCAGCGTGCATTCGATGCCGTATTTCGGAGCAAGCGTCTCAACCACCCAGCGGCAGGAGCCGAAAAGGGCGCGGGCAGCAACGATATGGTCGCCTGCACGCAGCTGGCACATGATGGCGGCGGTGACGGCCGCCATGCCGGAGGCAAGCGCCCGGGCGTCTTCGGCACCTTCCAGCAGGCACATGCGCTTTTCGAACATGTCATTGGTCGGGCTTGCATAACGGGCATAGATGAACCCGTCCGTTTCGCCCTTGAAGCGCGCTTCGGCGGCTTCGGAGTTTTCGTAGACGAAACCCTGGGTCAGATAGATCGCTTCAGACGTCTCACCATAGGGGGAGCGTAGCGTGCCGCCGTGAACGAGCTGGGTTGCCGGGCGCCATTTATTGCTCATGTGATCACCTTCAAAACAAAAAAACCGGTCGCAAAAGCAGACCGGTTCCAAGCACCCGGTCTTTTTAGCCACTTGTTTAACGTGGCTGCAAGCCGACCGGCCAAATCACCACGGGATAAGCTTGCCATACTGCCGTTATCGGCTTGCGTCAATGCTTTCCTTTTGGTTTTGTCGCCGTAAAAAGGAATGATGATCATGACGAGAACCACGGGCATTTTGGCGGATGGCGCTATCCGGGCGCTGTTTGCAGGCGGCAAGCTGAAGAGCGAGGCCGAGCTCGATGTTGACCAGGTGCAGCCCGCCAGCCTCGATTTGCGGCTGGGCTCAAAAGCCTATCGCGTTCGTGCCAGCTTCATGCCCGGCCCCGGAACCCGCGTCATCGACAAGCTCAATCGCTTCAGCCTGCACGAGGTTGACCTCTCTGAGGGCGCCGTGCTGGAAACCGGTTGCGTTTATATCGTTCCGCTGATGGAAAGCCTGGAACTGCCGGCGGAGATGTCGGCTTCGGCCAATCCCAAAAGCTCGACCGGTCGCCTTGATATTTTCACCCGCGTGATGACCGACAACGCGCAGGAATTCGACAAGATCCCGGCGGGATATACCGGCCCGCTTTATCTGGAAATCAGCCCGCGCACCTTCCCGGTGGTGGTTCGCCGCGGCTCGCGCCTGTCGCAGATCCGCTTCCGCATCGGCCATTCGCTGCTCAACGAAAGCGAGCTTTTGAAGCTGCACGAAACGGAAACGCTGGTTGCCAGCGAAACCCCCAACGTGACGGGCGGCGGCATCGCGCTTTCGATCGACCTCAAAGGTTTCGGCGATAATGGCCTGATCGGTTATCGCGGCAAACACCACACGGCTGTGGTGGATGTCGACAAGAAGGCCCAGCACGACGTTCTCGATTTCTGGGAGCCGCTTCATGCGCGCGGCCGCGCCGAGCTGATCCTTGATCCCGATGAGTTCTATATTCTCGTCTCACGCGAAGCCGTGCACGTACCGCCGCTTTACGCCGCCGAAATGACGCCTTTCGACCCGCTGGTGGGCGAATTCCGGGTCCACTACGCCGGCTTCTTCGACCCAGGCTTCGGCCATGCGCAGGCCGGCGGAACCGGCAGCCGCGCGGTGCTGGAAGTGCGCAGCCATGAGGTGCCCTTCATCCTCGAACACGGCCAGATCGTTGGCCGCTTGGTATATGAACACATGCTGCAGAAACCGGAAGGCCTCTACGGCACGGGTCTTGGATCCAATTATCAGGCTCAGGGCCTGAAACTCTCCAAGCATTTCCGCGTGGAATAATGAACCCGCCGGGCGCTTGACACCCGCTGCGAACTGTCCGATGTCTTGTTTCACGGTGCGGGTGTAGCTCAATGGTAGAGCAGCAGCTTCCCAAGCTGAATACGAGGGTTCGATTCCCTTCACCCGCTCCAGCGACCTTTCCAACAAGACCGATGACGTCCACGAAACGCTGAATTTTCAGCGTTTTTGCCTCACGCGTGCGTAAGGTCGTGCAACGGTATGCAGTGACATCCAGCAATTTTGTCGGTAAAAATTACGGTATTCATCAACGTGGCGGGAAGCCGATACCGTAAAATGGCCCTGACAGACATTCAGGTAGAACGCCAAAGCCGATAGCAAGCCGCGCAAGCTGTCTGATAAGAAGGGGCTTTACCTCTACATTTCGGTTGCCGGTGGCAAGTCCTGGCGGTTCGACTATGATTTTTTCGGTAAGCGAAAAACACTGACGATTGGGGTATACCCTAATGTTCGGCAATTCGGCGACCCGAACTTTTACTGGGCGCTGCGAGCATATCAGCTCTATTCAAAAGTTAGCCACGGAACACCTTGAACGAGCCTACCACCATGCGCGCAGCTGTCGCCTAGGCGGGATATCTGTTTCCCATTAATACTTGCAACGGACGAGCCTGCGATGATCTTGTCATTAGTAGGCACGCCTGCGCACAGACATGTGTCACCAACTGTGGCGATTGGTACACCTTCGACGTTCACAAAACTCTGCTGCGTCGAATTTACCGGTCCCCCAATATGAGGTTTAGGACCGGGGTCGATCATAGGGCATATATGCATATGGCCTTTTAAACTGACCGGGCGTCCAACCATTCAACTTTCCTTTTTTCGGACAACCTTACTATGGATTGGCAATTAAGCGTTGCGAGTGAAGATGACCAAACAACTAATTACCGATTCTGCGCACGTGTCGGGGTGGGAAGGGTGTCATATCAACCAGTTGGAAATCATGCGCCTGTGCAAGTATGCTCATATGTGGAAAGGCGTCATATACGATCAAGCTGTTGGCGTTTCTGGGGCCACCAAAGGCAAGGATGGGCTTGAATCCGTAGATTTGCCCAGCTCCAAGATCACCAAGTTTCGATTGTGCCACCTTAAATAATGGTCTGCCGTTTTCGTCTGGCATGTCGTATGAGTCATCGTCAACCATCAGTAAACTCGTTAAAATCGTCAAGTTTGGGTCGACCCCCTGTTTAGGAGAGGTTAGCCAGCGGCAAGACACCTGACTTTCCGGTAGAGTGACATAAACACTCCGATGAGTTTCGTTCCAAGCGAGTATTTCCCCGAAGGCGCTGAAGCCTATGGCGTGTGTTTTCTCAGGATCTAAATCAGGATCTCCTAAAAGGACTTGGTCGAGAATAGGTCGATACTTGTCGGGATCGCAAAGTTGAAAGTAACCGCTCCAAAAAACCCCAAGGCCAAGCTCGTCCCAAACTTTGAAGATAGATTCTGGAAGGCGGCCCATGTACTTTTCGCTGTCAACCGGGCCACGCCCCTTTTCCAGCTGACCCGCAGTCAATTTGGTAAGAACAGCTTCAAGCCTAGTTTGATATGAAACCATATGATCACCTTTCAAATTTGCTCAGGACGTTGGAATATTTGACTGACCTTGACCTTGTCCCGAACCCGCCCCAATGCTGCCCCCTGATGTTGCATTGTCGGGGTCGGAAGCGCCAGCCTCGTCACACAATTTAAGTTTGGTATTACTTTTTTCGCCCTTTTGTCGTGCCTTTTCTGCGTGTTCCTTTAATTGTTGCAGTCGTGTTTTTCCGCTGTCTCCCGCCTTGGACCACTGAGAACCTATAGACCTGTTCGCCGACCTCGGTGCTAACCCACCGTCTTTTGTTGAAAACTCCCCTGTACCACCGGCGGAAAGATCAGGCGTATGGATCACATCCATAGTTTTGAGCTCTTTCTGAGCAGCACTCTTAGCTGCTGATTCAGTGAGTTCTCCGTTACTCTCCATAAGGTCTTCTATCTTGTTGCGCAGCCACTTGCTTCGGGCTGCCGCACGATCAGCAGCATCTGTCGCGCCTCTACCGATCTTTTCGTAAGTGTCCATGTTTTTGATAAGCTGGTCGGGCGGAATATTGTTTATTGCATCTTGCTGTTCTTCGAGTTGTCTCTTGAATTCTTTGATCTCATCAGGCGTCGAGCCTTTTGGAGGTTTGAAGCAATCGATTTCCCCACAATCAACGCAAGGCTTGGCCTGTTCGCTCTCCTTGGTCTTGGCGTCAGCGTCTACATTCGCACCTTCCATATAAGATGCGATTGCGGAGGCAGCCGCTCTACCCGCCATAGCGCCGACTTGTCCACCTATCCATGCTCCAACCGCTGTACCTCCAGGCCCAGCGAGGCTGCCAGCCAAGCCTCCAATAACACGGCCAAGCCAACCTCCTGCGATAGCACCGCCCGCCCCGGCGACTGTTGTCGTCGCACTCATGCAGGCACTCCAGATGCTGACGGATTAGAACGCAAGGCATCGACGGTGTGGTCAATCAGGGATTTAACCCTATTATCGGGTGTGTCGCCGCCATCGCCAACATAGTTTCGCACCTCCGGAGCATCTGCCGCCTTTCCATCGGACATTATCATGACGTAAGCCCAGCGAGCGCGACCGCGCTCCGTCTTGATACCAAGCTCATCGGCAGATTTTTCGCTGGCCAAGGTGGCACCCCAAATGAAGTTATCGTCGACGCCAGAAAAATACGGCGGAGTATTCGCTTTCAGGAACCGGGCTATTCGGAGTCGAGAGGAATGAAGCATGGCTGCTTTCAGCTTTTCAATTTGGTCCCGCTCAATTCGCAACGGGCCGGGCGGAGTAGCAGGCAGGTCTGCCGGCGCCTTTACTCTCTTAACCCCACCGTAGTCCGGTGCGTTGAAAACGACGCAGTCTGCAGGGCCCAAGAAGCGGGCAATCTGCGGCCTTGTCAGAATTGGAAGAAGAGCGCCGAGGACATTAGGGTCCCAATGTCGAAACAATACGCGTTCATACTGGGGTGAACTCGAAGCTGGCAGATTGCTACTTGTCTGCTCCAGTGGGATCATAACCTCGTTAATAGTCCTCAGGTGACGGTAAAGATCATCGGTTCCAGACGGACAGGACCAATAGACAGCGCAAGCATTTTTTGCGTCTAGCCAGCCTATATAAGAGCGCACGGGGATAGCCGAGAGATCGACTAACCATGGTCCTGACAAACGAAAATCGGCGGAAGCACCTTCAAGAAACAATGACCGGGCACTGATACCTTCTTCCTGAAGGATGCGCGGAAGATTATCAAATGCACCCCCATCTAAAACGACGGACACCTGTCCCGTCATGGCCTCTACGGCTTGTCTTGTAAGCTCGGCGGTCTCGTTCGGATTTGGCAGATCAATTATGGGTGTGTCGTTCATAATCAAATCCTGACAAACGGGGTGGAATTCTTCGACATCGACTTCAAGCAAGAGCCACTTTCACCGGGCCCACCTTTCTTGAAGTTAATCTGGTTACCTTCGATATCGATCTTCAGGGCAAAGAGCTTGATGCCGCTTTTTGTCAGGGAAATGTATCCGCCGGGTGTCGAAAGGCGAATTTCATCGTCGCCGAATATCTCCCAGACCTTCGCCTCGCCGTGGTATTTCTCTTCGGAGACGAGATTGTAGAGCTTGCCGACATTGACGGTGATCTTCTCACCGACACGCGTGTATTGGCCCGTACCGATCTCGACGAATTGCTCTTTGCCGATGGTCAGGTTCTGCTGTTTTCCGACCTGTCGGACTTCCGTCTGGCCAATATTGGTAACCTTGCTGACCCCGACCTGCTCGGCTTTTGCCACACCTACGGATGTGGACTGAAACGCCCCGATGATCGTGTTCATGATGCCGGGCAGCGGAAAGAGCCCCGAGGCATCGGAACCGACGCCCGAGCCGGAGCCGGCAAGCGCCGTGCCTGCATCTGCCCGCGGACTTGGGCCGGAGACCACGCCATCCCGCGACGACATGCCGCCAGCACCGAGAAAGCCAAGCGCCGATGAGGCAAGTGTCGTAGCAAAGGCAGCGACACCCGGGCCACCTCCACCGGCGATCTGTGCTGCCTGACTGAGCAACCCCGCCGTCTGTCCGGAGAGCGCCTGCACGCCCGCCATGGCCATCATCGCCATCGGCCCCGTGCCGCCAACGACGGTGTTCACCGAGCCGCCGATCTCGTGTTTCTGGTTGCCGGAAACCTCCACCGCGCGGTTGCCGCCGACCGAGGCAACCTCGTGCCGGTCAATACGCTTGGTCCGGTCATTCAGAACCCGCGTCGTCTGGTCCTTCTGGGCGTGGAAGAACTGGTTCTCCTTGCCGGCCTCGTCCTCGAAGGTGATTTCGTTGAAGCCATCACCCTTGTGGCTGTTGGAACGCAGTACCATGCGCGTCTTGTTGGCGGGCAGGTCGTAAGGAACGGAATTGGCAGGATTGTTGACCACGCCGATGACCAGCGGCTTGTCCGGATCGCCATCGACAAAGGCGACCATCACTTCCATGCCGATGCGCGGGATGACCTGCGCGCCCCACGTCCCGCCGCCCCATGCCTGGCTGACGCGCACCCAGCACGTATCGGTTCCATCCTTCTTCGCCTTGCGGTCCCACGGGAACCACAGCTTGATGCGGCCATATTGATCCGGATGGATTTCCTCGCCTTCAGGACCGGCGACGATCGCCACCTGCGTACCCTCGATGCGCGGCCGCTTCGTCGCACGGTGCGGCGTCAGCGGCACGCGTGCCGGGATCGCCTCGAAGTGATTGCGATATTCCGGCTCGTTGCTGTTTGTCTCATAGGAGAGATCCACAATACTGTGGCTTGCCCTGATGATCACATGTTCTTCATAGGCATGTTCCGGATGCGCAACCTCGTAAGGCGTAAAGCGGCGGCCGGCTTCCAGGATGCGCGTGGTCGAAGACCCGAATACCCGGTCATGATCGGCCTCGATCGACTGGGTGCGCAGTTTCTGCGCCCGCTCGGCCTCTTCAACCGTCTTGATGCGGGCCGGATATTC
>CAACWB010000260.1_pt1 | contig 18474 bp, 18 predicted proteins | sample 2275501 | NCBI WGS metagenome assembly CAACWB01 (sample SAMEA5312444, study PRJEB27640) | indoor metagenome | biome: indoor environment; feature: controlled; material: polymer antistatic dissipative epoxy resin | place: Italy | collected 2014-05-27 | reverse complement strand
GTTCAGGTCGTTAGAAAAGACGGGGGCTCGTCAAACTCGACCGCGGTCCTGCAAGACCAAGCTCCGCACGACGCCACCCCCGCCGCTGCCCCGCAATTTGCGGTGCTGGGCAGCGGCTCCTTTTTGCATCAAGAGCCAAGAATTCCATAAGACAAGCTCCGCCATCGCAAAATACGCAGAGGCTTTGCGCAAAATCTCGTTGGCCTGACGAAGCTCGCGGTTCTCCCGCTCCAGAGCCTTCATCTTCTCGGCGACGTCACTCGGCAGGCCAGCTCGCTTGCCGCTGTCCACCTCAGCCTTCTTCACCCATTCATTGAGCGTATGCGCCGAGCAGCCGATCTTGGCAGCTATGGAAGACACGGCCGCCCACCGCGACGGATGCTCTGCTTCATGCTCGACAACCATTCGAACGGCGCGGGCGCGCACTTCGGGAGAAAACTTGTTCGTCGTCTTGCTTGTCATAGACCCTACTTCTCACAAGTTGGGGTCTCCGGCAAACCCGGTGCGGTTCAGTGCGGTGACTCGTCATATGGTCAACTGGTCCGGAAAGCGGAAATTATTTCCGTCCCGCGCCCCATATTGACTGATATCCAAAGCTAGGAAATTATAAGCATGAATCCATTTATTATTAGCAGAAACAAAACGCGAACATCTCGTTACTCTATAAACATTGGAACAACAATTTCAGTAACGCGTTGTCGAGCTGCCCTGCGAGTTCGTCGCCGGATACAGGATACATCCATGCTTCCGAGAATTGCGATCATCGGAACCGGCCCGACCGGTCTCTACACGTTCAAACAACTCATTGGCTCCTCCGATCCTTTGTCGATCACGCTCTTTGAGGCGGAGGGCGAACCGGGCAAGGGCACGCCCTATCATCCTGATATGAACGACCCGGCGATGCTCTCGAACATTCCGAGCATCGAGCTTCCGGCTTTTACCGAAACGCTGGCCGACTGGTTGCGGCAACAGGATGACGACACGCTGATGCGCCATGGCATCCGTAGGGAGGCGATCGACGAGCGTGAATTCTACCCGCGCCTGGTGCTTGGCGACTACATGCAGGCACAGTTCCAGCGCATGCTGCAGCAGGCGGCCGATCGCGGGCATCTGGTGACTGTTCTAGCGCGCCACAAGGTCACCGATATCGAAATCCAGGCAGAGGCCATCCGGCTCAGGATCGCTGATCTTGATGGCGAGGACGATGCATTCTTTGACCACGTCGTCATGGCGACGGGCCATAACTGGCCGGAAAGCACCGAAATCCGCCCCGGATATTTCGTCTCGCCCTGGCCGGCAAGCAACCTGAAGTCGGTGCGCAACGAGGCGGTCGGCATTCTCGGTACGTCTCTAAGCGGCATCGACGCGCTGATGACGGTCGCGACAGCACACGGCATGTTCTACGCAGATGCCGCCGGCGACCTGCAGTATCATCCTGTTCCCGGCACGGAAGAGTTCCGCGCGACGCTGATGTCGCGCAAGGGCATCCTGCCGGAGGCCGATTTCTACTGCCCGCTCCCCTATGTGACGCCGCTTGTCTGCACGGAAGGAGCCGTGGATGCCCTGATCGCGACAGGTCGTCACGACCTGCTCGATGACGTCTTCGAGCTGTTCCGCGGAGAGATCGTCGCGCGCGACCCCGACTATGCCGCCCGGATCGGCCTTTCGCAATTAACTGTCGAGACCTTCGCCGCCGCCTATTACGCGGACCGGACGGAGAGCGATCCCTTCGTCTGGGCGGCCAAGAACCTGGCCGAAGCCGAGGATAACAGGCAGAAGCGTTACACGGTGCCGTGGCGCTACGCGATCCTGATCACCCACGAGATCGTGGCAAAGGTCATTCCTCACCTCGACGAAAACGACCTGAAGCGCTTTCATCGGCACTTCAAGGGCATTTTCATCGACGACTATGCAACCGTGCCGCTGATGTCGATCCGCAGGCTGCTGGCGCTGTCCCGTGCCGGCAAGCTCTCGATCCTGAAGCTCGGCGAGGATTACCGGATCCGCACGGCGGAAGATGGGCTGGAGCGCGGCGCCGAGGTCGAAGTGGATGGCGAGGTCCATCGCTTCGGCGCCTTCATAGACGCGACGGGCCAGGAGACACTCTCGGCCACGGATCTTCCATTCCCGACGCTGGTTGCCCAACGCGGCGTGCAGGAATCGGCGACCCCGAGGGCGGCTGCGATCCGGCAACCGGACCGCGATCCCGATATGGTCCGCACCGGCGGCATCGACGTCGACGCAGCCTATCGGCCACGTCTTGGCCTGATGTCGGAAGGCCGGCTCTATTGCGCGGCGATCGCCTTTTTGCTGCACAAGGAGCCCTTCGTGCAGGGCATCACCAGCGCGCGCGACATCGGTGAAACGGTTGGCCGCGCGATCCTGAGCGATATCACCGACGAGAAAACGCCGCTGTTTCAGATCTCCGCGTAAACCGGATCGCCGACACGGATGGTGACGGGCTCGGCGGGCGTGGCATAGACTCCGAGATTGCGCTTGTTGTGGCGCATGATGCCGCGCAGCACGTCGGGCTCTTCCGCGAGGCCGGGCTGGGCGACCAGCGTCATGCCGCAGCGGCGCGAAGCTTCCGTGACGCGGATATCCGCGTCCCCGATGCGCAACGTATGGCCCACCCAGTCGTTCTCGATGAAGCCTTCACCATCGTCCGTTTCGATCAGCACGGAGGGCCGGAACCGTCTTGCGTCGAGCGGCGGGAGGCCTGTCACTGCGGCGAGCGCCTCCGCCGAGGCGGTTGTCACCAGGTGAAGCGGCGCTGCCTTGTAGCGGTTGGAGACGACGGGGAAACGGTGGTCTCCCGCGCCGACGAGGCCGACTGAAACGGCAAAACCGAAATGCTCTGCCAGGCGGTCCGGCAAGGCCCCGTCATCGAGCGAATGCTCGGCGCCGTCGGCAAAGCGCAGCACCGGCAGTCCGGAGGGCGGTTGCGAGGCGGTGATGAAAAGGGCGGGACGCCAGCGCGTTTCCTTTTCGGGCGCGGCGGCAAGACCCGTATTCGGATCGAAAAGCGCAAATCGCCGGTCGCCTATGATGCCTTCTGGCGAGACGGAGATAAAGGCGAGCGTCTCCCCGCCAAGAGAACTCACCGGATAGCGCCAGACTTCCCGCACTCGACCGATTTTTCGCATAGTGGTGCCCCGTTTCTCACTATACGCCGAACATCGTTTGGTGTTCCAGAAAAGTGCGACCGGGGGCGAAGTTCGGGCTATTATTGAGAAGTTGAGGCCACCAAACGAGGGCTTCCGGGTGGGCTCAAATGGTGTCGCCGTATGTGAGACGCCGCGATTAATGGAGATTGGTTCACCAGATCGACCGCAAGCTACTCCCGAGGAAACTACGGCTATGTCGCCTAAGGGTCACCGTCCAACACGTTGCACGTTTCTGACGCATCGGGCGCAATGTCTGCTTTTAGGCAGATGCGACGACGGCCTGTATGACAGAAATGGGGGCGCAAAGCTGCCGGGCGCTCTGTGCTGCCTCACCGCAAACTTCAGGCCCGAAGGCGGAAATTATTGCCGTTAGACCGTCTAGTTGACTGATGCCCAAAGCCAGGGCACAAAGGTTGCATCCACGGTCGCTCGCGATTGGAAAACAGAGGGAATTTCAAGGCTTTTTGGCTAAGCTATTGAAATTATGTGAGAATCCAGGTTCCCCAGCCAATTTCTTCAAATAAAATCAAATATATACGCGCCGGCTTTTCGTTCTGCGCACTGCCACCGGGCTAGTCCCGATAAACAATTGCCCCCCCGGTCAAACCGGCTCCTGCGGCGGTGAGCAATAACGTCTCGCCCTTTGCAATACGCCTTTCCGCATTGGCGACGGAGAGCGACAGCGGAATGGTCGCGGCGGAAGAATTGCCGAAGCTCTCCACCGTGCGGACGGTTTTCTGCCGGTCGATGCCGAGATTGCCGCAGACGGCATCGAACATGCGGGCATTGGCCTGATGGGGCACGAAACGGTCGATATTCGTGGCCGACAGCTCCGCCTGTTGCAGCACACGCTGTGAGGTTCGGGTCATCAGCGCCACGGCGCGGGAGAAAACCTCGCGGCCGTCGCGCATCGTCATCAGCGTATCCTCGGTGGGCGTATCCGCAGAGAACGGCTGGCTGCTGCCGCCTGCGGCTATCTGGATCAGATCGTAACCGCCGCCATCAGATCGCAGGTCGGCCGACAGAAGGCCACGTTGCGCCTCGTGGCACGGTCTAAGCACGACTGCGCCGGCAGCGTCTGCAAAAAGGACAGCGCTTGCCCTTTCCTGAAGATTGATGCGGCGGCTCAGAATATTGGCCGCGACGACAAGCACGGCGCGACCATGGGTGCGGACAAATCCATCGGCAAGGGTGAGCGCATAAAGAAAGCCGGAACAGGCGCCGGCGAGATCGATGCCGCCCGATTGCGTCAGGCCCAATCGATGGGCAAGCAGCGGAGCGGAAGGCGGCAGAAGATGGTCCGGTGTGGAGGTCGCCAGCAATGTCAGCGCGACATCGTCAGGGGCGATTTCCGCATCTTCCAGCGCCATGCGGCCAGCTTCGGTGGCAAGCCCGCTCAGGGTATCGCCCTCTTCCGCCCAATAGCGCTTGAGAATGCCGGTTCGCCGCTCGATCCAGCCGGTCTCCAGCCCCAGGCGCACCTCTATCTCGTCATTGCCGACGCACCGCCCCGGAACGGCATGTCCAAAGCCGGCCATGCGCGAAGAAAGTGTCTGCATTGTCTGGTCTTTCAAGAGTATTCAGGAGGCTGCGGATATCCGGTGTCACACGATCCCGGGCACAGATGTTTTTATGCGAGCGGTTTCGGTGACGATCGAGGCCACTTCATCGATGGCGTCGAAGGCATGGCCCAGATCGTCTGGTGTCGCACAATAGGGGGGCATCAGATAAATAACGTTGCCGAGCGGGCGGATGACAAATCCCCGCTCCCGAAACAGGCGCCGCATACGCGGCCCGACTTCGGCGAGATAACCACCGGAAGGCACCACGAGATCGAGCGCGGCTATGGTTCCCGCCTGCCGGACATTGGTGAAACGTCCGTCATCCGCAAAGCGCCGCAGATGGTCTCCCAGCATCTGTTCCAGTTGCCCGATACGCTGCGCCACCGGCTCATCCCGCCAGACCTGAAGATTGGCGACGGCGGCGGCGCATGCGATCGGATTGGCAGTGTAGGAACTCGAATGGAAAAATGTCTTACGGCGGTCGGTCGAAAAATGCGCATCGAAGAGAGCGCCGCTGCACAGCGTGGCCGCCAACGGCAGGGAGCCGCCGGTAAGGCCCTTCGACGTGCACAGGATATCCGGAGAAATTCCGGCCTGCTCACATGCGAAAAGGCTTCCCGTCCGGCCCCAGCCAGTCATCACCTCATCGGCAATGAACAGGCAGCCATGACGTTCGGCGATCTGCTTCAGCCCGGCAAGAACATCCGCGCTATATATCTTCATGCCGCCGGCGCCGAGCACCAGCGGCTCGATCAACAGGGCGGCGACGTGGCCTGAGCGGCAGAAATGTTCAAACATGTCGAGGGTGGCCTGCCCGCTGCCCGCTTCTGGAAAAGCCAGCCGATCGACACCGAAGAGCAGCGGCTGGTAAGCGGCATTGAACACGCCACGTTCACCGGTGGACATGGTGCCGATCGTATCGCCATGATAGCCATGCTCCATCACTACGATGCGATCGCGCTTTTCTCCGCGGTTATGGAAATAACCGAGGGCCATTTTCAGCGCCACTTCCACCGCAGTTGAGCCGCTATCGGAGTAAAACACGTGTTCCAGCCCGGCGGGCGCAATGTCGACCAGCCCTTTTGCCAGCTCTTCGGCAGGCTCGTGGGAAAATTCGGCAAAAATCACCTGATCGAAGGCCTCCGTCGCGGCGCGGATGGCGGCCATGATCGCCGGATGCCGGTGACCATGGGTGATGACCCACCAGGATGAAATCGCATCGAACAGCCGAGTGCCATCCTCATCGACCAGATAGGCACCTTGCGTGGACACGATGCGTTTCATCGGCGGCTCCAGCCCGTGCTGGGTGAAGGGATGCCAGATGGGCGAACGGCTCATGCCGTAACCTCCAGAAAATCGGCAGGATTGAATTGTTGAGCGAAAGCCTGATGCAGCGCTCCGGCGGTCATCTCAGGCAGACGCGGCAGACGGCCGAGTGCGCGAACCCCGCCGATATCGGTGATGATGCGCTCATTTTCCGCACTCTCGTCACCGATGAAAACCAAACCATGCACCGGAATGCTCCGTAACCGCAGCGCTTCAAGCGACAGCAGCGTGTGGTTGATGGTGCCAAGCGCAGTTCTGGCGCACAGGATCAGCGGGATTTGCCAGTGGGCGAATATATCGGCGAACAGAAATCTGTCGGTCAGCGGCACCAGAAGCCCGCCCGCCCCTTCAATTACCAGCGGCCCCTTCGTTTCCGGCGGTTGCAGGAGGGTGGGATCGATCGTCACATTGTCGAGACGGGCTGAAAGATGCGGCGAGGCCGGTATTTTGAGGCGATAGGCTTCCGGCAGGATACGGGCGCGCGGCACACCACCCAGCCGTTCCACCGTCTCGCTGTCGGTCTCCTCCTCCAGCCCGGATTGGACCGGCTTCCAATAGGAAGCCTGCAAGGCGTGGGTCAACGCCGCGGCAAAAACCGTCTTGCCGATGCCGGTATCGGTGCCTGAAATGACGAAACGAAGGTTCATGCCCGCTCCTCCTTCAATGCGAAGGCAAGCAGCCCGACCATATCGGCAATCTGGCTCTCATCCACATTCAGCGTGATGGAAAGACGCAGGCGCGCCGTTCCTTCCGGCACCGTCGGCGGACGGATCGCCCGCACGTCAAAACCACCTTCGCGCAGGCGCGCAGCTATGCCGAGCGAACGGGCATTGTCGCCGATCATGACCGGCATGATCTGCGAACCGCTCGGCATGACCCCGAGCCGTGAGCGTAGCTCTTCGCCGGCAAAATTTACCAGCGCCGCCAGCCGCGACCGCCGCCAGGCTTCATCAGCGACGATCCGCAAGGCTTCCCGTACCGCCGCCGCCATCAGCGGCGAAGGTGCCGTGGAATAAATGAAGCCCCGGGCGCGGTTGATGAGGTATTCGGCGAGAACCGCCGGCAGGCTCAGGACTGCGCCGGAAAGGCCCAGCGCCTTGCCGCAGGTGTGCAACGCCACCACATTGCCCCGCCCTTCCAGCTCCGCGGCAAGACCACGGCCGCCAGGCCCGAAAACGCCGGTGGCATGCGCCTCATCGACCACAAGAAAACCGCCATGCCGTTCGGCAAGGTCCGCAAGCGCCGCAAGCGGCGCCCGGTCGCCATCCATGGAATAAAGGCTCTCAACCGCGATCCACGGCCGTCCACGACCACCAGCGTGTCGCCAGCGGTTTATTTCCCGTTCGAACGCCTCGACCTTGTTATGTGACACGGCGAGCGCCTGTGCCTTGCCGGCCGCAATACCATCATGCGCGCTGGCATGGATCAGCGCATCGTAGAGCACAAGATCGTCCCGTAATGGCAAGGTGGAAAAAAGCGCAACGTTGGCGGCGAAACCGCTGGCGAAATAGATCGTTTTTTCCGCCCCGAAAAACGCTGCCGCCTCCACCTCCAACGCCTCATGTTCCGAGTGGTTGCCGCGCAGCAACCGTGAGCCGCCCGCGCCGACCGGTACACCCCTCTCGATTGCTTCGGTAATCGCTGCCTTCAGCCGGGGCGCATCGGCAAGTCCGAGATAGTCGTTGGAGGTAAAATCGATCCCCTGTTGGGGAACGAGCGCCCGTAGCCGCGATTTGCGGTGCAGGCCGGCAAGTTTCACCTCGTAAGCGGAGAGCGCCGATGTGTTCACCGGCCCTCTCCTGACTGCGCAGGCTGCAACTCCATCGGCTTCAGACCCAGACGCCGGAACAGTGCCGTATCATGATCCTCACCCGGATTATCGGCCGTCAGCAACGTTTCACCGACGAAAATGGAATTGGCCCCGGCCAGAAAACAGAGTGCCTGGGTTTCGTCGCTCATCTCGGTGCGCCCGGCCGAAAGCCGCACATGCGAACGCGGCATCAGGATTCGCGCCAGCGCAATGGTGCGGACGAAATCGATCGGATCGACAGGATCGGCATTGGCGAGCTTCGAGCCGGGGATCGGGATGAGCATGTTGATCGGCACGCTCTCCGGCGGCACCGGCAGGCCGGCAAGGGTCACCAGCATCGAAATACGATCCTCGACCGTTTCCCCCATGCCGAGAATACCACCGGCACAGACCTTGATACCCGCATCGCGGACATTGGCGAGCGTTTCCAGCCGATCCTCGAAAGTGCGGGTGGTGATGATCTGCGAATAAAAGCGCTCGGACGTATCGACATTGTGATTGTAATAATCGAGCCCGGCATCGGCCAGCCGTTCGGATTGCTCCGGCGTCAGCATGCCGAGTGTCATGCAGGTCTCCATACCCAGCGCCTTGACGCCCTCAACCATGGCCACCACGGCCTCCATGTCGCGCTCCTTGGGGTTGCGCCAGGCCGCGCCCATGCAATAACGCGTCGCCCCACCTTCCTTCGCCTTGCGCGCCTCCGCCAGCACCCGCTCCACTTCCATGAGCTTGGAGGCCTTCAGACCCGTCGGGTTGCGGGCCGACTGGCTGCAATAGCTGCAATCCTCAGGGCATCCACCCGTCTTGATGGACAACAACCTGCTCATCTGGATGGCATTGGCATCGAAATGGCGGCGATGCACCTGTTGGGCTTGAAAAAGCAGATCGTTAAACGGTAAATTATAGATAATTTTCGCTTCTTCGAGTGCTGAACTTGCCTCGATCACGGGAAGTGCAGCCTGATTTCGAGCGGTTTGCGCAATTATCTGATCCATTTGACAGCCTCTCCTTCGAAATAAATAGATAGAACTTCTTTTTATCTATTTTTTTTATCTCCGTTTTTGCAAGTGCTTTTTTTGGGAAAGTTCTCAACGCCGTAAATCTGGCTGGACGGCGGAGCTGAAATCGCCTGCTTTCGCTGCGGAAATCATCAACTGCAAAGGTGCGCGAAAAAGATCCAGGCGGTCCCCATGGCGTGAAAAGGCCGCAATTGCTAAGGGTGGGACATGATCACACTTCGCCCCTCCACCAACCGCGACACAATCCGCATCCTCGACATATGGAGCCGGGCCGTCGACGCCACCCACGGCTTCCTTCTTCCGACGGATCGCGCCGCGATCGGTGAGGAAGTCGAAGCCTTTCTCCCGCAAATGCCCCTGATGCTTGCGGTCGATGTTTCGGATGACCCACTCGGCTTCATGTTTCTGCATGAAGGGCACATGGAGGCGCTTTTCATCGATCCGGATCATCACGGCAAAGGCATCGGCAAGGCGCTGGTGCAGGCGGCCATCGCCACGCATCCCGGGCTGACCACCGATGTCAATGAACAGAACATCGAGGCCATGGGCTTTTACTGTAAGCTGGGGTTCGAGCCGACAGGGCGCTCCGATCTTGACGGACAGGGGCGGCCCTACCCGCTCGTTCATCTTCGATTTCGCGCAACAGAAAAATAGGCTGCCGGGATCGTCGGGGAGGATCAGGCCACGAATACCATCATCCGTTTCGCAACCGACGATTTCCAGCCCGAGCACCGCTTCGACCAATGGCGCGAGGTGCGCGGCAAAAGCCTGTTTGGCGTCACGATCGAGCTTGCGCGGGATCGCCGCCAGAGCTTTCAGGGGTCATTTCAGGCGCGCGCCATCGCCAACGCCGTCGTGAGCGAGATGCACGCCTCCTCCTATCGGGTGGATCGTACGGAAGCCGACATTGCCCGCATTGCCGGCGACAGCCTCTGTATCGGCCTGCAGGTCAGGGGTTCCGGATTGCTATATACGGGCAGGGACCGGGTTCATGCCGTCGGCGGCGGTGATATCACCATCAACCACTCGGATCTGCCTTATGCCGGCATACCGGGTGGCGAAGATCATTTTCATTTCCGGATGCTCAAAATCCCTGTCGATTACGAGGTTATGCTCGGCCAGATAGCCTATGATCTGTTTGCGGCCCGTTATACGGATAATGCCGCCTTCTCGCGGCCGTTCCGGGCCCTCTTCAACGCGCTGAATGCCGATCATGACCGGCTCATCGACCCCGCCCGCGATGTGACCCACATCACCCGGCTTGCGATGACGGCGCGCGGACGGCTTTCTCCCGCCATGCCGGAGGTGCGCGCCGCCCTTCGCACCGGGCTTTGTTATGCGGCCCAGGACATCATGATGCGGAAAAAATCCCGCCAAAACCTGACGCCCGCCGCAGTGGCGAAGGAACTGGGAATTTCGCTCCGGCAATTGCACGTCGTGTTCGAGGGCGCGGAACTGTCATTTTCCCGCACCCTGTCGTCCATGCGGATCGAGGAGGCAAAACGGCTGCTGCTGGAATTTCCCGCCTTGCCGATCACGCAGATTGCGCATGGCTGCGGCTTCGACAGCCTCGCCACCTTCTACCGGGTGTTTGCCGCCGCCTACGGCATGGCGCCGGGCGACACCCGCGTCATGGGCCTGCCTGCGGTTTAAAATTTCGCCTCTGCGCGCAATGAGAAGACGCCTCATCCCCGCCCCTGTAAGGCCCATGGATCGTTCAATCCAGACGCCTCCAAAGAGAGGTGACGCCGGCGATTCGAGGAGCGCGCGCCATGACCAATTTTTTCGATTTTGCGATTTTCCGGCTGCCGGATGCCGCAGTGATAGGCAGCAGGCCACCACTGAACGAAATCGACGCGCTGGTTCAAACCGCTTCTTTCACAGCCGCGTTGCGCCTGTTGGCCGGGGGCTTCATAAGCCTTTATGAAGGCTCCCCCGAGATGACCGCGCTTTTCGCGACACGCCAGAGCCGGCTTCTGTGCCACGCGCTGGTGGCGCTTTATTTCCAGAAGCGCAGCATCTGTGAGGCTGAAACGGGCGAGCCCTTCCTGACCCGCGATGATTTTGCGCAACTGGCGCTGAAGAACGGCCTCGCCAGCCACGAGATCGCCTATACCTTCTTCAAAGAGGCGCTGAAACGCGGGCTGACGAGACCGGTGACCCAATCCGACAGCGACGGGGTCGATGGCATAGCGCCCTCACCATTGACGCTGGCGATGCTCGCCCATTGGTACGACGTCCATTTTCAGGCGCTGGACCTTATCGACGAGGGGTTGAGGGCCTCACGCTTCATCGCACGCTCCGAAACCATGCTTGCCCATATCCATCCTCGCGTGGCACAGGCGCTGCTATCCAATCCGGAGGTGCGCTGCCCCGGCCCGCTTTCCATCATCTTCAACTGGTTCGATGCCGGCGGCTTGCTGATGGACCGGCTGATTGCCGGTATCGACTGGGAAAACCCTCTTGAACATGGCAGGCACCTGACGGATGTGAAGACGGCCTCACAACTGGCGCAATCGCTTTCGCTGTCGCGAACCCATGTCAGCCGCAAACTTGCGGCGGCCGAAATGATCGGTGGCATCGGCTGGAGCGGGCGCCGAGGCCGTTCCGCCCTCTGGATCTCACAGGGTTTTTACGAGGAATACGCCCGCACACAGGCACGCAAGCTGCTCATTCTCGACGGTGCCTTCATGGAGATTTTCTAGAGCCCCTCGCCCTGTGATTGCGGTGGCAACCAAAGCCCCGAACCGGCTTTATTGTTCTGCAATGTGCCGGTTTCTGTTGGCTTTGCGCGAGAAGGCAGCGTCAATCGTCTCGCGATATTTCGTGAACGGCCGATGCAGCAACAGAAACACTGCAAGCATCAATGGCCAGGCGATCAGGACATCGGAGAGGAAGTGAGCGCCCATCGCAACCCTGTTCAGGGAAAAAATCATGATGAACGGCATCAGGACCGCGGCACCGACGAGGCGGAATTTTTTCGGCAGGAGGATGATGAAAGCCAGCAGGGCGATGGCGGAAGCACTTTCGCCTGATGGAAATGAGCAATTGCGGAGACAGGTGCCTTCAAGCGAGAGAACGGGCGTAAAAAACAGCTCTCCCCCGAAATCGCCTAGGTGGCGCGGTCTGGCCCGACCGAACAGGTTTTTCACGACATCGACGGTCGCGCCCGGTCCGAGTACATAAAAAGTGAGAATAAGCAGCAATTGGTGAGGGCGAAAATTGCGCTGCAAGCCGGCAGAGAATGGGCGGACGAGAAGTATGGAAACAAGCCCGGATAACAGAAGAGCTGGGAGCGCGCGGTTCAGATCTCGGACAGAAAGCAGGAACGCATCCTCACCGTGACGGAAGCCATCGGTCCAGAACCCACGGCTGACATCAAGATCGATATCCGGCCAGGCGGTGAAGAAAAGCATCATCGCGAGCGCAACCGCAAGAGCCAGAAGAGATGGCTTGCGGACAGCACGTGCAAAAGCCTGGCACGCGCCGTGGATGGGGTTCGAGCGAAGTTTCGACCTCTTGGGCCAATTCGGCGCATTTTGATTGGTTTTACGGAGGAGATACTGGTGCATGACCGGTTCTCTTCCGCAGAAATGTCAAGCCTTTGCGGAGAAACACCCAAGAGCGTGAGGAAAACAGCTCCCACGGCCGATATCTCACACGGGAACCCCTTGCCCGATGCGTCACGCCGGCTTAGCGTCCCGGTATTAACGCGGCTTATATACGTAAAATTGCAGGTTCAGTATGGACAGAGGGCTCATTCTCATCGTCGAAGACGATCCCGACATCATGCAGATTCTGGACGCCTACCTCATTCGCGATGGATACAGAACCGTCAGGGCGGGCGATGGAGAAACGGCGATCACGCATTTCTCCATGCTGAGACCGGATCTCATTCTTCTCGACATTCGTTTGCCCAAGCTCGACGGCATCGACGTATTGACACGCATCCGGCGCGAGAGGGATACACCGGTCATCATGGTGACCGCGCTTGCGGAAGATATGGACAAGCTGACCGGCCTGCGTCTCGGCGCCGACGACTACATCATCAAGCCTTTCAATCCGCAGGAAATAATCGCGCGGGTGAATGCCGTCTTGAAGCGCACGCGACAGCCCGTTGGTGCCAGCATCCTGCGTTTCGGCGCCATCGAAATCGATACAGAATCCTATATAGCGGCGGTTTACGGCGAGGCGGGTAGAACCATCCTGCCGCTGACGCTCAGCGAATTCCGGATACTTGCCCATATGACGCGGCGTCCCACCCATGCGTTTCAGCGCGCAGATATTCTCGACGCCTGTTTGCCGGAAAGCGACGCGCTGGCGCGCACGATTGACACGCACATCGCCAATCTGCGCAAGAAACTGACGGATCATGGTGCTTGCGGCTATCTGGTCTCGGTACGCAGCATTGGCTATCGGCTTGCCGGGGAGCAGAAACCATGAGGTTCCGGCGCCTCAGTCTCAGCACGATGACGGCGATCACGATCACCACGATGCTCGTCTTCGCCGTTGCAATGATCTATTACGGCGTGTCCTGGTATGCGGACAACATTCAGGAACGCGCGATTGCCGGGCTGTCGCCGGACGCCGCCAAAGCCTTCTCGGACATAGATCGCGGCGTGATGCCGGACCTGCAGCAGTTCCAGGCGCTTCTCGACGTTTTGCCCCATGTGCAGAGCGCAGGCGATGACGAGCTCGTCGCATCGGTGTTCGTCTTCGGGCTGGCCGGCGTGCTGCTGTGCAGTCTGCTCGGCTATATCATTTCCCGGCGCATTGCCGCGCCATTGCAGGAACTGACCGTGGCGGCCCAGCGCATGGCGGCTGGCGACTTCAGCAGCGGCGAAAAGGTCAAGGCAAACCGTATCGTCGAGATCGTCTTCCTCGTCGACAGTTTCGACAGCCTGAAACAGGAGCTGCAGATGATGGAGCGCCGCCTGAAATTCAATACGATGGCGGTTGCCCATGAACTACGCACCCCACTCACCATCCTGCAAGGCCGCCTACATGGCATTGCGGATGATATCTTTCCCCTCGACAAGCAGACCATTCGTCACCTCATCGCTCAGGTGGAAGGGCTGGCGCGTCTGGTGGATGATCTGCGTACACTTTCTCTGGCGGAAACCAACAGTCTCGTGAAAGACATCGAGCCACTTGATCTCGCAACCGAATGCGCGGCGGTGGCGGAGGCAGCGCGGCCTCTCCTGGACGAGGCCGGTATCTGTCTCAACCTGTCACTGGATCCGGCTCCCGTTCAGGGCGATCGTCAACGTCTTCGGCAGCTGCTTCTCGTCCTGATAGACAATGTACGCCGTTATGCGGCAGGCGGAAAAAGTCTGCGCTGTTCAACCGGCATTCGGGAAGGGCGTCCCTTCATCGCCATCGAAGACAGGGGACCGGGTTTTCCACCCGGCGTCGAGGCGCACGGCATCGAACTCTTCTGGCGCACGGAACCATCACGCGCCCGCACCACCGGAGGTACGGGGCTCGGCTTATCAATCGCCCGCGCCATTGCGCAGGCGCACAATAGCGACATGCAGATCGCGGCCGGGCAGGATGGCGGAACGATCGTGACAATCCTCTTCAAGACAACCTCCTGAAAAGCTGGCGCTTATCGTCTTTTCTCCCTATACAGGGGGCGATCCGGGCTTAGCGCAAGCTCCACTGTTTCTCGACACAATCTTCACAAATCCGGCGCATGCAACGGCTGCAACATCCATGCTCGCCGGAAGCCAAACCTATGCCGCACACCAACGATGCCGCCATTCAGGCAGAAAAATTTCCGGCAACGGACGATCTGCAGAAGGCATCGGGCACAACCGAATTCACCTTGTTCTGGCCCATCATGACCTTCGTCGGGCGCGCGCACTGGAAGCGGGCGGTCCTTTTCTGGATGCGCTTTGCCGCCAATCCCGTCGTCACCTTTCGGTGGTGGCAGTTTCTGGCCGCCTTTTCGGCAAAGCGGAAACTGCCGCCGCCCCATGATGAATTGCTGCAGAAACCGCTGTCGAAGTTTCTTGTCGGCGAAATTTCCCAGCAGAGACGACTGCTTTTTCTCGTGGAGAACTTCATAGTCGCGGACCGTCATTTTACGAAGGCCGTCATGAGTGGGCTCTGGGCAGGAAAGACCCTGGAGATGGGCATCGTTCATGGCCGAAAGGATGACTACCGGTGCACCCTTGCTCTCGCGGATTGTTGCGGCGGCCGGCACGAGGGCGCTTTTGCAGTCCGCTTGGTGCGCAACCGCGACGAGGCCGTTCTGTGGACCGCAAAGTTCATTTTTCTGGGGCAATACGGGCGAGACCACCATACGCTTGTCGTTGGAGGTATGCAGGGGCCCCGCGCCGCAAAAGATGAGATGGTGTCAGTCACGCGAGATCTTTGCGGGCTTCGCCCCAAGGAGGCGGTCCTGATGGTTCTGCAGGGCCTGATGCCCCAAAGCGCATGTTCCTATTTCGCCGTCGCCCGCGCCAGACACCCGATCCATTATCGCCGCGCCCGGCGGCAAAAAATGATGATTGCGGATATCGACGCTTTCTGGTGCGAACGTTCTGCGGAGCCGGACGAAACATTCGGTTTCAAGGTACCGGTCTCCAGTCTTGAGGGTGCTGACAAACGCAGCCGGATGAAGCTGTCTTTCTTTGATATCGGCAAGCGCTTTCTGGAAGGCGAACCCGGCAAGGGCGATCAGGATATTCCAACCCAAGCGGCAATCTCAAACGTGCTGGATCGGTAGAGTCCAACGCATTTTTTGATGGTTATGGGCGATACCCATTGACAAATCTCAGGACTGAGGCTCTGCTACAGCGCATGAATGGGATGTTGCGAGCATCGAAATTGATGGCCCTGTTGTTCAGGCTGGTGATGGTAGTGTCACTGGCGGGCTACAGCGTTTCCACCGTCAATGCCGCAATGCATGCCGAAAACGACGTCCCGATCTCACAGATCGAAAACGACCATTCGTCAGGCCGGGGTTACCACGACGCCGCCGTTCAGGATCACGGCGACCACGCCGATCAACATGACCACGCCAGCAAGGAAAAATCGAAGAATTCCTGCTGCCAGGATTATTGTGGTGTCGCGGCCATTCCGTGCCCCTCCTCATCCCTGAACCATCCGACCGTCATTTCCCTGCGTGCGTTCATCGACGATACGCATGCTGCCGGTCTGGCACCTAAGCTTCAGCGCCCCCCTAATATCTGAATATCCGGAACCGCTTTGCGGGCTTTCCTGCACCTGCATGCGTGAGCGTGCTGGAGCAATCATGATCTTATTGCCGGATTTTCACCATGAAACGTTTGTTCCTGGTGGTTGCCCTGCCGCTTTTTGCGGGCGGATGCGCAGCCACCTTACCTGAAGTCGTCATATCGACCGACAGCCCCGACACTATGTCCAGCGTCAGGCCCATTCCCTATCAAAATCCGATCGGAGCTTACACGCACCGCGTTCCCGTCGATCCGAAACCCTGGCGTGGCCTGAACGATGCGCAGTCGCCAGCGAAGGGAGGCGCGTGATGATCCCACGTCCTATCAGACTGATATCCTCCCTCCTGTTTCCCCTCATCGCGGCAGGCTGCGTTACGACTGATTATGCCGCCAAGGATGCGGGCTTTGCCGATGCAACGCTGAAAACCAGTGAGGCAACCGGCAAACAGACTGTCTGGGTTCAGAACCAGCAGCAGGCGCAGGTGGTGCGCGACCGCGTCAAGGCGCTGATGGCCAAAAAGACCATCGACGTCGAAACCGCTGTTCAGGTTGCATTGCTGAACAATAAGGGGCTGCAGGCGTCCTATGCGGATCTCGGAGACAGCGCCGCCGACGCCTGGCAGACGCAACTCTCCGTCTTTCCGACCTTTTCCGTCAGCCTGAACGGCATCGGAACGCCCGGGCTTGCCATGTATCGTGTCCTTGAAGGGGCCGTCACCGCCAATATTCTCGCCTTGGCGACCTATGACAAGAATATCAGCCTGGCGAATACGCGCTTCCGTCAGGCGCAGGTCAATGCGGCAATCGCCACCGTGTCGCTTGCTGCGGAAACCCGAAGGGCATGGATCAACGCCGTGGCCGCCTGGGAAAACGTCGCCTACCTCAACCAGGCGAAGGTCGCAGCCGACGCCTCTTCGGAACTTGCGAAAAAGATCGGTGAAGCGGGCTCGATGCCCAAGGCCAATCAGGCCCGCGAACATGTGTTCTATGCGGAACTGACGGGAGAAACGGCAAAGGCACGACTGGCAGCGAAACTCGCCAAGGAAGAGCTGATCCGGTTGATGGGGCTTTCCGGCACGGATGCCGAGTTCCAGATACCGAACCGGCTTCCTTCCTTGCCGAAGACCCTGATAGCGCGCAACGACATCGAGGCGGAAGCAATTCACAAACGCATGGATTTGCAGGTCGCCCGCCTCGAATTGCAGGCAACCGCGCAATCCTATCGCCTGGAAGACGCCACCCGCATCGTCACCGATATCGAGCTGGCAGGAAGCTGGGAGAAGGAACGCGAACGCGAGGACGGTGCCACCCGTTCGGACATTGCAAGAACCGGTTCGCTGTCCTTCACGATCCCGATCTTCGATTCCGGGCAGGCGCGTCTGCGCAAGGGCGAACTCGCCTATATGCGGGCGGCCAACCAGCTGGCCGGACTGGCCGTCGACATCCGTTCGCAGGCCCGTTCCGCCCATCTGGCCTACAGGTCGAATTACGACATTGCGCGCCACTACCGCAACAATGTCCTGCCCCTGCGCAGCGCGATCGAGGAGCAATCGCTGCTGTCCTATAACGGCATGATTACCAGCACCTTCGAACTGATCGCCGATACCCGCGAAAAAATCGAATCCACCATCCTCGCAGTCAACGCCAAGCGCGACTTCTGGTTGGCCGAAGCCAACCTTGCCCCCGTCATCTATGGCGGAAGCACAGGCAATGCCGCGACCGAAACCGAAGTCGCGTCGGCCGAAGCGCCGGCAGGCGGCGGTCATTGAGAAAGGAAACGGGAATGTTCAGCAGAAGACAATTGCTTGGAGCAGGGGCCGCCGGCGCGGCGCTCGTATCCTCCAAAACCTGGGCGCAGACGTCCAATATGAGCCTGCCGGAAGCAGCCAGCATGGAAGGCGCTGCGACCCAGACACCCACCCGCCCCTCAACCGGCCCGGATTACAACCCGGTCGTCACCCTCAACGGATGGACCCTGCCCTTCCGGATGAACAACGGCGTCAAGGAATTCCACCTCGTCGCCGAACCGGTGGAACGCGAGATGGCCGAGGGCATGACCGCCTATCTGTGGGGTTACAACGGCCAGTCCCCCGGCCCGACCATCGAGGCTGTGGAGGGTGACCGGGTACGTATCTTCGTCACCAATAAATTGCCCGAACATACGACGGTTCACTGGCACGGCATGATCCTGCCTTCAGGCATGGACGGTGTCGGCGGCCTGTCGCAACCGCATATTCCGGTCGGCAAAACCTTCGTTTACGAGTTCGATCTCGTGAAATCCGGCACCTTCATGTACCACCCGCATTCCGACGAGATGGTGCAGATGGCCATGGGGATGATGGGTTTCTTCGTTGTCCATCCCAAGGACCCGGCGTTCATGCCGGTGGA
>CAACWB010000037.1_pt1 | contig 19152 bp, 16 predicted proteins | sample 2275501 | NCBI WGS metagenome assembly CAACWB01 (sample SAMEA5312444, study PRJEB27640) | indoor metagenome | biome: indoor environment; feature: controlled; material: polymer antistatic dissipative epoxy resin | place: Italy | collected 2014-05-27 | reverse complement strand
CCGCCATTGGTGGTGACGAGGATTTCCGCGTAAACGCCGAGCAGGAAGATCGTCTGGATCAAAATGACGACGGTGATGGCGCGGGAAAGATGCGGCAGGGTCAGATAGACGAAGCGGTTGACGAAGTTGGCGCCATCCATCTCGGCGGCTTCCTTCTGTTCGCCATCGAGCGACTGCAGGGCGGTGAGCAGGATCAGGGTCGCAAACGGCAGCCATTGCCAGGCGACGATGATGATGATCGACAGCAGCGGAAACTGCGCGAACCAGTCGACCGGCTGCAGACCGAAGAAGCGCGAGAGATCGGCAAGCACGCCGTAACCGGGATGCATGATCATGTTCTTCCACACCAATGCGGCCACCGGCGGCATGACGAAGAAGGGCGAGATGATCATGATGCGCACGATGCCCTGGCCGAAAATGTCATTGTCGAGCAGGAGCGCAATGGCGATGCCGCCGATGACGGTGATCAACAGCACACCGCCGACGATCAGCAACGTGTTCCAGATCGACTGGAAGAAGGCCGGGTCGGTGTAGAAATACTGGTAATTGAACAGACCGGCAAAGCTGACATTGGCCGGGTTGAGGAGATTGTAGTTCTGGAACGAGAACCAGAGCGTCATCGCCAGAGGCACGATCATCCACACCAGCAATAACAGCACCGATGGCGCAAGCATCACCCGCGCAAGACCGCTCGTGTTTCGGGTTGCCATTGGTAGTCCCCTCCCTGACCGATAGCCGCGGCGTTGCCCGCCGGTGCAGCCGGATTTAACGATTGTCTTGGTGCATCGGGCAGAAAATCGTATTCGATTTTCGTGCGTAACGATGCGCAGATTAAAAGGGCTAGAGCGTCCTTTGTGCGTCTGGAAGGACGGAAAGCCGCTCTAGTGGCGGGCTTCGCCCGTCGCTGCATGGTAGGTCGCCAGCACCTGATCCACCGCCGCGACCAGAACCTCCTCCATCGTCCTGCCCGCAACCGCCGCGAGCGGCAACTCACCGAGATACTGGCGCAGCAGGGTTTCGGGAATTGTCTTCCCATCCAGCGCCTTATGCAAGGCGGAAACGGCTGCAAGCGCTTCCGGCCGCGTCCAGTAATAACGGATGCGGTCGCTGTAGCTGTAGTGGCGCTGCAATCGGAGCGTGATGTCATCGCCATGGTAATGGCCCTGCCAGTCGCCCGGTGCGCTTAACATCAATTTTTCCATGGTCCGCGCCAGCGGCCGGTCGCCATAGGTGCCGACCATTTCGGAGGCGATCATATCAAGAGCGTAAAGCGCTTCCCGGTAAGCGAAGGTGAGGCCGGGGCCAACTTTGAGGATCGGATATCCGTCATGCACGAGTGCGGTAAGTGCTGTCTCCGTCTGGTAATCGGTCGAATGGGCTTCGAAGACCAGTTGCGGTTCGCCGTCCAGCACGGCGCTGAGGCTCTGCGCTGCCTGCGGATCATAAGCGACAACATTGTCGCTGCCGAATTCCACGCCGGGCTGTACGACGAAGGCGATGACCCGTTCGAAGGCTTGCGAAAGGCCGTGCTGCGCGAATATTTCGCGGTGCAGATCGATGGTGTTGCGCGCCGCCTGTGGTTCGGTCGGCGCAACCGTGTCGAGCACATGGTCTGCACCACCGGGCACCGGCACTTCGGTGCCGAGAATGTAGAGCGGTTTGGGCAGGCCGGCATCGGTGGCGGCCTTTTCGGCGACGGCTGCGAGTTTCGCGGCGCGGTTGGCAATCGTTACGTCGTCTAAAGCCACCGGTTCACCGGCGCAGCCCATGGATGCATCGAGGTGGATCTTGCGAAAACCAGCTGAAACATAGGCTTCGACCATGGCGGCGGCTTTTGTCAGCGCGTCCTCGGCCTTTTCCCGGCGCCAGGGGTTGGGGCCGAGATGATCGCCGCCGAAGATCAGCAGTTCGGCGGGCAGCCCTTCTTCGGAGGCGATGCTGTTGACGAAGGCAACAAAATCCAGCGGCGTCATGCCGGTATAACCGCCGAGATGATTGACCTGATTGCAGGTCGCCTCGATCAGCACGGCTGTCTTGCTGGCGGCGGCGCGGCGGATTGCGGCGCGCAGGACAACGGGGTGGGCCGAACAGACAGACGTGATGCCCGCAGGTTTACCGGCGCGGCGCGCGGCGGCTAGATTTTCCAGAATGGCGGTCATGGGACTTCCTCCGACAATTGCGCGGCGATGAAGGCGTCGAGTTCGGCAAGGCTGGCGGCGCCCTCCATCGGGCCGCGCCTGATGACGTTGTGGGCGCCCGATGCATTGGCATAAGCGAGCGCCTGTCCGGGGTGCATGCCGAGGCGGCGGCAGGTGAGGTAGGTTGCGCCGAAACAGTCGCCGGCACCGGTCGGGTCGATTTCCGTGACCTTCAGGCCGGGGGCGTCGATGCGCCCATGGGCGCGGCTGAAATGGCTTGCGCCCTTCGCGCCGCGTTTCAGCACGATTTCACCGACACCGGAGACGAGCAGCTTCTCTATCGCAGCATCCTCATCGTCCAGACCGGAGGCCGCCTGAAGTTCCTCGCCTGACGGCAGCAGGAGATCGGTGACGGCAAGCAGATCGTCGATCAGCCTGCGGCCGGCATCACCCTGCGCCAGTTCCTTGCGGATGTTCGGATCGAAGGAGACCGAGCCGCCGCGTGCCTTGACGCTCTTGATGGCTTCGAGAATGATTTCGCCAATGCCGGCTATCGCGAAGGCCGACCCCATGACGTGCACATGGCCGGCTTTTTCGATGAGCGCCTGCGCTTCATCGGTCATTTGCGTTTCACTGGCCGCTGAATGGGCGATGTTGAAAACGAAGTCGCGCGCGCCGTTCTCGCGGTAGCGCACGAAGGCGCTGCCGGTCGGGCGATCTGGAATAGTGGCGATGGCCGAGACGTCGACGCCGTCACGGCGCAGCCTTTCGACATTGAGGCGGCCGAAATCATCGTCACCGACTGCCGCGATGATGCCGGCGGTTCCGCCGCAGCGCGCCACCTGATCGATGAAGATGGCGGGTGCGCCGCTCGGGAAAGGGCCGATCAACGTCTGCGGCTCAAGAAAGCCATTTCCCACCGTCGTCGCCATGATCTCCACGAGGATTTCCCCGGCCGTGATGGTCGGGCCCTGGGTCTGCGGCGCCAGTGCAGATGCCTGCCTCATCGTTTCCTCCATAAGCGTGTGCTCTCGTCCTGCCGGGCAGGTGCATTTCGGTCTGTTGATTTTTCGAATATCAATTAAAGTTTACACGCGTCAAGATATTAATTGATGAAAAATCTGCTGCAATGCAGCAAGGGAAATACGTGAAATAATAAATGATTGTGAAGATATGTTTTTATAAACAAAGTGTTGTACACATTTCGAGCCAGCATGGCGGCGCCATCATTTATTTTGGATGTTGACAATCGGTGTGGTTTTGCGAGATAAAAAATTTACGCATGTATTGTTATGCGTGGACATCCGTAAAGGAGGAGCGGGTCTCATGAGCAAATTCATTGGAATTCTGTCGTCGTCTGTGGTGGGAGCGGGCCTTTTGGCCGGGCTGGCGCAGGCGGAAGAAATCAACATCGCCACCGTGAATAATGGCGACATGATCATCATGCAGAAGCTTTCCAGCGCCTGGGAGAAGGAAACAGGCAACAAGATCAACTGGATCGTGCTGGAAGAGAATGTTCTGCGCGAACGCGTCACCACCGATATCGCCACCAATGGCGGCCAGTTCGACATCATGACCATCGGCGGTTACGAAGCGCCGATCTGGGGCAAGCAGGGCTGGCTGGCGCCGGTCGACGATCTCGGCGACGATTACGATTACGCCGATCTGCTCGACCCGATCAAAAAGGGCCTGACGGTGGATGGCAAGCTTTACGCCGTGCCGTTCTACACCGAAAGCTCGTTCACGCTTTACCGCAAGGACCTGTTCGACGCCGCCGGCCTGAAAATGCCTGATAATCCGACCTACGACCAGATCAAGGATTTCGCTGCCAAGCTGACCGACAAGTCGAAACAGCAATATGGCATATGCCTGCGCGGCAAGCCGGGCTGGGGCGAAAACATGGCCTTCCTCGGCACCATGATCAACACCTATGGCGGCCGCTGGTTCGACATGGACTGGAAACCGCAGCTGACGAGCGAGCCGTGGAAAAAGGCGATTGCGGATTATGTGGCGCTGATGACCTCTTACGGCCCGCCCGGTGCGGCCGCCAACGGCTTCAACGAAAACCAGACGCTGTTTTCATCCGGCCGTTGCGCCATGTGGATCGACGCCACCTCGGCGGCGGGCCGCGTTTATGACCCCAAGCAGAGCCAGGTTGCCGACAAGACCGCGTTTACCCGTGCTCCGGTCGAGGTAACGCCTAACGGTTCGAGCTGGTCGTGGTCGTGGAACCTTGCCATTCCCAACAGCACGAAGAAGCTTGAAACCGCCAAGTCCTTCGTCAAATGGGCGACCTCGAAGTCCTATGTGAAGACGGTTGGTGAAAGCGAAGGCTGGGTGGCCGTGCCGCCGGGCACGCGCAAATCCACCTACGAGCTGCCGGAATACAAGAAGGCCGCACCCTTTGCGGATACCGTGCTGAAGGCGATCATGTCTGCCGATCCGTCCAAGCCGACCAAGGATCCGGTGCCTTATACCGGTGTGCAGTTCGTGGCCATACCGGAATTCCAGTCCATCGGTACGGTTGTCGGCCAGCAGATCGCGGCCGCCCTTTCCGGCCAGCAGACCGTCGATGCGGCGCTCGAAGGCGCGCAGAAGCAGGTCGAGCGTGACATGACCCGCGCGGGCTACATCAAGTAGCCGCGTCCTCCCGGCGTGCCGCCCGTTCGTCACTTTGGCGGCGGGCGGCATGGGTGGGGATTAAGGGCCAGTTCTTCCCTCATTCCTGTGCCTGTCACAGGAATCCAGTCAGCCCAAGTCTTTGGGCTGGAAGGACTCTCTCGCCGCGCAGACGCGCGTCGGCTGGATTTCTGTGACAAGCACAGGAATGAGGCGAGTGAGGAAAAGCATCTAACAACAAACGGGCATGGCCAGATTCCCCGCCATGCATCACGGAGATCGACATGAGATTGAAGAACAAGGTCGCGCTGATCACCGGCGCCGCCCGCGGTATCGGCCTTGGTTTCGCGCAGGCTTTTGCCGATGAAGGCGCGAAGGTGATTATCGCCGATATCGATATTGCCCGCGCGACGGCTTCCGCCGCCGCCGCCATCGGCCCTGCCGCCAAGGCCGTGAAGCTGGATGTGACCGATCTTTCCGAGATCGACGCCGTGGTGAAGGCGGTGGATGAAGAGTTCGGCGGTATCGATATTCTCGTCAACAATGCCGCGATCTTCGACATGGCGCCGATCAACGGCATTACCGAAGAGAGCTATGAGCGGGTGTTCGACATCAATCTCAAGGGGCCGCTGTTCATGATGAAGGCCGTCTCCAATGTGATGATCGCCCGTGCGCGCGGCGGCAAGATCATCAATATGGCGAGCCAGGCCGGACGGCGCGGCGAGGCGCTCGTCACGCTTTATTGCGCCTCCAAGGCGGCGATCATTTCCGCCACGCAATCGGCGGCGCTGGCGCTCGTTAAACACGGCATCAATGTCAACGCCATTGCGCCCGGTGTGGTGGATGGCGAGCATTGGGAAGTGGTCGATGCGGAATTCGCCAAATGGGAAGGCCTGAAGCCGGGTGAGAAGAAGGCGGCGGTGGCCAAATCCGTGCCGATCGGCCGTTTCGCGACGCCTGATGACATCAAAGGGTTGGCGGTTTTCCTCGCCTCCGCCGACAGCGACTATATTCTCGCCCAGACATATAATGTCGATGGCGGCAACTGGATGAGCTGAAAAGCCGGAGATGACCATGCATGCCATTCAATTCGTCGAGAAGGGACGCGCCGTGCTGGCGGAACTCCCCGTCGCCGATCTGCCGCCGGGCCACGCGCTTGTGCGGGTCAAGGCTTCGGGGCTTTGCCACACCGATATAGACGTGCTGCATGCGCGTTATGGTGACGGTGCGTTTCCCGTCATTCCCGGCCATGAATATGCCGGTGAAGTTGCGGCCGTGGCTTCCGATGTCACTGATATCAAGGCCGGTGACCGGGTGGTGGTCGACCCCAATCTGCCCTGTGGCACCTGCGCCAGCTGCAGGAAGGGGCTGACCAATCTTTGCAGCACGCTGAAGGCCTATGGCGTTTCCCACAATGGCGGTTTCGCGGAATTCAGCGTGGTGCGTGCGGATCACCTGCACGGCATCGGTTCCATGCCCTATCATGTCGCAGCGCTGGCCGAACCGCTCGCCTGCGTCGTCAACGGCATGCAGAGCGCTGGCATTGGTGAGAGTGGCGTGGTGCCGGAGAGTGCGCTTGTGTTTGGTGCCGGTCCCATCGGTCTGCTGCTGGCCCTGTCGCTGAAAGCACGCGGCATTGCCACGGTAACGATGGCCGATATCAATGAAAGCAGACTGGCCTTTGCCGAAAATCTCGGGCTCAAGGTGGCGGTTTCCGGCTCGCAAGCGCTCCTGCGGCAGCAGAAGTCTTTTGATCTTGTGGCCGATGCGACGGGTATTGCCCCCGTTGCGGAAGCGATGATCCCGCTGGTTGCGGATGGCGGCACCGCGCTGTTTTTCGGCGTCTGCGCGCCGGATGCCCGCATTTCGGTGGCGCCTTTCGAAATCTTCCGGCGGCAGCTGAAGCTTGTCGGCTCGCATTCGCTGAACCGTAACATCCCGCAGGCGCTCGCCATTCTGGAAACGGATGGCGATGTCATGGCGCGGCTCGTCTCGCACCGGTTGCCGCTTTCGGAGATGCTGCCGTTCTTTACGAAGAAACCATCCGATCCGGCCACGATGAAAGTGCAATTTGCAGCCGAATGATCGTTTGGTGGTTGATAACCGCAGTCGACCGGCTTTTCGTGCGAAGGCCGGTCGATATAAAGTACCACATGTAATATTTCATGGGGGCAAGCACTTTGGCCAAATCTATCAGGACGATGGAAGAATTTTCGGAATTCGTCGGCCTTTCCCGCCCGACCGTTTCGAAATACTTCAATGATCCGGCCTCGGTTCGCAAGAAGACGCGGGACACCATCGAGGATGCGCTGAAGAAATCGGGATTCAGGCCCAATATCTTCGCCGTCAACCTCAACCGCCGCCGCTCCAATATCATCGGCATCATCATTCCGAACTCCACCGACCCGTTTTATATGGCGCTAACGAGCCGTATCGAACTCATCGCCAATGAGGCTGGGTTCCTTGCCTTCGTGCTGTCTTCGGATGGCAAGGCGGAAATCGAAGACCGGGCCATCCGCACCTTCAAGTCGATGAATGTCGCCGGTGCGATCATCGCCCCGCTTGGCGTCAAATCCCATCGCGCGACGCTGGAGCAACTCGCGGCCAGCATTCCCATCGTTTATGTCGATTCGCCGCTGGATGAGACATCGGCCTTTGTCGGCACCGACAATCGCCAGAGCGTCGGGCTGATGGTGGATTATCTCTGCCGTTCGGGCGAGCCGCCCTGTTTCTTCGACATGCCGCAGGTCAACACCAATGCCGCGACACGCCGCACGGCCTATGAGGAGGCGATGCAGCGTCTTGGTTTCGAACCGCATGTGATCGATGTGCCCGGCATCGTCACCTGGGATTTCGAGCGTTTCGCTTTTGATGAAGCGAGCCGGCTGCTGGATGGGGCAGGGCATTTGCCATCCCGCACCATTTTATGCGCCAATGACCGTATTGCCTTCGGCGTCATCGCCGCCGCTTTCCAGAAGGGCATCAAGGTTGGTCACGGCGCGGATTACGATCTCAGGGTTGCCGGTCATGACGATCATCCGTTGTCGCGTTATGCCTGCCCGCCGATTACCACGGTGGCGCAGAATTATAACGAGATCGGCAGGCTGTCGATCGAGCTTCTGTTGCAGAAGCTGAACGAAGAGGCGGATGATGCCGCCACCCGGATGCGGGAACGCATCCTGCTCAGCGCCGATCTGATGCTGCGTAAATCGGCCTGATGACTTGTTAGATAAACTAAACAAAAAATCTGATTTTCTAAATAGAACTAATATTTGAACGCTCCTACTCTGTTCCCAAGGTTGCTTTGGGAGGCGACCGCGAGAGCCGGCGCAAAGGCGTGCCGGGATCCGGGAGGAACGCAGAAACGTCATGTTGTCGCTGCCGCGAGGGTCACGCCTTCGTAGCCTCGGTATCGCATGGCCTTCGCCGGGCAGACTGGACACTCTTGCCAGCAATTTCCCCAGCGAAGGATGTCAAAACATGAATCTCTATTCTCTTCTGTCAGCGCGTGCAGCCGGTGGCAAACCTGTCAGGGTCGGTCTCATCGGCGCCGGCAAGTTCGGCTCCATGGTGCTGGCGCAGGCGCAGCGCATCGCCGGTTTCCACATGGTCGCCGTCGCAGACCTCAATGTCGGCAAGGCGAGGGAATCGTTTGACCGCGTCGGCTGGCCGAAGGAGCGTTATGACGCGACGAGCTGCGCCGATGCGCTGAAAAGCGGCAAGACCTATGTGACCGATGATGTGAACGAGCTTTTCGCCTGCGGCGAAATCGAATGTGTCATCGAGGCCACCGGCCATCCGCTGGCCGGTGCGCGCCATGCACTGGGCGCCATTGAGCACAACAAACATGTCGTCATGGTCAATGTCGAAGCCGACGTCATGGTCGGGCCGATCCTTGCCGAAAAGGCCCGCGCCAAGGGCCTGATCTATTCGATGGCTTACGGCGACCAGCCGGCGCTGATCTGCGAGCTGGTTGACTGGGCGCGCGCCACCGGTTTCGAGGTCGTCTCCGCCGGCAAGGGCATGAATTTCGAGCCGCGTTACCGTTATTCGACGCCGGACACGGTCTGGGGTTATTTCGGCTGGACCGACGAGGAAGTGGCCAAGGGCGACTTCAATCCGAAAATGTACAATTCCTTCACCGACGGCACCAAGGCGGCCATCGAAATGGCGGCCGTCGCCAACGGTACGGGACTGGATTGCCCGGATGACGGTCTGGCCTTCCCGCCGGCCGGCCTGCACGATCTGGCCCGCGTCTTCCGCCCCGCTGCCGATGGCGGCCGCATGGCGCGCTCCGGTCTGGTCGATATTGCCGCAAGCCAGGAGCCGGATGGGCGCGAGGTGTTCAACAACATCCGCTACGGCGTTTTCGTCACCTTCAAGGCGCATAATGAATATGCCCGCGCCTGCTTCAAGCAATATGGCCTGCTGACCGATCCGTCGGGCTGGTACGCCTCCATGTGGCGTCCGTTCCACATCATCGGCCTTGAAACATCGATCAGCGTGCTTTCCGCCGTCCTGCGCAACGAGGCCACCGGTTGCTCCAAGGAGTTCCGCGGTGATGCCGTCGCCACGGCAAAGAAGGACATGCAGCCGGGCGAAATGCTGGACGGTGAGGGCGGTTACGCGGTCTGGGCCAACGCCATTCCCGCCACCCGCAGCCTTGATATCAAGGCGCTGCCGATTGGCCTTGCCCACAATGTCAAGCTGAAGCGCGCCATCAAGAAGGACCAGATCGTCAGTTTCGACGATGTGGAGCTCATCAATGACCTTGATGTGGTGAAGCTGCGTCAAGACATGGAAAACCGCTTCCGTCCGCAAAAAGACGCCGCGGCTTGATGGGCGGGGGAGAGGACATGTCAAAGGGAGCCTTCGTGGTGATCGCGGAATTTCGGGTTAAGCCCGATGCGATGGATGCCTTTCTCGACGCCGCGCGCGATGACGCCAAGCATTCGGTCGAGGACGAACCGGGTTGCCGGCAATTCGACGTGGTGCGGCCGGAAACCGGAAACAATGTGGTGTTTTATGAGGTCTATGACAGCAGAGAGGCTTTCGACGACCATCTGAAAACACCGCATCTCGACCGGTTCCGCGCGGCTTTTCCCGCCCTCATCGAAGAAGAACTGCCGGTACGTTTTTTAAACCGGCAATGGCTCTGAAAGATGGAAACGATGGCTGACATTCGCCAGATCGCCGTTATCGGAACGGGTATCATGGGTGCCCCCATGGCGGGGCGTCTGGCGGAGGCCGGGTTTTCCGTCAAGGCCTGGAACCGCAGCGCTGACAAGGCTGCGGTTCTGGCGAAAAAGGGTGTGCAGCCGGCGGCAACGGCTGCCGAAGCTGCGGCCGAAGCCGATGTCGTGCTCTGTATGCTGAGTTCCGGGCCGGTCTGCGACGAGGTGCTGCTCGGTGTCTCGGGCGTCGTTTCCACCATGAAGCCCGGTGCTATCCTGCTGGTGATGAGTTCCATCCCAGTCGATAGCGCACGGCAACAGGCGGAAGCGGCCAAGGCCCGCGGCGTCAGATATATCGATGCGCCGGTCTCTGGCGGAGAAAAGGGAGCGATCGAAGGAACGCTCGCCATCATGGCCGGCGGTGAACAGCGGGATGTGGATGCATTGCGGCCACTCCTCAATTGCCTTGGCCGCGTCACCCATGTCGGTCCGGTGGGCTGCGGTTCTCTGGCCAAGCTTGCCAACCAGCTGATCGTCGCCTCGACGATCTGCGCCGTCGCCGAAGCCTTGACGCTGGTTGAAGCGGGGGGAGCCGAGCCGGCGCAGGTGCGCGAGGCCCTGCTTGGCGGCTTTGCCGACTCCACCGTCTTCCGGCAGCACGGAAAACGCATGGTGGAGAGCAACTTTCGCCCCGGCGGGCCGGCGAAATATCAGGTGAAGGATACCTCCACGGCGCTGGCTTTCGCCAAGAGCCGTGGCCTCAGATTACCGGTCGGCGAGGAGGTTGACCGGCTGTTCCGTTCCATGGTCGAGCATGGTGCGGGTGAGCTTGATCACAGCGGTGTGATCCTTGAAATTAAACGCATGAATGCGTTCGGAGGAACGCTCGAAACAGTCTAGAGACAACAAAGGGAGGAACACATGAAAATTTCAAAACTTTACGGGCTGGCTCTCGCCGCCACCATGCTGGTTGCATCGATCGCGCAGGCGGAAACGCTCACGCTTTCGACGCCGGATCCGGACAATTCCGAAATTACGCTCGCGGCCAACAAGTTCGCCGAGCTGGTGTCCGCCAAGACAAATGGCGAAGTCACCGTCAAGGTCTTCCCGAACGGCTCGCTTTACGGCGGTGATCCATCGGGCGCCGTCAAGCAGCTGGCGGGCGGATCGCTCGACATGCTGCTTCTGGCGACATCGCTTTATGCGAATTTCGACCCGCGTTTTTCGGCGATTTCCATTCCCTATCTTTTTGACGATGAAGAACAGCTTCGCACCTATCTGGAAGGTGAGCAGGGCAAGGAGCTGATTGCCGGGCTGGAAAAGATCGGCATCAAGGCGGTGGATCTGTGGCCGCGCCCCTTCCGCCAGATGACCAATTCCAAGCGCCCGATAACCTCGCCGGATGATCTCAAGGGTTTGAAGTTCCGCGTTCCCAACAATCCGCTCTGGGTGGAATTCTTCAAGAAGATGGGCGCCGCACCGACGCCGCTCGCCTTTGCCGAGGTTTATAACGCCCTGCAGCTGAAGGTCGTCGACGGCCAGGAAAACCCCATCAACGTCCCATTGTCGGCGAAATTCTACGAGGTGCAGAAATACGTCTCGATCACCAACCATATGGGTGACGGCTGGGTTCTGGGCATCAGCCCCGCCAAGTTCAACGCCCTGAGCGATGCGCACAAGGCGGCCGTCGAGGAGGCGGCGAAGGAAGCGGAAGTGTGGAAGGTGCAAAACGACGCCTCGAGCGCCGAAGCGACGATTGCCGAACTGCAGAAACACGGAATGGAGATCAATCGCCTGACGCCGGAGCAGCAGAAGGCTTTCGTGGAAGTCTCAAAGGGCCTCTATCCGGTCTTTGCCGGGTTGGTGAAGGATCAGGCTTTCTTTGACAAGACCATTGCCGCCGTCGGCAAGAAGTAAGGCCATCAGGTCTTCCGGGCCGGCGCGCAGCCGGTCCGGTTGGGAGGACAGGTTTATGGACGAAACGTCATCATTTTTCGGCAGGGTCATCAGATTGGCGACCGACGTGCTGGCCGGTCTGGCCGCTATCGGGGTTCTGGCCGTCGTGCTTTTGCAGGTGTCGACCCGAATGTGGGGCACTCCGGTCTCCTGGACCGAGGAAGCGACACGGTATCTTTTCATATGGATGGTGTTCCTGGGCGTGGCGGGCAGCTTCCGCACCGCCGACATGGCGCGGGTAACGGTGTTCATCGCGCTGATGCCGGCCTGTGTGCGGCGTCTTGCGCTGCCCATCTACGTCGTGTCGTCGGTCGTCTTTTTCGGCCTGATGATCTGGACGGGCTGGACGCTGGTGCGCCAGCAATATGTGATGAATGAAGCCGCCGCGACGCTTGCCACGCCGATGTGGATGATCGGCATCATCATTCCGCTCAGCGCGGCTCTCGGCATTGCCGCCATCGTGGAATCCCTGCGCCAGCATCGCGACCGCATCGAACTGCCGGAGGGCCTGCAGCCTCTCGCCGATGACGATCTGGTGGTTGGAAATATGGAGAAACGGCCATGAGCCTGACGCTGCTTGGACTTTTCCTTCTCATGAGCGCTTTCGGCGTTCCGCTTGCCGTTGCACTTGGTCTCGCCAGCCTGGCGTCCATCGCGCTTTATACGTCGATGCCGATGGACCTTCTGGCGCAAACCATGTTTTCGGGCATGAACTCCTTCCTTCTGGTTGCGGTGCCGCTTTTCATTCTTGTCGGCGTCCTGATGGAACGGGGCAAGGTCGCCGAACGGTTGTTCGACTTTGCCGAGGCGATTGTCGGCTGGCTTCCCGGCGGTCTCGGCCACGTCAATGTCGCCTCGTCGGTGATTTTCGGCGGCGTCTCCGGTTCGTCCGTCGCCGATATCGCCTCCATCGGCGCCATCGAGATCAAGGCCATGGAGCGCCACGGTTTTCCAAAGGGATATGCCGTCGGCCTGACGCTCTGCACCTCCACCCTTTCCTCGATCATCCCGCCGTCGATCCTCATCGTCATCGCCGGTTCCGTCGCCAATGCCTCCATCGGAACCCTGCTCGTCGCGGGGCTGGTGCCGGGATTGTTCCTCGCATTCGTCTTCATGGTCTACAATCACATCTATGCGGTGCGAAATGGGTTCAATCCGCCCACGCCTTTCAATGTCCGGCGTGTGGTGACGACCGGCCTTGCGGCCATCCTGCCGATGCTGACGCCGGTGATCCTGCTGATCGGTATTGTCGATGGCTATTTCACGCCCACGGAAGCGGCCGGCATTGCCGTTGTCTACACGCTGTTTCTGGCCGTCATACTTTACCGCACGATCCCGTTTTCGGCGCTGCTCGGCATCTTCATGGAAACGGCGCGCACATCCGGCTCGATCCTGTTCATCGCGGCGACGGCAAAACTGGCGGCCTGGGTCTTCACCTTTGATGGCCTGCCGGCGCAGGTTGCGGTCTTCCTTGGCCATATCAGCACCGGGCCGACCATGGCGATGGTTCTGATCTTCCTGTTCCTCATCGTCGTCGGCATGTTCATGGATGCGATTGCCGCCATGTTCATTCTGATCCCGGTGCTTATGCCGCCGGCCGTCTTGCTTGGGGTCGATCCGATCCACTTCCTGATCGTCATGGTCATCACCCTCACGCTTGGGCTTGTCACGCCTCCGGTCGGTGTATGCCTGTTTGCGGTGGCGCAGGTGGCGAAAATGTCGATCGAGGATGTGATCAAGGGATCGCTTGCGCCGATGTCCATTCTTGTCGCCGCGATCCTGGCCCTGGTGCTGTTCCCGGATCTGACGCTGGCGCCGATCAGGCTGATGGGTCTTTACTGACGCGGAAACGGAAAGCCTGAAACATCAGACAACGCGACGGGTTTGCCACTCGTCGCGTTGTTTTCGCATCCACTCCAGAAACAGCGTCACTTTTCTCTGCCGCAGGTGGGAATGCGGACAAACGATCCATTGCGTGACGAGCTTGATACGCGGCGCATCGGCCACGGCCGGGACCAGCATTTTGTCCTGCAACTCCCGCTCCATCATCAAGGTGCTTTCCAGCGCCACGCCGATGCCGAGAACGGCGGCGTCGATGGCCATGTGGCTGCGATCGAACAGGACGCGCCGCCAGCGCTTTTCGGCTGTCACGCCCGCCAGAGGGAACCAATGGTTCCATTGCGCCTGTGCCTTGACGGAATGGATCAGCCGCTGGCTCTGCAATTCCTCGGGCAGAAATTTACCCGCGCCCGGGTGGTTTGGTGAACAGACCGGCAGGAATTCCTCCTCAACCAGCCCTTCCACGAAGAGACCCGGCCAGCGGCCATCGCCGTGGCGCAGCTCTATGTCGACGAGTTCCTGCGAAAAATCGGTCGGCTCGTTGGTGCCGTCAAGGCGCACTTCCAGTTCGGGGTGCTCCTCCAGAAACGAGCCGAGGCGCGGCAGCAGCCATTTGTTGGAAATGGTCGGCGTCGCCCTGATCGTTAGCGTCGTGACCGAACGGAAGCCGCGAATGCTGTCGGTGGCGTCGGAAATCTGCTCGATCTGGGCGGTGATCATCGAGAAATACCGCTCGCCGGCCTCGGTCAGCGTCACCCTGCGGCCGGTGCGGGCCATCAGGGTCGTGCCAAGCTGGCCTTCCAGTAGCTGGATCTGCTGCGAAACGGCCGAAGGCGTCACGCTCAGTTCTTCCGCCGCCCGTGAAATGCTGCCGGCCCTTGCGGCGGCGTGAAAGACCAGGATCGATTTTATCGGGATTTGCATGGCTTAAGTCTTCGCTGAACGGATTACGGCAGTCACCTGCTGATTAGCACAGGTGACTGCCGCGATGAAACGTTTGCAGCGAAAGGCCTTTACCGATGGCTCGGCAGTTTTGGCAGCAACACCGTCAACAGGCCGAGCAGCGGCATATAGGAGCAGATGCGGTAGACGAATTCGATGCCTTCCTTATCCGCATAGATGCCGAGAACCGCAGCCCCGATGCCGCCGAAACCGAAGGCGAAACCGAAGAACATGCCGGCGATGAGGCCGACGCGGCCCGGCACCAGTTCCTGCGCGAAGACGACGATGGCCGAGAAGGCGGAGGAGAACACGAAGCCGATGACGACGACGAGAATGGCGGTCCAGAACAGGTTCGCATAGGGCAGCAGCAGCGCGAAGGGAATGACGCCGAGGATCGAGAACCAGATGACGACGCGCGAGCCGAAACGGTCACCGATCGGGCCGCCGAAGAACACGCCGAGCGCCGAAGCCCCGAGGAAGAGGAACAGCAGAACCTGTGCATCCTGAACACCAAGGCCGAACTTGTCGATGGTGTAGAAGGTGAAGTAGCTGGACAGGCTGGCGAGATAGGCATTCTTGGTGGCGGTCAGAACCACCAGTACCAGAAGCGTCATCATGACAGTGCCACGGGCGAGGGGAAGGGTGCGGCTGGCCGGCGCCTTGCCGACGGTTGCGCGGCGGTGGCGGGTGTACCAGACGCCGACCCAGGAAAGCACGCCAAAACCGACGAGCGCGATCAGCGAGAACCAGCTGAGGCTGGACTGGCCAAGCGGGATGACGATGAAGGCGGCGAGCAGCGGGCCGATGGCCGTGCCGGTATTGCCACCCACCTGGAAGAAGGATTGCGCCAGACCGTGGCGACCGCCGGATGCCAGACGTGCAACGCGGGAGGCTTCCGGATGGAAGATCGCCGAACCGATGCCGATGAGGCAGGCGCCGATCACCAGAACCTCGAAACTATGGGCGAAGGCAAGCGTGATGAGGCCGGCGCAGGTGGACAGCATGGCCACCGGCAGCGAGAACGGCATGGGCCAGCGATCCGTCACCATGCCGACAACCGGCTGCAGCAGCGATGCTGTGACCTGAAATGCGAAGGTGAGCAGGCCGATCTGCATGAAGTCGAGCGCGTAATTGGCTTTCAGCAGCGGATAAAGCGACGTCAGCAGCGATTGCATGATGTCGTTCAGCATATGGCAGAAGCTGGCGGCTGCGATGATTGAAAACGCCGTGCGTTGCGGGTTGAAGCTGGTGCTGGCGCTGGTGACAGTGGCCATGATGAAGTCCTCTTTGGCTCCCGGCGGAAGACGGGAAACATGTCTTTATTTCTTCCCGCTTTTATTCATATTGTTTCTGGCCTGCATTTGTGTTCTGGACGATTTTCTTTGTGAGTGGGCCAAATGGCAAAAATCAAATCGCGGCAGCCTTCGGGACTGACGCTTGACGAGCATGAACGCAGTCTGAAATTGATCGACGGCACCAATGAGCCTGTGCTGGCGCTTTGCCGTGTTTACCCCACCGGACACCGGACCCCGCCCCACAGCCATAGCCGCGTGCAGATCTGGTGTGCCCGGCGGGGTGTCGTGCTGGTCAGCACCGCGGATGGCCGCTGGATGATACCGCCCGGTCATGGATTGCTTATTCCCGCCGGGCTGCAACATGAAGCGGAAACCATCTCGACGGTGGAGATGCACTCGATCTATGTGCACCCGGACCTTTTCCATGCCGGTGCGCCAAGGGTGGTGGAAATAACCGATCTCGCCTCCAGCCTGATTTCGGAACTGCTGGCCGAGGAGCACCAGCCGTCGGCTTTCCACCGGCAGGGTCTTGTGCGGGCGCTTTTGCTGGATGAGGTAAACCGCCTGCCGGAACGGCCGCTGGGGCTGCCTTTCCCCGATAACCAGCGTCTGGCCGCGCTTTGCCGTGACTTCCTGAAGAAGCCGGTGGCCCGGGTGGAGATCGACGATTGGGCCGAAGTCATGGGCATCAGCCGCCGCTCCTTCACGCGCCTGTTCCGCCGGGAGATGGGGGTAAGCTTCGTCACCTGGCGCCAGCAGGCCTGCATTTTCGCATCATTGCCGAGGCTCGCTGCCGGCGAGGCGGTGACCAATGTGGCGCTGGATGCGGGTTATGAAAACATCCCGGCCTTTACGACCATGTTCCGGCGGATGCTGGGCAGTTCGCCACGAGCCTATCGGCAGGCGGCGCGACAGCGCAGTGCTGCTTTTTCCGATTTCGAAGACATCGAAGATTAAGCCGCTGTCGCCCGCATATCGCGGCGGAAATCCGAAGGCGACATGCCTGATATCTGGCGAAACGCCTTGTTGAAGGCGCTGACGGAGCCGAAGCCGCTTTCCATGGCGATCTGCAGGATATTGTCCTTGCCCGTCATCAGCATTGCCTGTGCGCGTGAAAGCCGCAGCAGGGTCAGATATTTGATCAGCGTCATGCCGGTGGATTTGCGGAACAGGTTCATCGCATATTTCGGGTGAAGCGATGCGGCGCGGGCAATTTCCGTCGCGTCGATATCGTCGAGAAAATTGGCGGCGATGAAATCGCACATGCGCACCACGCCGATGGAGGGCGCCATGCCCTCGTCATCCTCTCTGCGTTTGCCATCGGCGGCGGATGACATGACGGAGTAGGGTTCAAGGAACATCCGCTCCACCCGCAGCAGCAGTTCTTCTACCGCGTGCTGGGCTTTCGCCGGATCCCCCGACGTGACGTAGCGGAACCAGCGGCCAAAATTTTCCGCATCCGCCCGGTCGGTCTCAGCACTCACCATCGTCGCACCACCCATCAGCAGGCTGGAAACGGCGGCGGGCAGCCGCATGCGGAAGAAATGCACGAGTGGCAGATGCGCGCCGGCGTAAAAGGAATCGTCTGAGGAATGGTCCATCTGGTGCGGCTGACCGCCCCAGAAAATGCACATCTGGCCGGCATCGAGCGTCAGGTCGTGATCGCCCATGCGATAATGCACCGATCCCGACATCACGTAATTCACTTCCACCTGCGCGTGCCAGTGGGGCCTGAGCATGATGGGCGGGTGATTGTGAAAAAGCTGAAGCGTTGTCGGCATGCCTTCGATGCTGCTTGCACCCGGCTGGTAGAAGGCTCTTTCAGCAATCTTACTTTCCGCCAAATCGATGTTCCCTTTTTACGAGACAGATTTCCTGCCGCCGGTAATGTGCCCATGTTCGCTGAAGAACGGCAATTGAAAAAGGGAGGTTTTCAATGTGCTTGAAATTTCTTGGCGCGTCTACGGCCATGCTGCTTCTCGCAGCCCCGGCTTTCGCGCAAACCGAAACCGTCACCATCTGGAGCTGGAATGTCGCGGCTTCTGCGCTGAAATCCACGGTAGAGGGCTTCAACAAGCAGAATCCGGATATCAAGATCGTCGTTGAAGACCTTGGAAACAATCAGGTTTTTGACAAGACGCTGGCCGCCTGCGCAGCCGGTGGCGATGGTCTTCCGGATATCGTCACCATCGAGAATTTCGAGGCGGAACTGTTCTGGAGCCGCTTTCCCGATTGTTTCGCCAATCTGACCGAGCTTGGCTACACGCCTGAGAAACAGGCGCTTTTCCCGGATTTCAAACGCACGGAGCTGGAGGTTGACGGCGTCGCCTATGCGGTTCCGTGGGACTCCGGCCCTGTAGCGGTTTTTTATCGCCGCGACTTCTATGAGAAGGCAGGTGTCGACCCGGCCACCATCAAGAGCTGGGATGATTTCATTGCTGCCGGCAAGAAGGTCATGGCCGCCAATCCCGGCACCGTCATGGCGCAGGCCGATTTCAACGGCGACAGCGAATGGTTCCGCATGATCGCCAATGAGCAGGGATGCGGTTACTTTTCGACCGATGGCCAGAACATCACCATCAACAAGCCTGCCTGCGTCGCGACCCTTGAAAAGGTCAAGGAGATGAAGGATGCCGGCATCATCACGGCGGCGATCTGGGATGAAAAAATCCAGGCCAACACGGCCGGCAAGGCTGCAAGCCAGATGTATGGCGCCTGGTATGAAGGCACGGTGCGTTCCGGCTCTCCCGATCTTTCAGGCAAATGGGGCGTGTATCTGATGCCGAGCCTGACGCCGGATGGTCCGCATGCCGCCAATCTCGGCGGCTCTTCGCTGGCGATCAGCTCGACATCCGAGCGCAAGGAAGCCGCGTGGAAATATATCGATTACGCGCTCACCACCAATGAAGGGCAGGTGACGATGCTGAAATCCTTCGGTCTCGTCCCCTCACTGCTGTCCGCCATCGACGATCCTTTCGTCAAGGAAAAGCAGCCCTATTGGGGCGGGCAGGCGGTGTGGACCGATATTCTCGCCACCCTGCCGAAGATCGTGCCGAGCCGCGGCACGGCGTTCCAGTCGGATGCGGATGCGATCTACAAGGCGACGCAGACGAAATATTTCGCGGGCGGATATCCCGATGCGAAAGCGGCGCTCGATGATGCGGCCAAGCAGATCGAAACGGCGACGGG
>CAACWB010000234.1_pt1 | contig 19553 bp, 17 predicted proteins | sample 2275501 | NCBI WGS metagenome assembly CAACWB01 (sample SAMEA5312444, study PRJEB27640) | indoor metagenome | biome: indoor environment; feature: controlled; material: polymer antistatic dissipative epoxy resin | place: Italy | collected 2014-05-27 | reverse complement strand
AGCAGCGCCGCCGCCCTCGTTCAGTGAGCGGACTTATAAGAGATCACCCTCAAACAAGTCAACAGCTCAAATCACGAAAAATAAGAAAATCTGTCAATGCATTGATTTTAAAAGATAGTTTGCAAAACGCTCGCTGAAATTGGCGGATTCCGTGCTTTTCCCGTCTAGCACCGATGCATACGCCCTTTCGCTTATAAAGGGATCTCGCCTTTGCTGATCTCAGTCGGACGAAGGACTGAAGCGGGCGACCAGGGCATGGGCATTGCCGGGATAAGAGAAGCGCACATAGGTGACGGCGCCGGAGTTGCTCCAGGTCCGCCGCTCCACGACAAGGCAGGCCTGCCTGTCGGAGATACCCAGCAGACGGGCAATCTCCTTCGACGCTATTTCGGCGCTGATGCGGTGTTCGGCATTGCTCCACGGAACATGGCCGAGCAGCCAGGGACCGGGCGCAATCTCGGTAAAGTCGGCTTCGGCTGCTTCCGGCACGGCGGCCAGATTGATGAGACGCTGCTCGACGCAGAATTCCCGTATGCCCGCAAAATGGATGCAGATGATATCGAGCAAAGGTGCGCCGACGGAAATATCGAGGCTTGCACGATCTTCGCTCTTTGCCGCACGCTGCGTGCATTTCAGGATTTTGAAACCGTAATCCAGATCAAGGGATTCGACTTCGGCCCTGATATCGTGAATTTCGAGAACGGCGGATTGGATCTGCGGTTGGCGAACGAAACTGCCGGATTTCTTGCGCCGTTCGATCAAACCAGCCTTGGCAAGCTGGCCCATGACCTTGTTGACGGTCATGCGCGAGCAATCATAATGGGTGGCGAGGTCGACCTCGAACGGCAATCTGTGGCCTGGCGGCCATTCCCCCGAAACGATCCGGCCCTCGATATCGCTGAGGATACGCTGGTGCAGAGTTTGCCCGGCAGAAGCTTTCATCACGTCCGTAATGCCTTTCCGCACCGGCTCGATCTCGTTTCAGTCCAGCCCATATCAGCTATCGAGAAGTTCAGCCATGACCTTGTTGAAGCGCTCCGATATTGCACGGCGGCGGATATGCCGACCCGCCTGCACCTGTATTTCGCCGCGCACCCAGACGGAATCGACATGGACGCCGCCAGCGAATATCCACTGGTCAAGAATCTGGGATGCAGGAAGATAAGAAACAGCCGAGACATCCAGGGCGACAAGATCAGCGCTTTTTCCCTTTTCTATTGCATTTTGTGATGCCAGAGCCCTGCCGCCGCCTGCAAGCGCCTGCCGGAACAATTTTTCACCGGTGGAGCCTCCGGCATCGGCAATGACATTACGCGCGCGGCGCGTCAGACGCTGCGAATATTCGAGCGTCCGCAATTCTTCGGGCAGGGAGATGAGAATGTTGGAATCGGAACCGACGCCATAATGCCCGCCTTCCGCGATAAAATCCGGAGCGGGGAAGATGCCGTCGCCGAGATTGGCTTCGGTGATTGGGCAGAGGCCGGCAACAGCACCGCTTTTCGCCATGCGGCGCGTTTCGGCCTCCGTCATATGCGTGGCATGGATGAGGCACCAGCGCTCATCGACCGGCGCATTCTCCAGAAGCCACTCAACCGGTCGCGCTCCTGAAACGGCGAGCGAATCTTCGACCTCCTTTGTCTGTTCCGCCACATGAATGTGGATCGGCCCACCCTTTGCCAGCGGCTCGATGGCCGCCAGCTCTTCGCCGGTCACGGCGCGCAGGCTGTGCGGCGCGATGCCAAGCACGGCACCCGGCAGGGATTTGACCACCGCCTGTGCGCCCTGCATCAGCCTTTCGTAACTGTCGAGCGAATGGATGAAACGCTTTTGCCCGTCGATCGGCGGCTGACCGCCAAAACCGGAATGCGCGTAAAAGACCGGCAGCAATGTCAGGCCGATACCGGTTTGTGCGGCCGCCGCGCCGATGCGCTCCGCCATTTCGGCGATATTGCCGTAATGCGAACCATCCCTGTCATTGTGCAGATAATGGAATTCCCCGACCCGCCCGAAACCGGCCTCCAGCATTTCCATATAAAGCTGGGCGGCAACCGCCTCGACATGGTCAGGCGTCATTGAGAGCGCAAATTTGTACATGACTGTGCGCCAGCTCCAGAAACTGTCATCGGCCGGCCCGCGAATTTCGGCAAGTCCGGCCATGGCCCGCTGAAAGGCATGGCTGTGGAGATTGGGCATGGCCGGAACAATGACCGCATGGCGCTCATCCTGCGGCTGAGGGGAGACGCCGGTTTCGACCAATGAAACAACGCCGTCATCGCAAACAATGCGAACGTCCCGCGCCCACCCCCCGGCCAGAAGCGCTGCGCCCGCGTGAATTGCCGTCATGCCACCCTCTCCTCTTGTCGTTATGGGCAAGGCCATTTCAGACGTGAAATTGCGGCTTGCCAAGCCGATTATTATGTATATACATTTAAGCCATAAAGGAAAGGCGAAAAGCAAATGCCAGGGAACAAATCGGTAAAGGGAATGGCAGCAGGAGACGCCACCACATTGTGGCGCAACGCCCGGCTGGCGACTTTCGATCCATCCATGGAAGGCATCGGCGCGGTCGAAAATGCCGTCATCGCCGTGCGCGGCGGCCGCATCGCCTTTGCCGGCCCGGAAAATGATCTGCCTGCCGATCTGGCAGCAGCCGATGAGATCACCGATTGCGGCGGCCGCTGGATCACGCCCTCCTTGATTGACTGCCACACCCATCTGGTCTTCGGCGGCAACCGGGCGATGGAATTCGAGATGCGGCTGAATGGCGCGACCTATGAAGAGATCGCCAAGGCGGGCGGCGGCATCGTTTCTTCGGTGCGCGATACCCGCGCAATCTCGGAAGACGCTCTGGTGGCTCAGGCTTTGCCGCGTCTCGACACGCTTCTGGCCGAGGGCATTTCCACCATCGAAATCAAATCCGGTTACGGTCTGGCTATAGAGACCGAACTGAAAATGCTGCGTGTTGCCCGCAGGCTTGCAACGCTGCGGCCGGTGCGGATCGTCACCAGCTATCTGGCCGCCCATGCGACGCCCGCTGAGTATAAGGGCCGCAATGCCGATTACATTACCGATGTCGTTCTGCCGGGGCTGGAAAAAGCCCATGCCGAAGGGCTGGTGGATGCGGTGGACGGATTTTGCGAAGGCATCGCCTTTTCCGTCGAGGAGATCACGCGCGTGTTCGAAAAAGCACGGCAGATTGGCCTCCCCGTCAAGCTGCATGCCGAGCAGCTTTCCGATCTCGGTGGAGCAAAGCTTGCCGCATCCTATGGCGCCCTTTCCGCTGATCATCTGGAATATCTGGATGAGGCGGGCGCGAACGCACTGGCGAAAGCGGGAACCGTGGCCGTGCTTTTGCCCGGCGCTTTTTACGCGCTCCGGGAAAAACAGGCCCCGCCGGTTCAGGCCCTGCGCGACGCGGGTGCGACAATCGCGCTGGCAACAGATTGCAATCCCGGCACCTCACCGCTCACCTCGCTGCTCCTGACCATGAATATGGGTGCCACGCTTTTCCACATGACCGTGGAAGAGTGCCTGACGGCGACGACACGCAATGCCGCCAAGGCGCTGGGCCTGCTTGCGGAAACCGGCACGCTGGAGGCCGGAAAATCCGCCGACTTCACTATCTGGGATATCGAGCGCCCGGCCGAGCTTGTCTACCGCATCGGTTTCAACCCGCTCCATGCCCACATTTTCAAGGGACAGAAGGTTTCCCCATGACCATGAAGACCATTACGCTTCACCCCGGCAATGTAGCCCTTGCCGACCTTGCCGGCATTTACTGGACCAATGGCGCCGCGAAGCTCGACCCCTCATTCGACGCCGGTATAAACAAGGCGGCGGCGCGCATAGCGGAGATCGCCGCAGGCAATGCGCCTGTCTATGGCATCAATACCGGTTTCGGCAAACTCGCATCCATCAAGATCGACGCGGCCGATGTAGCGACACTGCAGCGGAACCTTATCCTGTCGCATTGCTGCGGGGTCGGCGCCCCGCTTCCTGAAAATGTCGTGCGGCTGATCATGGCGCTGAAGCTGATTTCGCTCGGCCGCGGCGCCTCGGGTGTGCGGCTGGAGCTGGTGCGGCTGATCGAGGCCATGCTGGAAAAGGGCGTCATTCCGGTGATCCCCGAAAAGGGTTCGGTCGGTGCCTCCGGCGATCTCGCGCCGCTGGCCCATATGGCCGCCGTGATGATGGGCGAAGGCGAGGCTTTTTATCAGGACACGCTTCTGCCAGCCGGCGAAGCGCTTGCAAAAGCCGGGCTGATACCGGTGGTACTAGCCGCCAAGGAAGGCTTGGCGCTTATCAACGGTACGCAGACCTCGACGGCACTGGCGCTGGCCGGTCTTTTCCGCGCCCATCGCGCCGCCCAGGCCGCGTTGATTACCGGCGCACTCTCCACCGATGCCGCCATGGGGTCTTCCGCGCCCTTCCATCCCGATATCCACACACTTCGCGGCCATAAAGGTCAGATCGATGCGGGGGCAGCGCTTCGCCGGCTGCTGGAAGGTTCCGAAATCCGCGTTAGCCATATCGAGGGTGACGAGCGGGTACAGGACCCCTATTGCATTCGTTGCCAGCCGCAGGTGGACGGCGCCTGCCTCGATCTTCTGCGGCAGGTGGCCCGCACGCTCGAAATCGAAGCCAATGCGGTAACGGATAATCCACTGGTGCTATCAGACAATTCCGTCGTATCCGGCGGCAATTTCCACGCCGAACCGGTCGCCTTTGCCGCCGACCAGACGGCACTTGCCATCTGCGAAATCGGCGCGATCGCCCAGCGCCGCGTGGCGCTGCTGGTCGATCCGGCCCTTTCCTACGGTCTGCCCGCCTTTCTATCCAAAAAGCCGGGCCTGAACTCCGGCCTGATGATTGCCGAAGTCACCTCTGCCGCACTGATGAGCGAGAACAAGCAGATGGCGCATCCGGCCTCGGTGGATTCCACACCAACTTCCGCCAATCAGGAAGACCACGTGTCCATGGCCTGCCATGGTGCGCGTCGCCTGCTGCCGATGACCGAAAATCTCTTCGCCATCCTTGGTATTGAAGCGCTTTCCGCCATCCAGGGTGTAGAATTGCGCGGGCCACTGAAAACCAGCTCGGAGCTTCAAAAGGCTATTACCGTGCTTCGTGCGTCAATCCCCTCGCTGGAAGAGGACCGTTATATGGCGCCGGATCTGAAAGCGGCTGCGGAGCTGATCGCTTCCGGCGCTCTGGTCTCCGTGATTTCGGATGGCATTCTGCCGAAGCTCGAGGTTTGAGATGACAAGCCAATTGTTTTCCTCCGTTCCGGTCGGTGCGTTGGGGCTACCCCCCTCTGCCCTGCCGGGCATCTCCCCCTCAAGGGGGGAGATCACATACCGTGTCCGCTCGTTCCCTAGGCAAGGTGCTATCCGCTTGCCGATCTCCCCCCTTGAGGGGGAGATGCCCGGCAGGGCAGAGGGGGGTAACCCTACGGCAGAAGGGGCAAGCCGATGAGCACGCCTTTCTCGCTGCACCAAGGCACCTCGCCAATCATTCTCGGCCTGCCTCACACCGGTACGGATGTGCCGGCGGAGATTTGGGATCGCCTCAACGATAATGGCAGGATTCTCGCCGATACCGACTGGCACATCCACGACCTCTATGCCGGGCTTCTGGAGAATGTGACCACGGTCCGCGCCACCTTCCACCGCTACGTGATCGATGCCAACCGCGATCCCGCCGGAGTGAGCCTTTATCCGGGCCAGAACACGACGGGACTGGTTCCGGAAACCGATTTCGACGGCAAGCCGATCTGGAATGAGGGGAAGGAACCCGATGCAGCTGATATCGCCTATCGGCTGGAAACCTTCCACGCGCCCTATCATGCAGCCCTTGCGGCGGAAATCGAGCGTGTGAAGGCCATTCACGGCATCGCCATTCTCTATGATTGTCATTCGATCCGCTCGCATATCCCGTTTCTGTTCGCGGGCAAGCTGCCGGATTTCAACATCGGCACGGATATGGGCAGGACCTGCGATCCGGCCATAGAGCGGATTGCCGTGGACGTGACCGCTGCCGCAGAGGGTTACGACAGCATTCTGAACGGCCGCTTCAAAGGCGGCTGGACGACCCGGCATTATGGAAAACCTGAAGCCGGCATGCACGCTATCCAGATGGAGTTGGCGCAATCCACCCATCTCGCCAGTGAGGTGCCGCCTTTCGCCTATGACGCGCAAAAGGCGGAACGCCTGCGCAACCATCTCAAAACCATTCTCACGCGCATGGAAAATTTCGCGCTCGAGACACAACGATAAGGGGAAATCACATGGATAATCCGCGCCACAATATTCGCGAAGTCCACGCGCCGCAGGGCAATGAGCTGAACGCCAAAAGCTGGATGACGGAAGCGCCGCTGCGCATGCTGATGAACAATCTCGACCCTGATGTCGCCGAGCGGCCGCATGAGCTGGTGGTTTATGGCGGCATCGGCCGCGCCGCCCGCACCTGGGAAGATTTCGACCGCATCGTTGCGACGCTGAAGGATCTGAACGAGGATGAAACCCTCATCGTGCAGTCCGGCAAGCCGGTCGGCGTGTTCCGTACCCACAAGGATGCGCCGCGTGTTTTAATCGCCAATTCCAATCTGGTGCCGCATTGGGCCACCTGGGACCATTTCAACGAGCTGGATAAGAAGGGGCTGGCCATGTACGGCCAGATGACGGCCGGTTCCTGGATTTATATCGGCACGCAGGGCATCGTGCAGGGTACTTATGAAACCTTCGTCGAGGCCGGTCGCCAGCACTATGGCGGCAACCTCAAGGGCAAATGGATCCTGACTGGCGGTCTCGGCGGCATGGGTGGCGCCCAACCGCTGGCCGCCGTCATGGCAGGCGCCTGCTGCCTTGCGGTCGAATGCGATGAAACCCGCGTCGATTTCCGGCTGCGCACGCGATATGTCGACGCAAAGGCACACACGCTGGATGAGGCGCTGGCACTCATCGACCAATGGACCAAGGCAGGCGAAGCGAAATCCGTTGGCCTGATCGGCAATGCGGCGGAAATCTTCCCCGAACTGTTTCGCCGTGGCGTCCGCCCCGATATGGTCACCGACCAGACTTCGGCGCATGATCCGATCCACGGTTATCTGCCGGCCGGATGGACCGTGGCCGAATGGCGCGCCAAACAGGAAAGCGATCCGAAGGCAGTCGCCGCTGCCGCCCGCGCCTCGATGAAGGTACATGTGCAGGCAATGGTCGATTTCTGGAACGCCGGCGTTCCGACGCTGGATTACGGCAATAACATCCGCCAGGTCGCCAAGGATGAAGGGCTGGAAGACGCCTTCGCCTTCCCCGGCTTCGTTCCGGCCTATATCCGCCCGCTATTCTGCCGCGGCATCGGCCCGTTCCGCTGGGCGGCACTTTCGGGCGATCCGGAAGATATCTACAAGACCGACGCCAAGGTGAAGGAACTGCTGCCTGATAACAAGCACCTGCATAACTGGCTGGACATGGCACGCGAACGCATCGCGTTTCAGGGCCTGCCGGCGCGAATCTGCTGGGTCGGGCTCGGCGACCGCCATCGTCTGGGGCTTGCCTTCAACGAAATGGTGAAGAATGGCGAGCTGAAAGCGCCTGTTGTCATCGGCCGTGACCATCTCGACAGCGGCTCCGTCGCCTCACCCAACCGCGAAACCGAAGCCATGAAGGACGGTTCGGATGCCGTTTCCGACTGGCCGCTCCTGAATGCGCTGCTGAACACCGCTTCCGGCGCAACCTGGGTGTCGCTGCACCACGGTGGCGGTGTCGGCATGGGCTTCTCGCAGCATTCCGGCATGGTCATCTGCGCCGATGGCACCGACGATGCCGCTCGCCGGCTGGAGCGCGTGCTCTGGAACGACCCGGCAACTGGCGTCATGCGTCATGCCGATGCCGGTTATGAAATCGCTGTGGACTGCGCCAAGGAGCAGGGTCTGCGCCTGCCCGGCATTCTCGGCAATTGATTCCTGCTTGGCCGGAAACGCGGATAGGCGTTTTCGGCCAGCACCGTGCGGAGTTAGAGAATCATGACCCTGTTGCGCGCAAGCGATTACAAACGCATGCCCTGGAAAAATGGCGGTGGCGAAACCGTGGAAATCGCCATCTTCCCGCGAGCGGCCTCCGTGAATGATTTTGATTGGCGGATCAGCATGGCAACGGTTGCAAGCGACGGGCCGTTTTCGATTTTTCCCGGCATAGACCGCACACTGTCCATTCTTCAGGGCAATGGCATGGCGCTTGCGGTTGCAGCTAACGATCCACTGCTGCTGACGATGGAGAGCGCCCCCCTGCCCTTTCCGGCCGATGTTTCTGCCAACGCGACATTGCCCGGCGGCCCGATCGTCGATCTCAACGTCATGACCCGCCGCTCAGCTTTCCGTCATGCCGTGCGAAGGCAATCCGGCACGTTTTCTGCAACAGCAGAGGGCGTCACGACACTCGTTCTCGCGCTCGACCCGCTGGCGGTTTCCAGCGGCGATGGAAAAACCAATCTCGAGCGGCTGGACAGCCTGTTGATCGAAGACAGTCGGCCTTTCACTGTCGAACCCGATCAAAATACGGGTGCGTTTTTCCTCATCACACTTCAGCCCATCTAAAGCGGCTGCACGCTTAGAGCGATTCCGTTTTTATTGGAGAAGCCCTAGTCTAGACCCAGCGGATCGGCCACGCGTGGCCAGAGCTTGAGGCTCGCTTTGCGATAGGCGGTTGTAGCCGGATCGGTTGGATAAGAGGTCGGTGCTGCAATATAGACGATCTCAGAGGAGACAGGCGCAAAACCCGCATGGAAATGATTGGTTGATTTGACCAGCAGCACGTCTTTTTTTGCGAAATCGATCCCGAGGTTGGAAAAGATATCCGGCTCATAAGTTTGGGTGCGGCTGGTAATGAGGATGATATCGATCTCTGTCCCAACCGGCCGCACGACGGCGGCGCGACCGAGCGTGACGCGGCTGTTGCGGAAACTCTGCCAGCCGGCCTCAACGGTGCGTATCACTTTTATACGAAAGTCGAGCGGCTCGCCGCCCTCGGGGCTGGATTTGCCGCCGATGCGCAGATCGATCTCTGCCCCCTCGCCCGCCGCATGACAGAAAGATACTGCAATCGGATCCCAGATCGTTGCGACACCGATATTATCCATGCCGCGCTCCACCATGCGCCGCAGGATATGGGTGGCATCACCCGCAACGCCACCACCCGGATTGTCCCATATGTCCGATACCACCACCGGCTTGTCCGGATTGCCGCTGCAAATGGCAAGAACCTTGTCGAGGCCCGATTCCGTATCCAGCATGGGCATGGCGGTCAGTTTGCGCATGGCATAAAGTTCATGGCCGAGTTTTTCGGCCAGCGCATCGCCCTTTTCCCTGTCGCCATCGGTGATGACGACAATCCGCGTGCCCATGTCAGGTACATCGCCTGCCATGAAACCGTGGATGACCGAAATCGACAGGATGCCGTCCTTGCCTTCCATCGCCTTCAAACGGTCCACATAAGAGCGCATTGGCTCACGACTGGTCGGATAAATGGTAATCATGCGGCAATCGAATGTGGAAATCACCGGTTTGATTTCACCGCGCAGGGCGCGCAGCGCCAGTTCAACGACATGCTCGCCGCGTTCCTCGAAATCGGTGTGGGGAAACTCCAGGAACGTCGCCATGAAATCGAGATTTTCAACTCTCAGCGCCGTCAGATGGCTATGAGGATCGAATTCCGCCGCGATCAATACCTCCGGCCCGACCATTGCGCGCACGCGCGACAGAAAATCGCCTTCCGGATCATCATAACCCTGCGCCACCATTGCGCCGTGCAGACCGAGAACGACCGCATCAACCGGCAGCGCTTGCCGGAGTTCCGCAAGGATAGTATCGCGCAACGTTTCATAGGTCTGGCGCTGGATGAGACCTGCCGGCTCCGCCCAGCAGGATGTGCCCTCGATCACCGTGAACCCTTCCGCCTTGCCGCGACGGCGCAGGATTGGCACCGGCGAGGAGCAAAGCGTCGGCGTTTCCGGATGTTCGCCCGGCCCGGCATAAAAAGCCGCGCGGAAAGCATCCATATCCGTCGGAACGGGCGAAAACGTGTTGGTTTCGGTGGCGAGCGACGCCGTGAATATGCGCATTTTTGTATTTCTCGTTACCGGGACTGCTTTAGGCAGTTTTCTGTCTCTTAATTTGATTAGCCGGGTAATATTACCAGACGGTACCACGTGCGGCCACGTCTTCCACCCGGGTCACGAGGCCGTTTCGATGAAACACCATCCTGTCGAAAAGGTTGCTGACAACGCAGGTATGGTTCGGCACAACCTTGACCACGTCACCGATTTCCGGCCTGCCGGACGTGCAGCCGGATAGATCGACAACTGCATGCTCTTCCGAGAGCGAGACGATTTTCGCACCTTCATAACCTTCGATCAGCCCGTAATCGCTGAAACCAAGAAGATCGGAGGTCAAAGCCTTGGAGCCGCAATCGAGCACGGCCCTATCGGTTGTGGGCCGCGATACCACAGTGGCAAGAACATGCATTGCCAGATCGCCGGCCGTACAATGACCAGCGCGCAGCATGGCGCGGTCATTATAAACATAGGTGCCCGCCCGGTGTTCGGTTGCCGAAGGCACGAGGTGTGCGGCGTAAAAATCCGGTGAACCGCCGCTGGAACGGACAGGGCATTCGATGCCTTTCGCCGCAAGCAGCGCCATTGTCTCGCAAATGAAGCTCTCGACCTTTTCAGCCCCGCCCGGTGCCGGATAGGTTAAAATGCCTTTGAAGACGAGGCCCGGTGCCGCGTCGATCTTTTCCGCAAGCGACAGGGCGGCTTCCGGCGTCTGCACACCACAGCGCTTTCCGCCGGTATCGCATTCGACAAGCACGGCAAGTGGCTTTTCCGTATCGAATGTGCCAGCAAGGCCGGCAATTGTCGCGACGCTGTCAGCGACGACGCTCAACCGGCCGATACGCGCATTCAGCGCCTTTAGTCGCGACAATTTCGCCGCGCCGAGAATATTATAGGTGATCAGAATATCGTCGAATCCGGCATCTGCAAAAATCTCGGCTTCGCTGACCTTCTGGCAATTGATGCCGATGGCGCCGGCCTGAAACTGCTGCCTGGCGATGGCCGGTATCTTGTGCGTCTTGATATGTGGCCGGAAGGCCTTGCCATGCTCATCGAGATAGGACTGCGCCTTGAGAATATTCGCCGCAAGCCGATCCTCGTCGATCACCGGCATCGGCGTTGAAATCGCATCGAGTGGTGTGCCCGCTTCAGGCCATGGATAGGTCATCATATGCTCTCAAAACCATAAAAATCAGATAGTTAAGCCACCGGCTTATAAGCGATAACATCCATTTCCACCTTTGCATCGACCATCAGCGGCGACTGCACGGTCGAGCGCGCCGGCGGATGATCGATGAAATATTTCTGGAAAACGGCATTGAAGCTCGAAAAATCTCGGGCATCATCCAGCCAGACGTTAACCTTTACCACATCGGCAAGCGTGCAATCGGCAAGCGCCAGAACGTCCTTGATGTTGGCCACAACCTGCTCGGTCTGGGCCACGATGCCGCCGGTCACCACTTCCCCGTCAATGGTCGGCACCTGCCCGGAAACATAGACAAAATCGCCGGCCCGAACGACCTTCGCAAATGGCCGACGTTGGCCACCGGCCTGATTATCAGCCGTCGCGAACCTCACCAGTTTCTGCTTTTCCATCAAAACCTCGCAAATAATTTTCATGATTATTGCATTTTTCGGGATTTATAGCCGGTTTTGCGGCGACATTCCATAACCGATGTAAATTATTTAGCAAAACAGAGAAAACGTTCCTGTCTCCGCCCTTATCGGTACGAAATCGCTAATCCGGGATGATAACAGGGACGAGCGATATTTTCGAGGAACCACCTGTTGCTGCAAGAGCATATCATTGTGTTCCGTCTGTGAGGGAAGTTGCTTCGACGCACTCCTCCAGCTTTGGAGGTCCCCAATGGTTCATTCATTGGGTATTCACCAACTCGGAAAAGTTTGCCGCGGCTAACACCAAAGATGGGAAAGACAGGTGCCGAACAAATATGCCTTGAATACGGTCTTGCTTGCGATATCTCAGCCAGCAATTTACCGCTGGGCTGAAACCCTATCATTCGATGACACTCTGTCTGCGGCGTGTTGCGCAATTTTTTGTGCCTGTACCCGAATATCCGGCACGGCTGTTATTTCCCATAAGTGGCCCGCCGTCAGGGCACCGGCCGCGAAGAGGCCGGACCAGCTTTGTCCATCCGCCCGCAACAGGCGAGACTGGCCGTCCACTTCAACACCGAGACCCAGAGGATCCAGCAGAAGCACACCGTCGTTTCGCATGTTTTCCAAAAGGCGCGAATGGCCAATACCCGCTCGCTCCATACCCGTGCAATTGACAACCCAGTCCACCTGCAGCTCTTTCAATATCTGCGTATGCCGGCGGCGGTAGCACAGGGTAATGCCCTCGTCCTGCTCTACAACAGAGCTGAGGTAACCCGCGTGGATTTCCAGAATATCATCCGTAAGCAGTTTCTCAAAAGCCGCATGAACCTCCGGCGCGATGCGGTGCCGGTGAATATTCCACCACGGCAAAGCATGCCGAAGGAACCTGCTTCGTTGAGCAGCCGTGAGAGCTTGCCAAAGCGACTGCGTTCTCGGACGCAGCCCATCCATGACCGTACGCCAGGGTGCGCCCTCCCTCACCTGTTTGCGCAAGGACTGCAACAGGCGGCTAATCTCCGTGGTTTTCTCCGGCAAGATTGGATCGACCGGGTGCAAAGGTGGACTGATGTGCGGATGCGGCACAAGTCCGCGACGAGACAGGACATGAATCGGCCCCGTATGCCCTTTTCCCCGCAGGGTCAGCACTTGGTCAATCATCGTCAACCCGGAACCGAGAATACAGATGCGGTCGCCCATCTTCACCTTCGATAGCCACCCGGGCTGCCAGCAGTGACCGATGATCCGCTGCGGCCTGCCCTCGTCGTTCGCAACAGTTTGCACCGGCAAACTCGCCGCACCGACACCTACACACAGAACAACGTTTTGCGCGCGCATCATCTCACCGTTTTCGAGAACGAAGGTAAATCCCCCCGCATCGTTGGGGCGGCAGGTGGAAGCCTTGGCCCGAATGAAATCCACCCTCGCCCTCTGTTCACGGCTTCTCAACAGAGTGGCCAATCTGTCTCTTAGATAAAGACCATAATCTCCGCGCGACGCAAACAGTAGAGGGTCGTCCGCTATCCCGTTCTCCTTCAGCCATTCGATAAAATCTTCCGGGCGATCAGGAAAGACACTCATACGTCCAGCCGGCACATTTAGCCGGTGGTAGGGTAGTTCCGTACGGTAGGCCGTTCCACGCCCAAAATCAGACTCATCGCCAACAATGGCAATTGAGGCCTTCGCTGGCAGAGAAGAGAGAAGATGGGCGGCGGTACAGATGGCAGCGAAGCCGGACCCGACGAGAGCGACATCATAGGACATTCATTCCTCCAACCTGCGACAGTATGAATAGCCACACGGGGAGCGCGCGGCTCAACGATACTCTAGTCAATGAGTAGAGATTAAACGCCTGCGAATGTCCACCCTTCACTTTTCACTGAGCCGAACAGCAGGGATCTCAATATTCGCTCCCCCGAGTTAGCCGCGGCTAACTTCATGGGTCCTGAAACGCTGTCTAAACAACAGCCGACTGACCAACATCGGCAAAGTTAGCCGCGGCTAACCGTCAAACTGTCACAAAAACCAAATGTGATTCTTCCACAATGCTTTAGCGGCAGTTTCGCAACCGGGAAAAAAGCCTATTGCGCCAAAAAGAGAATCGGCGCTTATATCTCAGTTGCGGAAAAAACCGCCTTTTTCGAAAAAAACCGCCACTGCGATATCGAGCGAAAGAAGACAAATGACACAGAGTGCCGACTCAAGACGTGCTGCAGGGGCACCCGACCTGACGGGCCTTATACAACAGCATTCGGCTGCACTGTCAGCCCAATTGCAGGCGCATAATGCAAATACATTTTCACCCCACACCGAAAAGAGCATGCGAAATTTCTCGCCCGCGGAAACCGCGCGGCTGATCGGGATTGGCGAGGCTTATCTTCGCCAGATCGCGGCTGAGCGTCCGGAACTTGACGCGGCACAGGCACCAGGCCGCCGCTCCTATTCCGTTGAAGACATGCACGAGATCAGAAAGCTTCTCGATCAGGGCGCACGTGGCACACGCCGCTATCTGCCCCACCGCCGTGACGGCGAAGAACTACAGGTCATCGCCGTCATGAATTTCAAGGGCGGCTCCGGAAAAACCACGACGTCAGCGCATCTGGCGCAATATCTGGCGCTGCGCGGTTATAGGGTTCTCGCAATCGATCTTGATCCGCAGGCCAGTTTGTCTGCTCTCTTCGGTCATCAGCCAGAAATTGATGTCGGCCCGAATGAAACGCTCTATGGCGCGATCCGCTACGACGAGGAACGCCGTCCGATCGCCGAGATCGTTCGCGGCACCTATATTCCCGGCCTTCACATCGTTCCGGGCAATCTGGAGCTCATGGAGTTCGAGCACGACACGCCCCGCGCGCTGATGCGTCGCGCTCCGGGTGACACGTTGTTTTTTGCCCGCATCGGCCAGGCAATCGCCCAGGCGCAGAATTTCTATGATGTCGTCGTGATCGATTGCCCGCCGCAACTCGGTTACCTGACACTTTCGGCATTGACGGCGGCCACCTCGGTTCTTGTCACCGTCCACCCGCAGATGCTGGACGTCATGTCCATGAACCAGTTCCTTGCCATGACCGGTGATCTTCTCGCTGAAATCGGCCGGGCCGGCGCGCGATCCGATTATAACTGGATGCGTTACCTCATTACCCGGTTTGAACCGAGTGACGGCCCGCAAAACCAGATGGTTGCTTTCCTGCGTTCGATCTTCGGTGAAAACGTCCTCAATCATCCGATGCTGAAGAGCACCGCCGTCTCCGATGCCGGATTGACCAACCAGACGCTTTTTGAAGTGGAAAGAACCCAGTTCACCCGCTCGACCTATGATCGCGCGCTGGAAGCCATGAACAATGTAAACGCTGAAGTCGAAGGACTGATCAAAAAAGCGTGGGGTAGGGCAGCATGAGCAGAAAGCAGATTTTCGCAAACCTCGGTACACCGGCCACCGACAACAATGACGCTGCCAGTGAGCGGACGCGGCCACGCGTCAGGCCCATCCTTGGTTCTCCCGATCTGGTGACGGATGTTGTGAACTCGCCAGTTGGTATGATTGGCCAGTCGCTGAACGAGGTTTCGGAACGTACAAAGCGTGCTGAAGAGATCGAAAAGCGGCTCGCCGAGGGTCTGACGATCGTTTCCCTCAACCCTGCCGATATTGATCCTTCGTTCATACCAGATCGTATGCCGGCTTCCGAAGAGGCAGATGCCGGTCTGGTGGAAGCCATTCGCGAGCAGGGACAGCAGGTTCCCATTCTGGTACGCCCGCATCCCGAGTTTCCGGGCCGTTATCAGGTTGCCTTCGGTCATCGCCGTCTGCGCGCCGTCTCAAGCCTTGGTATTCCGGTCAAGGCCGTCGTTCGCGATCTTAGTGATGAACAACTGGTCGTGGCGCAGGGGCAGGAAAACAACGAGCGCCGCGATCTCACCTATATTGAAAAGGCGCGCTTCGCCCAGAAACTGCAGATGCGGTTTCCCCGCGATACGATCATGGCGGCAATGTCGCTGCACAAAGGCGATCTTTCCAACATGCTGTCGGTCGTCGGCCGCATTCCGGAGGATCTGGTTGATCTCATCGGTCCCGCGCCTAGCGTCGGTCGCCGTAACTGGATGGATCTCGCCGATCAGCTTTCCTCGTCGCAGGTCAAGGAGGCTGCCCGCGCCTATGTCCGGGAGCCTTCCGTTGCAGCGCTTGTCTCCGAAGACAGGTTCAAATCACTTCTGGATTTCCTGAAGCCCAAGGCCCAGGCGAAAAAAGCCGGTGTCTGGTCGTCTGAAACCGGTGGTCGATTGGCCAAGGTGGTCGAGAGCGACCGCAAGCTGGATATATCGATCGACAAGAACGAAGCCCCGGAATTTGCCGAATTCGTTCTGGAACATCTTCAGGCGCTGTTTGCCGAATACCGATCCAAGCAGTAATTTTTAACTCGAACGACTAACAGGAGACGCATCACAAAAGAAAAAAGCCCCCGAACGTTGCCGCACGGAAGCCTTTCTTTGATCTAAGCACCCAAAGAATCTCATTTCCGCGAATCATAGTCAAGAGTCTTGGCATCGAATTTTTCGGTGAGCGATTTTCTTTTGCCTTGTGAAAGGTGAAAGACATGGACAGCACACATGTAACGACGCCCTTTGGGCGGCGAGCGATGTCGTTTGGCGTTCTCGCAACTCAGTTTGCCGCACAGAAAAACAAGAAAACTGAAGCGGTCGATAAGTGGAAACTCTATCGTTCGGTCTGTGAAGCAAGACCATTGCTCGGTGTGACCGATCGCTCGCTTGCGGTCTTGAACGCGCTTTTGAGTTTTTATCCAAAGAACGAACTCTCCAGCGAAGCCGGCCTGGTCGTCTTCCCGTCCAATACGCAATTGTCGCTGAGAGCACATGGCATGGCCGAACAGACGTTGCGCCGGCATCTCTCGGCTCTCGTCGAAGCCGGTCTCATTATCCGTAAAGATAGCCCAAACGGAAAACGCTACGCCCGCAAGCACAGGGGAGGGGAGATCAGCGAAGCCTATGGTTTCTCGCTGGCGCCGCTTCTTGCCCGCAAGACAGAAATTGAAGACCTGGCTGAACGCATCATCCGCGAGCGGCTCGATCTTCAACGGCTTCGCGAAAGCATCAGCCTTTGCCGTCGTGATATCCAGAAACTCTGTGAAATGATCGCCGCCAGCGGCCAGACTGAAACATTCGAAGGGTTTCAGGCCCGCTACAATGCCGTCGCCGGATCGCTTGGCCGCAATTCAAAACCCGCTGAGCTTAAGGAAATCGCCGGTTTTCTGGCCTCGCTACGCGCAGAAGTGACCAACTATCTGGAAAATATTGAAAAATCCGAAGATTTGAGCGGCAATGACTGCCAAAATGAGCGTCTCATAAAGAATTCAGAATCCGAATCCATATCTAAACCGCTAGATTTGCGTGAACCGGCAACCGTTCCACCGGTCGTAAACACTGCGGCTCAGCCAGCATGTGCCGCACCTGTCAGTACAAAACCTTCGCCACCACCGCTCAGGCCTGTTGTTCATAAGCAATTTTTTGTTCCTGATATTGTTTTGGTTTTGAAGGCTTGCCCGGATATCTCGCTCTATGCCCCAGGCGGAGCGGTGACAGGCTGGCGCGATCTGGAGGTGGCAACCTCCGTCATCAGAACCATGTTCAACATCAGCCAGTCGGCTTATCAGGAGGCGCTCACCGCCTTCGGTCGACAGGGAACGGCGGCTATCCTTGCCTGCCTATTGCAGAAGGCGGAGCAGATCAGTTCGCTGGGTGGGTATCTACGCAATCTGACCCGGAAGTCACAGGAGGGTGGTTTTGATCTTCAAGCCATGCTGCTGGCGCAGCTGCGCGGTCGCACGGACAAGCTGGAGACGAGCATGCGAGCGTAAACGTGAACCGTCGGCAAATGGCGATAGCTTGCGAAAAGGCTGGTCCGCAGGTACATTTTCACTGTTTTCAGAATTGCAGAGAGATTCGCGGTAAGGCTGCTGTTGAACACACCAGAATTCAGCCAATGAGAACTCCTATGGTTAATGCAAGGTAATGAAAGTTAAATCGCTATTAGCTTTCGTTTTAGATTTTCGCTGATTGGTTTCAATCGCTTGAGTCCGGGATATTTTGAACGCTTAATTGCGACGATTGGGTCATGTAGACGTTATTTCGTGCATCAGTCCGCACCAAAAAGGGGAGTGGCAGCCCTTCGAACAGCCGTCGGGAACTGTTGGTGACGATGTTTTGGCCGCGGCCAGAAGCAATCATTTTGTAGACGCTTGATGGTCGGGAATGCGGGCACAAACCAACGGTATTGAACCTTCGTCGTCATTGCGCGTTTCCACCTGATTGTTGAAAATGGATGCCGCGCCGATGATTTTTCCAGACGATATGGAGCTGGCCGTCGCTCTCTATATGGCGGACAACGCCTTGCCCCGGCACGTTGCGATTGAAAAGCTTTTGAAAGCGGAGCTCGAAAGTGCGGGTTATCTAACGGGAGGTACGGGCCGGCCGCCTGAAATCGTTGATGGGCAAACAAGTGCGGATTATGTGCAATATCGCACCTATCTCGACGGAGAGGCCTGAACAGCGTCGGAACAAAAACGGGTGCAGGCTGTTTATGGCGCAAATAATTACGTCAGGGATAGACCGATGTTGCCCAAGTCCATTTTTCTTGCCACCGCCTTCACCTGCATGACGGTGCTGCCGGTACTTGCCCAGCCCATTGAGGTCAGCACGCTGGAGCGGGATAAGGCCCGGAGCGTCACATTCTCTGAAGCATCTGCCGCACCCGATTATATTACAGACGTCCTGGGCAGGAAGGTACGATTGGTGGGGCCGCGTTTTTATCCAGACAGTGCGCGCGCGCTCAAATTTCCAGGACGAACTTCGAGCCTCGATACCCTTGGCGTGGAGGCTGATCTCTCACAACGGTGAGAGGGTACAGCAACTTGATATTTCACGAATGGGCGCAAAAGCAGAATGGGAACTGAAACAGAGATTTCCGAGTGCACGCCGGCTGCGGAAAGCTGGATCAGGCGAGAAGGACAGGACGCTGAAAAGGCGACTTTCCCCGAGTTGTTTTTCGATCTGGTTTTTGTCTTCGCGCTCATCCAGCTCTCGCATGCATTGGCAAAGGATTTCGGGCCAACGGCTGCGCTTGAAGCAGGTATCCTGATATTGTCGTTATGGTGGCTGTGGATACACACGACCTGGATCACCAATCTGCTCAATACGGAAAAGGAGCCGGTCCGGATTCTGCTCTTTGTGTTGATGTTCGGTGGGGTGCTGCTGGCCATCGCTCTGCCGGAAGCTTTTGCGGAACAGGGGTTCGTTTTCGCCCTCATCTACAGCACCATGCAGGTGGGGCGGAGCCTTTTTGCGCTTTATGCCTTCAAGGGGGAAGATCGGCAGTCTTTTCTGGTTTTCGTGCGCGTAACGATCTGGCTCGTCATATCAAGCCTGTTCTGGCTGGCCGGCGGGCTGGTCGATCTGACGGACCGTATTCTCCTGTGGGGTGTGGCGCTGGCGATCGAATATGCGGGACCGGCCTGCCGTTATGTGGTGCCGGGTGTGGCATCCAGCGACGAGGACAGGCTGCATCTTTCCGGCGAACACCTGGCGGAGCGCTGCGCGCTGTTCGTGATCATCTGCCTGGGCGAAACCATTCTCACCACCGGCCGCACGGCCACTGAATATATGAATTCCACCCTGACATTCATCGTTTTCTGTTCTGCCTTCGTCAGCACCGTGGCGATGTGGTGGATCTATTTCCATCACGGGCAGGAGGAAGCGTCCAGAAAGGCTGAGAATGCAGAAGAGAAAGCGAAGATCGCCCATAATCTCTTCAACTATGG
>CAACWB010000106.1_pt1 | contig 20020 bp, 14 predicted proteins | sample 2275501 | NCBI WGS metagenome assembly CAACWB01 (sample SAMEA5312444, study PRJEB27640) | indoor metagenome | biome: indoor environment; feature: controlled; material: polymer antistatic dissipative epoxy resin | place: Italy | collected 2014-05-27 | reverse complement strand
GTTCGCGGCGTTACCCGTGACGGCGTTGAGCGTGGCCAGATCCTGTGCAAGCCGGGTTCGGTCAAGCCGCACAAGAAGTTCATGGCAGAAGCCTACATCCTGACGAAGGAAGAAGGCGGCCGTCATACGCCGTTCTTCACGAACTACCGCCCGCAGTTCTACTTCCGCACGACGGACGTGACCGGCATCGTTTCTCTGCCGGAAGGCACGGAAATGGTTATGCCTGGCGACAACGTCACGGTTGAAGTCGAGCTGATCGTTCCGATCGCGATGGAAGAAAAGCTGCGCTTCGCTATCCGCGAAGGCGGCCGTACCGTCGGCGCCGGCATCGTGGCTTCGATCGTCGAGTAATAATTGCCGGTAGAAATACCGGTGATGCATGTATGATTTCAGAAAGCGGCGGCACCTTTGGTGTCGCCGCTTTTTTTGTTGAAAAATTCGAATTTGGCCGACGTGAACTTGAAAATATAAGTAATTTTTTTTAGGCGTATCTGCCGGGGGCGTTATGGTTACTTGATCTCATAACTATAATGCCTGCGCATCTGGGTGGAGGCGTAATAGATGACATTTTTATTGCATGTTTGTTGCAGCTCATTTTCGGCTCGGTGTTCCGAGCCCAGGCATCATTATTTTCTATTCGGGCGGGAGATTCCATCCCGCGTAAATGCTGTCTAAATTCAAGATTATAAGATGTCTGATCTTACTGTAGTGCTGACGAGTTGCCGACGCCCGGATCTGCTTGTTGCGACGGTTGACGCATTTTTCGCGACGAACGATTACCCGCTGCGCGAGTTTATCATCATCGAGGATTCCGGTGACGAGTCGGTCCTTGATCTTCCGGCAAGATATCCCGACCAGCCGGTGCGGGTAATTTTAAACGGCGTCAATCTCGGTCAGCATCGCTCGATAGACAAGGCCTATGCTGAGGTCAGCACGTCCTATATTTTGCATCTTGAAGATGATTGGACCTTTCCCGTGCCGGGGACCGTGGCGCGGGGGCTGGAGATACTCAGGCGAGACCCGCAGGTTGCCCTCGTCCAGCTAAGGACGCACGAGGACATGCCGGAAGATGTTCGCCGGCTTTCCAAAATGTCGAATGACATCGGCTACTGGAAGATACCGCCCGCTGCGCATCGGGTCTGGCATAGCTTCACGTTCAATCCGACCCTGAAGCGTTTCGCCGATTACCAGAAACTGCCCCATGGCTATGCCGGATTTGCCACCGAAGCGGAAATCAGTCTCTATTATAAAGACCTTGGTGCAATCATGGCATGGCTGGCGGATACGCACGTCAATCACTCCGGTTTCGGCCGCAGCAATTATGGCAGCAAGTCTGCTGGCGGTCTGGCAGGGGTATTAAAGGGTGCGAATCGATTTTTCTCGGTGGCGACGCTCAGAAAATGGCGCCGTTCCGTCGATCGGCGCGTGGCTCATCAAAGGCGCAAACATCGTGAAAAACAAAGCGTGGCGGCGACGGATAAGATGCCTGAGTCCTAGCCCTCTTGTGCGGGCAGGGCTTCATTTGTGGGCGTAACGCCTGTTCGATCGCGGATGTGTGGGGTGTGGGCTGCCGAAGGCTCAGGGGTTATGACCCGACGACAGCGCGAGGGGCGGTATAAACTTCTGAAAGCCGGCAAAAAGCGCTTGCCATTCTTTTTTCAGGGCCTTAAAGGAACGCATATCGAACTGGCCAAGCGATTTTCGCGGCCGGTTACGGTGATGAAGGGGTATAGCTCAGTTGGTAGAGCGGCGGTCTCCAAAACCGCAGGTCGTAAGTTCGAGCCTTACTGCCCCTGCCACTTTCCATTCGCAAGCGCGATCTTCGCTGCATGGCAGATGGGTGCCGGATTTCCGGCGAATTTCGCGGAATGTCGATTTCCTCTTGTTAAAAGTGGAATCGGTGTTTATGTAGGTCAAAACAGACACGCGGTGCGTGGGGCTGATTAGTTCGGCTTTACGCGCCGTAATTGCGTGGGCAGTCAATGGCATCCAAAACCAATCCGTTTACGTTTCTGCAGCAGGTTCGCGCCGAAGCGTCAAAAATTACTTGGCCGTCGCGCCGCGAGACCATGATTTCGACGGCTATGGTGCTGGTGATGGTCATTTTTGCGGCTCTGTTCTTCTTTGCTGCGGACCAGCTCATCGGCTGGCTGCTCAGCCTCGTGCTGAACGTAGGCCGGTAACGGCACGGTCAAAGGATTGAACGGAGAATAAAAATGGCAGCACGCTGGTATATCGTTCACGCATATTCGAATTTCGAAAAGAAGGTCGCCGAGTCGATCGAGGAAAAGGCTCGTCAGAAGGGTCTTGATCATCTTTTCGAGAAAATCCTCGTGCCGACCGAAAAGGTTGTCGAGGTGCGTCGCGGCCGTAAGGTTGATAGCGAGCGCAAGTTCTTTCCAGGTTACGTGCTGGTGCGCGCCAACCTGACGGATGAGGCCTATCACCTCATCAAGAACACGCCGAAGGTTACCGGTTTCCTCGGTTCGGACAATAAGCCTGTTCCGATTCCCGATTATGAAGCCGATCGTATTCTCGGTCAGGTTCAGGAAGGTGTCGAGCGTCCGAAGTCTTCGGTTTCGTTCGAGATCGGCGAGCAGGTTCGCGTTTCCGACGGTCCGTTCGCGTCGTTCAACGGCGTGGTTCAGGATGTCGACGAAGAGCGTTCGCGCCTGAAGGTGGAAGTTTCGATTTTCGGCCGCGCTACGCCGGTCGAGCTGGAATACAATCAGGTCGAGAAGGTCTGATTGGAGGGGTGAAGCCCCAGGCGCGTGGAAGGCAATCTGGCTCTTAAGCCGGGGCAGGGCGCCGCACCACGCAACCGCAGCCGCCGGAGCGATCCGGCTAGAGAGAAGCCGGGTAACCGGTTTGAATTGAAAGGCAGAGAGATATGGCTAAGAAAGTTGCAGGCCAGCTCAAGTTGCAGGTAAAGGCTGGGTCGGCCAATCCGTCCCCGCCGATCGGTCCGGCACTTGGTCAGCGTGGCATTAACATCATGGAATTCTGCAAGGCGTTCAATGCCGCCACGCAGGAAATGGAAAAGGGTATGCCGATCCCGGTCGTCATCACCTATTACCAGGACAAGTCCTTCACCTTCGTCATGAAGCAGCCGCCGATGACCTATTGGTTGAAGAAGGAAGCTAAGATCACCTCCGGTTCCAAGACGCCTGGCAAGGGCGCCAAGGTCGGCTCCATCACCAAGGCTCAGGTCAAGACGATCGCTGAAGCCAAGATGAAGGATCTGAACGCAGCCGATATCGAAGGCGCAATGGCAATGGTTGAGGGCTCCGCCCGCGCCATGGGCCTGGAAGTGGTAGGTTGATCATGGCCAAGGTAGCAAAGCGCATTCAGAAGATCCGCGAAGGCGTGGATCCCAACAAGCTCTACGTTCTCACCGACGCCATTTCGATGGTCAAGGAACGTGCGGTTGCCAAGTTTGACGAAACCGTTGAAGTTTCGATGAACCTCGGCGTTGACCCGCGCCATGCGGACCAGATGGTTCGCGGCGTTGTCAACCTGCCGAACGGCACCGGTCGTGACGTTCGCGTCGCCGTTTTCGCCCGTGGCGTCAAGGCTGATGAAGCCACGGCTGCCGGCGCTGACGTTGTCGGCGCGGAAGAACTGGTTGAAATCGTTCAGGGCGGCAAGATCGACTTCGATCGTTGCATCGCGACCCCGGACATGATGCCGCTCGTCGGCCGTCTCGGCAAGGTACTCGGCCCGCGTGGCATGATGCCGAACCCGAAGGTCGGTACGGTGACGATGGATGTTGCCGGCGCCGTCAAGGCGTCCAAGGGCGGCGCTGTCGAGTTCCGCGTTGAAAAGGCTGGTATCGTGCATGCCGGCATCGGCAAGGCTTCGTTCGACGCCAAGGCTCTTGAAGAAAACATCAAGGCTTTCGCCGACGCGGTCGTCAAGGCAAAGCCGACGGGTGCCAAGGGCAACTACGTCAAGCGCGTTGCCATCTCCTCGACCATGGGTCCGGGCGTCAAGATCGACCCTTCGTCGGTTACGGCTTAATCAATTCTCGCGCGTCCTTCGGGCGTGTGACTAAAAGAATTTCCGGCTCTCAGGGAGCCGGAGATTTCCGGGGAAACCCGGAACTCCTGTCCGAGATTGCGGGTGGCCATGTCTTTCGGGATCTGGCCTTAATCATTCAACCTGCATGAGACGGGTGAGGCTGGATTTGAGACATCTGAGGATGTCTGACTGTCCGGTTCGAACCTGGTGTGCCTGTGCCTGAAGCCGTTTGCGGCGACAGAGCGGGGGACAGGATCCTCGAGCGTCGCTCGGGATCTTTGTAAAAAGGTCCCCTGGGGCAAAGGCAAACCCGACGGGTTCACAATCATGTGGTCCCGTCTACTGGAGACAGACAGTGGAAAGAGCGGAAAAACGCGAATTCGTCACGGAGCTGAACGAAGTCTTCAAGGCTTCCGGTTCGGTTGTCGTGGCCCACTATGCTGGTGTCACCGTTGCGCAGATGAACGACTTCCGTTCGAAAATGCGCGCTGCCGGAGGCACCGTCAAGGTCGCGAAGAACCGCCTGGCCAAGATCGCTCTTCAGGGCACGGAGTCGGAAGGGATGACAAATCTCTTCAAGGGCCAGACGCTGATTGCATACAGCGTCGACCCGATGATCGCTCCGAAAGTCGTCATGGACTTCGCAAAGGCCAACGATAAAGTCGTTGTTCTCGGCGGTTCCATGGGCGCAACCACGCTCAACGCCGAAGCAGTCAAGTCGCTTGCGACCCTGCCTTCGCTGGACGAGCTGCGCGCAAAGCTGCTGGGCCTTCTCAATGCCCCGGCAACTCGCGTCGCTACGGTTGTTGCCGCACCTGCAAGCCAGCTTGCACGCGTGTTTTCGGCTTACGCCAAGAAGGACGAAGCCGCTTAAGGCGGTTTTTCGCTGTAATTATTCAAACTGGTTCGAACTGAACAAAAGGAACTATCAAAATGGCTGATCTCGCAAAGATCGTTGAAGACCTCTCCACCCTGACCGTTCTGGAAGCTGCAGAACTGTCGAAGCTTCTTGAAGAAAAGTGGGGCGTTTCCGCTGCTGCTCCGGTAGCTGTTGCTGCTGCTGGCGGTGCTGGCGTTGCTGCTGCTGCTGAAGAAGAAAAGACTGAATTCGACGTGATCCTGGTTGACGCTGGCGCCAACAAGATCAACGTCATCAAGGAAGTTCGCGCTATCACGGGCCTCGGCCTGAAGGAAGCCAAGGACCTCGTTGAAGGCGCTCCGAAGGCTGTCAAGGAAGCCGTTTCCAAGGCTGAAGCTGCTGATCTCAAGAAGAAGCTTGAGGACGCAGGCGCCAAGGTTGACGTTAAGTAATCTTGCGATTGCTTGCGGGGGAGGCTGTCTCAGCCTTCCCCGTCTGTCATCGTTTTAAACCTTATTACCCAAAAGCCGCGTGAAAATGGCTTTTGGGTAATGGGTTCTTCAAGAGAATGGTTCCGAACCGGCTCATCTAGGCAATCCGGCCTGATCGATCCGGGATGTGGAACGAGATTGATGATACCCATTGCTTGACGGGGTCGACTGGCCATCGGTTCCCGTCCGTTGCAGGCCCGGATGCAATTTTAAAGGAGCGACGATGGCTCAGACCCTTTCGTTTAATGGTCGCAGGCGCGTACGCAAGTTTTTCGGCAAAATTCCAGAAGTAGCGGAAATGCCGAACCTCATCGAGGTTCAGAAGGCTTCGTATGACCAGTTTCTCATGGTTGACGAGCCCAAGGGTGGCCGTCCCGACGAGGGATTGAATGCCGTATTCAAATCCGTATTCCCGATCACCGATTTTTCGGGCGCATCCATGCTCGAATTCGTATCCTACGAATTCGAAGCGCCGAAGTTCGACGTCGAGGAATGCCGTCAGCGCGATCTGACCTATGCAGCGCCGCTGAAAGTGACGCTGCGCCTCATCGTGTTCGATATCGACGAGGATACTGGCGCGAAGTCCATCAAGGACATCAAGGAACAGTCCGTTTACATGGGCGACATGCCGCTCATGACCAATAACGGTACGTTCATCGTCAACGGCACCGAGCGCGTCATCGTTTCGCAGATGCATCGTTCGCCGGGCGTGTTCTTCGACCACGACAAGGGCAAGAGCCATTCTTCCGGCAAGCTTTTGTTCGCTGCCCGCGTCATCCCGTATCGCGGTTCCTGGCTCGACATCGAGTTCGACGCCAAGGACATCGTTTATGCGCGTATCGACCGTCGCCGCAAGCTGCCTGTGACCTCGCTCCTGATGGCGCTCGGCATGGATGGCGAAGAAATCCTGTCGACCTTCTACACCAAGGCTTCCTACGAGCGCTCCGGCGATGGCTGGCGCATTCCGTTCCAGCCTGAAGCGCTGAAGAACGCCAAGGTCATCACCGACATGATCGACGCCGATACCGGCGAAGTCGTTGTCGAAGGTGGCAAGAAGCTGACCCCGCGCCTTATCCGCCAGCTCGTCGACAAGGGCCTGAAGGCGCTGAAGGCGACTGACGAAGACCTCTACGGCAACTTCCTTGCCGAAGACATCGTCAACTATTCGACGGGTGAGATCTATCTCGAAGCCGGCGACGAAATCGACGAGAAGACGCTCGGCCTCATCCTGCAGTCCGGCTTTGACGAGATTCCGGTTCTCAACATCGACCACGTCAATGTTGGCGCCTATATCCGCAACACGCTGTCTGCGGACAAGAACCAGAACCGCCAGGAAGCGCTGTTCGACATCTACCGCGTCATGCGTCCGGGTGAGCCGCCGACCATGGATTCGGCCGAAGCGATGTTCAACTCGCTGTTCTTCGATGCTGAACGTTACGATCTCTCGGCTGTTGGCCGCGTGAAGATGAACATGCGTCTCGACCTCGACGCGGAAGACACCGTGCGCACGCTGCGCAAGGAAGACATCCTCGCCGTCGTCAAGATGCTGGTCGAACTGCGCGACGGCAAGGGCGAAATCGACGACATCGACAACCTCGGCAACCGCCGTGTTCGTTCTGTCGGCGAGCTGATGGAAAACCAGTATCGTCTGGGCCTTCTGCGCATGGAACGTGCGATCAAGGAACGTATGTCCTCGATCGAAATCGACACCGTGATGCCGCAGGACCTGATCAATGCGAAGCCGGCAGCCGCCGCCGTTCGCGAATTCTTCGGTTCCTCGCAGCTGTCGCAGTTCATGGACCAGGTGAACCCGCTTTCGGAAATCACCCACAAGCGCCGTCTTTCGGCTCTTGGACCGGGCGGTCTGACCCGTGAGCGCGCCGGCTTTGAAGTCCGCGACGTTCATCCGACCCACTACGGTCGTATTTGCCCGATCGAAACGCCTGAGGGACCGAATATCGGTCTGATCAACTCGCTTGCAACCTTTGCCCGTGTGAACAAGTACGGCTTCATCGAAAGCCCGTACCGCAAGATCACCGACGGCAAGGTGACGACCGACGTGATCTATCTCTCCGCGATGGAAGAGGCCAAGTATTACGTCGCACAGGCCAATGCCGAACTCGATGGCGAAGGCGCCTTCGTTGAAGAGTTCGTTGTTTGCCGTCACTCGGGCGAAGTTATGCTCGCACCGCGCGACAACATCAACCTGATGGACGTTTCGCCGAAACAGCTCGTTTCGGTCGCTGCGGCTCTCATTCCGTTCCTGGAAAACGACGACGCCAACCGCGCTCTCATGGGCTCGAACATGCAGCGTCAGGCCGTTCCGCTTCTGCGGGCGGAAGCGCCGTTCGTCGGCACGGGCATGGAACCGGTCGTTGCTCGCGACTCCGGCGCTGCCATCGCGGCTCGCCGTGGCGGTATCGTCGATCAGGTGGATGCGACACGTATCGTTATCCGCGCTACGGAAGACCTCGATGCCGGCAAGTCGGGCGTCGATATCTACCGTCTGCAGAAGTTCCAGCGTTCGAACCAGAACACCTGCGTCAACCAGCGTCCGCTGGTCTCCGTCGGTGACGCCATCTCCAAGGGTGACATCATCGCGGACGGTCCGTCGACCGACCTCGGCGATCTGGCGCTTGGCCGTAACGCGCTCGTCGCGTTCATGCCGTGGAACGGCTACAACTACGAAGACTCGATCCTGATGTCGGAACGTATCGTTTCCGACGACGTGTTCACCTCCATCCACATCGAAGAATTCGAAGTGATGGCGCGTGACACGAAGCTTGGTCCGGAAGAAATCACGCGCGACATTCCGAACGTTTCGGAAGAAGCGCTGAAGAACCTCGACGAAGCCGGTATCGTTTACATCGGTGCGGAAGTTCAGCCGGGCGATATCCTCGTCGGCAAGATCACGCCGAAGGGCGAAAGCCCGATGACGCCGGAAGAAAAGCTTCTGCGCGCCATCTTCGGTGAAAAGGCCTCCGACGTTCGCGACACCTCCATGCGCATGCCTCCGGGCACGTTTGGTACCGTCGTGGAAGTCCGCGTCTTCAACCGTCACGGTGTGGAGAAGGACGAGCGCGCGATGGCTATCGAGCGCGAAGAGATCGAGCGCTTGGCGAAGGACCGCGACGACGAGCAGGCAATTCTTGACCGTAACGTCTACGGTCGCCTGATCGACATGCTGCGTGGCCACGTTTCCATCGCCGGTCCGAAGGGCTTCAAGAAGGGCGTCGAACTTTCCAACGCCGTCGTCTCCGAATATCCCCGCTCGCAGTGGTGGATGTTCGCGGTCGAGGACGAGAAGGCTCAGTCCGAACTGGAAGCGCTTCGCGGCCAGTACGACGAGTCCAAGTCGCGCCTTGAACAGCGCTTCATGGACAAGGTCGAAAAGGTCCAGCGCGGCGACGAAATGCCTCCGGGCGTCATGAAGATGGTCAAGGTCTTCGTTGCTGTTAAGCGCAAGATCCAGCCGGGTGACAAGATGGCCGGCCGTCACGGTAACAAGGGCGTCGTCTCGCGTATCGTTCCGGTCGAGGACATGCCGTTCCTTGAAGACGGCACGCATGTCGACATCTGCTTGAACCCGCTCGGCGTGCCTTCGCGCATGAACGTCGGCCAGATCCTCGAAACCCACCTCGCATGGGCATGCGCAGGTATGGGCAAGAAGATCGGCGAGATGCTCGAAGAGTATCGCAAGACGATGGACATCAGCGAGCTTCGCAGCGAACTGACGGAAATCTACGCGTCTGAAGCCAATGACGAGGTTCAGCGCTTCGATGACGACTCGCTGGTGAAGCTTGCCGAAGAAGCCAAGCGCGGTGTTTCCATCGCGACCCCGGTCTTCGACGGTGCGCATGAGCCTGACGTCGCCGCGATGCTGAAGAAGGCAGGTCTGCATGAATCCGGTCAGTCCGTCCTTTACGACGGTCGTACCGGTGAGCCGTTCGACCGCAAGGTCACCGTCGGCTACATGTACATGATCAAGCTGAACCACCTTGTCGACGACAAGATCCACGCTCGCTCGATCGGTCCTTACTCGCTCGTTACCCAGCAGCCGCTGGGCGGCAAGGCGCAGTTCGGCGGACAGCGCTTCGGGGAAATGGAAGTCTGGGCTCTGGAAGCATACGGCGCGGCCTACACGCTGCAGGAAATGTTGACCGTCAAGTCGGACGACGTGGCCGGCCGCACCAAGGTCTACGAAGCGATCGTCCGTGGCGACGATACCTTCGAGGCCGGTATTCCGGAGAGCTTCAACGTTCTCGTCAAGGAAATGCGGTCGCTCGGTCTTTCGGTTGAGCTGGAAAACTCGAAGATCGAGAACCAGCCCGACGACCAGCTGCCCGACGCGGCGGAATAAAAATGAGAGAGGCGGGCGCCTTCCGGGCGCCTGCCGGTTTCCCGTCAGCCCGGCTGGCGTGGGACACTTTCGCCGCATTGTGCGGTTAATCCGTATTTAAAGCTCTGGACGGTGACCCGGGAAGAAGCCGGTCCGGATGCAAACAGGGGCAGCAGCTAGCCTCTCAAGGAGACAAGGCATGAACCAAGAGGTCATGAATCTTTTCAATCCTCAGGTGCCTGCGCAGCATTTCGATTCCATCCGGATTTCGATTGCTTCGCCGGAAAAAATCCTGTCGTGGTCCTACGGCGAGATCAAGAAGCCGGAAACCATCAACTACCGTACGTTCAAGCCGGAACGCGACGGCCTTTTCTGCGCGCGTATCTTCGGACCGATCAAGGACTACGAGTGCCTGTGCGGCAAGTACAAGCGCATGAAGTACAAGGGCATCATCTGCGAAAAGTGCGGCGTCGAAGTGACGCTGTCGCGCGTTCGCCGTGAGCGCATGGGCCATATCGAGCTCGCAGCGCCGGTTGCCCACATCTGGTTCCTGAAGTCGCTTCCCTCGCGTATCTCGACCCTGCTCGACATGACGCTGAAGGATGTCGAACGCGTTCTCTATTTCGAGAACTACATCGTCACCGAGCCTGGCCTCACTTCGCTGAAGCAGAACCAGCTTCTGTCTGAAGAAGAGTACATGATCGCCGTCGACGAGTTCGGCGAAGACCAGTTCACCGCCATGATCGGCGCTGAAGCCATCTACGAGATGCTGGCTTCGATGAACCTCGAAAAGATCGCCGGCGACCTGCGTGCCGAACTTGCTGAGACCACGTCTGATCTCAAGCAGAAGAAGCTGATGAAGCGCCTGAAGATCGTCGAGAACTTCATGGAAAGCGGCAACCGTCCGGAATGGATGATCATGAAGGTCGTTCCGGTCATTCCGCCGGACCTGCGCCCGCTGGTTCCGCTGGATGGCGGCCGTTTTGCGACGTCCGACCTCAACGATCTCTATCGCCGCGTCATCAACCGTAACAACCGTCTGAAGCGCCTGATCGAGCTTCGTGCGCCTGGCATCATCATCCGCAACGAAAAGCGTATGTTGCAGGAATCCGTCGATGCGCTGTTCGACAACGGCCGTCGCGGCCGCGTCATCACGGGTGCCAACAAGCGCCCGCTGAAGTCGCTGTCCGACATGCTCAAGGGCAAGCAGGGCCGCTTCCGCCAGAACCTTCTCGGCAAGCGCGTCGACTATTCCGGTCGTTCGGTCATCGTGACCGGTCCGGAACTGAAGTTGCACCAGTGCGGCCTGCCGAAGAAGATGGCGCTCGAACTGTTCAAGCCGTTCATCTACGCCCGTCTCGACGCCAAGGGTTACTCCTCGACCGTCAAGCAGGCCAAGAAGCTGGTTGAAAAGGAAAAGCCGGAAGTCTGGGATATCCTCGACGAGGTTATCCGCGAGCATCCGGTTCTTCTGAACCGCGCACCGACGCTGCACCGTCTGGGTATCCAGGCTTTCGAACCGATGCTGGTCGAAGGCAAGGCCATCCAGCTGCACCCGCTCGTCTGCACGGCCTTCAACGCCGACTTCGACGGTGACCAGATGGCTGTTCACGTGCCGCTTTCGCTGGAAGCCCAGCTGGAAGCCCGCGTGCTGATGATGTCGACCAACAACATCCTGCATCCGGCGAACGGTCACCCGATCATCGTTCCGTCGCAGGACATGGTTCTCGGCCTCTATTACCTGTCGATCATGAACCAGAACGAGCCGGGCGAAGGCATGGCTTTCTCCGACATCGGTGAGCTGCATCACGCGCTTGAAAACAAGGTCGTGACGCTGCATGCCAAGATTCGCGGCCGCTTCAAGACCGTGGACGCCGACGGCAAGCCGGTTTCCAAGATTCATGAAACGACCCCTGGCCGTATGCTGATTGGCGAACTTCTGCCGAAGAACGTCAACGTGCCTTTCGACGTCTGCAACCAGGAAATGACCAAGAAGAACATCTCCAAGATGATCGACACGGTCTACCGTCATTGCGGTCAGAAAGACACGGTCATCTTCTGCGACCGCATCATGCAGCTCGGCTTCAGCCACGCCTGCCGCGCCGGCATTTCGTTCGGCAAGGACGACATGGTCATTCCGGACAGCAAGGTGAAGATCGTTGGCGACACCGAAGCCTTGGTGAAGGAATACGAACAGCAGTATAATGATGGTCTCATCACCCAGGGCGAAAAGTACAACAAGGTTGTCGACGCCTGGGGCAAGGCAACCGAGAAGGTCGCCGAAGAAATGATGGCGCGCATCAAGGCTGTCGAGTTTGATCCGGAAACGGGCCGCCAGAAGCCGATGAACTCCATCTACATGATGTCCCACTCGGGCGCGCGTGGTTCTCCGAACCAGATGCGTCAGCTGGGCGGCATGCGCGGCCTGATGGCCAAGCCCTCGGGTGAAATCATCGAGACGCCGATCATCTCGAACTTCAAGGAAGGCCTGACCGTTAACGAGTACTTCAACTCGACCCACGGTGCCCGTAAGGGTCTGGCAGACACCGCCTTGAAGACGGCGAACTCGGGTTACCTTACCCGTCGTCTGGTTGACGTCGCGCAGGATTGCATCGTCGTTTCCACCGATTGCGGCACCGACAAGGGCCTCACCATGACCGCCATCGTCGATGCCGGTCAGGTCGTTGCCTCGCTCGGCGCACGTATCCTCGGCCGTACGGCTCTTGATGATATCGATCATCCGGTTTCCGGCGAGAACCTCGTCAAGGCTGGCACGCTCATCGATGAGGCCGATGTGGCCGTCATCGAAAAGGCGGGCATCCAGTCCGTGCGCATCCGCTCGGCTCTGACCTGCGAAGTGCAGGTTGGCGTTTGCGGCGTCTGCTACGGTCGTGACCTTGCACGCGGTACGCCTGTCAACATGGGCGAAGCCGTTGGCGTCATCGCCGCACAGTCGATCGGTGAACCAGGCACGCAGCTCACCATGCGTACCTTCCACCTTGGCGGTACGGCGAACGTGGTCGACCAGTCGTTCCTTGAAGCCTCTTACGAGGGCACGATTGCGATCAAGAACCGTAACATCCTGCGCAACTCCGAAGGCACTCTCATCGCGATGGGCCGTAACATGGCCGTCACCATTCTCGATGAGCGCGGTGCGGAGCGTTCGTCGCAGCGCGTCGCTTACGGCTCGAAGATCTTCGTGGATGATGGCGACAAGGTAAAGCGTGGCCAGCGTCTGGCAGAATGGGACCCCTACACCCGTCCGATGATGACGGAAGTGGAAGGCACCGTTCACTTCGAGGACCTCGTCGACGGTCTTTCCGTTCTGGAAGCCACCGACGAATCCACCGGCATCACCAAGCGTCAGGTCATTGACTGGCGTTCGACGCCGCGCGGTTCGGACCTCAAGCCTGCGATCGTCATCAAGGACGCTTCCGGCGCTGTTGCGAAGCTTGCCCGTGGTGGCGAAGCCCGCTTCCAGCTGTCCGTGGACGCCATCCTGTCGGTCGAGCCGGGTTCGAAGGTCTCCCAGGGTGACGTGCTTGCACGTTCGCCGCTGGAAAGCGCCAAGACGAAGGACATCACCGGTGGTCTGCCGCGTGTTGCCGAACTGTTCGAAGCACGTCGTCCGAAGGATCACGCCGTCATCGCCGAGATCGACGGTACGATCCGCCTCGGTCGCGACTACAAGAACAAGCGTCGCGTGATGATCGAGCCTGCGGAAGACGGCGTCGAGCCGGTCGAATACCTGATCCCGAAGGGCAAGCCCTTCCATCTTCAGGAAGGCGACTACATCGAGAAGGGCGAATACATTCTCGACGGCAACCCGGCACCGCACGACATTCTGGCGATCAAGGGCGTGGAGGCTCTGGCTTCCTACCTCGTGAACGAAATCCAGGAAGTCTACCGACTGCAGGGCGTTGTGATCAACGACAAGCACATCGAGGTGATCGTTCGCCAGATGCTGCAGAAGGTTGAGATCACCGATGCCGGCGACAGCCAGTACATCGTCGGCGACAATGTCGACCGTATCGAGCTGGATGACATGAACGACCGCCTGATCGAGGAGGGCAAGAAGCCGGCTTACGGCGATCCTGTTCTGCTCGGCATCACCAAGGCTTCGCTGCAGACGCCGTCCTTCATCTCGGCCGCATCCTTCCAGGAAACCACCAAGGTTCTCACGGAAGCTGCGATTGCCGGCAAGACGGATACGCTGCAGGGCCTCAAGGAAAACGTCATCGTCGGCCGTCTCATCCCGGCCGGTACTGGCGGCACCATGACGCAGATCCGCCGCATCGCTACCTCGCGCGACGACCTCATTCTCGAGGAACGCCGCAAGGGTACGGGTGCAGGTTCTGCAAACCAGATGCTGCAGGACATGACGGATCAGGTTCCGGCCGCCGAATAAGGCGAACGAAGCCGAAAGGGCAGGGGCTTTACGAAGCCCCGCCACGGTTCATAAAAACGCCCGGAGCAATCCGGGCGTTTTTTCGTTTCGGCGGGTCACTGCTGCGGATGCGGGGGCTGGTTGATATTCAGATCGGTGTGGCCGAGGGCTTCAAGCCGTGCGGCAGGTTCAGCCCTGCTCGCCGATGTTGTAGCGCGTCAGAACGGAAAGCCGGCGGACGAGATCGGTCTGGCCGGTGCTGCCGGTCTTCGCATAGATCGACTTGGCGTTGCTGCGGACCGTCTCGTGGGAAATCTGCAATTGCTTCGCCACCGAGGGAAGCGAAAGCCCCTTCATGATTTCCAGAGCAACGCGGGCTTCGGCCCTGGTGAGGTCATAAAGCCCTTTCAGGAGCAAGGTCGCGTCCGCGACGGCGCCTACGGGTTGCGATATCAGAACGATGGCGCTGCCGTTCGGGGAGAGGTCCAGCGCATCCTTGCGCAGCGGGATGACGTGAAGGATGCAGGCCCGCTCCTCGCTGGTCGGCATGGGGAAAGAGCTGACGCCACGCCCGGCCAGCGCCTTGTAGAGCAGCCGGTTTACTCTTTCGTCGGAAATGGAGATCCTGTCGCGGGCGCGGGTGGATATGCACTTCTGGAGCGTCTGAAACAGGCCGTTGGCGGAAAGGACACGCCCGCTTGCCTGCAGCACCGCCGCCGGCGCGCCAATGGCATTGAGACCGAGTGTCATCGCATCGGCCCTCTGGCGCTGCAGCCGGGTTGCAAGTGTGAGGCTGCGGGCTATATGCGGCCTCAGCCTGCCGAGCGCGGCCATCGTCTCCGGGCCGATGACGCCGCTGTCGAGCTTGCGTTCGAAAAGCACCGTCATTTCCGGATGGTCAGGTGGAGCGACCTGGGTTGCCGCCCCATATCCCAATCCACGTGGCATCAGGAAGTCGCGCACGATCGGTAGCCCGGCCCATTCATCGTGGGTGAAGACATCGAAATCATGCACGAAGGAAAATTGTCCCTCGCGGACCGCGCGGGTGAGGCGGTCATTGCGGTGGTTCCAGCCGCCCTCCATGAAGGCCTGCATCAATTCCTGGAAATTGGGCGTGAAAAGCCAGGCTTCTTCCTCACCCTTGCCCCAGGTGAGGGCGCCGCCCCAGAAATCCAGCCGTTGACCGATTGTGGCGATGACCTTCGCCCAGCGGTCGGGAAAAAGCGCCGCCTCGTAAATGTCATCAATAATGTCTGCCGAAGATATATTGTCCAACCCGCCACCGGAATTTCATGCCGGGGTTATTTAAGCTAATATCTTCATGATGTTCAATGGGAAACGAAGTAATACTAACGAGTTTGAAGTATATAATCTATAAGTGACTTAATATATTGATCAGTCTGCCAAAGGGATCGCGCAGGAACAGGCGGCGCACGCCCCATGTTTCGATGGCCGGCCCGTATTCGACCGGCAGCCCGGCTTTAACTATGCGGGCGTGAACCTCGTCGAAATTGTCGACCTCGATGGAGATGTCGGGGACCGCCGTTCCGGAGCCGCCTTCGCGGGCAAAGCTGATCTGGGCAGGTGTTTCAACCGGGCTTGCATAGGTCACGATCCAGCCGTGATCCATGGCGATGGTCATGCCGAGAATATCGCCATAAAAGACACCCGCCCGTTCAAGGTCGGGTGTCGCGATATTGGTGACGATGCGTCTCACCGTCATGGCTGTGCCTCAGGCGAAGCGGATGATCGCCACTTCGCCTTCCAGTGCGCCCTGATAGGCGGAAGCGTGCGGCTCTTCATCCGGGATTTCGGTCAGCATGCCGATCTGGTCGAGGTCGGCCTCGATGAAGCCTTCCTCGGAAAGCGCGTTCAGTGTTTCACGCACGGCGGTATCGTCGTCCGGCGCCCGAAGGATGACGTGGATGTCGATGCCCTCGGAGTTATCGGTCTCGTAAGCCTTGCCGATGACGATGAAGACCATCGGCTCGTCGCGTCCGTTGTCGTTGTCGGGGAGGGTGCTCATGACGCGGTTCCTTGATCTGTCGTTGCTATGTACGCGGGTCGACCGGAGCGGGTCTTGCGCGTGGCGGGCCAAGTCTGGCCGCTTGAGGGAATCAATAGACGGATTTTATGAAAAGCCAAAGGCCGGAGCGCAAAATCGCTGTTGCCGACTGTGACTTCTGTTAGAAGGAGGGGGAAATGGCCCGCCTGCGGGCTTTGTGGCCGCGGGCACGGGCGCAAAATGCGGATTCGGCCTTGACGAAAGCTGGCTAAAACAGTAGTACGCCCGCCATCGGAGCCTCTGTGGGTGCTGGCCGTTCGGAAACCTTTTTTCCGAACATCATCTCAAACAAGACTCCATTGCACGTAGAAGACACGAATGTTGCATGCAAGACGCCTCGTTGAGGTGTCCTCTGCTCTTGGTGGTCCATCCGTGAAAACGGATCGGGCCACGTTTTGCGCATGAGGATATATACGTGCGTCGTCGCCGGCAACGGCATAGCCGCCACCCGTTCGGGTGGCTAAAGTAGTTTTTGCAAGGGATGGTTATATGCCTACCGTAAACCAGCTGATCCGCAAGCCTCGCCAGGCACAGGTAAAGCGCAACAAGGTTCCTGCTCTTCAGGAAAACCCGCAGAAGCGTGGTGTTTGCACCCGCGTTTACACGACGACCCCGAAGAAGCCGAACTCGGCTCTGCGTAAGGTTGCCAAGATCCGCCTCACCAACGGCTTCGAAGTCATCGGTTACATTCCGGGCGAAGGTCACAACCTTCAGGAACACTCCGTGGTCATGATCCGCGGCGGCCGCGTAAAGGACTTGCCGGGCGTGCGTTACCACATCATCCGCGGTGTTCTCGATACCCAGGGCGTCAAGAACCGCAAGCAGCGCCGCTCCAAGTACGGTGCGAAGCGTCCGAAGTAATTCGGGTTTAAACAAATTCCGGCGCTGCGCGAGGTTCTCCGCGTGGTAAAGCGTCAATAACATTGAGAGACAAAGAATATGTCCCGTCGCCATAGTGCAGAAAAGCGTGAGATCAACCCGGATCCGAAGTTCGGCGATCTGATCGTTACCAAGTTCATGAACGCCATCATGCTTCACGGCAAGAAGTCGGTCGCAGAAAGCATCGTTTACGGCGCGTTCGACGTCGTTCAGGGCAAGACGAAGCAGGAGCCGCTCGGCGTGTTCCACTCCGCCCTCGACAATGTTGCTCCGCATGTTGAAGTGCGTTCGCGCCGCGTTGGTGGTGCTACCTACCAGGTTCCGGTCGATGTTCGCCCCGAGCGCCGTCAGGCTCTGGCCATCCGCTGGCTGATCACCGCTGCGCGCAAGCGCAACGAAACGACCATGGTCGATCGCCTTTCCGGCGAACTCATGGACGCTGCGAACAACCGTGGTTCGGCTGTCAAGAAGCGCGAAGACACGCACAAGATGGCTGACGCCAACCGCGCATTCTCGCATTACCGCTGGTAATCTTAACCGGTCGCATATCGAAAGGCAGTCCATTATGGCTCGCGAATATAAAATCGAAGACTACCGCAATTTCGGTATCATGGCGCATATCGACGCCGGCAAGACGACGACCACCGAGCGTATCCTTTATTACACCGGTAAGTCGCACAAGATCGGTGAAGTTCACGATGGCGCAGCCACGATGGACTGGATGGAGCAGGAGCAGGAGCGTGGTATCACCATCACGTCTGCTGCCACCACGACCTTCTGGAAGGGCCGTGACGGCAAGATGCGCCGTTTCAACATCATCGACACCCCCGGCCACGTCGACTTCACCATTGAAGTCGAGCGTTCGCTGCGCGTTCTCGACGGTGCCATCGCGCTGCTCGACGCCAACGCCGGTGTGGAGCCGCAGACGGAAACCGTCTGGCGCCAGGCCGAGAAGTATCATGTTCCGCGCATGATCTTCTGCAACAAGATGGACAAGACCGGCGCTGACTTCTACCGCTCGGTAGAAATGATCAAGACCCGTCTCGGCGCCATTGCCGTCGTCATGCAGCTGCCGATCGGCGCTGAGACCGAGTTCAAGGGCGTTATCGATCTGATCGAGATGAACGCACTCATCTGGCGCGACGAATCGCTCGGCGCTCAGTGGGACGTCGTCGAAATCCCTGAAGACATGAAGGCCAAGGCTGACGAATATCGCGAAAAGCTGATCGAGACAGTTGTCGAGATCGACGAAGAAGCGATGGAAAACTACCTGAACGGCATCATGCCGGACAACGAACAGATCCGTGCACTGGTTCGCCGCGGCACCATCGACGTGAAGTTCCACCCGATGTTCTGCGGTACCGCGTTCAAGAACAAGGGCGTTCAGCCGCTTCTCGACGCCGTCGTCGACTACCTGCCTTCTCCGCTTGACATTCCGGCGATCAAGGGCATCGACTTCAAGACCGAAGCCGAAATCGAACGTCATGCCGACGACAGCGAGCCGCTTTCCATGCTCGCGTTCAAGATCATGAACGACCCCTTCGTCGGTTCGCTGACCTTCGCACGTATCTACTCGGGCAAGCTCGAAAAGGGTACGTCTGTCATCAACACGGTCAAGGACAAGCGTGAGCGCGTCGGCCGTATGCTGCAGATGCACTCCAACTCGCGCGAAGACATCGAAGAAGCCTTCGCCGGCGACATCGTTGCTCTGGCCGGTCTCAAGGAAACCACCACTGGCGATACGCTTTGCGATCCGCTGAAGCCGGTTATCCTCGAGCGCATGGAATTCCCCGAGCCGGTCATCCAGATCGCGATCGAGCCGAAGACCAAGGGCGACCAGGAAAAGATGGGCCTCGCGCTCAACCGCCTGGCTGCTGAAGATCCTTCGTTCCGCGTCAAGACCGACGAAGAGTCCGGTCAGACGATCATCGCGGGCATGGGCGAACTTCACCTCGACATTCTCGTTGACCGTATGCGTCGCGAGTTCAAGGTTGAAGCCACCGTCGGCGCGCCGCAGGTTGCCTATCGCGAAACGATCACGCGTCAGCACGAAGAAGACTACACGCACAAGAAGCAGTCCGGTGGTACCGGTCAGTTCGCTCGCGTCAAGATCATCTTCGAACCGAACCCTGAAGGCGAAGACTTCAAGTTCGAATCCAAGATCGTCGGTGGTGCTGTTCCGAAGGAATACATCCCGGGCGTTCAGAAGGGTATCGAAAGCGTTCTGTCTTCCGGTCCGCTGGCTGGCTTCCCGATGCTCGGCGTCAAGGCGACGCTGATCGACGGTGCATTCCACGACGTCGACTCGTCGGTTCTCGCCTTCGAAATCGCATCGCGTGCCTGCTTCCGTGAAGCAGCCAAGAAGGCTGGTGCACAGCTTCTCGAGCCGATGATGAAGGTCGAAGTCGTAACGCCGGAAGACTATGTCGGCGACGTTATCGGCGACCTGAACTCCCGTCGTGGTCAGATCCAGGGCCAGGAAAGCCGTGGTATCACCATCGTCATCAACGCGCATGTTCCGCTCGCGAACATGTTCAAGTACGTCGACAACCTGCGCTCCATGAGCCAAGGCCGCGCTCAGTACTCGATGACGTTCGACCACTACTCGCCGGTTCCGTCGAACGTGGCGCAGGAAATCCAGGCAAAGTACTCCGGTCAGAAGTGATCGGGGTACGCCCCACCAGATTTGAAGATTATTCCCGTCAAGGGACAAGAATGGAGAGCCACTAATGGCAAAGAGCAAGTTTGAGCGCAATAAGCCGCACGTCAACATTGGCACGATCGGTCACGTTGACCATGGCAAGACGTCGCTGACGGCCGCGATCACGAAGTTCTTCGGCGAATTCAAGGCGTATGACCAGATCGACGCCGCGCCTGAAGAAAAGGCCCGTGGTATCACGATTTCGACGGCACACGTTGAGTATGAGACGCCTGCCCGTCACTACGCGCACGTCGACTGCCCCGGCCACGCCGACTACGT
>CAACWB010000321.1_pt1 | contig 21103 bp, 22 predicted proteins | sample 2275501 | NCBI WGS metagenome assembly CAACWB01 (sample SAMEA5312444, study PRJEB27640) | indoor metagenome | biome: indoor environment; feature: controlled; material: polymer antistatic dissipative epoxy resin | place: Italy | collected 2014-05-27 | reverse complement strand
GCGGATTTCACGCGGCCGGTTTTTTCATCCACCGGACGCGTCAGATGCAACAGGTTGTGCGATGCCCCGGCCGTGATCTGCCGGCTGACGAGCGACTGCGGATCGGGATCGGCAAGGACATCCGGGGCCGAAGACGGATCTGGGTGGGTGAGGACATGATTGGCGAAACGGAAGGCGAGCGTCGCCTTGCCTATCCCTTCCGGCCCTTCGATGAGAATGGCATGATGGCCCTTGCCGGAGCGATAGGATTGCGCGAGGAACGCTTCGACTTCCTCATGCCCGAAAAGTTTTGTGTTCTGCTGCGGCGCAATCGCGCCGTCGAGAACGCCCTGAACCTCACTCATGCGCCGCGCCCACTGCCGTTCCCAGTTGTTCGAGCAAGGGCTCGACAAAGGACATCACGTCCTCCGCCACCTTCTCCTCCGGCTGGTCGGCATTGACGATACGGCAGCGACGCGGCTCGGCAAGCGCTATATCGAGATAGGCTTCCCGTCGCTTCTCGTGGGTCTCGATTTCTTCCTTTTCGAACCGGTCGGGCGCAGCCCCCTCATCCGCCCGTTTTCTGGCGCGCGCCAGCCCCTTTTCGGCGGCGATATCGAAGATCAGCGTCAGTTCCGGCACAACGCCATCGATCGCAATGCGTTGCAGCGTCTCGATGAAATCCGGTTCCAGATTGCCGGTCGTGCCCTGATAAACACGGGAGGAATCAAGAAAGCGGTCGCAGAGCACGATCTCGCCACGCGCAAGCGCCGGGCGAATGATCTCTTCGACATGGTCGTTGCGCGCCGCCGCAAACAGGATTGCTTCCATGCGCACACCGAAGGATTCCGCCGCGCCTGACAACAGAACATGCCGAACGGCCTCCGCACCCGGCGAGCCGCCCGGCTCGCGCGTCACGACCACCTCGAAGCCGCGACCACGAAGCGCCTCGGCAAGTGTGCGAATCTGCGTCGACTTGCCGGCACCCTCGCCGCCTTCGAAGCTGATGAACAGTCCAGTCTTTTCGGCCAATGTCACGTCCTGCGAGGAATTCCCGGAAATATTGAAATGCCTGTTTACAGCATCGAACCGAAAAGTGTGAAGCGCTTTTCAGAAAATGAGGTGCCTGAACAAAAGCATAGGAGCAAGGTGGCACAAGGCGCGGATTTTCAGAGCCAGAACAGCAGCAGTTCCTTCAACGCACCCGCCGCATTCTGGGTCAGCGAGCCCTTGCCGACCGAACCCTTGGTATAAAGCGGCACTTCACGCAGCAGCCGCTCGCCCGAAAAGACCTTAAGCGTTCCCGCATTGGCGCCAACGTCCAGAGGTGCATTCAACGGCCAGCGATAGACAATCCGTCCGGAAATTCGCTCCGGATTGTTGACCGGCACCAGCACACTGACATCTTCCTTTGGCGAGAGATCGACATAGGCGGCATCGCCGCCATAAACGCTGACCGAACCCACCACTTCATCCTTGCTGAAAAGATGGCGCTTTTCGAAAGCTGTGAGGCCCCAATCGACCACGCGGCGGGCTTCTTCCTGCCGCGTCTTGTCGTCTGTTATGCCCGATAGCGCCAGATAGACCCGCCGTCCCTCCCGCTCTGCCGAAACCACGGCCGCAAAGCCGCTGCCTTCCGCAAAGCCAAGCCCGAGCCCATCTATGCCGTTCCCAAGCAGTGTGTTTTTGTTGCGCTGGAATATCCGGTTCCATTCGAAATCCGGCTTGGTGAAAAGCCCATAGCGATCCGGATAGGTATCATGCAGATGCTGGGCAAGACGCACCATATCCCTGGCAGTCGTCTGGTTGCCCGGATCAGGAAGCCCGGTGGAATTGGTAAACCTGCTGCGGTTCATGCCGAGTTCGCCCGCTCTCACCGTCATGCGCTTGGCAAATGCAGGGTCCGAACCCGCCATGCCTTCGGCGACGATGATGCAGCCGTCATTGGCGTTCTGCACGATGATGCCGGTCAGGAGATCGTTGATACCGATGGAAGATTTCAGCGCCGCGAACATGGTCGAGGTTCGTGACGGTGCGCCGCCCGTGCGCCAGGCATATTCAGAGACGGGAAAAGCGGTCTCCGGCGTCACCTGCGCCTTGGAAAGCGCATCCAGCACCACCTCCACCGTCATCAGCTTTGCAAGCGACGCCGGCGGAAACGACTGATCCTCATTTTGCGAAAGAAGCACGGTGCCGGTTTCGGCATCGATCATATAGGCCTGTTCAGCCTTGGCGATGAAGGGCGCAGTCTGCGATTGCGCCGCACCTGCGCTTAAAAATGCAAGCCCGGCCGCGACGACCACCGAACAATAGGAGCGATAAATGGCCTTGTGCATGAAACCGCCCAGTCCTGCCTGCCGAAACCGGCCGCCCGAAACGAAACGGATGCAGCCCTACCCTTCAATCCGTCAGCGGGACTTCGCCTGCTGACGCTTCACATGGGCGAGTATCGATTGCTCGTTGAGCGCGCCACGATCGACCAGCACGCTGTCGAAGGCACGTGTGGTCCGGGAAACCGTAGCAGATTCTTGCGAATAAGCCGCCGCATATTTGGACGATGGTGTCGGCACGCGCAGATAATTGCCGCCGGGCGCCGCCGGCTCTCGCATGAAGTTTCCTTCGGGACGTTCAGCCAGGAACGGACCGATTTCCGGCAGGATCGCAAATTGTTCGAACGCTGGCGCGGGACCATTGACCAGCGGCATGGCCTGCAGAGCCGCATTCTTCCTGGAACCGACCAGCGCCGTCTGCGTCGAACCGCTATAGTTCGGATTGGAGGCAGGAGCCGGCACGAAGTTCGGAGAGGCCGAAGCCACCATCACGCCCGTTGCGATCTGCCCTTCCGGCGCAACACCCGGCGAGCGCGAGCCCTTCGGAATATAGGACGCCATCAGATAGGGCATGTCGTGACCGTCAAGCGGGGCGCGGCCGGCATATTGCACCCGCACATTCGCCGTACCCGTCGCCTTCATGTCGAGAAGATCGGCCGTCTTGCTGGAAACGTCGATCAGGCGGCCTTCGTGGAAAGGTCCGCGATCGTTGACGCGCACCAGAACCGACGCGCCATTTTCCGTGTTGGTGATGCGCGCATAGCTCGGCAGGGGAAATGTCGGATGTGCGGCAGAAAGATGTTCTTTGTCGTACACCTCACCATTCGCCGTCAGGCGGCCATGGAAGGCGGAACCGTACCAGGAGGCAAGACCGGTCTTGTTATAACCCGGCTCTTCTTTCGGAAAATAACGACGGCCTTTGACGGTATAGGCATTACCGATCAGCTCGCGCCCGCCGCCCTTGGGAATGCTCTTGCCATCGGCAACGCGCGGGCTGGCTTTGACGCCATATTCCGATTCAGAGAAATATTCCTTGCTGCGCTTGGGCTTAGGCTTGGTCTCGGTCGTGGTGGAACACGACGCTGTCGCAGCGCAAAGCACGGAAATTGCAAGCCACTTCGCACCCGATCTGGTGCTGATGCCGAGTTTCTTGACCGTAGAATTCAAATCGTCTGCCCCACGCTGCTATTGGCTCGGAGAACCGCACCCTCACTTGCCTCGATGAATTGCCCCTGCCATCGAAGCACCTAACAGTCGCTTAATCTTGTGCATAACGTGGCGAAAATGCGAACGACTTCTGCAAATTCGATAAAATTGTAATGAACGTGGTTAATGATTTATCTCTTTTTGGGCGCTTGAAATCGACTGTTGACACTCGTCCGCGCCTTCTCCCACATCCGAAATAACGGAACAAAGGCAGTGTGGCCGCGTTTCTTCCCCGCAAACAAACAAGCTTCCGCCGGTTTTTCGGCTGAGGGAGGAAACCATGATCAAGTCAATAAAAGCTACAGGCCTGGCGCTTGGCATCGCCTTGGTATCCATCGCCGCGCCGATCCCGGCAGGAGCGCAGGACATGGAATTAAGGATCGGTCCGGACGGCGTGCGCCCGGTCATCCGCGATCGAGATCGCGACAGAGACGTTGACCGCCGTGGTCCGCCCCGTATGCGCGGCTGCAGCGAACGCGAAGCTCGCGCCGCCGCCCGTGAGGCTGGCCTGCGAGATCCTGAAGTCGTTCGCGTCACCCCCGGCCGCGTCGTCGTTCAAGGCTTCACCCGCCGAGGGCCGGATCGCATCACCTTCGCCAACGAACGGGGTTGCCCCGAAATCTGATCAAATGTGAAATCTGGAGCCCGCCGAAAGGCGGGTTTCGTCTTTGTGGGTAATATCAACGCAGCCCTGACCAAACGACGTGGCCCGGATCGGTAATCGTTCCGCGTTTTTTAAATGGTCATTTTTGAGCTGAATGGCAGATGGGGTGGGATTCGAACCCACGGTACGCTCTCACGCACGCCGGTTTTCAAGACCGGTTCCTTAAACCACTCGGACACCCATCCTTCGGTGGTGAGGCTTTATAGCGGTTTGAAAATGGCCGTCAATCCCGGCAGTCGCAAGCCGTTGCCGTCCGCCCGCCTGCATATATCCAGTCACTGTCCAGGTGTTGTCGCCGGCGGCAGCAGAGACCCTTCGCCCGCAGGAACCGCGGGGACCTGTTGGGACGAATCAAACAGCGTCAGGCTGAGAACGATTGCGACAAGCACCAGCAAAAGCGCCACGAAGAAGATTCCGGATTTATCCATGCGTCTGCTCATGTCTCTTTATGTTAGGAGCAAATATGTGCAATTCGAGGCAAGGAAAGAATAGGATGGCTTGCTGTCAAGTTGCCTGACAGATTTAGCGAGTTCATCTCTTCAAATCCTCCTCACTTGAGCAAATTTTATGCGCCGGCGTACTGTTTGGGACGGAAGTGGCCTATCGCGTCAGCAATATTGTCGCTTATATAGTCACATCGCTCCCGGGCATTGCCCAACTTTCCCCGAGCGATCAACCTGCCCCGCCCGTTTGCGGGGCTTTTTTTCTTTAATGCGCCTCTAAAAAACGTCTGCATGCGACAGGCCAGCCTGTGGACAATATACTATTGGCCGTTTGATTATTCAGACCCCGATGCCGGGGCCGCCATCACCGTGCCGTCCGCCACCCCGAAGAATATCCTCGAACAGGTTCAGCACCGCTGGCGGCAACGTGTCAGACAATTCGGCAAGGATTTCGTTGGCGCGATTATAGGAGTAGATGGCGCAGAGCGTCAGCACCAAAAGCACGATCCACGGCCAGATTGGCTTGCGCCTTGGCGGTGTCCCGTTCGGTTGTTGCGGCATGGTCATCCGGCACCTCCCGTTCAGGCCTTCACGCGCGGTTCACCTCCGGGCGCATAGGCGGTTTTTTGCAGGAAACGAAATATGTTGCCGCACTGGCCACAACGGATCATGAAATCGGTCGGATCACCCGAGGCGCGTTCGGTGCGAAACCCCCGCGGCATTTCATCGACGCGAAAATCGACATCGGCGCGGCTCTTTTCATCTGATTCCGACACTTCGGCAAAACCCTGATGACCACATTTGGAACATTCGAGTTTCCGGGAATATCTGTCGCGCGCTGCCATATGCCGTCCTTTGCTTGCGCCCTATCAGGTAGCAGCGGCAAAACAGCATTTCAATGGCGATCGCCGCAGGTTAAAGCTTTGTCAGCCAATTTCCGGCCCGGAAATCGCCCCCGCGACAAGAACGAATCTGGAAGCCCATGCAGAACGGAACACCCCTGCTTTCCTCGTCGCTGATACGTCGCGCCGCCACCATTGCCGGAATTCTTCTCATTTTAGTCATCGCACTTAATATCGGCGTCAAATGGTATGGCGAACGTATCCTGAAGGCGGGCCACACGACGGCGACCGACGAGGTGCAGATAACAATCGGCAACGACCGGCTCAATCTCGCGAAAAACACGCTGCGCCTGCCCTCCGGTCGTGAGGGCGGCGAGCAGGAGCGAATCGATCTTTATCTGACCTGGCCCGGCCTCAACGGATATGAGGAAGGGAATCGCGCCATATTCGACGATCCGGCGCAGGCGACGGGGCTGGTTTATATTCAGCTGTCGCAAAGCACCATGTCACAGGACATGTCAGGCCGTTTCGGGCCGATCTATGCCCGGTTGACGGAAGGAGACCCTGTGCCGCTGAAGCACGGATTGTTGCTGCACCGCCTGCGCGCCGATTCCGGTTACGGCAAGGAAGTTATCTTGACCGGACGACGCGAAAGTGAAGGCGACTACGTTGTGCGCTGCCTTCTGCCGCAAACACCGCAGAAAGCCACGGGCAGCGACTGCCAGAGGGATATCCACGTCGGGCAGGATCTCAGTCTTTTTTACCGTTTCTCCTCCGGCCTGCTGCCGCAATGGCAAAAACTCGACACCGATGTGAAACATTATGTCGAGCAGCGCCTCGCAAAAGACGGAAATCCGTGAAACGACATGGCACAGATTGCGTGCGAAAAGTCGCATTTTATGGAGGGTGGATACCTTTCATAAACCACTTGGTAACGCCATCCCGATAAAGTTTCTCCCCGGAGCTATCGGGCGGGGCGTGTCCGAGCGGAACAGAAATATGCGATTGAAGAGTTCAGCAGTGTTGAAAAATGTATCTGGGGTACATTCGCGCAAAGCGGGTGCGACGTCTTTTGTAAGGTTTCTGGCGATGACCCTTGCTGCGGCGTTCATAACCGCAACATCCGTGGGCACCGCGCAGGCAGAACCGAAATATGCGGGCATCGTCATCGACGCCAAGACCGGCAAGGTTCTCTACGGCGAGGATCCGGACGGTTTGCGTTATCCCGCCTCTCTGACAAAGATGATGACGCTTTATCTGACGTTCGAGGCGCTTAATTCCGGACGCATCTCGCTTGATTCCAAGGTGCCCGTCTCGGCCAATGCCGCCAAGGAGCCGCCATCCAAACTCGGCGTGCGCGCCGGCGGCGCCATCACGGTCGAGCAGGCCATTCTCGCTCTTGTCACTCGCTCTGCCAACGACATGGCGACAGCGCTCGGTGAATATCTCGGCGGCTCGGAAGACCGTTTCGCCAGAATGATGACCGCCAAGGCCCGTGCGCTCGGCATGACCCGCACGACCTACCGCAACGCCAACGGCCTGCCCAACACGGCGCAGATGACGACGGCGCGCGATCAGGCCCGTCTCGGCATCGCCCTTCGCCAGCATTATCCGCAATATTACGGTTACTTCTCCACCCGCACCTTCAATTTTGGCAAGCAGGTTATCGGCAACCATAATCGTCTTGTCGGAACCGTTAAGGGCGTGGATGGCATCAAGACCGGTTACACCCGCGCAGCCGGCAGCAATCTTGCCACTTCGGCGCAGATCGATGGCCGTTCCATCGTTGCCGTTGTTCTCGGCGGTCGCTCCAGCGCCGCCCGTGACGCGACCATGCGCAAGCTTGTCGCGACCTATCTGCCGCAGGCATCGCGTGGCGGCAACAGCAACCTGATCGCCCAGACACGGTCCGCGCCCGTCGAAGAGCCCGTCGCCGTGGCGGCAGCTGTTCCTTCCGTTGCGGTCGCGGCTACCAATGCCGGCCTGCCCAATGCCGGCCCCGTGCCGCAAGCCCGTTATGAAGAAGCACCGGTCACCGCCTTTGCAGGCTCCTCTTCCAATGCTGCCGTCAAGGCCATGGAAGCCGCTACCTGGCAGAAGGGCAAGGATCCGGTTGTTCGCGCGCCGATCGCTCCTGATCGCAGCATGATCACCAACTCGACCAAGGTGGATAATATCGTCACCGCTTCCGTCGCCCCTTCGGCTCTGGCTACGGCTGCCGCACCTCAGGGTGGCTGGGTGATCCAGATCGGCGCATCGCCGGATGAAAACTCCGCCCGCGGCCTGTTGCAGAACGCGCAGGAAAAAGGTGGTGCGGCCCTGCGTTCCGCAAAACCCTTCACGGTCGCCTTCAGCAAGGACGGCTCCCAGATCTACCGTGCCCGTTTCGGCGGCTTTGATGGCCAGAACGCCGCGGTAAATGCATGCAATGCATTGAAAAAGAAAGGCGTCAGCTGCTGGGCGTCACTCCAGTAACCGATGTTTCCGCAGGCGGTGTTCATTGTCGAAACATCGCCTGTCTCCTCGAATTGTGTAATGTGTAGCGAGGCTTTCCAAGATGGCAGTTAACGAGAATTATTCGGACATTGCGTCTGGCAACGGGCAAAGCAGTCTGTCGGTTCTGCATCCCATTCATGAGGCAGCGATGCGGATCGCCGATCTCGGTCTCAACCGCTCCAAGGCAAAGACGCGTGATCTGGTCAGCCTGCTCCTGTCGCATGGCGCCCGCGCCTGGCGCGCCAACCAGCCGGAAGCCAGCATCCACCTTCACGTGGCCCGCCGTTCCGGACGTGCGCCGATCCATATCCGAATTCGATAACGAACGAATTAGCCAGATAAGACCCAAAGAAAAACCCCGCGGTGCCTGAGCGCCGCGGGGTTTTCTGTTGATTGACGAGAGAGAAACGAGGCGGCTTACGCCTCGCTCTCCGGCGCCTCAGGCGTATCCGGCAGATTGTCTTCCGCCTCGTCGCCATTGCCGTTTTCCGCCTCGTCGTCGCCTTCCGGCTCGTTGATGCGCTCCACGGAAACCACCTTCTCATCCTTTGCGGTGGAGAAGATCGTCACGCCCTTGGTGGCGCGGCTGGCGATGCGGATGCCGTTGACAGGCACACGGATAAGCTGGCCGCCATCGGAAACCAGCATGATCTGGTCGCCTTCGTCCACGGGGAAAGCCGCGACGAGTTCGCCGATCTCCGCCGTCTTCGAGGTATCGGTGGCGCGGATACCCTTGCCGCCGCGGCCCGATGTGCGGAAGTCATAAGAGGACGAGCGCTTGCCGTAGCCCTTCACGGACACCGTCAGCACGAATTCTTCGCGCGCCTTCAGCTCCTGATAGCGCTCTTCGCTGAGTTCGCCCTCTTCCGTCACTTCCTCACCAACGAGCGCGATGTCGTCTTCATCGACGCCTGCGGCGCGCCGTTCGGCCGCCGAGCGCTTCAGATAGGCTGCACGCTCCCACGGTTCAGCTTCCACATGGCCGACAATGGTCATGGAAATGATGCGGTCGCCGTCTGCCATATTGATGCCACGCACACCGACCGAGTTGCGGCCGGCAAAGACGCGCACATCGTCCACGGGGAAGCGGATGCACTGGCCGAGAGCAGTGGTCAGAAGCACGTCGTCCCGATCCGTACAGGTTTCGACCGAGAGGATTTCGTCCCCCTCTTCGTCGAGCTTCATGGCGATCTTGCCGTTGCGGTTGACCTGAACGAAATCGCCGAGCTTGTTACGGCGAACCGTGCCGCGCGTCGTCGAGAACATCACGTCAAGCGTTTCCCAGGTGGTTTCATCCTCGGGCAACGGCATGATGGTGGTGATGCGTTCGCCGGGTTCCAGCGGCAGCATGTTGATAAGGGCCTTGCCCTTGGACTGCGGCGTGCCGATGGGCAGGCGCCAGACCTTTTCCTTGTAGACGATGCCGCGCGAGGAGAAGAACAGCACCGGCGTATGGGTGTTGGCAACAAAGAGACGATTGACGAAATCCTCGTCGCGCGTCGCCATGCCGGAACGACCCTTGCCGCCACGACGCTGCGCCCGGTAGGTGGTGAGCGGCACGCGCTTGATATAGCCGAGATGCGAAACGGTAACGACCATGTCTTCCCGGGCGATGAGGTCTTCATCGTCCATATCGGGACCGCCCTCGACGATCTCGGACCGGCGCGGCGTGCCGAACTCATCACGGATGGCGATGAGTTCGTCCGTAACGATCTGCATGATGCGCAGACGCGACGACAGAATGTCGAGATATTCGCTGATTTCCGCGCCGATCTTGTTCAGCTCGTCGCCGATTTCATCGCGACCCAGCGCCGTCAGACGGGCAAGGCGCAATTCGAGAATGGCACGCGCCTGCTCTTCGGACAGATTATAGGTGCCGTCTTCATTGATGCGGTGGCGTGGATCGTCGATGAGCAGGATCAGGCTTTCCACATCCCGCGCCGGCCAGCGCCGCGTCATCAACTCCTCGCGGGCCGAAGCCGGATCGGGAGCGTGACGGATGACGCGGATGACTTCGTCGATATTGGCAACGGCAATCGCCAGACCCACCAACACATGCGCGCGGTCACGCGCCTTGCGCAGCAGGTACTTGGTGCGGCGGCTGACGACATCCTCGCGGAACGCGACGAAGGCGCGCAGCATGTCGAGCAGCGTCATCTGTTCCGGCTTGCCGCCGTTCAGCGCCACCATGTTGCAGCCAAATGAGGTCTGCAGCGGTGTATAGCGATAAATCTGGTTCAGGATGACGTCGGCATTGGCGTCGCGCTTCAGCTCGACGACGACGCGATAACCCTGGCGGTCGGATTCGTCACGCAGGTCGGAAATGCCCTCGATGCGCTTTTCCTTGACCAGTTCGGCCATCTTCTCGATCATCGAGGCCTTGTTCACCTGATAGGGAACTTCGGTAATGATGATCTGCTCGCGGTCGCCACGCATCGGCTCGATGGTGGCGCGGCCGCGCATGATGACCGATCCGCGACCCGTCTCGTAAGCCGAGCGTATGCCGGAGCGGCCCATGATCAGCGCGCCGGTCGGGAAATCCGGGCCGGGAATGATCTGCATCAGTTCGGGCAGCTCGATCGCCGGGTTCTCGATCAGCGCGATACAGCCGTCAATGACCTCAGACAGATTGTGCGGCGGAATATTGGTGGCCATACCCACCGCAATGCCGCCTGCCCCGTTGACCAGCAGGTTCGGGAATTTCGCTGGAATAACCACCGGTTCCTGCAACGTGCCATCATAGTTGTCACGGAAATCGACGGTTTCCTTGTCGAGATCGTCGAGCAGCGAATGGGCGGCCTTCTCCAGACGGCATTCGGTATAACGTTCAGCCGCAGGCGGATCGCCATCGATGGAGCCGAAATTGCCCTGACCGTCGATCAGCGGCAGGCGGAGCGACCAGTCCTGCGCCATACGCGCCAACGCATCATAGATCGCCGAATTGCCGTGCGGATGGAATTTACCCATCACGTCACCGGTGACGCGGGCGCATTTGACGTATTTCTTGTTCCAGTCGATGCCGAGTTCGGACATGCCGTAAAGAATACGGCGGTGAACCGGCTTCAGACCATCACGGACATCGGGAAGCGCGCGGGACACGATGACGCTCATGGCGTAATCGAGATAGGACCGCTGCATTTCCTCCATGATGGAAATCGGTTCAATGCCTGGCGGAAGTTTTCCGCCGCCGGGGGGGCTCTGGTCAGTCAAAACGGATCACATTCTCTGTTAAGAATCGGATGGATTTTTATAGCGGAAACAGCCACGTTAAGCCAATTTCCCGGCGAGTTTTGAACAGTCTTTTGCGTCATTTGCAAGACGAACACCGCTTTTCGCGATTTAGCCCGGCAAAAGCACCGCCGCTCCCTTTCAAAGCAGCCGCGACTTGCGTAGGCTCGCGCACAAAAAGGCAATAAGCGGGGAAAGAATGGCCAGCAGCGAAACGCTCATCAACGCGCTCACCACACTTTTGGTCACGCTCGATCCGCCCGGTCTTGCGCCCGTGTTCCTGGCACTGACCGCTGGGATGACGCGTAGCCAGCGCAGTCAGGTTGCCCTGCGCGGCTCGCTGATCGCTTTCGGCATTCTCGCCGTCTTCGCCCTGTTCGGCCTCACCATCCTCAACCTGCTCGGCATTTCGCTTGGCGCCTTCCGCATCGCCGGCGGCCTTCTGCTATTCTGGATTTCCTTCGAGATGATTTTCGAAAAGCGTCAGGAGCGCAAGGAAAAGACATCGGAGATCGCCATCACCAAGGACCATCTGCACAATCTGGCGGTCTTTCCGCTGGCTTTGCCGCTGATTGCCGGGCCGGGCGCCATTTCCGCCACCGTGCTTCTCGCCGGCACGATGAAGACCACCATCGAGATGGTCGTGCTCATCCTGATCCTCGCTTTCGCCATGGCCCTTGTCTACGCGGCTTTGATCGTTGCGGAGCGCATGGACCGCTTTCTCGGCAATACCGGCCGCGCGATCCTCACCCGGCTGCTTGGCGTGCTGCTTGCCGCCCTTTCGGTGCAATTCGTGGTCGATGGCATAAAATCAGCCTTCGGCTTCTGAGAAGCAGCTGGCCGCGATATCTCGCAACAAATTCCCGCATCCAGCTGAAACTGTAAAAAATCCATCCTTTAAATCCGGCCACCGTTCCGGTTAAAAGACGCGCATCTTTTTCGGATTCGAAAGTTTTCTTCATGCGTTGCGCGGGGAATTTTTATTTAATAAAATAACCGCATCAATAAATAAGAAAAATATGCGCTAAGCCTTTGAAATAAAATCGCATTTCATTGTCACTGCTCGCCTAGCTTGAGAATGGCGCTCAACAACGATCTTTGCAATCGCGTGAGATCGGTTATCTCATTGAAATAAAATTATTAAATAGAATATAGCGAGTGCTCTTCCAGAGTGAGTACAGTGCTTTGGGAAAGCTATTGCGGACCCTATTGAGGACCGTTTCCGCTAGCAGAATTCCTGTTCTTAATTGCGCGAATGAAATGAGGAAGATCATTCCGAAACGCCTTTCTGGCGTATCTTTCGAACTCCGCTTCATCCATTTTCCCTGTATCGAGCAGGGTCCTGCGTTCCTGTCGGACCAAGCCGAGGACCGCCATCATCGTAATTCCAAGGTTGTTACCAAGTTTTTCGATTTCAGCTTCATTCATGAATGCTAATTTTTCTTCATCGACTTCCTTAAGGATATCAACCAGAACGGTGCTGCCTGCAATCTCAAAGTCATTTACGCGAAGATCAGAAAATTTAAAGTCAGTTTCTGCTCTGGTATCGGGCTCTCCCCATAAAAAATGTTCAACCATTAAACCAGTCTCATGGGTTAATTGTAGAATTGCTTCAATTGGCAAGGAATTTCTACTGCGCCAAGAAGAGACGGTTTTATTAGAGACATCTAGGTGCTTTGCTAGCTCTCCATCGCTTTTCAAACCACAGCTAGCTTTCATGCGATCAATGATCTCAGAAACATTTAAGATGGGGTTTGCGTTCATAAATCCAACCAATCTACAAAATGCGGATTTCACCGCTTGACATCTGCATTATGCGGAATTAATTTCTGCATAATGCAGTTTTATCAAGGTGGCCGCTAAAATGGAAGCCAAATCCATCACTCCGTCGAGAGCGCTTCTGGTTCGAGTTAGAGCTGATTTTATTCTTCAAGGGTCATCCTTTAGCGCTTGGTGCAAGGCTAATGGTGTGGTGCGCAGGACAGCAGAACAATCACTCAGCGGAGAGATTCAAAGCGACAACGCGAAGCGTCTTGTGCAAACGATTTTGCAAGCTGTTGAGCGATAGGCGGCCGAAATGTCGAATTGGCTCACAGTCGTTGAATTTTCTGAGCTTACAGGAATTTCTCCACGAAAAGCGCGGCAGGCAATATCCTCGGCCAACAACGGTATGCTCTGGAACGGCCACCCCCTTGAAGTGCGCACAGTTAGCGGCGTCGGCGGAAGCGCTGGCAAAGCATATGAAGTTTCCGTTTCCAGTCTGCCCCAACATTTGCGGCTTCGTTATCTTGAGCTTCACGGCCCGTTAGAAACCGACCGTCAGACGAGCGACAAAGCGAGCCTTGAGCGCGAATTCCGCTACCGGATCATTCAGCCGGTGCTTGCGTTGGAAAAGAACTCCTCCGAGAGAGGGAAGCTCATCAACAGCATTTGCAGCCGCAAGCACGCACGGCCTGACGGCAAAAAGATCAATATCTCAATTCCTAACTTCTACCGATGGCTTTCGCTTTATGAAAAAGGCGGATTGTCGGCGCTTTCCAATAAGAGACGCACCGACAAGGGAAAGCCTCGTGTTCTGATTACCCGCCGTTGGGACAAGATCGCGGAGGAACTGCCGCTTACCGACAAGATGCGTGTTTCCAGCAAACTCAAAAGATACGTGCGCGGTCTACACGCAGAACACGTCAGCGCAGGAAATATCAAAAACAAGGCTATCCTTGAACTTTTTCTGCTCTCACAGGCGGCGGGGCTGCATCTGACACGCGCGGATTGCGCGATACCTGAACACTACGTCGACAACGAGCGGAAATATCGCAAGGTTGGCGTAAAAGCTAAGGATGCCAAGAAGTTCTACGACGACAGCGCGCACATCTTTCGCAAACCTGTGCCTGTCCCAATGGAACTTGTCTATGGCGATGTGCATCACCTCGATTTCGTTCTGTCGCCAATGGATGGATACAATCAGTATCCGAAGGCCATTTCGTGGCTGGATATGGCGACCAATCGTATATGGATGGATGTTGTGGTGCTTCGCGAAGGCGAAGGTATCCGCAATGAGCATGTTATCGAAAGCTTCATGCGCATGTGTGCGGAATGGGGCGTTCCGCAATGCCTCTATCTCGACAACGGCAGCGAATACAATTGGGCCGACTTCATCACGGACGCGATGAATCTGGCGAAACTGGAACCGGCGAGATTCAGGAGCGACATTCGTTATTGCGAGCGTGACCGCAGCCTTATCAGAGCCACGCCGCACAACGCACGCGCAAAGCCTATTGAGGGGGTGTTCTGGCTTCTCGAAAATAGCGACTTCCGTCCTCTGCCTGGCTGGATCGGCGGCAATCGCCAGAATAAAAAGACCTCCAAGGTCGGCAAACAGCCAAATCCGTATCCCGGTACACCCGACGAATTTAGAGCGGCAATTTCTAACGCTCTCAGACAGTATCACGCCCGTACCCAAAACAGGCTTCTCGGCAAGCTGAAAGAGTCACCAGATGAAGCATACCGGAGGGCGATAGAGGCGGGTTGGACACGAACGATCATCGATCCCGCGGCGTTTGCGGTCGCATTCTCTGTCGAAAAGAGACTGAAAGTCCGGAACGGTTACGTTCAGTATGACAGGGACCGTTGGGTGTGTCGGGAACTGCGAGCCTATCAAGACCCCTATGTTATTGCGCTCATTCCCAAATACGCCGTCTGGAACCGCCTCCCTCTGAAAGATGCAGATGGCAGGCTTATGGGATTTGCGGAACGCGCAACCCTTTGGGATGCCCGCGATTCCGGTGGAGCGGTGGAAAGCCACCAGTGGCAGAAAGAGCAACGTCAAGCCGTTAGAGAACTGCAAGCAGATATCGAAAAGATCGATATCGAAAAAGACAATGCTCGTTTCGTCGCTTCATTGCCTCCCACGCCTGTCGCTCCGATTGGTGCGACGATCACGGCTTCGCCAGAGGCACGGGAAATCATGGCCGCGATAAACGAGGAGAGCGAGGCGCGGTTTAGCCGTGAAATTCTTGATGACCTCCGCAAGCAGCGGGAAGCCCGCGAAATCGAGAACAGTCCCTTCGCGCAAAATCTCAAGAAAAGGAGCAAGAAATGGGCGTCGTAAGGAAGCCGTTTGAACCGCCGCAGGATATAGCGGAAACCAACACATTCATCGCTGTCAGCGGTGCAGTAAAATTTGCCACGCTTATGGGAAAGCCAACTATTATTCGCGGACCTGTCGGCATCGGTAAAAGCACATCTCTTGCCCTTCTCAATTGGAAAGACCCGGATGTCGCTCTCATCAACGCAGAGCGTGATCTCAAGAAAACCAAAGATTATATGCATTTAATTGCGGAGGCGTTGGACATTTATGTCGTAGGTCGATCCAACTATGAGTTTCGTAAATGGATGGCGATCTACGTCAGAGAGCGGGCTGAAAGTGGCCGATACCTTATTATAGATAACGCGCATTGGATCGATATTGAGATAATACAGGAGGTCTTTGACCTGTGGGAGTATCAGGGGCTTCCTATCATTCTTTGCGGGAATGAAGAACTGCTCAGGAGGCCCGGCAAAGGCGGCTCTCTTTTCGAGCATGTTAGGACGCGGGTCAGCAGGCAAGTTGATCTCCTACGATCCGATCCAGACGATTTTCGTCTGTTCGCCGAAAAACGCAATGTTCAGGGCGAAGAAGCCGTCAGGGCGATTGTCAATTACGGCATGAAGACATCAATGCGTGAAGTGTCTCATTTACTGGATGCCGCTCGTGAAGGCTCCGACAGCGAAGGTCCGCTTAGCCTTGGGCATATCCAGTACGCAGCGGAATACATCTTTCAGGACAGAAGCAGGGCGCGAAGCGCGTTGTCCTCGAAATAATCCACCTCATCACATCGCGCGCATTTGTACCGTGTTGCGCTCCCATATCACCACCCGGAGCATGAAAATGGCGATAAAAACGCTTCTCGATACTCAAAACAGACCGGAGACCGCGAAAGCGGCATTCGAGGCCGTCGAATTCGATCTCTACGAATTGCAGCATGACATAAAGGTCATGGCATGGGGCTGCGATCTTCTTTGGCACAGCCAGTTCAATCCCCAGGACGAAAATGAATTCCTGTCTCACTTTCCGGTCGCCATTCTGCGCGGTTTAGCAGCAAGAACAGAACAGTTGCACGCTGCCGTTGACGGCTTGAACCGGGAGGGCGTTTGATGAAAACTATGCCTCAAGCCGCTTCGGAACACAGCCGCCTTAGTGGTCAGTCCAGTCCGTTCGATGATTTGTCTATCGCCGGATTGATTGATGATGTTGATTGCCGTGTACGTATCATGTGCCGCATGATGGAGCTATATAGCCGAAATACAGGCAGATTGACTGCTGAAGACGAAGGGGCTGACCTCTCGGTAGCCGTTAGCATTTTCTACGAATATGTGGATCGGCAGATGGATACGCTCTCATTCTTGAGTGGAGCGCTCGATAAATTGGACTATATCAGCCTAAAAACCTTGCGGAGCCGCTCCGATGGCTGACGCGCTGACTGCCTCCCACTATTCCATTCTGCGGATTGCTCAAAAGCAACTCGGTATTTCCGATGACGATTATCGGGCCATTCTCTTGCGTCTCTCCGGTCAGGACAGCGCCAAGGGGCTGGATCGCAAGAGCTTCGCGAAGGTCATGGCCCATTTCGAGCTTATGGGCTTTAGATCGACTTCCGCCAAGAAGAACGCGGCGCGTCGGCCCGGAATGGCTTCCGAAGCGCAGCTTCGTAAGATTGATGCGTTATGGGCCGCATTCACCGATGGCACCGGAGACGAAACCAGTCTCCGGCACTGGATGGAGAAGCACCGTCACGGCCATGGGCCGCGATGGCTCGAAAAGGCGGGTGCGCAGAAGGTAATTGCGGCCCTTACCAGCATGGTCGAACGTAAGAAGCAGAAGCAGGGCTGATTTTTATCGGCCCTGCCACCCCAGACCGGCCCGCTCTCGAATTCTAACGCGGGTCTAACGGGCCTTGCCGGATTTTCCGGCATCATCACCCATTCCAGCCAGAAACGCGCGCCAGCGTGGCGCTATGCCGGTTCATCATTTTCGATGGATAGGGATGCTATCGGCTGGCGCAACGGTTCTGCCTGCCATCAAAACAAAAGCCCCGGCCTTTGGGCGATCCATGTCGCTCTTGGGCCGGGGCTTTTTCGGTTGCCGCAATCCGGGCGGCGAACACGGGCGGCTTCCGATTTCGGGCGGTGCGGGAGACGAGGCCCGCACCGAGGCGTCTCAATGCACGGTCACCATCCTCAATTTGCAACCACGAACTGGCCGGACATGGCGTCCGTTCACTTCGACAGTTAGCCGGACGTAACGTCCGGCCAGTGCGGTGGCCTTGGCAGTTTTGAGGTTGGTATGGCGCGGGTTTCCGTTGGTTATGAATGCGAAATCGATGACGGCGTGAAAAGCTATGTCATCGACGCTCTGGGCGAGGATTTCTGGTGGAGGCTGGTTGCAGCGTTCCATGGCATGGAAATCAAAGTGCCGGTGCAATGCTCTACCCTTTCTGATGATCATTGGCTGGTTCGCGCTTTGGGGCTGGATGATGCCAAGGCGCTTGTCTCTGCCTTCCGGGGTGAGAAAATATACGTTCACCAAACCACGAACGTCCGCTGGGAGCTTTACCGTGCGGCGGCGCTATCGGGACTGAATAATTCCCAGATCGCCCGAAAATACGCGGTCAGCGTTCGTACCGTGCGGCGTGGGCTACAGCGACTTGGTGTTCGTAACCCCAATTCCTCCCGTGGGTTTGTTCCAAGGTTGACCGAACGGGAAAGGGAACTTCGGAACGGGCTTGTGAGCGCATATCGCGACGGTCACCTTACTTCCAGTGAGGCGGCGGAAACGATCGGGATCACGGAAAATGCTTTCCGTTGCTATCTCAGAAAGCCGCAGCCGGATGGCAGCACCTCCCCTACCGTTTCTAACGCGCCTCTAACGCGTCTTGCGCACGTTTCCACTCCCTTCACCCATCCTACCCCGGAAACCCGCGTCAGCGGGCCTTGATTTCGATTTTCCAAGAAAGGAAGTCCATGTCTTCTTTGAACAACAATTCCGCCCGCGTGATCGATCCGGTTCTGTCCGGCATTGCGCAGGGCTATCGCCATGCCGAGCGCGTCGGCCACGTTCTGTTTCCGCCGATCCCCGTGCTTCAGCGCGGCGGCAAGGTGATCGAATTCGGCTACGAAAGCTTTTACGACTACAAGGCCGTTCGTGCGCCTGGCGCTTCCGTCAAGCGCATCCAGTTCGGCTATGAGGGCAAGCCCTACGTCCTCACCCAATACACACTGGATGCCGTCGCGCCGCGTGAACATATCGAGGAGGCGAAAGCGGTTCCCGGTATCGATCTCGGTAAGCGGGCGGTGAACACCGTCATGGACAGCCTGAGCCTTTCGCTGGAAGTGGAACAGGCCAAGATTGCCACCGATCCCGCCAATTATGGCGACAACAACAAGCTGGCGCTTATCGGCGCTGCGCGCTGGCGTGACCCGGATAGCGATCCTATCAACGACATTGAGGAAGCCAAGGACCAGGTGCGCACCACCTGCGGCGTGGAACCGAACCGTATGGTCGCCGCGAAGTCGGCGTTCCGGGCGTTGAAGAACCATCCGAAGATCGTGGAACGGTTCAAGTTCACCACCGCCGAATCGGTCACGGCCAAGATGCTGGCGGGGCTGTTCGACCTTGAGGAATTCGCCATCGGGCGGGCGACCTACAAGGACGATACGACCGACGCCACAACCTTCAAGGAAGCGTGGAGCGATGACGCCGTGCTTGCCTATGTTCCTTCCCAGAATGCGGGCATGGAACAGCCGTCCTACGGCTACACCTACACGCTTTCCGGCCATCCCTTTGTCGAGGAACCCCGGTGGAACGGTGACGTGCGGTCTTGGCTCTATGGCGTGACCTATGAGCGTCAGCCGGTTCTCACCGGGATCGCGTCCGGTTTCCTGTTCAAGAGCGCCGGGGGTGCCATCTGATGACCGGCAACGCAACGGTTCGTATTGAAGTCTTCCGCCCCGGCACTTTTACGCCGATGGAAGGCAAGTCCATCACCTACAGCGCCGCCGATCTGAAGGCGGCGGCGGATGCTTACGACAAGGACACGGCCCCGGCTCCGGTTGTCGTCGGTCATCCTTCGACGGACGCCCCGGCCTATGCCTGGGCGCAAGCATTCGAATATGACGCCAGCGCCGGACGGCTTTACGCCGATGTGGGCGAGATTAATCCAGCCTTCGCGGAGGAAGTCCGCAAAGGGGCCTACAAGAAGGTCTCGCTTTCCTTCCATGCTCCGAACAGCCCGGCCAATCCGGCCCCCGGTGCATGGTATCCGAAGCATATCGGCTTTCTTGGTGGCGCAGCTCCTGCCGTGACCGGCCTGCGTAACGTCCAGTTCGCGGCCAGTGACGGGACAGTGACCTTCGTGGCGGATTTTGCCGGTGTACCGAAAGCACGCGTTTCGGTTCCCGCAGCCCGTGCGCCTGTCGATGCTGCCTTTGCCGAACGGGAAGCGGCCTTTGCGGCCAAGGAGGCTGAATTCGCAGCCGAGCGAGCCGCATGGCAGAAGAAGGAACAGGAGTTCGCCCGCAAGGAAAACGCAAGTTTTGCCGAAAAGCTGATTTCCGAGGGGCGGATGCTTCCGGCACACAAGGACCGGATCGTTTCCATTCTCGATGCCGCCACCATCAGTCCCACGGTTAGCTTTGCAGAAGGCGAGCAGCCGGTTCCCATGCTTGAGGCGCTTCGCGGCGTTCTGGCGGAAATGCCGGTGGTCGTTTCCTTCGGCGCATTTGATTTCGGCTCCGACCCGCTTGAGGAGGCACCGCCGTCGCTCGTCATTCCTAACGGCTATTCCGTCGATCCCAAGCAGAACGAGCTTTACCAGCGCGCCCGCCAGATCGAACGGGAAAAGGGTGTCAGCTTTTCCGAAGCCGTCGATATGGCGCAGGGTCGTTAGAAATTCCCGGATCAGAAACGACAAAAGGCCGGGGCGATCCGGCCTTTTCCCAAAACAGGCTGGCGTGACAGTCGCCGTCTCGCCGTTATGGAGATGCCCGTGGTGATCCGGCATCCGTTCGGCTCACTATCTGGACCCATCACCAGTCATGGCCCACCGAACGAGTGAATGTTACATCTAAAATCACCAGCGGATCAAACGGAAACAGGTTCATGGTCGAAATCACGAAGCTAAAGTGCCCGGAAATCAACGCCGCCGACCTCATCTGCCGCATGAAAGCCGTCTATGACGTCAGGACGGATCGCGAACTGGGCAGGAAAATCGGTGTCGATGATGTGATTTTCACGCGATGGCGCAACCGCAACACTTTCCACAAGGAAGTCGTGTTCGCCGTCGCCCATGCGAACGGGGTCAGCATCAATCATCTTCTGTTCGGTCGCTCGGAAAACGCTCTCGTGGCAGAACTGTCAGCGGCTGAAGTCGAAACCGTCCGGGCCATGTGCAAGGCCCAAGGCATGACGGAGGCAGGCGTAGTCCGCTTCGCCTTGCGGCTCTATCAAGAGGTCTGCGAACGCTTCGCAAACGGTGAACAGATCGAATTCAGCGGCAACGGCAAAAATCCTTCCGTCTTCATCGCCCCGATGTTGAGTTTGCTTCGAGCGCGCCACAAGCCGCGCAAGCCCCGGTCCCCGAAGCGTTAGAAATCACCCCGCAGGCCCAAATTCTAACGCCAGCCCGTAAATGTTTGCCCGTGTCGAAGAATGTCGGTTCTTTGCCGATAAAATGTCGAGTGGATGCAAATTTTTGTTCGTTTTTCCGGGCGTTTCAGCAGGCTATTTGCATTCCTAAAAGCGACCGTTTTCCGGCAAGTCATTGGTTCATCTATTTCTTTTCGTATTATCTGAATTCTAGAATAGATATACCCCCCTCA
>CAACWB010000138.1_pt1 | contig 21626 bp, 19 predicted proteins | sample 2275501 | NCBI WGS metagenome assembly CAACWB01 (sample SAMEA5312444, study PRJEB27640) | indoor metagenome | biome: indoor environment; feature: controlled; material: polymer antistatic dissipative epoxy resin | place: Italy | collected 2014-05-27 | reverse complement strand
GTCGGCTGCGTGCCGATCCTGAAATTCGGGACCGAAGACCAGAAGCAGCGGTTCCTGCCGAAACTGGCTTCCGGCGAATGGATTGGCGGTTTTGCGCTGACCGAACCGCAGGCCGGCTCCGATGCGTCCAACCTCAAGACCCGCGCCCGGCGCGATGGTGACCGGTACATTCTGGACGGTGCAAAACAGTTCATCACGTCAGGCAAGAATGGTGATGTCGTCATCGTCTTTGCCGTCACCGATGCGGCGGCGGGCAAGAAGGGCATCACCGCCTTCATCGTGCCGACGGATACGCCGGGTTACGAGGTTATTCGGGTCGAGGAAAAGCTTGGCCTGCATTCGTCCGATACCTGCCAGATCGCTTTCACCGAGATGGCGGTCCCGGCCGAATTGCGGCTGGGCGAAGAAGGGCAGGGATATCGCATTGCGCTCGCCAATCTGGAAGGCGGCCGCATCGGCATCGCCGCGCAGGCCGTCGGCATGGCGCAGGCCGCCTTCGAGGCGGCGCGGGATTATGCCCGTGAGCGCAAGGCCTTTGGACAGGCGATTATCGAACATCAGGCGGTGGCGTTTCGGCTGGCAGATATGGCGACGCGCATTGCGGCGGCGCGGCAACTGGTGCTGCATGCAGCGGCGCTGAAGGAAGCGGGCGAGCCCTGTCTTTCGGAGGCGTCGATGGCCAAGCTCTTCGCGTCCGAAATGGCCGAGCGCGTCTGCTCGGACGCCATCCAGATTCACGGCGGTTATGGTTACATGGCGGATTATCCGGTGGAGCGGATCTATCGCGATGTGCGCATCTGCCAGATTTACGAGGGGACAAGCGATGTCCAGCGCATGGTGATCGCTCGGAACCTGTGAGGATTGTTTCGCGGTCTGGAGGAGACCGTGACGGGAGGAGTAGAATGGATATATCAGAAACGCCACATCTCAGCCTGCATGTTCCGGAGCCTGCGGTGCGGCCCGGCGGGGAGCCGGATTTCTCCAATGTGAAGATACCCAAGGCGGGCACCGTGCCGCGTCCGGAGGTGGACGCCGCACCTGAAAGCATGCGCGATCTCGCCTATTCGATCATCCGCGTTCTCAATCATCAGGGCGAGGCTGTCGGGCCGTGGGCGGGGCTGCTTTCGGACGAGGAATTGCTGGTCGGCCTCAAGAACATGATGCGGCTTCGGGCTTTCGATGCCCGCATGCTGATGGCGCAGCGGCAGGGCAAAACCTCGTTTTATATGCAGCATCTGGGAGAGGAGGCGGTCAGTTGCGCATTCCGCAAGGCGCTTTCCAAGGGCGACATGAATTTCCCGACCTACAGGCAGGCCGGGCTGTTGATCGCCGATGACTATCCGCTCGTCACCATGATGAACCAGATATATTCCAACGAACTCGACCCGCTGCATGGGCGGCAGTTGCCGGTTCTTTATTCCTCGAAGGAGCATGGTTTCTTCACCGTCTCCGGCAACCTCGCCACACAATATGTGCAGGCGGTCGGCTGGGCGATGGCCTCGGCCATCAAGGGCGATACGAAGATCGCGGCTGCGTGGATCGGTGACGGTTCGACGGCGGAGTCGGATTTCCACTCCGCGCTGGTCTTCGCCTCCACCTATAAGGCCCCGGTCATCCTCAATATCGTCAATAATCAATGGGCCATTTCCACCTTTCAGGGCATTGCGCGTGGTGGCTCCGGCACATTTGCGGCGCGTGGGCTTGGCTTCGGTATTCCCGCGCTCCGGGTCGATGGCAATGATTATCTCGCCGTTTATGCCGTGGCGCGCTGGGCGGTGGAGCGGGCGCGCCGCAATCTCGGCCCGACGCTGATCGAATATGTCACCTATCGCGTCGGCGCCCATTCCACTTCGGACGATCCAAGCGCCTATCGCCCCAAGACCGAATCCGAAGCATGGCCGCTGGGCGACCCGGTTCTCCGCCTCAAGAAGCATCTCACCCTGCGTGGCGTCTGGTCGGAAGAACGGCACCGGCAGGCGGAGGCGGAAATCGCCGACGAAGTGCTGGAAGCACAACGCGAGTCGGAAAGCCACGGCACCCTGCATGAGGGCAAAAAACCGCCGAAAAAAGATATTTTTGAAGGCGTTTATGCCGAGATGCCGCCGCATCTCGCCCGCCAGCGCCAGAAGGCAGGATGGTAAGACATGGCAAGAATGACGATGATTGAAGCCGTCCGCAGCGCCATGGATGTGTCCATGGAGCGCAGCGACGATGTCGTGGTGTTCGGCGAAGATGTGGGTTATTTCGGCGGCGTCTTCCGCGCCACGCAGGGGCTGCAGGGGAAATACGGCAAGACCCGCTGTTTCGATGCACCAATCAGCGAATCCGGCATTGTCGGCACCGCCATCGGCATGGCCGCTTATGGGTTGCGGCCCTGTGTCGAAATCCAGTTCGCCGATTACATGTACCCCGCCTATGACCAGATCACCCAGGAAGCGGCGCGTATCCGGTATCGCTCAAACGGCGATTTCACCTGCCCGATCGTGCTTAGAATGCCGACCGGCGGCGGCATTTTTGGCGGGCAGACGCATAGCCAGAGCCCGGAAGCGCTCTTTACCCATGTCTGCGGACTGAAGGTGGTGGTTCCCTCCAACCCCTATGACGCCAAGGGGCTGTTGATCGCCTCGATCGAAGACCCCGATCCGGTGATGTTTCTGGAGCCGAAGCGGCTCTATAACGGTCCCTTCGACGGCCATCACGATCGGCCGGTAACGCCGTGGTCCAAGCACGATATGGGCGAGGTGCCGGAGGGGCACTACACCATTCCCATCGGCAAGGCCGAAATCCGCCGCCCCGGAAACGATGTCACCGTCATCGCTTATGGCACCATGGTGCATGTGGCGCTGGCGGCAGCGGAAGAAACCGGGGTGGATGCCGAGATCATCGATCTGCGCAGCCTGCTGCCGCTTGATCTCGACAGTATCGTCAAATCCGTCTCCAAGACCGGCCGCTGCGTCATGGTGCATGAGGCGACGCTGACCTCCGGCTTTGGCGCAGAGGTGGTGTCGCTGGTGCAGGAACATTGTTTCTATCATCTGGAGGCGCCCGTCGTCCGTGTCGCCGGTTGGGATACGCCTTACCCGCATGCCCAGGAATGGGACTATTTTCCCGGACCCGCTCGCGTCGGGCGCGCACTTGTCGAAGTCATGGAGGCCTGATTATGGCGGAATATACCATTACGATGCCCGATGTCGGCGAAGGCGTTGCTGAAGCCGAACTGGTGGAATGGAACGTCAAGCCGGGCGATCCGGTACATGAGGACATGGTGCTGGCCGCTGTGATGACCGACAAGGCAACGGTTGAAATCCCGTCGCCGGTGGCGGGCATCGTCACCTGGCTGGCCGTGACGGTCGGAAACACCGTGCCGGTGAAAGCACCGCTCGTCCGCATCGAAACCGATGTCTCTGCCGACGCCCCCGAGCTCAACGCGCCGGAAGCCGAAGCGCCCGCGGATATGACGGAAGCACCGCCACCCGTTGAAACCCAGCCGGCTGTCCGCCAGGCCGAGGATGCGTCGCCGCCCCTTCCAGTCGAACCGCATCACAAACCGCTGGCGTCTCCTGCCGTTCGCCAGCGCGCCGACGATCTCGATATTGATCTCACAAAGGTCAAGGGAACCGGGCCGGACGGGCATATCACCCATGCCGATCTGGATGGGTTCTTAACCGTGCGGGGACGGCCGGAACGCCCCGAGCCGGCAGCGGCCCACGATAGCGCCGTCGAGGAAGTGAAAGTGACGGGGCTGCGGCGCAAGATTGCCGAGAAGATGGTGCTCTCCGCCTCCCGTATTCCGCATATCACCTACGTCGAGGAAATCGACGTGACGGATTTGGAAGATTTGCGCGCGACCATGAACGGCAATCGCCGTTCCGGACAGCCGAAACTGACGATCCTGCCGTTTCTGATGCGCGCTCTGGTGAAAGCCGTGGCCGATCATCCCGGCATGAATGCCACTTTTGATGACGAGGTTGGTGTCATCAGCCACTACGAAGCCGTCCATATCGGCATTGCCACGCAGACACCGTCCGGCCTCACCGTTCCGGTCGTGCGCCACACCGAAACGCTCGGCCTTTGGGAATGCGCAGACGAAGTCGCACGCGTTGCCGAAGCAGCCCGCACTGGCACCGCGCATCGGGAAGAACTGATGGGCTCCACCATCACCATCAGTTCACTCGGAGCATTGGGCGGCGTGGTTTCGACGCCTATCATCAACCATCCGGAGGTGGCGATCATCGGCGTCAACAAGATCATGACGCGTCCGGTCTGGGATGGCACGCGCTTCGTGCCCCGCAAGATGATGAACCTGTCATCCAGCTTTGATCACCGGGTGGTCGATGGCTGGGATGCGGCCGTCTTCATCCAGGCGATCAAGGCGCTCCTGGAAAAGCCGGCTCTGATATTCATCGACGGCTGAGGTTTCATCCAAAGCTTTTTTCCGTGAAGCGATCCGGCTTCACGGAACTGTTTCGGTGTCGGTATAGGCTTGCGTTCGTGATCTTCGGGTATAGAAGAGAAGAACGAGAAGCATGTTTTCTCATCATGATCATAGTGGCGGACGAGGGCGCTCCGGTGCCCGGCGATCCGCTGTCCGCCGGCAACCGAATGAAGAAGAAGGTCCTCCCATGCGCACTCCCAAACCCGTTGTCCTGACTATTCTCGATGGCTGGGGGCTGAGCGAGGATAAATCCAGCAACGCACCGGTGCTGGCGAACACGCCCACCATGGACCGGCTTTTCGCCACCTGCCCGAATGCGACGCTGACCACTTTCGGACCGAATGTCGGCCTGCCCACCGGCCAGATGGGTAATTCCGAAGTCGGCCACACCAATATCGGCGCCGGCCGTATCGTTGCGATGGATCTCGGGCAGATCGATCTGGCGATCGAGGATGGCAGCTTTTTCCGCAATGCGGCGATGCTTGATTTCGCCGCCACGGTAAAGGCGGCGGGCGGCGTGGCGCATCTGATGTGCGTCGTTTCCGATGGCGGCGTCCATGGCCATATCCTGCACGGCCAGGCGGCGGTGAAGCTGATGATCAGCCACGGTCTGAAAGTCGTCGTGCACGCCATCACCGATGGCCGCGATGTCGCGCCGCAATCGGCGGAGGATTTTGTGGCGGCGCTCGTCGCGAGCCTGCCGCAAGGTGCCAGCATCGGCACCGTGATCGGCCGCTATTATGCGATGGATCGCGATAATCGCTGGGAGCGCGTTGAAAAGGCCTATGACGCCATGGTTCTCGGCAAGGGCGAACATGCGTCGGATGCGGTAAGCGCGGTCGCTCAGAGCTACAAGAACAATGTGACAGATGAATTCATCCTGCCGACGGTGATCAATGGTTATGAGGGCTTCAAGGCCGGCGATGGGTTGTTCTGCCTGAATTTTCGTGCCGACCGTGCCCGTGAAATCCTGCTTGCCATCGGTGCGGATGATTTTGATGGCTTTGCGCGCGAAAAGCCCGTGCTTTCGGCATTGCTTGGTATGGTGGAATATTCCACCCGCCACGCGGCTTTCATGACGACGGCCTATCCGAAGCGCGATATCGCCAATACGCTGGGCGCATGGGTGGCAAAACAGGGGCTCACGCAGTTCCGTCTTGCTGAAACCGAAAAATATCCGCATGTCACCTTCTTCCTGAATGGTGGCAAGGAAGAGCCGGAGGTGGGCGAAGACCGCTTCATGCCGAAATCCCCCAAGGTCGCGACGTATGATCTGCAGCCAGAAATGAGCGCGCCGGAAGTGACGGAGAAATTCGTCGAGGCGATCGGTAAGGGCTACGATCTCATCGTCACCAATTACGCCAATCCTGACATGGTTGGTCATACCGGTGATCTGCAGGCTGCGATCAAGGCCTGCGAAGCCGTGGATCGCGGGCTTGCTGCCGTCGTTGCCGCTCTCGAAAAAGTCGGTGGCGCCATGCTGGTAATCGCCGACCACGGCAATTGCGAAACCATGGTCGACCCAGTGACCGGCGGCCCGCACACGGCGCATACCATCAATCCGGTGCCGGTGATCCTGTTTGGCGGTCCGCAAGGCGCAAAGCTGCATGACGGCATTCTCGCCGATGTTGCGCCCACTTTGCTGCAATTGATGAACGTGCAGCTGCCCCCGGAAATGACGGGAAAGAGCCTGATCGACCTGTAATCGAAGGTCCTTGCGCGGGTGCTTTACCACCCGCGCAGCCCATTTTTACTATGCCTGGGTATGAACGTTGGCCGGTTGCGTTATGGCTCTTTTGCCACGAGGCGATCATGCGCCAACATGCCTGCAATCATGGCGCAGACGAAAAGAATGACCGGCAGAAGCCCAAGAGTAAAAGCCGACAGTGCCGGGCCGGGGCAAAAACCGGCAAGCCCCCAACCGATGCCGAAAATGGCCGAACCAAGGATAAGGGGCCGGTCGATGCGGGTTTTTGCCGGAAGGCTGAAGTCTTCGGCAAGAACCGGTCTGCCAATAAAACGGCTGAGCAGGACACCCGGCACGGCGACCGAGACTGCACCGCCAAGAACAAACATCAGGCTCGGGTCCCAATGGCCGCTCGCCAGATCGAGAAAACCTGAAACGCGGGCCGGATCGACCATGCCGGAGAGCGACAGACCGAAACCGAACAGTGCTCCTGCAACCAATGCCAGCATAACACGCGCCATGGCTTGATTTTTCATGACAGTGCTCCCGCGATCGTTGCCGCGAGAATGCCGGTGATCAGGAAGGTTGCGGTTGCGGCGATGGAGCGCCGGGAAAATCGTGCCAGCCCCATGATGCCGTGGCCGGAGGTGCAGCCGGAGCCCATGCGCGTGCCGAAACCCACAAGCAGGCCGGCAATGATGATCAGCGGCCATGGGGCGATTATGGTTATCGTGGGAAGCCGGCCAAATGCGGCCGCATAAAGATAGGGCCCGGCCAGCAGGCCAGCCACGAAAGCCAGATCGGTGAGACGCCGCTCCCTGCCGAGCATCTTGCCCATGATACCGCTGATGCCGGCGATGCGGCCGTTGAATAAAAACAGGAGGATGCTTGCAAGACCGAGAAGCATGCCGCCGAAAAGCGAGGGCCAATAGGGGCTCACGGGGTCGCCTCCGGTGCACAGAATATGGCGTAGAGAGCTTCGATAAGCTGGGCCGCTTTCGTCTCGCTCATCCGGTAGAAAATCTGCTTGGCTTCGCGCCGGGTTTCGACGACACCTGCTTCCCGCAGCACGCCGAGCTGCTGGGAAAGTGTGGGTTGGTGAATATCAAGCTTCGTCTCCAGTTCGCCGACTGAAAATTCGGCCTGGGCCAGCGTACAGGCGAGCATCAGCCGGGCGGGATGGGCGAGTGTTTTTAAAAGCAGCGCAACTTCGACGGCGCGTTCCTCCATGGCGGGCAGGGGGATTTCGGTGATGCGCCGAGCCTGTTGCAAGTTATTGTCCTTCACCATGTGCTGCCCTCCAGCACATCGAGCGGGAATTTGAGGTAACGTTTACCATTGGCCTCCGGCTCCGGCAGGCGGCCACCGCGGATATTGACCTGCAGCGCATGCAAAATGAGCTTGGGCATAGGCAAGGTGCGATCCCGAGCTTCGCGCAGGCGGATGAAGCCTTCTTCCGTCATGTCGGCCAGATGCGGATTGTTGCGTTTCTGTTCTCCGACCGTGCTTTCCCATTTCGGCGCGCGGCCGCCGGGCTGGTAGTCATGGCCGGTGAAAAGCCGTGTTTCGTCAGGAAGGACGAGGATATCCTGAATGGAAGCCCAAAGCTCCTTGGCGCTGCCGCCTGGAAAATCGGCTCGGGCGGTGCCGGAATCCGGCATGAAAACCGTATCATGCACGAAGGCGGCGTCGCCCACCACATAGGTGACGGAAGCCAGCGTGTGTCCGGGCGAAAACAGCACGCGGGCCTCCAGCGAACCGATGTTGAACCTGTCACCCGCTTCAAACAGCCGGTCCCATTGCGAGCCATCGGTCTCAAGTTCGGGCCAGTTGTATTTCGCCTGCCAGAGTTTCTGTACGCCGGTAACTTTTGCGCCGATGGCGGTCTGCGCGCCGGTTTTCTGTTTCAGATAATGGGCGGCGGAAAAATGGTCGGCATGCGGATGGGTATCGAGAATCCATTCTACCGACAGGCCCTTGTTTTCGACGTAGGCCAGAATGGCATCGGCATTCATCGTGCCCGTCGCGCCGGATTTCTCATCAAAATCATAGACGGGGTCGATAATGGCGCAGCGTCCGGTCGCTGGGTCCGAAACGACATATTGCAGGCTGGATGTACGCGGATCGAAGAAAGCCTTGACGTGTGGCGCCGCCAAAGACCGCCGCTCCAGCCAGCGAACCGCACCGGACAGGTCAAAACCATGCGTCCTGCCGAAAGCCTCGATTTCGCTTTGCTGCATACGCGCGTCAAGCGCTTCTCCGAGCACGTAGAGCGTCAATGCGCGGGTGCCGCCTTTGCAATGGGCAAAAACAGGGCCGTTGGCCGCGGCCATCGCCTGTTGGAAGGCGCGAATATCGGCCTCGGTCATGGTCGGCCCGGTGACCGGAATGAAATTATAAGTCAGACCTGCCGTACCGGCGGCGCTTTTTTCCCGCATGTTGCCCGGCTGGCCGACATCTTCGCCATCCGGTCGGGCGTTAATGATGCTTTTATATCCTTGAGCGGAGAGCGAAGGGAAATCGGCGATCTCCGGCTGGCCGGCTACGGTCAGGCGCTCATTGATCTTCACGGCGCTCATCAGCATCTCCTGTTGTTCTAAATTAATATACGTTATTATATAATGTATATTGTTTCCATGCAAGAGCTGGAAATTTCTTTTCGAGTGACTGGATTGATTTGACATCCTTCGTGACAGGGCATTCTGGCTGGTGCAAGGCATCGCCCAAGATGGATGACCGCGAGGAGCAGGCAAGGCAGCCAATCGTCAAGGCGCCCGGCCCTTGCAATGTTGCGGACGTTTGCTAACATGCCAGACAGGTTAAAAACAGGTGGGCTGGAATGGACGTTGAGAGCAGCACGAAGCAGGGGGTATCGCTCGCGGCGAAAATCAGTTCGGCGCTGAGGCGGGATTTGTCGGAGGGCGTGTTCCGTCCCGGTGACCGTCTTCCGAGCGAGAGCGCCCTGACGCGTGAATATTCCGTAAGCCGTACCGTGGTGCGCGAAGCCATCGCCATTCTGCGCGCCGATGGTCTCGTTGAAGCCCGCAAGGGCGCGGGCGTTTTTGCCGTGGAGACGAAACCAGCCAAGGAACTGCCCTTCAACGATCTGGCTATCGGGCGGATTTCTTCGGTGATCGAATTGCTGGAATTGCGCACGGTTTTCGAGGTTGAATCTGCCGGCCTTGCGGCATCGCGCCGTTCCGCCGTGCAGGTGGAGGCGATTGTCGATGCGCATCGGCGGATTGGGGACTGCCTGGCCGCCGGGCTGCCGACAAGGGATGCCGATTTCGAATTCCATCTGGCAATTGCGCAGGCAACGCAGAACCGGCGTTTTCCGGAGTTCCTTCAACTCATTCGTTCCGGCATCATTCCGCGTGGCGAATTGCAGGGCGCGGCACCCGGCGCACGTCCGAAGGACTATAATCTCCATCTGCAGGAGGAACATGCCAGGATCGTCGACGCCATCATAGAAAGCGATGCGGATGCCGCGCGCCAATATATGGCGGCGCATCTGCGCGGCAGTCTGGAACGTTACAAGGTGCTTCTGCGCTCCCGTACGGCGGCGGAGTAAGCGGGAAACATAGTTAGCTCAATGGCTTACGTGCTTACCCGGCGATAAAGCGCCAGAGAGGCGGCAAGCGTCAACAGCGCGCCGCCGCAAATCCGGTCGAGCCACAGGGCGCCAGATTTGCGCAACATTCTGACGGCCTATGCGCCCAGCAGGGCATATCCGAACATCACGATGAAATCGATGGCGGCAAAGACCAGCGCAAGCACCGCATATTGCGGGATTTGCGGCGCTAAAGGGTTGATGAACTGCAGCAGGAAAGCAGAAAAGGACAGATAGCCCTTGGGGTTGGTCGCCGCGACCAGAGTGCTTTGAGGAAGATCGAGCGCGCGGATGTTGCCCTGTTCCTATCTGCCGGTTGCAGCGCGCCGTCGAGCTTGCTTCTGGAGCGAAGCAGCATGAAGCCGAGAAAGACAAGATAACAGACGCCCACCCATTTAACGACGTTGAACCAGAATTCCGAGGCAGCGAGCAGGGCTCCCAGCCCCAGCCCCAGCCCCAGCCCCAGCCCCAGTGCAACCGCACCGATTAGAACGAAATCGGAGAGAATGGCGCGGGCCATGCCGGTCAAAGCGCATTGAATTCCGAATTTCGAGCCATCCGAGAGTGCCAGCAGAACAGTCTGACCGGGCGTAGCGATACCGACGAAAGCGACCATGGCAAATGCCAGAAGCGTCATATCGGCCATCTCTTGCTCTCCGTCGGAAGCCCTCGATGTTGTCGGTAGTGTCGTGGAACTGCACCCGCGCCGGCATATTTTCGAAGCGGAAGAACACCGGCTTTTGCGGTTGCAGCAACGCAGGCGGTTCATTTTCCCGCGAAGTAGAAACGCCGGTAACCGCAGGGTGAAATTTCCACCGGGAGAAATTTTTTGGAGCCTTTGGCACTATCGATTTTGCCGACCCGTGCTTGACAGTTTTCGACACCTGTGACAACTTGCGAATAGTTGTCAGACAGGATTGCGCTATCATCCTTGCGCCGGTCGGTTTCTGGCAAGGGAGGAATCATGTCAAAAAGACGCCTTTCGCTTTATGGCCTGTCCGGCCAGATCGGAAGTATTGCCGTTACGCTGCTTGGATTGCTGTTGCTGACCTTCTTTATCGGCCGACTGATGCCTGCCGATCCGGTGCGGGCGATCGTCGGCGAGGATGCAACCCGTGAGACCTATGAACAGGTGTATCATGCGCTCGGCTTCGACCGTCCGCTCTGGCAGCAGTTCATCTATTATCTCGGCGATGTGTTCACCGGCGATTTCGGCACCTCGATCCGCACCGGCCGTCCGGTCATCGAGGACATCATACGCGTCATGCCGGCGACGATGGAGCTTGCGACCTTTGCGATCCTGATCGGTGCCGGCCTCGGCATTCCCATGGGGGTTTATGCCGCCGTCAAGAAAGACCGCTGGCAGGACCATCTTGTGCGGGTTCTCAGCCTGTTCGGCCATTCCATGCCAATTTTCTGTACGGGCATGATCGCGCTGATCGTTTTTTATGCCCATCTCGGCCTTGTCGGCGGCGGCGGTCGCATGGACCAGTTCTATATCGGTCTGGTGGAGGAACGGACGGGCTTTCTTCTGATCGACAGCCTGCTTGCGGGCGATATGGAAGTCTTCTGGTCGGCCATCAACCACCTCATCCTTCCCGCCGCCTTGCTGGGCTATTCTTCGTCCGCCTATATTACCCGAATGACACGCAGCTTCATGCTGGATCAGCTGGGGCAGGAATATGTAACGACAGCCCGCGTCAAAGGCCTGTCGCAGCGGCAGACGGTGTGGCTGCATGCTTTTGGCAATATCCGCGTGCAGCTGGTCACCATCATTGCCCTTGCTTACGGCTCGCTGCTGGAAGGCGCGGTGCTGATCGAGACCGTCTTCGCCTGGCCGGGTTTCGGGCAATATCTCACCAGCAATCTTATCATCGGCGACATGAATGCCGTGATGACCTGCGTTCTGATCGTCGGTGTCATCTTCATCGGGCTCAATCTCCTGTCCGACATTCTCTATCGCTTTTTCGATCCGAGGACCCGCTGATGACGGCTCGTGCAGAAACTTCCTCTCGTCTTCCGGTGCCGTTGAACGCGCTGAAGAACATCATCCTCTTCCTGCTGAAAAGCCCGACATCGGCCTTCGGCCTGTTGATCTTGCTGCTTCTCGTCATTTCGGCGATTTTCGCGCCCTGGCTCGCGACGCACGATCCTTACGTGCAGGATCTCGCCAACACGCTGCAGCCACCCGGCAATGGCCATGTCTTCGGTACGGATGAGCTGGGGCGAGATATTTACAGCCGCCTGCTCTGGGGCGCGCGCATTACGCTCACCATCATCACGCTGGTGTCGATCATCGTCGGCCCGGTCGGTCTTCTGGTCGGCACGGCATCCGGTTATCTCGGCGGCAAGTTCGATACGGTGATGATGCGCATCACTGATATTTTCCTGTCCTTCCCCAGCCTCATCCTGTCGCTCGCCTTCGTCGCAGCACTCGGGCCGAGCCTCAACAATGCGATCATCGCCATTGCGCTCACCTCGTGGCCGCCGATTGCGCGCCTTGCCCGTGCCGAAGCCATGACCTTCCGCAAGGCGGATTACATTGCCGCCGCGCGGCTTCAGGGCGCCTCGCCACTGCGCATCATCGTCAAGTCGATCATGCCCATGTGCCTGCCCTCGGTCCTCATCCGCCTGACGCTGAATATGGCGACCGTCATTCTCACCGCCGCCGGCCTCGGCTTTCTCGGGCTCGGCGCGCAGCCGCCGCTGCCGGAATGGGGGGCGATGATCGCTACGGGGCGACGTTACATGCTGGATAGCTGGTGGCTGGTTACTTTCCCCGGTGTTGCGATCCTCTCCGTCAGCCTCGCCTTCAATCTTTTAGGCGACGGCCTGCGGGATGCGCTTGATCCCAAGCAGATGAACCGGAGATAAGACCATGGAAAAACCAATCCTTGACGTCGAAAATCTCCGCATTCGTTACGGCGGCTCGCCCACCGAGGCGGTGCGCGGCATCTCCTTCACCCTTGGCCGGGAGCGGCTGGGCATCGTCGGCGAAAGCGGCTCGGGCAAATCCACCGTTGGCCGTGCCCTTCTGCGCCTCCTGCCATCAGCGACGATCACCGCCGACAAGCTGGATTTCGAGGGTCTCGATCTTCTCGCGCTGAGTGAAAAAGAGATGCTGAAGGTTCGTGGGCGACGCATGTCGATGATCCTTCAGGATCCGAAATTCTCCCTTAACCCCATCCGCCGGGTCGGCGAACAGGTGACGGAAACCTATCTTCGCCACTTCAAGGCGTCGAAGTCAGAGGCTCGGGAAAAGGCGCTGGCCATGCTCGATGCGGTGAAAATCCGCGATGCCGCCCGTGTCTATGAGCAATATCCGCACGAGATCTCAGGCGGCATGGGCCAGCGCGTCATGATCGCCATGATGCTGCTTGCCGATCCCGATCTCGTCATTGCCGACGAGCCGACCTCAGCGCTTGACGTGACGGTGCGGTTGCAGGTGCTGAATATTCTCGACGGTCTGGTGCGGGATCGCGGCATTGGCCTGATCATGATCAGCCATGACCTCAATCTCGTGCGCAATTTCTGCGACCGGGTTCTCATCATGTATGCCGGCCGCGTGGTGGAAACGCTTGCCGCGCGCGATCTCGATCAGGCGCAACATCCCTATACGCGCGGCCTGTTGGCGGCGCAGCCGCGTATCGGCGGCTCGCGCTCACCCCTCGCGGTGCTGGATCGCCGTCCCGAATGGCTGGAGGAGAACGTATAATGGCCGTTTCCGTTGAAACCCGCGATCTCTCCATCACCTTCGGCAGCGGCCATACGGCACTGAAAGTGCTGCCTTCGGTATCCTTCCGTGTCGAGCCGGGCGAATGTTTCGGGCTGGTCGGCGAAAGCGGTTCGGGCAAGTCCACCGTGCTGCGCTGCGTGTCGATGCTGAATGATTTCTGGAGCGGGGAAATCCTCATCAATGGCCGGTCGGTGCGTGACATGCCGCTGATCGAACGATGCCGCACCCTGCAGATGGTGTTTCAGGATCCCTATGGTTCGCTGCATCCCCGCCAGTCGGTGCGCACCGTGCTTTCGGAATCGCTTGCGATCCACAAGCTCGGTGACCGTGAAGAGCGCATGCGCAAGGTCATCACCGATGTCGGTCTGCCCGTCTCCTTTCTCGACCGATTTCCGCACCAGCTTTCCGGCGGCCAGCGGCAGCGCGTGGCGATTGCCCGGGCGCTGATCCTCGAACCGTCGCTGCTCCTGCTTGATGAGCCGACGTCTGCGCTCGATGTCTCGGTGCAGGCGGAAATCCTCAACCTCCTCCAGCGCCTGCGGGAAGAGCGCGGCTTCACCTATATCATGGTGACCCACGATCTCGCCGTGGTCGATCATATGTGCGACCGCTTTGCGGTGATGCTGCGCGGCGAAATTACCGAAATCCTGCCGCGCGAGGCTATCGCCGGCAATGGTGCGACGCATCCCTATGCGCGCGAGCTGATCGGCGCCTCGCTGGAATATGAAGGCGCGTGACGGCTCCAAGAACGTGACCGTCCTCCTCCGGGGCATCACGATAATAACATCCTCCTTCCTTGCCCGGCCTCCCTGCCGGGCATTTTTTTGGGGATGGCTTGAGAGGAGCAGGCCGGCAACTGCACCATCGGGTATTGACGTAATGATGAAGCAGGAACGGGCGATGTTTTGCTGGGCTCCCTCCAACCGTCATACCGGCCTTGAGCCGGTATCCAGCCAGCCCAAGTCCTTGGGCTGAAAGGCCTCTTTCCGCCGTGCAGACGCACGTCGGCTGGATTCCGGCTCAAGGCCGGAATGACGGAAGCGATATGTTTTCGCCAGTCGGAGCCGCTCTGTGCAGTCTTGCCGCCAACAAAAAAGGCGCGGGGTAAGCCGCGCCTTTTCCTGAGTAACCGCTGTGTCGGCGAATTACCGCTCCTTGCTCACCTCTTCAAACCGCGAAAGCCAGGGGCTGACGATCATGCCCTTGACGTCACTGCGGAAGGCGGCGGTGTCGATGACTTCCGAGAAGGGCTGAATGGACATGACGATCTCGTCCATATAGCCCTGCAGGTCCTGATAAAGCTTCGTCTGCTTCGCCACGTCACGCTCGACCAGCGCTGTCTCGATCATCTTGTTCAGCTTCTCATCGAAGAAGCTGGTGCGCCAGCTCTGATAATTGGTGAGCTTGGCGTCGTCGGCATTGTTCGGATTATACGCGATGGAGCGCAGATTGTTGTCGGGATGTGGCTGCTGGCCGCCACCGCCGCGGCCGAGCAGCAGTTCGAAATTCCGCTCGCGCATCGCGCCGTAGATCTGGTCGCCGGAGCCGCTGATCAACTCGGCCTGAATGCCGGCCTGGGCCAGCGTGTTCTGGATCGCCGTTGCCGCCTTCATGAAGGGGTCTTCGGAAAGCACGCGAAGCGTCGTCTTGAAACCGTTGGGGTAACCGGCTTCGGCCAGAAGCGCCTTGGCTTTTGCGATGTCGAGCTTGTAGCCCTGGTCCGGCAGCGCGCCCATGACGCCGGTGCTGAGCGAGCGCTGATGCAGCTTGCCGTAATAGGGCATGACCGCCTTGTCGAGACCGTCGTAATCGATCAGGTAACGCAGGGCCTCGCGCACCTTCTTGTTGGCGAATTTCTCATCCTTCATCGAAACGCTGAGGTAATAAAAACCGGAGCCGGGTGTGGATTCGATGGTGACGGTCTTGTCGGCCTCAAGCGATTTCAGGTCCGGGGCCTGCAGGGAATAGGCAACGTCGATATCGCCTTTTTCCAGCATCAGCCGTTGCGATTGCGATTCCGGCAGATGACGCATCAGGATGCGCTTCATCTTGGCCTTTTCGCCCCAATAATCGTCATTGCGGGTGAGGATGATATATTCGTTGGACTTCCACTGCGTCAGCTTGAAGGGGCCGGAGCCGGCGGAATTCAGCGTCAGCCATGCGCCGCCCAGATCGCCGTCCTTTTCATTCTCAAGCGCCGTCTTGCTGTCGATGATCGAGCCGGGGCCGTTCTGTGCAAGGATCATCAGCAGAAGGTTGGGGTCGTCGGGCTTCGGGATATTCAGCACGAAGGTCTGGTCGTTTTCGGCGACGAAGAGCTTGTCGGCTTCCTCGAGCTTGAAACCGCGGGTTTTCAGGAAGGATGATTGCGCCAGGTTGCGGGCGAGCAGCCGCTTCAGGCTCCAGGCCACGTCCTTTGCCGTCACCGCATTGCCGGACGCGAATTTGGCATCGCCGCGCAGGTGGAAGCGGATCGATTTCCGGTCTTCGGCAATTTCCCAGCGTTCGGCAAGGCGGGGCTGAACACTGCGATCCTTAGGAGAAAGCACGACCAACGTGTCATAGACGTTGTTCAAGACCTGCACCGTTTCGCGGCCGGTAATGGCGGCGGGATCGAGGGTCAGGATATTGCTCATGGTCGTGGCGACGATGAGCTGGTCCTTCGGCGTTTCGGCAAAGGCGCTGAGCGGCATGGCGCCGATCAGCAATGCGCCAAGTGCTGCGGTTGCAAGAAAATGTTATGGCTTATCCCGTTCGCACAGGTGAACGCCATTAGTTGCGTAGGGCCACGGAACTAACTGGGTGAATTTTTTTTCGAATCGGGATTGCGCCGTCAACGTTAATCGGTTCCAATTTAAATTGGTAGCCGAGCCATCCTCCCCCGTCCTCAGCGATATGGAGAAGTCGGTATTGATCTTGTCGATCCTCAAAGGCGGCAGGCAAAAGCAATGGGGGAGCGCAGCCACAAGGCCGCCATGAGAGTTTGGTATGGCACGAAACCATGAACCGAAGAGCAACGATGCAAAGTTGAAGGCGGTCGTTCGCAACATCGAGAGAAGAATGAGCGATCTGGGGTATAGCGCCCCGTTGTCTCATGCTTACGAGGTTCTCGCCGCATCTCGAGGACACCGAAACTGGGCGACAATGAGGGCCATTGCCGAGAGGAGCCTAGATGGTCAGCATCTCTCGAAAGAGCAAATCTACGCAGCAGTCTCAGACGGTTGGAAGCTGATGTTGCTTCACCGCTGGGGAAGTTCAGAGCATACTACGCTCCAACTGGTCGATGACGAGAACAAACCGCACGGCAGGTTCTTGTACGACGAAAACAGAAGACTGGTTACCGGATCAGCCCTTCCTGACTTTCCGACAAGACTCGGCTTCTCGAAGATGGCCGAGTTCGTTTCTACATTCGGCGTGACTTTCTCTGTCGACCTTCGCAATCTCGGATTTCTCATAGACGAGGGTGGGGCGATCCATGATCTGGCAGCTCTCCCTGAAAACCTTCGGATAAGGGGAGACTTGGTAATTCCATGGGACTTGGAACTGTTCAACTTGCCAGACGGTATGAAGGTCGAAGGCGAACTAATGGTGGGGAAATCTCTACGGAGTCTACCGAAGAACCTCGATGTCGGCCGCCTCAACCTCTTTTGGAATGATGGTCGGCTTCTGAATACAGCCTCCAATCTAACGATACGTCGAAATCAAATCGGGCTTAGAGACGCATCCCACTTCGATCCCTCTTGGTTGGAAAGGGGAATCGTTAAGCAGAACACTATCATCTACGCTGACGGCACCACTTTCACCGCCAGGGAACTATCGAACCGCAACACCGGCTATACCGCCGAAGAGAAGCCGTCCATGGCCGTTGCATAGGCCGTCTCCGTACTTCATCCCCGTCGACTTCCAGTAATCTTTGAGCCGATGGGGATGTGGTGCAGTTGGCTCTTGACCATGCCCTCGGGAGCCAGCCTTGGCGGATGAGACACCCCGTCGCCTTCCGTTTCTCGTCTCCGTCGCCGATGATGCCTTGGCACTCCCATACCCACGGCCGAGCCTCCAGACGCCAGGCGCGATTGCCTCCGCATCGAGGGCATTTGAACCCGAGTTTCCATCGTTTCGTTGCGAGGTAGTCGGCGCATGCTTAGTCGTCGGGAAAATCCGCCGTGAAGCGTTCCAGTGACGGCGGTCTATCGTTGGCCCAGCGTGTTGGAAACACGCTCTCGCTCATCCCCTCCATTTATCGCAGTAGAGAAGAGAGGTCATTCTCGAACACTAGATGTGGTTAATACCTGTGCGAACGGGATAAGCCATAAAATGTTTCATCTTTCCTCCCAATACGGCCGATTCATACGGCCTTTCCACGTTTTGATCCACACGCCCGGTTCCTCCTCGGGCGTCGCAGGATCAGCCAAGAATTTCTCTGACGGGTGCGACGAGCGCCCGGCCGATTGCGGCTGTTGCCGGTGCTTCCAGATGCACGCCATCCACCGGCGAGGCGCTGGCAACCGATCCGGCATCGAAGAATGCATGTCCGAGTTCGGCGGCGAGTTTACGGTAAAGCGGCGCAAGCCTGAGCGATTGCCCGATATCGCGCCCGCCCGCCGGTTCTCCGCCCGGGCCTGCGACGCAGGGTGGCGGGGCGACGATCAGCAGTTTCGGTACGGCCTCGCGCGGTTTGTAGATGAAGGTTTCGACGATCTGCGCCAGCCGTCGCATGCCGGAAACGGCGGCTTCCGCCCGCCCGCCATGCACCGGCTTGATGTCATTGGTGCCGAGCATGATGATGACGAGATCAAGCGGCATGTGGCATGAAAGCGCAACTTCCAGCGCCCGCGCGCCGTTGCGGCAGGCGGGGCCGGCATGGTCGTCATAACAGGTGGTGCGCCCGCCAAGCCCTTCCGGGTGAACCTTCACCTTTCCGGAAAGCGCGGCCTCCAGCACCTCCGGCCAGCGGTTTTCAACGGGGTGTCTGAGGCCCGTGGCCGGGTCCGCGCCCCAGGTGAGGCTGTCTCCGAAGGCGAGCACCGTTTTCATTACCTGTTACCTCACCCGGTTGTTGTCGATGAAGGTAAAATCGATGTCCTCGCCAAGGCCCGGCCGATCGGGGACATGCACGAAGCCGTCGCCATCCATCGGGTCGGACAGTGACTTCAGATAATCGTGGCCGTCATCATATTCGAGGAAGGGGTGCAACAGGCCGCGCTCATACCAGCGGCAATTCTTGGTGGCGGCGACCACATGCAGGTTCATGGCCGTGTTGCCATGCACCTCGCATTCCATGCCGAAGGCTTCGGCCAGATGCATGGTCTTCAGCGCCGGGGTGATGCCGCCGACATCATTGACGCCGGTGCGCAGAATATCGCAGGCGCCGGCCTTGATCCATTCGGCACGATGCCAATGCTTGCCGGCAGCGCTTTCCGGGCCGACGACCGGTATATCGAGATTGTCGGAAAGCCACTTGTAGGAGGATAGCGACTGTTCATCCATCGGCTCCTCGATCCAGTCGAAGCCGAGTTTTTCGAGGCCACGCCCAAGCGCCAGCGCATCGGTGCGGGAATACCAGTGGAAAGCGTCGATCATCAGGCGAATATCGGGTCCAACCGCCTCGCGCACGGCGGCGCAGGCCTTGAGGTCCATCTTCACATCCGGCGCCCAGCTGACGGGCGGCATCCAGGTGTGCAGCTTGATGCCCTTGTATCCGCGCTTCACCAGCGTTTCGGCAAAACGACCGTAATCTTCCGGCGTCGCCAGCCCGCCTTCCAGCTCGTCACCGCACATGATGGAGCCATAGGCCAGCACCTTGTCGCGATAACCGCCAATCAACTTGTATACAGGTTGATTGAGCGAGCGGCCGGCAAGGTCCCACAGGGCGCAATCCACCACCGCCAGCGTGCGGTCGGTCAGCTGCGCGGCCGATCCGCGCTGCCAGTGGGCAAGGTCCTGCCACAGCCGCTCCCGGTCGCGATGGTCCTCACCGATCAGGACTTTCTTGACGAATTTTTCGATGACATGCGGGCGAACGATCTCCGGCGCCGTAAAAGAGTGGCCTTCCTGCCCATCTTCCGTGCGGATGGTCAGCATGGCCTGTTCCACCTGATGCGCCGGACCCGGATGCGCGTGACCGGCACTGTCCGAGTGCCGACGGGTCGTCGTGCGGAAAACACGGACCTCGACGTCGGTGATGATCATAATTCCTCCCTCGTGCAGGTATCGCAGCGTTCATGATTGCTGCAATGTCATACATGTCTGCGTTATTTGTCAACATGTATGATAATCTGTATTACATGTTTGAGGCGGAAATCAAGTTTTTTGTCGGCTGGCCCGTATCTGGCGTCGGGGGCCAGACCGGCTTTGTGGCTGGCAGAAACGGCGGAAGGAGCGCGGGAAGTGGAGAGCTGGACGCGGCAGGATTGTCGCGAATAACCTATAATTTTAGTAGACTATTGAATCGCGCAACGATCTTTCAACAATGACCGGCACTATAAAAGACCATGCCGTGCAAGCCGCGCCCCTCATCAGGCATTCTGCTGGAGTATGCGCGGCACGGAAGAACTGCCGCAGCCGCGTCGCCTCAGCCCATCTTCCGTCAACAACCATTCCCGGACGTGCACTATGCCTCTCTCCCGTATTTCCCATTTCGCTTTTCTGGTTCCCGGCAATTATCACGATGATGACCCCGCAAAGGGGCTGGAAGAAACCCTGCAGCTTTTCGAAGCCGGAGAGGCGCTGGGTTATCACAGCGCCTGGGTGCGTCAGCGCCATCTGGAACGGGGCGTTTCCTCGGCAGCCACCTTTCTCGCCGCTGCATCGCAGCGCACGAAGCGGATCGGGCTGGGCACAGCCGTCATTCAGCTGGGTTATGAAAATCCTTTCAGGCTGGCCGAAGATCTCGCCACGGTTGATGTCCTGTCACACGGGCGGTTGAATGTTGGCGTTTCGGTGGGCGCGCCGCCCTTCGCGCATCTTATTTCGGATTATGTCGATAACGCTGCCGATGCGGATTACAGTCACGCCCGGGCGGAAAAGCTGGCGAAGGCGTTGAGATCGGAACCTTTATCCAGTGACACGGAGGCTGGAAATGCGGCCGGCGCGCAGGTGCCGCGCCTTCGTCCGTTAGCAAAGGGTTTGACCGACCGGCTGTGGTACGGCGGCGGATCGCAGAATTCCGCCCGATGGGCCGGCAAAGCAGGGTTCAATCTTCTGACCGGCAATATCGTCAGTGGCGAAAATACCGATGATTTTTTGACCGCGCAGGCGGCTCTCGTTGCCCGCTTCCGGCAGGAATGGGCGCATGAGCGCCAGCCGCGTGTCGCGCTTGGGCGGGTGATCCTGCCGACCGATAGTGCAAGTCCCGCGACACGCCGCCGTTATGCGGAATTCGCCGCTGAGCGTGACAAGCGCACACATGCGCCGCATGGCGCGCGCCGCACGCTTTTCCTGCCCGACATCGTTGGCACGACTGAGGAGATTCTGGAGAAGCTGTCGCGTGATCCCGTGCTGCCGCATGTCTCTGAATTCCGCCTGGAGTTGCCCTATGAGTTTCAGCCGGAAGATTATCGCCAGATCGTCACGGATTTCGCGTCTGCCGTGCCGCAGCTTTCCGGCGGGCGGCCAGTTTTGAAAATGGCGGCTGGCCAATAATATGCCCTTGCCCCCCATTGCCATGTACGGCGCAAAGGGGGGCGATGGAGGTGTGGCGCTTTACCCGCGCCACATCCTTGGTTCAATCGGGATAAGGCAGGCCATAGCGGTCGCGGATCGTCGCACCGTCATATTCACGCGGATAAACGCCGCGGTCTTGCAGCACCGGCACGACCTTTTCGACAAATTCGGCAATATCATCGGGCGCGCGCGGTGGCTGCAGGGTGTAGCCATCCACAGTGCCATCCTGCCATAGGTCGATGATGCCATCCGCCACCTCTTCCGGTGTGCCAAGCAGCAGCCGGTGGTGCCCCTCGGAGCGGCGCACGGCCTCACGGGCGGTGAGCTTTTCATGGGTCAGCAGCTCGGACAGGCCAAGCCCCATGCCAACAGCCCATTGCCGGTTCTGGTCGGGAATGAAGCGCTCGCCGTCGAGTTTTATATCCGGGTTGAAATCGCGCGGATCAATGCCGTTTTCCTTGGCGAAACGCGCCAGAAGCCCGTCTTCCGAGCCGGT